>ERZ808051.91-NODE-91-length-121808-cov-39.374580_pt1 | contig 121808 bp, 90 predicted proteins | sample MGYA00380199_ERZ808051 | MGnify/ENA primary metagenome ERZ808051 (study PRJEB31490, sample SAMN06133391) | mouse gut metagenome | isolation source: J11 | host: mice | place: China: Chengdu | collected 2015-05 ... | reverse complement strand
AGTCTGCTTTTCTGTTTTTGGCATAAAAATGGAGCCGTTGCTCCGGCAGATTATTCATCTACTTTTGCAACAGCCCCGTTTTCTGCTACTCATAATTCTGATTTAATTCCTTTACTGCTTCACTGACAAACTTACGCACCCGGAGTAGACGCTGTTACCGCGAAATTGAAATCATGTGTAAATACCATGGCTTCATCGCCTGCTCCGATGGTGATTTTTACATTCTTGTACTCACCCTTGGTAGCGTTTTCAGCAGGTGATGTCGTGTAGGTCGTAGCAGTAACACCCTCTGCCTCTTGTACGTTTTCCGTGGTTACAGTTATAGCAGACTTCGCTTTGTTGACTTTAGCAATCTCTGCGTCGAGAGCCGTCTTGGCATTCGTAATATCCGCAGGAAGAGTTGCCGCCTCAATGGGCTTTGCAGTCGTTCCGATTCCCTCGATTGCAGCCTTTAACTCCTCCGCTGTCTGGTAATCGTCGTTTTTGTCCACTACTTCTGCATTTGCTACAGAGATCGTCTCTGTCACGCCTGTAGTCAGTCCTGCGTCCGCTGCGCCCGTAAGCGTCAGAACAATCTGGAAGGAGAGTTTACCCTTCGTGTTCTGGGTAGCCGCTGTGTAGGAGAAGTCGTCTTTCTTCTCTGCGTTCTTGGCCCACTCCCACTCATAGCCCAGATATTTAGCGGTTTCTGTATCTAATGCGTTTCCAATCGCTGTCTTGATCGCATCCGCGTCATTCGCAGTACCTGCGCTTGCAACAATCGCTTTCAGATTCGTATACTCTGTCGCATCGGCAACTTCCGCTGCGATATTTTTCTTAGCGTCTGCCAGAGAAACGTACTTCTCTGCTTTTGCAGCGTCAATCGTTACAGGCGTTACGCTGATCTCTGCGCTTCTGCTTCCGTCAGCCTGCGGTTTGGTCAGAACCAGTGTGAAGCCCAGACTTCCAGCCTCAGCCGCGCCTCTCGAGTTCTCGGCGGGCGGTTCCGGTGTCTCCTCGGTTGCTGCCTTTGCAGGCTTGTAATCCCAGCCTTTCTTCGCTTCGGTGTCTGCCTTGAATGCGATGGTTATATCCTTGTTGCCTGCCGCATCCGCAGCCGCTTTCAGGATTGCCTCCTTCATGACAGCCTCCTGTCCGCTGCAAGCGTCTACATATGCCAGAACCTTGGCGTCTGTATCAAACAGTGCTGCGACTGCTTCCTTTGCCTCGGTCAGACTACTGAGCTGTGCAATCGTTCCTTTGACAGTAGCAACAGAAATTTCTTCGTCGATCCATGGATCCATCAGATTCTTTACCTGAATCTTCGCTGTGATGTTACCAGAAGCCTTCGTTGTTGCAGGTTTCTTAATGAAGGAGCTTACTTTCAGGGAGAGGTGTCCCTTTCTCGCATCCAGATAAGGCTTCACTGACTCATCTGCTTTGATCTCCGCCAGAAGAGTCGCCGCGGTAGTGTCGTTGTCGTATGTCAGGCTACTGCTCAGGGCGTTGATTGCAGTTACAGCCTTGTTTATGTCGCCGCTGTTCGCGTTCATGCCAAGCGTGTAGGTCCAGCTTACATCTGCGGTATTCTCAGACGCTTTGGAGAGATCTGTCAGCGTAAGGGTTACCTTCGCCTTGCCTGCATTCATGATACCATTGTAATCAGGTGTATCTGTTTCCGTACCCTGTGCTACATCCTCACCGTTGTTCAGATACTTCTTATTCAGCTCGCCATATACGCTCACATCCGTGTCAGCCGGAACGAGACTGTTTACTTTGCTATAAACATCAGTGAAAAGCCTGCTCAGTTCTCCATCGGCCGAACCGATAAGTCTGGTCTGGATCTTCTCGATCACTGCCTTGTTGTCCGCAATGTTCTTCTGCACTTCTGCAAAATCCGCAGGCGCTTTCTTCGGCATGGTGATATTGAAGTTTAAGGTATCTGTGGTGGTGATTCCGTTTGTGTACTTAATCTCTACAGGTACTTTCAGCTTTTTGCCGTAGCCGGTGATCGGTTTGTCAGCCGGTTTCATGTTTGTCAGGGCAACGAGAGCCTTCTTGCTCACCTGTAAACGAATCACAGGTATTTCGTTACCGTCGTCATCGTAGCTGACTGCCTTAACTGCCTTCACCAGATCTTCCGTCACACCTGCTGCAACGGTGATCTTATTCTGATCTACTGTCGTCTCACCGGTCTTCTTGGTCAGATTTACCTTCACGCTGTCCGCTGCCCCTGCTATATCGGAGCCGTTGATTGCGATGCTGTAAGGCACATCTGCCTGATAATAACCGCTGGCGGTCGGAGTTGCCGGCTGTACATAACCGTTGCCAAAGTAATTGGCCGTACCGCTTTCATTCATGTACGCCTCGCAGCTCTGTGTGCTGAGTGTCACGTTCAGGCTCTTCGCCTTTGCGATGCTCTTGGTATCTACTGCCTTTACTTCAACCTTAGCCGTAACAGGAATACCTGCCTTTGCAATCAGCTCGGCCTCTGTCAGAACTTTTCCGTTCTCCGTCTTATCATTCGCATAAACCCAATGTCCGCCTGCGGGAGTCTCATCCTCTACCCACGTTATAAAGCCGGAGTTCTGGGGTACAACGATCAGCTTCACGTCGTATTTGCCCGGTGCAACTGCCGCTGCATTACTTGTGATGAGAATATCTCCGTAATCTGGGCTGTCCTTATCTGTTACAAACCCAACGGTTTTTGCAAATGCCTTATCGTCATTTACATCAATGCCAACCAGTGCCGCATATTCGTGCAGCTTGCCGTTCATCAGTTTCACGGTAGCTGTCACGGGTGTGGTGGCTGTGCCGTTGGAGAAGATGGTCGCTCCTGTCATGCTGTACTTGTTTTCCTTAAAGGAAATCTTCACCTGCACGTCCTTGGTATTCAGAGCATCCCAATTGTCATCGTAGTTCGTTACGGTGATATAACCCGTACAGTCGTCCTTACCTTCTTTAGAGGTAATGTATGCAATCTGCTCGGCGGAAAGGCCGGGCTTCAAACCGATGGTGTAGCAGTCTTTGTAGGAAGTTGCAGGTCCCTTAGTGCTTACCTCAAAGAACTCCGTAAACCGGTTGGTGTGGTCGTCCTTGCCCTGTTCTTTCTTGATGACGTTCATCGCGTCAGAAATCAAAAATTCATAATCGGACTTTACATCGATCACTGCATAAGACGCACCCTTGGCATCCAGCGTATAGTTGCCCTTTACGGTCAGAGTCGTCTTACGTTTCTTTGCAGGAATGCTAAAGCTCAGTTTCGCATCCTTTGCGGCTGCCACGAACTCACCGCCTGTCATGGAACCGACAGTAGCGATCATCTTGTATGTGCCGCTGTACAAAGAACTGGGAGACAGTGTAAACCGGCCGTTCTCATCGATCTTTAAGATTTCTCCCCTGCTGGAAAGAAGACCGTATGCCGGGTTGGAAGCCGTAACCGTAAAGTCGGGCGTCAGCTTCACATATCTGCCTGCGTAGTTGTCATTGTTCTTGTCCGTCACCTGCCATGTGATTTCCTCTGTGTCTGCGGCTACCTTCTTCGGATCAAAGAGCTTGATGGAAGGCGCTTTCACAGTGGTATGGCTGTCGTTGGTGATGGTGTAATCCTTATGGTTATTCGCTTTATCCTTGTTGGCGGTATCGGTTATGGTGATGGTAGCTTTGCCGCTCTTATCCGTCACGACAACCGCATAACCCATATAGTTTCCTCTGTTCTTTGCCCAGTTCTTATTGGCAAGGAACTTACCGCCCTTTACGGTAATCTTGAGATTCTTATAATCAGAAATACCGCTCCAGCCGTTGCTTGTCATGTAATGAGGGTACAGCTCGTAGGACTCATTGCTGCCGCCTGAATAGTGGATATCTGTCTCGTCAAGACCGCTTTCGCTGTCAACACCTTCAATGAGCAGGCCAACCTGCTTGTAAGGCTTCACGTTGATGACAAGTTCTGCCTTGGCAGCTTTGCCGCCGTCAACCGTGGTAGCTGTCATCTTAATCCTGTCTGCAGGCTTGGAGAAGGTAAGCAGGCCGCTTGCCGTATTTACCGCCAGAGCCTTCGCGTTGCCGGACTTGAAGGTTACCGGAATGAAATCATCCGAATTGGTATAGCGGCCGGCATCTTTTACGCCCTTCTTCAGTGCAGCTACATACAGATACTTACTCGTGTCATCAGTTCCGTTATTAGTGCTGTGATTCCAATAATCAAAATCCTCAGCGGTGAGGGCAGCGGGATCTTTCACATTACCCTCTGCATCCAAAACAACCAGCTTGCCGATCTCATTCTTCTGATCGGTGATCTCGAAGGTTCTGGTTGTGTAAACGGAATCGCCGTTGCCAGCGAAATCGTTCGCCCTGATGGTAACGGTAAATCTGTTGTCCGCTTCATCCGCCTGTACCTGATAATCCTTTGCCACGGAAACCGTACCGTTCTTTACGGAAACCAGAGGCTTCTTACCTGTTAAAGCCGCCGCCGCATAGGAGCTGTTATTGCCGTATGCCCGGGCGATCTCCCAGGTCACAGCAGCCTTTGCAGGCTTATACTCTTTCACACCATAGTTCAGGAGCGGCGTAATCTTTACGGAAGCCGCTTTCTTGGAATCCTTGTAGATGGTCTCAGGCAGCTTCGCCTTGCTCTCATCCACATTTACGCTATAGATTCCCTGCTTAAATTTCAGCTTCACAACTGCGGAAGCCGCATAGCTGTCGTCAGGAGCCGTCGCCGTTACCTTCACGCCGAGCGTCTTGAGCATATTCTTATAATAACTGCTGTTTACTCTGACACTATCATCGACACTGACCATAATGCTGTTGTCAGAAGCAACGTATGTGTCAAAAGTTCCGTCAAGCTCGTTGCCGTAACGCACGCCGGTCTTGGTATCTACGAACTCTGCGTCAATGCTGTCATAAGCGGTGTTCTTGCCAAACACAGGTGTCGCCACCTTGACATCGCTCTGTCCTGTAAACACGGTCGCGCCGTTAACGTTCTTTACGGTAAGCTTCGTCTCATAAACCGGCGCCTTGGTGTTGAGCGTATTGTCTCTCATAGCAGCCTCAGGGCCAGCCACGTAATCCGCGTCAACAACTGCTTCTGTCTCTAAATCTTTAGTTGACAGGGACTGTACCAGTGTAACCTTTGCCGTTGTGGAAATCACCTCAGCGATGTCCGCAAGTACAGCGGGATCGACATCCGTTTTATCACCGGGAGCTGCAGTTACCAGCGCCACTTCAACGGTCTTAGCCGTATTTGCATAATCGTCAATTCGTACATACTTCGTTGTTGCAGGAATAACTGTCACGCCTGCAGGTGCACCTGTCGGAGCAGTAAGCTCTACCTTGTAGTAGAGATCGCCCTGAATAGGACCAACAGGAAGGTTCTTCTTATTCTTGAAATCTACGCTTACATTCAGTCTGACAGCTCTGTTGGTGCCGGAGCCTGCCACTGCGTTTACTTTGCTGATCTCAGCAGTCTTCACAAGGGGATCTGTCAGTTTCAGAACGAACTTACCACCCGTTAAGGAAGTCTTATCCGCCTTGCCGTCTTCTGTTTTTGCGTTCTTATTGTAGATGCTTACCAGCACTTCCGTATCTTTTGCCGCGCCGGGCTTCGTCTGAATGGAAAGAACGCCATCCTCAAAGGCAAGCACTTCCACAGGAGTGCTCGCTCCTGCCAGCTCGGAGCCGTCTTTTGCAAGAACTTCCGCTGCCAGATCGCTCAGGCTCGCGCCCGCTGCCGGGGTTACGGTAAATACAAGCGCCGCATCAGGCATAATCTCAACCGTAGCGTCTTCCGCCACTTTGGTATCTTTTCCGTTTACCATACGGCTCACGGTAACTGCATCGGAGACAGCGTTTGTCTTCAATGTAGCTGTGTACTTCGTGGTCTTATTGATGTAAACTTCGATGGTCAGATCTTTGCCATACTCTGTCTTGTCAATGGACGCAATCGTAGCTGTCGCACCGCTCACTGTCGCTTCGGTAGCGGCAGTCTTTGCGCCGTCCTTCACAACAACATCATAGAGATCATTTGTGTAAGGAGCACCGGCTTTGATCAGTCCGATTGTAATGTCTGTGTCAGTATAGTCCGCCACATAAGCGCCGCCGTCAACTGCAAGCTCGCCGTCTGCACCGGTAAGCTTCACGCGGTAATCGCTCTTGGACGTTACATCCACAGTCACATTGTCGGTTACGGTCAGGGTAAAGGATACGTTACCCTTTCTGTCAGGTGTCTCCTCTTTTGTGGTTTCACCCATCTTGCAGGAAACCTTTTCAATCGTTACACCGGGCTTAGGCTCGAAGTGCAGTGTAAGATCCGAGCCTTCCCCGGGAGCTGCGCTGAGGGTGTAATAACCGTCCTCATCTTCGCTTTCGAGGGTTTCTTCCATCAACTCATCATCATCAACTGCTGCACTTACGGTTACGTCGTCCGCAACAACTTTTACCTTTACGACCTTTTCCTCAGCGACAGCATTTGTGTCGATCACGATTTCCGTGGGGGTCTGAGAACTGCTGCTCAGTGTCTTAGCGGGAACGCTGTAGGTGTAAACATTCTCAGCTGCAGTGCCTTCACACTCGCTGCTTCCCACAGTTACCGCAGGTTCTTTCTCAGAGGTAACCGTAAAGGTGAGGACATCCACTGTCTCGGGAACTACCCATGAGTTTTCCTCATCATCCGCCTCTTCGTTGTGAATCACACCGTCCGAAGTAATGTCGTAGCCAGCACCAAGCGGGTCTGTAAAGGAAACGAACTTCTCGCCGTCGTTTTTCTCTACAGTCGTGTCGATGACTACGTCAACGGAAGTGGTGATGAACTTCCTGTTATCAGTTGCATCCGGAGCATAATTTGTGTCACCGGTAGTCTTGTCTGCCAGTGTTAACGTGATTGCAGAAGAAGCATCTTCTTTATGCGTGTAGGTTTTTACGTCATCGTATGTCCCGGCCGCTGTCCCGGATTCATACTTTCTGTTCTCAATGATGGTTACGAAGGGCTTACCTTTCAGGGAACCATCAGCTCCGTCCTTGTCATCATCGCCGCCTGTAGCAAGCTTGTAACCGGTAGCAGGCGCAACATTAATTTTATAAGTATCATCTGTAACAGTCAGGCTGCCGCTTTCCCACGCATCATCTGCGCTGGCTGCACCGTGTCTAATGGTTGCATTTTCGGGTGCGCCTCCTGCTGTTTTCTTAAAGTTGATGGTATGAACGCTGTCTTTCGTATCATCCAGCGCCGTTGCGATGGAGATCGTCAGATCGGTGTCCTCTGAGAAGCTTCCCACGCCGGAAAGAGCGATGGTGCACTCCACAGAACCGTCAGCCGCCGCTGCTGGTTCCTTGGTGACAGTCACTGTCGTACCTTCTTCATCGCCGACAGCAGCCTTTGCCGTCACATCGACGATCTTATAGTTATTTTCAGGCGTTACTTTAAACGCGAGAGATTTCGCCAGATTCTCCTTGTCATCCTCGACAAAGGTGGAGTCTGTGCCAAATTTTGTCCCGTCATAGTTGATAAATGTCTCCGCCGTATGGGTCGCGGATGCCGCTACTGTACTGTTTGCATTCTCACTGTCGAATGCCACGGTCAGTTTCGCTTTCGCCACTACCTTTACGTTCACCACAGCCGCAGTATCAGCCGTGGTAACGTCGCCCAGATCTCCGGCTTTGGAAGGATCTACCGTGAAAGTATAGCATTTCGTTTTAGCTGCTTCCGCAGCATCGCCAATCTTGTTCAGTTCAGCAGATGTCGGCGTGATATCCGCACCGTTCAGGGTGATGCTGTCAATCTTGTTCTCAACAACACCGCTGGTCTCGGTAAGCACCAGAGCGAATTTCGCGGATGCTCCGTATGCCACGTCCGTAGCAGCAGAACCTGTAATCTCTGTGCCCAGAACTTCCGTTTTATCCGTCTCGCTCTTTGCTACTACAGGATATACCTTGTAGGAGCCGGCTACGCTGTCGTCACCGTTAAAGCTTACTTTGTAATTTACTTCCTTGGTGGTAACGATGATCTTGCCGCCCAGAGCGGTCGCTGTGTCGCCGCTTCCCTTTGTAAAAACGCTCTTGGCAACGGTGTAAACGCCTTTGGACTCGGTCGCACTGGCAGCCGCTTCGGTGTCGCCATCCACGGTCTTCACCTCAACCTTGACCAGACTGCGGCCTGCCGCAAGCTCTACTCTGAATTTCAGATCCCTGCCTTGCGCCAGCTTGTTCTCGCTGCTCACACAGCCGCCAAGGAAAATAACCTCAGCCGTGTTTGCCGCGGTATCCGATTCAGGGTCGTTTGCATACGCAACCGTAATCACGGAGTCGGTGTCCACAACCGCGTCGACCTCGCTATTCAGGACAGAGTTTTCCTCGTCGGAAGGCTCTTCCACGGTCTCCACGGGAGCTTCTTCGTCGGTTGTGGGGTCCACAACTGTCTGCTTCACACGCACCTTTCGACGGGTTTTGGAAACGTTTCTCCCCGGAAACGCCCTGTTTTACGAAAGGAGGGCATACCGGACGGAAGTGTCGGGCACGTTATCAAGGACGGTTTGCCGATTTTATCATTTTATAAAACCGTATATTTCATGGATTTGTCGCTAATTTGTCACTAACAGAAGACAGTCAGATATCCGGAATGCCGTGCCGGAGGGCTGTTTGCGGGGTGGTTATTTGTTGCGGATTTGTTGCTAATGGTGGTTTTCATCGCCAAAAACCGGCTGCCCTGTATCAGGACAGCCGGTTTGCGTGTTACGGATATATTTTTTCATGAAATCAAAGGATTTCTCAATTTTCCCCATTTTTTAAAAATCTGATATACCGCAGCAGATCGCGCCGGTCTTTCGGGTTTAGCTTCTGGATATCAAAGACAACGTCGTGCATGGTAATCTCGCCCAGATACTTTACATTCAGATTGGTGTTGCCAAGATATCCGGTGTTTGCGCCCAACAGATAATCGGTGCTCACCTTGTAAAATTCGGATAATTTCGTTACCGCCCAAATCGGTATTTCGCGATGTCCGTTTTCATAGTTGGAGTAAGTCTGCTGTGACACGCCCAGATATTCGGCAATTACCTTCTGCTTAATATCACGGTCCTCCCGTAAGTCTCTTATTATCATCCGTAGCTCTTTCATTTTTAACCAAACTCCCTTCTTACCAATAAACTTAATACCCCTGTTGTTTTTGATGATATCACACAACATACGGTTGTAGAGCAGGAACCACAAAAAGAAGAGAAATACATCATCCTACAATAATTAAGTGTAACACATTTCGGGATCACTATGTAAAACAAATTGATTTTTGCTATAATAATCTTAGCAGAAAGGATGTGACGACACAATGAAATCTATATTTATAAGGAAGAAAAGCAAACAGAAAAATAATCTCCCTGCCGATTTTGACAGAGCGTTATACAAGCCTGTTCTGAAATGCAGTATCTGTACCGGAGAACAGGTGGCCGGATTTAAAAATCCGGCCACCGGAAAGTTTGAGGAAGTGATGCTGATCAGAAATGAGAAAGAACTTGCTTCGTTCAAAGAACAATACGGGATCAGTGAACTTGGGAAGGAATATTGAGTTTCTTTTTATCCCCCACGCTGATTTCTTTTCCGATCTGCACCTCAATAACCTGCAATGCAGTATCGGCGATGATCGTGTGGGGTGTTCCCGCTTTCATGGCCACTATGTCTCCGGCGGTAACCGCTTTTTCCACACCGTCTATAATCGTGCGGCCCTTTCCCTCAATCACCGTCCAGACTTCATCGCGCCGTTCGTGGCTGTGATAGTTCATCATGTGCCCGGCATTCAGGGTCACCTTGATGGTCATGCTGCCATCCTCTATATCAATGACGCGAAAACTGCCCCATGACTTCTCCGCGAACATAATCTGCTGGTCAATCTCATCCACGAAAGGTTTGATATAACTCGACTGTGTTTTATCCGAGACAAGGATTCCCTCAGGACTTGCAGATATAACCACATCCTTAAGGCCCATGCACAGTACCGGCACATCCAGCTCGTTCACCACATGCACATTGTCGCAGGCGTCGTTCAGAATCGCCTTGCCGATGGAAGGACTTTCCATCGCTTCGGTCAGCGTGTTCCATGTGCCCATATCCTTCCACATGCCGCCAAACCGCATCACCTCTATCTGCGTTTCGTGCTCCGCCACCGCATAGTCAAAACTGATTTTTTTCAGCGTGTCATATTTATCATAGAGATCCCTGTAATTTAAAAAGTCAATTAACTCATGTGCGCGTTTCAGCACATATCCCAGACGGAAAGCGAATACGCCGCCATTCCACAGCGCGCCTTTGGCAATATAAGTTTTGGCGGTTTCCTCGTCAGGCTTTTCCTTAAACATGGATACCCGGCTTACGCTTTCACTGTTTTCGGGAATGATATAGCCGTATTTGGCGCTGGGGTAAGTGGGTTCTATGCCCATCAGAACCAGATTGGCGTCGCAGAAAGCTGCCCGCTCGCCAAGACTTTTTAACGCCTCAAAATAATCCTGCTCCACATAAGGGTCTACCGGACAGACCACCACGGACTCTTCCTCCGGAATCTGCTGCACGTCATGGAGCCAGGCCGCCGCCAGTGCAATCGCGGGAAAGGTGTCCCGCCTGCAGGGTTCCACGCTTATGCCCACATTCGTTCCAAGCTGGTTGTGGATGGCCGACACCTGGGATTTCGAGGTGGCGATGGTTACCGTCGCGGAAGGATCCACGGAAAAAATCTGCCGGTATACACGCTGCACCATGGACTCGTAATCACCGCCATCGGTCTTAAATATTTTTATGAACTGTTTGGAACGCGTATCGTTTGAGAGGGGCCACAGGCGTTTGCCGGAGCCGCCGGATAAAAGGACTATGTTCATGGGAACCTCCGTTATATTTGTTGAAAACAGTATAACACAGCGGGGGATTTTATGAAAGAAATCATTACAGATTCCGCTTTTCTACCGTGCGCGGCACAGCCGGCTGCGGCGCCATAAACGAATCGGAATCAATTTTATTAATCTCCCACCGGAGCTCATCGAGCGTGCGGTGGCCGTAAACCGACTTTTCCACATCATTGCCCAGACTGTGACCCATGAGCATATGCTTGGAGAGATCGTCCACGGAATATTTATCGCAAAGCCACGAGAAGGTGTGGCGGCAGTCGTGGGGCGTGTGCTTTTTCCCGGAACTGCTGTAGAGGATATCCAGCCGTTTTAACAGAGGATAAAATTCATGGCGGCGGAAAGCGTCGCCGTTAAATTTTTTCGGCCGGAAAGCCTTCGCAAAAGGAATAATAGAACGGTGAAACGGTACGATGCGGTTTTTTCCGGCGCGTGTCTTGACGCCGCCCTTAAAATACTGCTCTTCCAGATTCACCTCTATGGTTTCGTAGGCCGAAATGCGAAAACCGCTGTAGATCATCATAAGTACAATCCGGGCCGCCGGGTCTTTTTTATTTTTCCATAGCTTGTCGATATCCTCCTGCGTGAACGGCTCGCCCTTCTCAATGTCATTTTCCTGACTGATTGCGACAAACTGCGCATAATTTTTTTCAATAATATCGTTTTCCATTGCATACTTATACATTTGACTGTAAAGCTTCTTAATGTTGGAAAGACTTGAATAACCCAGCGTGCATTCATCCAGCGCTTTTTGCATGTGGTGTTTACGGATGGCACAGAAACTCATTTGGTGGAGAGAGGGGACGTTTTTGTAAGCGGATGCATAATCCATGCGGCTGCGGTCAGATAGCTGTTTTCTGCTTTCGATGAATTTTGCATGAAAGAAGGCGTGATAGATGTCAGTGAAAGTGGCGGCGGAAATGCTGCCAGGCTGCAGGCTTTTGTTAAAGTCCACAATCGCGTTGTAGGCGGAATACCAGTCCTCGTAATACCCGATGGCCCGCATCGGGTATAGCTGCGGGGCATTGCTGCCGGTTTGCGAGGTCGGGTAAGCGGCATAAGGTCTTTTGCGGTTACCGCTCAATTTTTTGATGCAGCCGAAGCCGTTTGGTAATTTGGTTCTTTTTCTCATTTGTAAGGTCTCCTTTCTACTATAAATGTCGTTTTGTTGTAGAAAAACAAACAATACGCCATTTTATCCTGTCTATTTTACAAGAGCAAAAATAAAGTTGCCAATAGGATGTAAGGGAGAAAAAGAACAAAAGTTCGATTTCCCTCTATACTTTTAAATTGTTTTCTGATATAGTGATACATGGGAGCTGACTTTACTTTGATTAGAAATAAATAAGCCTGAAAAAGAATGAAAAATTGATGAAAATGGATTCGCTACACATGTGTAGTGAATCCAATGGAGAACATATGGCAGAAAAGAATCGGGTAATAGAAGAAAAAATGTCCGAATTGACATCAACAGATGAACAGCAATTCTACAAAGATGTGCGTTTCATATTACAGCAAGCCAGAGAAGAAGCATACAACAGGGCGAACGGAATCATGACATATGCGTATTGGAATGTGGGACGGCGAATTGTTGAACAGGAACAATATGGGGAAAAGAAGGCCCGATATGGTTCCTATTTGATAAATAATCTGTCAAAATTGTTATCAGATGAATTTGGAGCAGGATTTTCAGTCGCAAATTTAAGAAATTGTCGTCAGTTTTATCTGACATTTCCAGAAAAATCGTATGGATTCTCAATAGCCGGCAAAATTTCATGGTCTCATCTAAGAAATATAATGCGTATTTCTGATGAAGAGGAAAGAAATTTTTATTTAGATGAAGTTCTGGCTGAAAGTTGGTCTGTAAGAGCTTTGGAGCGCAATATCAAAAGCGGATATTACAAAAGGATGCTTTCTACACAATTATCCGGTAAGGAAAATAAAGCATTAGAATTTGTGAAAGATCCATTTGTATTAGAATTTATGGGAATTGCTCAGGATAAACGCCAATTGGAAAGTGATCTGGAAACAGCAATTATAAATAATCTTCAAAAGTTCCTTTTGGAAATGGGAAAAGGGTTTTCATTTGTGGGGAGGCAGATGAGAATATGTACTGAAACGGCAGATTTCTATATTGATCTGGTTTTTTATAATTTTATCTTAAAGTGTTTTGTGATTATTGATCTGAAGACAAAAAAGCTGACACATCAGGATATCGGACAAATGGATATGTATGTCAGAATGTTTGATGATCTGAAAAGAGGAGAAGATGATAATCCGACAATTGGGATTATTTTTTGCACAGATAGAGACGAAACAATTGTAAAATATTCGGTACTTCATGAAAGTCAACAAATATTTGCGTCAAAATATATGACCGTTTTGCCAACGGTGGAAGAATTACAGAAAGAATTAGAGCGAAATCAGTTGATTTATGATTGCAATAAGTAAAAAATACTATTAGATTATATGATGCAGGATATGCAACAGACTCCTCTAAACAGTTATGGCTACGCACTTGTGACACTTATTCGTGTAATTTAGAAAAGCCCGACTGTAAGACAAGTGCAAAAATAAGAATTACACCAATTTTGTGGTGCATAGTAGTCGAAGCAATTCCGTGAAAGAAAGGTTTTCATATGCCAGAGTTCAAATTACATGCAGCTTACAAACCCACCGGCGATCAGCCAGCCGCTATAGAGGCTCTGGTGGATGGGTTTAAAAAAGGAAATCAGTTTCAGACGCTTCTCGGAGTGACCGGCTCCGGCAAGACTTTTACCATGGCAAATATCATACAGGCGCTCAACAAGCCGACGCTCGTGATTGCGCACAACAAGACGCTGGCCGGACAGCTCTACGGCGAGTTCAAGGAGTTTTTTCCGGAAAACGCGGTGGAATATTTTGTGTCCTACTACGACTATTATCAGCCGGAGGCCTATGTGCCCTCCACGGATACCTACATCGCGAAGGACTCCTCGATTAACGACGAGATTGACAAGCTTAGGCTTTCGGCGACAGCTTCCCTGACGGAGCGTCGGGACGTGGTGGTGATTGCCAGTGTTTCCTGCATTTACGGATTGGGAAGCCCCGAGGAGTACGCGGGCATGAGTATGTCCCTGCGCCCCGGCATGACGAAGGACCGAGATGAGGTGATCCGCGGGTTGATTGAAATGCAGTATAATCGAAACGATATGGATTTAGACCGCTGCTGTTTCCGCGTGCGGGGCGATGTGGTGGAAATCTGTCCGGCGCAAGGCAGCGATTATCTGATCCGCGTGGAGTTTTTCGGGGACGAGATTGACCGGATCACGGAGGCTGATCCGCTGACGGGACAGGTGCACGCGGTTCTGGAGCATGTGATGATTTTTCCCGCATCCCACTATGTTGTGGCGCAGGAGAAGATCCATGCGGCATGCAAGGTGATTGAGCAGGAGCTGGACGAGCGGGTGAAATATTTTAAGGGGGAGGACATGCTTCTGGAGGCCCAGCGTATTTCGGAGCGGACGAACTTCGATGTGGAAATGCTGCGGGAGACGGGCTTCTGCTCCGGAATCGAGAATTATTCCAGACACTTAAACGGCATGGCGGAGGGAGAGCCGCCCTTCACCCTGCTTGATTATTTCAAGGATGATTTTCTGATTATTATAGACGAATCCCACATGACGATTCCGCAGATCCGCGGGATGTTTGCCGGTGACAGATCGCGCAAGAATACGCTGGTGGATTACGGCTTCCGCCTGCCCTCGGCGCTGGATAACAGGCCGCTTTGCTTTGAAGAATTTGAGAGTCATATAGACCAGATGCTGTTTGTCTCCGCGACGCCCTCGGACTATGAGGCGGCGCACGAGCTGTTCCGTACAGAGCAGATCATACGTCCGACGGGACTGCTTGATCCGGAGGTGGATGTCCGTCCGGTAGAGGGGCAGATCGACGACCTTGTCTCGGAGATCAATAAGGTGGTCGCGGACAAAGGAAAAGTGCTGGTGACTACGCTTACCAAGCGGATGGCGGAGGATCTGACGGCTTACATGAACGATGTGGGCATCCGTGTCAAGTACCTTCATTCCGATATTGACACACTGGAGCGGGCGGAAATTATCCGCGATATGCGTCTTGACGTCTTCGATGTACTGGTGGGAATCAACCTCCTCAGAGAGGGACTGGATATACCGGAAATCGAACTGGTGGCCATACTGGATGCGGACAAGGAAGGGTTCCTGCGCTCTGCCACCTCCCTGATTCAGACGATAGGAAGAGCGGCCAGAAACGCAAAAGGGCACGTAATTATGTACGCGGATGATATGACGGATTCTATGAATGTGGCAATCACGGAAACCAACCGGCGCCGTAAAATCCAGCAGGCATACAATGAGGAGCACGGCATTACACCGCAGACGATCCGGAAGGCGGTGCGTGATCTGATCAGTATTTCCAAGGCCATTGCGAAGGAGGAGCAGCGGTTTGAGAAAGACCCCGAGTCCATGAGCCGGGAAGAGCTGGAAAAGCTGGTCAGGGAAGTGGAGAAGCAGATGAAGCGGGCAGCCGCAGACTTGAATTTCGAGGCGGCGGCAGAGCTGCGTGACCGGATGGTGGAACTGAAAACCAGACTGCGTGATTTTGACAAATAGTGATATTAAGTGGCAAAGGAATAAACGTAAGGAAATAAAAACATAGACGATAAAGCAAGAGGTGTAAGACATGTCCGAAACAGTAAAAATGCGCCCCCGCGATTACATTAAAATCCGCGGAGCAAACGAACACAACTTAAAAGGAATCGACCTGGATATCCCCCGCAATGAATTTGTGGTTCTTACGGGACTTTCGGGATCAGGCAAGTCGTCCCTCGCATTTGATACGATTTACGCGGAGGGACAGCGGCGTTATATGGAATCCCTCTCCTCTTATGCGAGACAGTTTCTGGGACAGATGGAGAAGCCGGACGTGGAACGGATTGAGGGCCTTTCCCCGGCCATTTCCATTGACCAGAAATCCACGAACCGGAACCCCCGTTCCACGGTCGGCACGGTGACGGAAATTTATGATTATTTCCGCCTGCTCTACGCCAGAATCGGCGTTCCGCACTGCCCGAACTGCGGCAAGGAAATTAAAAAGCAGACAGTGGACCAGATCGTGGATCAGGTGATGGCGCTGCCGGAAGGAACGAAAATCCAGCTCCTTGCGCCGGTGGTGCGCGGGAGAAAGGGCGAACACGCGAAGGTTTTTGAGCGGGCCAGACGAAGCGGCTACGTGCGTGTGCGTGTGGATGGCAATCTCTATGATCTGACGGAGGAAGCTGAGGATTTTAAACTGGAGAAAAACTTTAAGCATAACATCGAGATCGTGGTGGACCGGCTTGTGGTAAAGGGCGGTATCGAGCGGCGTCTGACAGATTCCGTGGAGAATGTCTTTGCGCTGGCGGAAGGGTTGATGACGCTGGATGTCATTGACGGAGAGCCGATTCAGTTCAGCCAGAGTTTTGCCTGCCCGGACTGCGGCATCAGCATCAGCGAGATCGAGCCGAGAAGCTTTTCCTTCAACAATCCCTTCGGCGCGTGTCCCGGCTGCTTCGGGCTTGGCTATAAGATGGAATTTGACGTGGATCTGATGATTCCGGATAAAAGTGTCAGTCTGGAAGACGGCGCGATTGCGGTGCTCGGCTGGCAGTCCAGCGGCGCGGAGGGGAGCTTTACCAACGCGATTCTGCAGGCGCTGGCGAAGGAGTTTAAGTTCAGCTTACAGACGCCTTTCGGAGAGCTGCCCGAAAAGGTGAAGGATATTATTCTCTACGGTACGGACAAGCAGGTCAACGTGCATTATGAGGGACAGCGGGGAAGCGGCGTATATCCGGTGGCCTTTGAGGGCGTGATCAAAAATGTGGAACGCCGGTACCGTGAAACGGGATCCGACTGGAGCAAGCAGGAGTACGAGAGCTTTATGCGCATTATTCCCTGTAAGGAATGTAAGGGGATGCGTCTGAAAAAGGAATCCCTTGCGGTGACGGTGTGCGATAAGAATATATATGAAATTACGTCTATATCTATTGCGAAGCTCCACGCCTTTATCGGGGGTATGCAGCTCACGAAACAGCAGGAGCTGATCGGCAAGCGCATTTTAAAGGAGATTCGTGCGCGCGTCGGCTTCCTGATGGAGGTGGGTCTGGAATATCTGTCTCTCTCCAGGGCGACAGGCTCTCTCTCCGGCGGGGAATCCCAGCGGATCCGGCTGGCGACCCAGATCGGATCGGGGCTGGTGGGCGTCTGCTATATTCTGGACGAACCGAGTATCGGTCTGCATCAGCGGGACAATGACAAGCTGATCGCGGCGTTGAAAAATCTGCGGGACATGGGCAATACCCTGCTTGTGGTGGAGCACGACGAGGATACTATGCTGGCGGCGGATCATATCGTGGACATCGGACCCGGTGCGGGCAGTCGCGGCGGCGAGGTTGTGGCGCAGGGCACGGCGGAGGAAATCATGCAGGTGGAAGAGTCCGTCACGGGACAGTACCTGAGCGGAAAATTACAGATTCCGATTCCGAAAATGCGCAGGAAACCAGCGGGGTGGCTCACAGTCAGGGGCGCGGAGGAAAATAACCTGAAAAAAATCGACGTGAAATTTCCGACGGGTATTCTGACCTGTGTGACGGGCGTGTCCGGATCGGGAAAAAGTTCTCTTGTCAATGAAATTCTTTACAAATATCTGGCGAGAGATTTAAACCGTGCGCGCTGCATACCCGGTAAGCACAAGGAGATTTCGGGAATCGATCAGCTCGATAAAGTCATTGCGATTGACCAGTCTCCCATCGGCAGGACGCCGCGCTCCAACCCGGCCACCTATACAGGTGTGTTTGATCAGATCCGTGACCTTTTCGCAGGCACCCCGGACGCCAAAGCCAGAGGCTATAAGAAAGGGCGGTTCAGCTTTAATGTGAAGGGCGGCCGCTGCGAAGCCTGCGGCGGGGACGGTATTATTAAAATAGAGATGCATTTCCTGCCCGACGTCTATGTGCCCTGCGAAGTCTGCGGCGGCAAGCGTTACAACCGGGAAACGCTGGAAGTAAAATATAAGGGGAAGAGCATATTTGACGTGCTGGATATGACGGTGGAGGAGGCGGTTCCTTTCTTTGAGAACCTTCCTTCCATCCGCAGAAAAATAGAGACGCTGAACGATGTAGGACTTTCCTATGTGAAGCTGGGGCAGCCGTCCACCACGCTTTCGGGCGGCGAGGCGCAGCGGATCAAGCTGGCCACCGAGCTGTCCAAGCGCAGTACGGGCAAGACCATTTACATTCTGGACGAGCCTACCACGGGTCTGCACTTTGCGGATGTTCACAAGCTGGTGGATATTCTGCACAAACTGGCGGAAGGCGGTAACACGGTAGTGGTCATCGAGCACAATCTGGACGTGATTAAGACTGCCGACTATATCATTGATATGGGTCCGGAGGGCGGCGAAGGCGGCGGCACGGTAGTGGCTGCCGGTACACCCGAGCAGATCACTAAGACCAAAGAATCCTACACGGGAATATACATTAAAAAGATGCTGGAGAAGGCCGCAGAGCATATGTGACAGCGTCTGCGCAGAGAAATAAAAGTCATTGTTTTATATAATGTTTCATGTATAATTAGTATCAATAACACCAAATTGATTGAGGCATTTAGAAAATAATGACCGAGGAAGTGATGTCTATGCGTTACACGATTAATGAGATAAAGAGTAGAACGGTTCCCATTGCAAAAGCCTATGGCATAGGAAAAATGAGCTTGTTTGGCTCTTATGCCAGAGGAGAGGCTGGCGAAGACAGCGATGTCGATTTGTATATTGAGCGGGGAAGATTGAAAAGCCTGATTCAATACTTTGCTTTTGTTAATGAATTGGAAAATGTTTTGGATTGTCATGTTGACGTTGTAACCACCGGTATTGAGGATAAAAAGTTTTTGTCCTCGATTATGCAGGAGGGAGTGCTTTTGTATGAGGAATGAGGATAATTTAATTATAAAGAAAATGCTCAAGTACTGCAATGATATTAATGGTCTCCTGGCAAGATTTGATACGGATTTTGATAGATATAAAACGGACATTGCCTTTCAGTATGCGTGCAATATGTGTATTATTCAAATTGGAGAGCTGGCAAACAGGCTGTCGGATGAAGTAAGAAAAAACAGCCAGAATATTCCTTGGCATGCAATCGTAGGAATGAGAAACTTACATGCGCATGATTATGAGAATATTGATTTGGAAATTGTTTGGAATACATTGTTGGAAGATATTCCGGTCTTAATGAAAGATTTACAAAAATTATTGTGAAACCTGATATCACAAACCGGCAGAGACGCCCTTCGTCCCTGCCGGTTTGTAAGTGTGCCGGTCACAGCATCCGGTATCTTGCCAGGCAGGCCAGAATCTCCTGCCGCCTTACATAGGCAGCCGGCCCGGCCCCATAGTTTTTTGGCGTCAGGGCGAGAATGCCCTCCTTCTCCAGTCTGGCAAACACTTCCTCCGTAAGCTGGGGAAGCGTTTTCTTTCCGTTGGCCAGCCGCTCTAAAACATACTGTGAAATATACGCAAGCGCGGCGGTCTGACTTTCCCCTACGATCTGTTCCAGATAGCGCAGGTCAATTTCGTTTTTGTCAAGGCTGATCGTATCCCAGCCGTGCACCTTAGCCTTCTCAATCCGCTTTGTGCGGACGGTCTTTTTCAGCCAGTCGGTTTTCTTTACGGTTTCCTCTGTCAATTCGACAGCCAGTTCCTTTGCCCGTGCAGTCACGTCTCTCGTCTCGTAGCAGTCCATCTGCAAAACCGTGTCGGCCACCGACAGATAGTCGCCGGAACTGCCCGCCACCAGAATGGTGGAAATGCCCAGATCCCGGTAAAGACTTCTGATCTTTCGGATAAAAGGCGTGATCGGCTCCTTTTCGTCGGAGACAAGCTGCGCCATGCGCCCGTCGCGCACCATAAAGTTAGTGGCGGAGGTGTCCTCGTCAATCAGAAGGACCGTACTGCCGCTGGCCAGAGCCTCCACCGTATTGGCGGCCTGGGATGTGCTGCCGCTGGCATTTTCGGTCTGAAAACGGGTGGTGTCCGATTTCATGGGAAGGTTGTTGATGAACATGGAGATATCCGTCTCGTGGATGCAGCGGTGCTCCTCGGCCCGCAGCTTAAACGCGCTCTCGTCGGTGATAACAAGCTCCCGCCCGTCTCCCGAAATATGGTTGTAAACGCCGCGCTCCAAAGCCTTTAACAGGGTAGACTTTCCATGGAATCCGCCGCCCGCGATGACCGTGATGCCATGGCGGATCCCCATGCCCCGCACCTGTCCGCGGTGGGGAAGATCCAGTGTGACGGCAAGGGATTCCGGACTCTTAAACACGACTGCGTTCCGCATAGGTCTCTGGGAAACGCCGCTCTCCCTTGGCAGAATGGAGCCGTCCGCCACGAAGGCCGCCAGATCGCGGGCAGGAAGGGCTTCGCGGATAAACTGCTGGTCATCCGCCAGGGCTGTCACCTTGTCCAGATCCTGTTTCATGCGAGGATTCAGCTTAAAAACCTGCTGCGCCAGATCGGGAAGCAGATGAAATAAAATCTGCGCCAGTTCTCCCGCTGCGATGGTGCGCCCGAACGCGGGAAATCCCACCTCGATGCGGGCTTCGATTACATCCTTACCGATATGCATAGCGGTTGTCTCCAAAACCTCCTGTCCGGTCCGGCACGCCGTCACCAGCCCGCTTTTTCCGGAACCTTTGGCGGCACGGCCTTCGCCGTTTCGCAAAAACCGGTGGAGACTGCGCAGCAGATAATCTTCCACCGCGATCCTGCGGTGTCTGCTCTCAAAATAAGAAGCGGGAATATTTCCCTGATTCCGGTACACGATCCGCACCCGGGACGGCGACGCGAAGGGGTCACCCTGCACATGGTCGATCCAGAGCCGGTATGCTCCGAAATCGTATTCTCCCTCTAACACTTTGTAGGCCTTATAGCCTTTATGGTCGATCTCTCTGAGTTTTGATTGTAATTCTGCCTGTGATTTCATGGTATCTGATTCCTTTCCCTGTTTGCTCTCCGGGCTGCCGGTAATAAGTCCGCGACAATTATATCACAAAAAAATGGTATCGGCCAAAAAATTACTTATATAAAAGGCTGAATCGGAACAGACCGGAAAATTTGCCATATTTTAACTGTTAAGGATCGCTGTATTTTATCCGATAAATAAATCAGAGAGCATGGATGCTGAGATCAGAACGGATGGAACCGTTCTGTTTTTGGCGTTTTTTACTTTTTTAAAAAAAAATCACAAAAACCTTTGAAAAACCGATTCGATGAGGGTATAATATAGTAGCCGCAATAGAAAAATAAGCGGCTATGTGGTATATTCTCGGGAAGGGGAACAAAGGTAAATGCAGTTTACAGATATCGGTATAGATCTTGGCACAGCCAGTATTTTAGTATATATCAGAGGTAAGGGCGTAGTATTAAAGGAGCCCTCGGTAGTAGCTTTTGACAGAGATACGAATAAAATTAAGGCGATCGGTGAGGACGCCCGCCTCATGCTCGGCAGAACGCCGGGAAATATTGTGGCGGTAAGACCCTTAAGACAGGGCGTTATCTCTGACTATCAGGTTACGGAAAAAATGATGAAGTACTTTATCCAGAAAGCGCTGGGTAAAAAGACATTCAGAAAGCCGCGCATTGCGGTCTGCGTACCAAGCGGCGTGACCGAAGTGGAAAAGAAAGCCGTGGAGGATGCGACCTATCAGGCGGGCGCAAGGGAGGTTTCCATCATAGAGGAGCCGATCGCGGCAGCCATCGGCGCGGGCATCGACATTTCCAAACCCTGTGGAAATATGATTGTGGATATCGGCGGCGGTACTTCCGATATCGCGGTGATTTCCCTCGGCGGCACGGTGGTCAGCGCTTCCATTAAGATAGCAGGCGATGACTTTGACGAGGCAATCGTGCGTTATATGCGTAAAAAACACAATCTGCTGATCGGTGAACGAACGGCGGAAGATTTGAAGATAAAGATCGGCTCCGCGTTCAAGCGTCCCGAAGTGGATTACATGGATGTGAGAGGCCGTAATCTGGTGACCGGCCTTCCCAGAACCGTCAAGGTTTCTTCCGAGGAGACGGAGGAGGCGCTGCATGAGACTACGGTGCAGATCGTGGAGACAATACACAGCGTGCTGGAAAAAACGCCACCGGAACTGGCGGCGGATATCGCGGACCGCGGTATTGTTCTGACCGGCGGCGGCAGTCTGCTTCGCGGACTGGAGGATCTGATCGCAGCCAAGACCGGTATCAACACCATGACAGCGGAGGATCCGATGACCGCAGTGGCGATTGGCACCGGAAAGTATGTAGAATTTTTGGCAGGATACCGCGAAGACTAAGGCGAAAAGAAATTCCAGCCGCTTGCAGCAAAGACTGCTTCGCGGAGAAATTCCGGGTTTCGCTTACGAGAATGCAAAAAGCGCATTCCCAGCTATAGAGAGAGAGGAAGACACATTATGCTGAAAGGTTTGTACACTGCCTACACAGGTATGTTGAATGAGCAGCACCGGATGGACGTGTTGACGAACAATCTGGCCAATGCGACGACTAATGGTTTTAAGAAAGAGGGCACCACAAGCGAAGCGTTTGACACGGTGCTCGCCTATAAGATCAAGGATTTGTCGGAGCCGGGAAATCTCCCGAGACCACTGGCGACCAACAGGGCCGTGGATGAGGCGGAAATGAACAATCCGCTGAACGAAAACTATATGGAGCGGCGCGTCAGAAAAACGGGACTCAATCTGGGTGTAAAGATCGGTGAAAACTATGTGGATTATTCCGAAGGTCCTATTAAGGAAACCGGAAATACACTGGATCTGGCTCTCTCCGACCGGGGCTTTTTCGCGGTAGAGTACACGAACAAGGCGGGAGTGACCTCCACCAAATATACAAGAGACGGTAATTTTGCCATGAACCAGCAGGGATTTTTGCAGACGCAGGACGGCGACTATGTGCTGGATGAGGACGGACAGCGGATCCAGATGGATCCCGCTCTTCCTATAAGCATCAGCCGCAATGGCACGATTGTACAGGACGGCACCACGGTGGCGGTTATCGGCATTACCGATTTTGAGGATTACAATTATCTGGAGCGTTTCGGAGAGAACTTCTTCCAGCCTGTGGAGGGCGCGGTGGAGCTTGAACGGGGCGAAACCGGCGTAGATACACAGATCCATCAGGGATATCTGGAAATGTCGAATATTTCCGTGGTGACGGAAATGGTTAACATGATTACCCTGCAAAGGCAGTATGAGAGCAACCAGAAAGTCATTACGACTTACGATGATACATTAGAGCAGGCAGTTATGCAGAATGGTAAAATATAAGTGACAGGATATAGAGAAAACGTGTAAAGGAGAATACTATGGTTAGGAGTTTATGGTCCGGTGCAACCGGCATGAATGCACAGCAGACAAATGTGGACACGATAGCGAACAACCTCGCTAACGTTAATTCCGTAGGATATAAGGCGCAGGTGGCACAGTTTAAGTCTCTCCTGTATCAGAACCTGCAATCCATTACGACGACGGCAAACGGCGACCCGAAACCGACCACCTCGCAGGTAGGTCTGGGCGTCCGCACCTCTTCGATCAACCAGATTTTCACACAGGGCAGCCTTTTGGACTCTGCCTCCGATACATCCTTCGCAATAGAGGGCGACGGTTTCTTTGCTCTGCGCGGAGAAGACGGACAGATTTATTATACAAGAAACGGTGACTTCACATGGGCGCTTGCAGGCGGTAACCGCATGACTCTTACGAATGCGGACGGACTTCCGGTATTGGATGTCGAGGGACGCGCGATTGTTACCGACGCGGGATACATAGCCAGCAATCTTTCGATTACAGAGGACGGGCAGATCTGCTATCCTGATGCGCAGAATAACCCGCAGCCCATCGGCATACAGATCGGCACTTTCCAGTTTAATAATCCCGGCGGCTTAAAGAGAGTGGGCGATACCCTCTTTGCGGTGACGGATGCCAGCGGCCGTGTTCTTAACGAGAATACAACGGACGGCATACAGAGGAGCAGAATCATCCAGGGTTATCTGGAAGGCTCCAACGTACAGGTGGCAAATGAAATGGTAAACCTGATTGTGGCACAGCGCGCCTACGAAATGAACTCCAAGTCCATCACCACATCCGACTCCATGCTCGAAGTCGCGAATAACCTGAAACGCTAAGAGCCGTGCAAAAGGGTGACTGAACAGATTGCGCATGCTTGCATGCGGCAAGTTGGGCAGGCGCACTTTTATAGGGCGACAGCCCGCATGACCAAGACGCGAAGCGGATTGGGAATGGCACGGCTCGCAGCCGACAAAATCATGAGACTGAACAGATTGCGAACGCCACGGCTTAGTATAATTTAGGAGAACATACATGAACGATTTAACCAACTTATCCGCATACACAAATTACATGACCGACGGAAACCGCGTGGCTGCGGAGACACTGCAGAAAAATCTGCAGAACGTGCAGAATACGCGAAATGCCAACGGAACTGAGAAGACAAAGGAAGACGACGCCCTCTTTGATGCATGCAAGCAGTTTGAGGCGTATCTGTGGGAACAGGTTTATAAGGAAATGCAGAAAACTGTAGATATCTTTGGTGATGATGAGGATGGCTACGCTTCCAATATGGTGGATTATTTCAAAGATTCTGTGATTCAGGAGATTTCCAACCAGACCGCGTCGCAGGGCTCCAACTCTCTGGCGCAGATGTTATACGAACAGGCAAAGATCAACTACGGCATGATATAAAAAACGACTGTGCCCGGCGGTGAAAACCGATCCGGGCCACAGTTTTTCTACACCACACAGGTATTCTATGGAAACAGTCAAAGGTTTTATAGATCATATTATTTACCGCAACAAAGACAATGGATATACGGTTTTAAATCTTCTCACGCAGGAAGACGAGCTTACCTGCGTGGGTTTTTTTAAAACCATGGATCAGGGTGAGACGATTGAGGCGCAGGGGGAGTATACCCAGCATCAGGTATACGGAAAACAGTTTAAAATCGAACAGTATAAAATTCTGCCGCCCAGCGACGAAATCAGTATGGAGAGGTATCTTTCTTCCGGCGCCGTGAAGGGCGTAGGGGAAGCGCTGGCGAAGCGGATTATCAAGGCCTTCGGCGCGGACACCTACCGCATAATCGAGGAGGAGCCGGAACGTCTGGCGGAGGTGAAGGGAATCAGTCTGCGAAAAGCCAGAGAAATCGCGGCATCCCTCTACGAAAAAAGGGACGCGAGGGACGCCATGACCTTTTTGCAGGGCTACGGCATTTCCAACACGCTCGCCCTGCGCATTTATGAGGCCTATGGGATGGGCCTTTACGGTGTGATGAAGGAAAATCCCTATCGTCTGGCGGAGGATATTCAGGGTATCGGTTTTCGCATTGCGGATGAAATTGCGTCTAAGATCGGTATTCACACGGACTCCGACTATCGCATCAGGAGCGGCCTGCTTTACACTTTACAGCAGGCGGGCGGTGAAGGACACTGTTATCTTCCGGCGGACAGGCTGCTTGCCGAGGCCGGTGAACTTCTGGGAATCGAGCCTTCCCTGATGGAGCCGCAGCTCCGGAATCTGGCGATGGACAAAAAACTGGTAATAAAATATGTCCCCATTGCTGACACCGATACGGCTGCCGGCAGTATAATCATAGGTGACTCTGGTGCGGACAATGCCATTCCGGCGCGTGAATGCCGGGTTTACGCCGTCAATTTTTATTATGCCGAATTAAACTGTGCGCGGATGCTCCATGATCTCAATATCTCGGAAGAACTTCTTCCCGCCGAGGAGGAGGCGCTTTTACAAAAAATAGATCAGGTGGAGGCGGATCTTGGCATTGTGCTGGACAGCCTGCAAAAACGCTCCGTTCTCGAGAGCATCAGAAACGGTGTGTTCATTCTCTCCGGCGGCCCGGGAACAGGAAAGACAACCACAATCAACGCGATTATCCGTTACTTTCTTTCACAGGGAATGGACATCAGTCTGGCGGCGCCAACCGGACGGGCGGCCAAGCGCATGACCGAAGCTACGGGCTATGAATCCCGCACCATACACAGACTTTTGGAGCTTTCCGGCGCGGCGGCTCTGGAAGGAAAAACGGCGCGGTTTGAGCGCAACGAGGAAAATCCGCTGGAGGCGGACGTGATCATTGTGGATGAAATGTCCATGGTGGATATCTTTCTTTTTCAGTCGCTTTTAAAAGCGGTTTCCGTGGGAACCCGCCTGATTATGGTGGGCGACGTGAACCAGCTTCCTTCTGTCGGACCTGGGCAGGTGCTCTCCGATCTGATCAGAAGCAGCGCCTTTCAGACCGTAGTGCTGGAAAAGATTTTCCGGCAGGCAACAGAGAGCGACATCGTTTTAAATGCTCACAGAATCCACGCCGGTGAAGATCCGGTTCTGGACAACAGGAGCAAGGACTTTTTCTTCCTTGAAAGAAATGACGTTAATGTCATATACAAACATATGATTCAGCTTATTTTAGAAAAACTGCCCCGCTATGTGGACGCGTCGCCGTATGATATTCAGGTGCTCACGCCCATGCGAAAGGGTAAGCTTGGGGTGGAGACGTTAAACGGCATTCTCCAGCGGTACCTGAATCCGCCGGATGACAAGAAGCGCGAGTGCCAGTCCGGAGACGTTCTCTTCCGGGAAGGCGATAAGGTAATGCAGATCAAGAACAATTACCAGCTTGCATGGGAAGTGGTGAGCCGCTACAATATTCCGATTGATCAGGGAATGGGCATCTTTAACGGAGATATCGGCGTGATCCGCTCGATTGACGAATACGCCCGCGAGGTGGTGGTAGAGTTTGACGAGCACAGGCGCGTTACCTATCCATACACGGGACTGGATGAAATCGAACTGGCCTATGCCGTGACCATACACAAATCGCAGGGCAGCGAATATCCCGCGGTGATTATGCCGCTTCTGACAGGACCGCACATGCTTTTTAACCGGAACCTTCTCTACACGGGGATTACCCGGGCCAAGACCTGCGTCACCATTCTCGGGAGCCGCGCAACCTTGTCGGAAATGGTGGAAAATAACCGGGAAAACCACCGGTACACCGGTTTTCTGGACCAGATTCACTCGATACAGATCGGTGAATAACGTTACACCGGCTTTCGGGCCGGATCCGGGTGGGCAAAAGCCCGCCCCGCTCACATCAGAAAGGAATCTTCTATGAACTCACATCTTACTGCGCTTCTTCGCGCAAATCCACGTCTCAGGGCGGCAGCCGGCGCCGCCGTATCGCTCCTCTTTCCCAGACGCTGTCCTGTCTGCGACGAGCCTGTCAGGCCATGGAATGCGCTTGTCTGCGCGGCGTGCGTGCAGAAACTGACTTACATTCAGGCGCCGTGGTGTCTCAAATGCGGCAAACATATCGGGGACGGCGGAAAGGAATACTGTGACGACTGCGCTGCCCATCCGCATCTTTTCGACAGGGGACGTGCGCTCTTTTCCTACCGCAGCGTTTCGGCGTCCATTGCCCGCTTCAAATACCGGGGCAGACGGGAGTACGCTGCCTGCTATGCGGCCTGTATGCAGGAACGGCTCGGGGATTTTATCCGTTCCTGCCACGCGCAGGCGCTTGTTCCCGTGCCGCTTCATAAGAGCAGAAAGCGGAAACGCGGCTACAATCAGGCGCAGGTGCTGGCGGAGGCACTCTCCTCTCTCACCGGCATTCCTGTGTGCGATGATTTGATTGAAAGAGTGGAGAAAACCGCGCCTATGAAAGACTTATCTGCCGCCGAAAGGCAAAATAATTTGAAAAAGGCTTTCAAAATCTGCCGCAATGATGTAAAATTAGGTATAATTATAATCATTGACGATATCTACACGACGGGCAGTACAATAGATGCCATGAGCCGCGAATTGAAAAAAGCGGGTGTAGAACGAATTTATTTCATAACTCTCGCTGTCGGCAGGGGGATATGAAGAAAAAATTTGTCTCAGGGAGGTAAGCTATGAACGTAAGAAATTGCAGAAAATGCGGAAATCTTTTTAACTATGTCTCCGGACCGCCGATTTGTATGGCATGCCGCGAGAAGCTTGAGGAGAAGTTTCAGGAAGTAAAGAAGTATATTCAGGATAACGGTCATGCCGGTATCCAGCAGGTGGCGGAAGCCTGTGATGTTTCCACGAACCAGATCCATCAGTGGCTCAGAGAAGAGCGGCTGGAGCTTTCGGCCGAGTCGGGCGTTACGCTTTCCTGTGAAAACTGCGGAGCGGCTATTTTGTCCGGGCGTTTCTGCGGCAAGTGCAAAAACAGCATGGCCAACGAACTGGGCGCAAGCATCAAAAAACCGGAACCGATCAAAGTGCAGAAGAAAAAGGATACGAAAGAAAATCCGAAGATGCGTTTCCTGAACTGATTATTCTGTAGGAAATTGGAGAAGTGTATGTTAAATGAAGAGAGAGTCGTTCTGATGACCAAGATGGCCTCCTACGAAGCCCGCGATGGCAAGAAATGCCTTGCCATCGGCAGTTATTTCCGGAGCGACTATATAGGCTGGCAGGTGCTTAAATCCATTATAAGTGCAACCATCGCATTTGTAGTGGTTTTTGCTATGTACATTTTTTATGATTTTGAAATTTTTATGACGAAGATCTATAAGATGGATCTTCTTGAATTTGCGAAGAATGTTCTTTTCTTATATCTGGGGACGGTGGGTGTATACGCTTTTCTCTCCTATGTCGTGTACACAGTCAGATACAGCAGGGCGAGTAAGAGTCTGCGTGCGTATTATGTGAATCTGCACAAGCTCTCCGTCATGTACAAAAGCGAAAAAAACGGGTAACTATTCAGCACAGGTCGAAGCATGACTGCTGAGACCGTAAAAATATGATTCAATAATGCAAAATTCCATCGGCGAAGACGATTTAAAATGAATTTTGCATTGCAGCTGTACAGGTACTGAACAGTTGCAGGAACGGATAAAAGGATTAATTTACAATGACTACTTTACTGGTTGCGAAACAGATACTTTTGACCATTTACAGCAAATACGAGGTGTACATCACACCGCTTTTGAAGTTCCTTCTGGCGCTTATCACCCTTAGCCTGATCAATTCCAGACTGGGCTATATGGAAACGATCAGCAGGATAACGGTGGTGCTGATTGTGGCTCTTATGTGCTCTTTTATGCCGATGAATTTTATTGTGCTGATGGGCGCGGTTTTTGTGCTTCTGCACCTCTACACGTTCAGTCTGGAATGCGCCGCGGTAATCGGCGCGGGTTTTTTGCTGCTCTTTTTGCTGTATCTGCGGTTCTCGCCGAAGGATACTGTTGTGGTGGTGCTTATGCCGCTCTGCTTTCTGATGCGGATACCCTATGTGATTCCCATATCCATGGGGCTGGTGGGGGCGCCCACATCGGCGGTTTCCGTCGCCTGCGGCGTGATCGTCTACTATATGATCCACTATGTAACGCAGAATGCGACAGTGATTGCGGCCATGGCGGACGAGGAGACGGCGGCAAAATTTAAGTTCATTATAGACGGCCTGATCAAGAACCGGGAAATGGTTGTGACGATTGCGGCCTTTGCCATTACGGTGATTATCGTTTATCTCCTGCGGCGGCTGAGCATTGATTACGCGTGGACGATTGCCATGACGGCCGGTGCGGTTGTGAATATCATGGTGCTTCTCGTGGGAGACTTGATTTTCGAGATTAACCAGTCGCTGCCAAGCGTGATTCTGGGGACGATTGTCTCCTTCCTGCTTGTGCTTGTATTACAGTTTTTCGTATTTTATGTAGATTACAGTCGAACGGAAAAAGTTCAATTTGAGGACGATGAGTATTATTATTATGTGAAGGCGGTGCCGAAGGTTACGGTGGCGAGGCCGGATAAAAAAGTGAAACAGATCAGCTCGGCAAAAAGTGTGTCCGGCAGAACGACCAGACCGACGCACCATTCATAACGCCATTACATTGACAGAGAAAGAAAATGACACAGAAGGCGGGTGATAGAGATGGAACAACTGAATAATTGGATTGGCGTCTATCTCGCAAGACTGCACATGCCTACCATGCATTGGAACGACGTCGCGGAAATCGCTATTTTGACTTTTGTGGCATATCATATTCTGGTATGGATCAAAAACACGAGAGCATGGGCGCTCTTAAAGGGCGTTATTGTGATTATGGTGTTTATTGTGATTGCCGCGATCTGCAAAATGAATACGATTCTCTGGATCGTTCCCAATATTATCAGCATTGCTGCCACGGCTTTTGTGGTAGTTTTACAGCCGGAGCTTCGCGCCGCGCTGGAGGAACTGGGACGGAAAAATTTCGTCGCTTCTTTTCTGGATTCCAACAAGCGGGAAACGGGACGCTTTTCCGACCGCACGGTGAATGAAATCGTAAAAGCCTCCGTGGAAATGGGAAAAGTGAAGACAGGCGCGCTCATTGTCATCGAGCATGAGCAGTCTCTGAAAGAATATGAAAGAACGGGTATTGATGTGGACGGTATTATTTCCAGTCAGCTTCTCATCAATATTTTTGAGCATAACACACCTCTGCATGACGGCGCGGTGATCGTCAGGGGAAACAGAGTGGTGTCCGCTACCTGCTATCTGCCGTTGTCGGATAATATGGCTCTCAGCAAGGATCTGGGAACGAGACACCGCGCGGGTGTGGGTATTTCCGAGGTTACCGATTCGCTGACGGTGATCGTCTCCGAGGAAACCGGAAAAATCAGCGTTGCCTACGGCGGCGAGCTGGAGCGGAGTCTGGATGCGGCCAGACTGAAAGAAAGACTATTAGAAATTCAGGATAAACCGATGGAGGAGAAGAAGCGCAAGCTTTTTAAGGGCAAAAGCATAGGAAAGGCAGGGGTTAAGAATGAAGAATAAGCTTACCCGGAACTGGGGCTTAAAGATCGCCTCCTTTCTCAGCGCGGCAGTTCTCTGGCTGGTCGTTACGAATATCAACGATCCCATTATGACCTATCGTGCGACGGATGTGCCGGTGACCATTAAAAACGCGAATCTGATAACCGACAGAGGGCAGGTTTACGAGGTGCTTGACGGCACGGATATGATCGACGTGGTTACGATTTCCGCGCCCCGGTCTATCATTGATTCGCTGGACCGGAGCAACATTGTGGCGGTGGCAGACGTCAATGATCTGACCAGCGTTGACACTGTGGCGATCAGACTTTCCACGAATAAATACAGTGATAAACTGGACAGCATACGTGGCAACATTGACAGCGTGCGCCTGAATATTGAGGAAAAGCGGGACAGATCCCTTCCGGTAAAATCCATAACTACGGGTGAAGTTCGTGAGGGGTATGTGGTTGGAAAAGTTACCACGGATCAGAACCTGATCCGCATTTCCGGCCCGCAGTCCATTATTTCGCAGGTCAGCAAGGCGCAGGCGGAGGTCGATATTTCCGGCTTTTCAAGCGATATCAGCACGGATTCGGAAGTCCGTCTTTATGATGAGGACGGGAATGAAATTACAGCGCCAAACATTGAAAAGAGCATTACCAAAGTGCGGGTCAGTGTGGAAATTCTGGAGCGCAAGACCCTTCCCCTTACCTGCGAGGTGACCGGCACACCCGAAGACGGTTTCCGGTTTACGGGAGAGGTAACCTTTAGCAAAGCATCTGTTGCGGTGGCGGGTAAATCCAAGGTTCTGGAACATATCGAGGCGGTTTCGATTCCTTCGGGCGTGCTCGATGTGACCGATGCGTCAGAGGATGTGACCGCGCTTGTGGATATCACCGAATATCTGCCTGACAGCGTGGTGCTGGTGGAAGATAATTTTGCGGGCAGAGTCGACGTTACAGCCAAGATTGAGGCGGAGCGCGACCGTGCCGTGCGGATTCCGGTGGAACGGATCCGGTTTGACGGTCTTCCAGAGGGATTCAGAGCCGTAATCACCGAACCTGCCAACGAGTGCAGCATTACATTCAGCGGTCTGCTTGCGGTTTTAAACGAAGTGACGGCGGAGGAAGTGAATGCCGCGGTGGATATAGAAGCGTGGATGGACGAAGAGGGTATGGAGGAGCTTACCGAGGGCAGTTACTGGATGCCCGTAAACGCGGTTGTGGAAGGAAGGGATCTCAGGCAGAAGGGTGTCACAGAAATACGGGTGCACATTATTATAGCAGAGTGATAAGAACTTCTAAAACACGACGGCGGATTAATAAATGGAGGTGTGTATGAGCAGATTATTTGGTACGGATGGAGTCCGGGGCGTTGCGAACGAGGAACTTTCCCCGCTTCTGGCAATGCAGCTTGGGCAGGCGGGCGCGTATGTCCTGACAAGAGAGAACGAGCATAAACCGACGATTATGGTAGGCTGTGATACGAGAATATCCGGGGATATGCTGGCAAACGCGCTGATGGCAGGCGTTTGTTCCGTGGGCGCGAACGCGGTATATGTGGGGGTAGTTCCCACACCGGCTGTTGCGTATCTCACGAGAAAGTATAAGGTGGACGCGGGCGTTGTTATTTCCGCTTCCCACAATACCGTAGAGTTTAACGGTATTAAGTTCTTTGACGGCAACGGCTATAAGCTCCCCGACGCGCTGGAAGATGAGATTGAGGCGCTGATTAAGAGCGACATGAGGGGCGTCAAATTTCCTACCGGTGCAAGCGTCGGTAAAATCAAATACCGCACGGACGCCAGAGAGGAATACATCAACCACGCCATGAAAGCGGTGAACGTGGATCTGCGGGGCATGAAGATCGTTCTGGACTGCGCGGAGGGCGCGTCCTACTATACCTCCGTGGAAACCATGAAGGAGCTTGGCGCGGAGGTAGTGGCGATCCATAATAATCCGGATGGCACGAATATCAACGCGAACTGCGGTTCTACCCATATGGAGGAGCTGCAGGCGAGAGTCGTCTATGAGAAGGCACAGCTTGGCCTCGCTTTTGACGGCGACGCGGACAGACTGCTGGCGGTGGATGAGCTGGGAAATATTGTGGACGGCGATCAGATTATGGCCATTGTCGGCAATCATATGAAGTCGCAGGGAAAGCTGAACAAGAATACCATCGTTGCAACCGTTATGAGTAATCTGGGCTTTTTCCTGATGGGTGAGAAAAACAAGATTAAGATCGAGCAGACCAAGGTGGGCGACCGCTATGTGCTGGAGCGTATGCGCGAGATCGGCGCAAGCCTTGGCGGCGAGCAGTCCGGCCATGTAATCTTTTTGGATGAAAATACAACGGGCGACGGTCTCCTGAGTGCGCTCCATCTTCTGCAAGTGGTTGTGGAGACGGGCAAACCGCTGTCGGAGCTGGCTTCCGTTATGGAAGTGATGCCGCAGGCACTGGTCGGCGCGAAGGTGCCTAACCACAAAAAAGAAAAGTTTATGGATTATCCCGAGATCGCGGAGGCAATCGCCGCGCTCGACAAAAAGTTTGCGGGTGAAGGCCGCGTACTGATCCGTCCTTCCGGCACGGAACCGCTTGTCCGTGTCATGATCGAGGGCAAGGACCAGAAGATCATTACGCAGGAAGCGAAGAAGCTCGCTGAACTGATACAGAATATTATGCTGTAGGACTTGAGATAAAGTATATAGATATGGTATACTCATAGTATCATGTAAGAAAGAGGAAAAGGCAATGGTAAGTCAGAAGGTAGTCATCAAAAACCCGACAGGGCTACATCTAAGACCGGCAGGCATCCTATGTAAGGAAGCGATGCAGTTTAAATCTCTGATAACCTTTACATTTCGTGAGAATACAGCGAATGCCAAGAGTGTCCTGAGTGTGCTTGGGGCCTGTGTCAAATGTGGCGATGAAATTGAGTTTGTGTGTGACGGTGAAGATGAAGAAGAAGCTCTCAAGGCGTTAGTCGACGCAATCGAGAGCGGTCTTGGAGAATAATGTCACGTTCGGACGACCCTGCTGTATTTTTATGCAGCGGGGTCTTTTTGCACGTAAGCAATGAGCAGTGCGCAGACGTAAGATGAAAAAGCGGCAGCCTGCTGACGGCTTTTTCGGATTGCGGATGCATAGGGCGAAAGCCCGTGAGCGAGATGATAACATCAAAAGGGAGGAATACCAGTCATGTTAAATTATAAGAGATATCGCAGAAATCCGGTGGTGGATTACCCCGGGAGGGAGTGGGCAGACAAACAGATCGAGAAAGCGCCCATCTGGTGCAGCGTGGATCTGCGCGACGGCAATCAGGCGCTGATCGACCCGATGGTAGTGTCTGAAAAAATCGAGTTCTTTAATTATCTGATTAAGCTTGGCTTTAAGGAAATTGAAATCGGGTTCCCGGCAGCCAGCCAGATTGAATTTGATTTTCTGCGCCAGCTTGTGGACCGGAAACTGATTCCCGACGATGTGGTGGTACAGGTTCTGACACAGTGCCGCGAGGAGCTTGTGGAGCGCACTTTCGCGTCCATCGAGGGCTGTAAACAGGCCATTGTGCATATTTACAACTCCACTTCCACCCTGCAAAGGGACGTGGTTTTCCATATGAGCCGTGAGGAGATCATAAACATAGCCGTTGAGGGAACAAAGATGGTGAAGCGTCACGCGGAGAAATTCCCCGGAAAGGTTATTCTGGAATACTCTCCCGAGAGCTTTACCGGCACCGAGCTTGACTACGCGCTGGAAGTCTGCAACGCGGTACAGAGGGAATGGAGCCCGACCAGGGAAAATCCCATGATTATCAATCTTCCCTCCACAGTGGAAATGACCACACCCAATGTCTTTGCAGACCGAATCGAGTGGATGAACAAGCATCTGGAAAACAGGGAAGCCATTATTTTAAGCATACATCCCCATAACGACAGAGGAACCGGCGTGGCGACGGCGGAGCTTGCTCTGCTTGCAGGCGCGGATCGCGTGGAAGGCACGCTCTTTGGAAACGGTGAGAGAACCGGTAATGTGGATATTTTAAATATTGCCTACAATATGTTCTCGCAGGGAATCGACCCTGAGCTTGCCATCGAGCATGTAAACGAGAGCATTGAGATTTACGAAAGATGCTGTAAGATTCCTGTACACCCAAGACACCCTTACGCGGGCAAGCTGGTGTTTACCGCTTTCTCAGGCTCTCATCAGGATGCCATCAACAAGGGCACGAAGGCTATGCGGGAGCGCAATAACGAATATTGGGAAGTGCCCTATCTGCCCATTGATCCGGCGGATATCGGACGGGAATACGAACCCATCGTTCGCATCAATTCCCAGTCCGGAAAGGGCGGCGTGGCTTTCGTCATGGATACTTATTTCGGCTTTAAACTGCCGAAGGGAATGCACCGTGAGTTTGCCAATGTGATTCAGGCCATCTCTGAAAAACAGGGTGAGGTCAGCCCGGACCAGATCATGGAGAGCTTCCGTCAGGAGTATCTGTTAAAGAAAGAACCCATTCATTTCAGAAGACTGCGCGTGGATGATCTGAGTGAGGAGACGAAGTCCGAGTTTGATACAAAGGTAACCGTGGTTTACACCGACAAGGGCGTGGAGAAACGCTTCGAGGCGGTGGGCAACGGTCCTATCGACGCGGTGAAGCGGGGCCTGCAAGAGACACTTGATATCAATGTCAAGATTCTCGATTATGAGGAGCACGCGCTCCAGAGTGGTTCCAACTCTCAGGCGGCGGCCTACATTCATCTGCTGGATGCGGAGAGCGGCAGCGTGACATACGGCGTGGGCGTCAGCTCCAATATCACGAGGGCATCCGTGCGGGCAATCTTCTCGGCTGTGAACCGGCTGGGACTTGGGGAACACAAGTGATTAACGTTATTTCGTATATATAAATACAAAATAGCAATTGACTTGTCCTTTGGAATTTTCTATAATGAATGCAGGTGTTACCTTAAACGGTAAGCGGTTCACCTTTCGCCAAAATGAGTACATTTTGAGAACTTCCGGTATTCTGGGGGTGATACATATGGAAAATTTCCGAAAGGTAAAGGATATGATGATAGAAATGATCTTAGAGATTGCAGGTATCATGGTGACTATTATCAGTATTATTGTCACGATAAGCAGTATGATACAGTCTCACAAGACACATAAACATCAAAAAAGCAACCGCCCACACCAAGGATGAGTTGCTTTTTTGATATGTAACTGAAATCCAAGGTGAACCGTTTGCTATAGGTAACACCTTTAAAATTATAATATCGCAGGCATCCGGTCATGTCAACACATTTTGATAATAAATATCAAAATTAAATACGAGAGTTGACTTAATAACAAATACATTGAGTGTGAAGGAGGTAACTTTATGGAGAATCTTGAACTGCTAAAACAGTGGGTAAGCGAATCGGATAACATCGTTTTCTTCGGCGGTGCGGGAGTGTCCACGGAGAGCGGCATTCCGGATTTCCGGAGTGTGGACGGCCTTTATAACCAGCAATACGACTATCCGCCGGAAACCATATTGAGCCATACCTTTTACAGAAGAAACACTGACGAATTTTATCGGTTTTACCGGAATAAGATGCTCTGTCTCGATGCGAAGCCAAACGCAGCCCACTTAAAGCTGGCGCAGTGGGAACGCGAAGGCAGTCTCAAAGCGGTGGTGACCCAGAACATAGATGGTCTTCACCAGGCGGCGGGCAGCGAAAAGGTGTATGAGCTTCACGGTTCTGTCCTGCGCAATTTCTGCGAAAGCTGCCATAAGTTTTACGACGTGCATTATATTGCCAATTCAGAGGGCGTGCCGAAATGCACATGCGGCGGCGATATCAAACCGGACGTGGTGCTCTATGAGGAGGGGCTGGACCAGAACACGCTCACGGGCGCGATCCGCGCCATCAGCGAAGCGGACGTACTGATTGTGGGCGGCACCTCTCTGGCCGTTTATCCGGCCGCAGGACTGCTGGATTATTACAACGGAAATAAACTGGTGCTCGTCAATAAGACGCCTACCGCAAGGGACGGCATTGCGGATCTGGTGGTGCAGGGAAGCATCGGGGAGATCTTCTCGCAGTTGGACTGATATATGGTGGGCGGCTGGGAAGAAATGCAAAGAGAGGAACGGTTTATGGCAATGAAAGGCGGAAAGGGCTATACGATCGCGGATATTGAGGCGCTGCCCGAAGGAGAACGGGCGGAACTGATTGACGGGGAAATGTTTCGGATGGATGCGCCTACATGGACGCATCAAAGCCTTCTTTCGAACCTGATGTTTGAAATTGGGTTATATGTCAGGAAAAAAGGGGGACGCTGTAAAGTTATGCCCGCGCCTTTTGCGGTGTATATTAAGAAGGATCGGTATAACTATGTGGAGCCGGACATTTCCGTGATCTGCGATGAGGAAAAGAAAAGCGAAAAAGGCTGTCAGGGCGCACCGGACTGGACAATCGAGATCGTGTCACCCTCCAGCGTAAAAATGGACTGTGAGCGAAAGGTAAAACTGTACCGCGAAGCGGGCGTGCGGGAATACTGGATTGTGGATGTGGAGAAGCAGGCGGTGACCGTGTACGATTTTGAACATAACGAAGACGCGGTACAGTATGCCTTTACGGAGCGGATTCAGGCGGGGATCTTTGAAGACTTGTACCTGAATCTGGGAGAAATGGATATTTAAGCGTGTAAAGGCAGAAAAGAAACGGAGAAGAGTATGGACATTCAGGTCGGTGATATATTAAAAATGAAAAAGAAACACCCCTGCGGTTCCGCAGAGTGGGAAGTGCTGCGGATCGGCGCGGATTTCCGGTTGAAATGCACAGGCTGCGCACATCAGATTATGATTCCGCGGGTAAAAGCGGAGAAGAATGTACGTGGCATAACACGCAAACAGAGTGTGATATAATAATAATTGACAAAAGCTGCCTCTGCCTGCCATGATTGCGTTCGTAATCGTGGAGAGGCACTGTCGGAGCATCTGATAAAATGTGCGCTTTTTCGTTCTTGACATTTCGTTCCAATGTTTCTATAATGAATACAAAGCATATACATTCTATTGACAACAAATATTCGGAGTTGCTTCGTCATTCGCTCCGAAGTCATATGAAATCAGTGATTCTAACTGATTTTCCAGTCTTATATTCAGAATTTCTATGCTTTTAAATCAACCAATACAATTTAAAAGCAGGAGATTCTAAACCGTCGCAATACCGTAACGGCGGATGGGCAAATATCAGAACAATAGTCCCTTTTTCTCCTGCGGAACAGGAGGAAAGGCTATGGAAGTCAGAAAAACACGGGAATGGGAAGAAATGCAAAGAGAGGAACGGTTTATGGCAATGAAAGGCGGAAAGGGCTATACGATCGCGGATATTGAGGCGCTGCCCGAAGGAGAACGGGCGGAACTGATTGACGGGGAAATGTTTCGGATGGATGCGCCTACATGGACGCATCAAAGCCTTCTTTCGAACCTGATGTTTGAAATTGGGTTATATGTCAGGAAAAAAGGGGGACGCTGTAAAGTTATGCCCGCGCCTTTTGCGGTGTATATTAAGAAGGATCGGTATAACTATGTGGAGCCGGACATTTCCGTGATCTGCGATGAGGAAAAGAAAAGCGAAAAAGGCTGTCAGGGCGCACCGGACTGGACAATCGAGATCGTGTCACCCTCCAGCGTAAAAATGGACTGTGAGCGAAAGGTAAAGCTGTACCGCGAAGCGGGCGTGCGGGAATACTGGATTGTGGATGTGGAGAAGCAGGCAGTGACCGTGTACGATTTTGAACATAACGAAAACGCGGTACAGTATGCCTTTACCGAGCGGATTCAAGCGGGGATCTTCGATGACCTGTACCTGAATCTGGGAGCGATGGATATTTAAGCGGATAAGAGCAGAAAAGAGACGTCCCTTTGGCACGAAGCCATTGGGACGTCCTTTTTCATGTCTTTTTTCAGTTTACCGGTGGCAGATGACAGAGCTGTCTGCCTAAAGCCGGTTATTTACTTCTGTTGATTTACGGATTCGGTCTGCGTTTATTCTCCGCCAGATTCGTTCTCATTACCGCCACCTTCGCCACCGGTTTCACCACTATCGTCAGCGGCTTCCACCGTAATCGTTAGCTCATTAGAGGTAACGTCACCTGCTTTAGCGGTAACCTTAAGCCCGGTATTCGCAGTCTCATCCTTTGAAACAGTTAACGTAGCCTGCAATTTATTGCCATCAACAGAAGCTATCGTTGTACCCGTCTGTCCGTCGCTCACTTTCCATTCGATTTCGGCATCGTTCATCGGCTTGTCATCGCTGCCCGTCACTGTAGCTGTAAACATTAATGTTTCGCCTGCCTTTACGGTAGCTACATTACCCGCTGCCGCGATTGTGACAGACTTTACAGTAGGCTCTGCAGGCGGATTCGGCTCCTCAGGCCCGGAAGTCACCGGAATGTCATCCGTTGCTTCTGTAGTCGTAACCGTAGACTTCGTACCTACATCCTCTATCTTTTCACCAGTCATAGCATCGCTCACTTCATACTCATATGCGATCTGCGTGATTGCGCCTTCCGTCGCACCGTCTGCAAGGCCGGTTGCGGAAGCGGGTGTTGTTGCGGGCGTTCTGGTTACTTGAAACTTGGTAACCTTCACTACATACTTATTAGCCGCAACACTGTCAGCCGCTGCCTGTAAAGCTGCCTGCAGCGCATACTGAGTCGTAGGAACTGCCGCTTTTCCTTCGGGAACCTTACCGTCTGCACCGGCAACCGCATATTTGCTAATGACTGCCTTGAGTGCGCCTGCAAGTGTCACTGCCTCTGTTTTCTGTGTCACAACGATTTCCACGTCAGCAGTTTTGCCCTCAGTGCCGTCCGCTTTGGTTGCATCTGTCAGGGTAACCTTGATCTTGTGGTCGCCCTGCTTCGCTTCCGCACCTGATCCGCTGTCGCCAAAAGTCGCCGGATCAGCCGCTGCTGCGGCAGTTACCTGAATACCGGAAACTACGGGAATATCAATGTTTTTCGCTGCTGCCAGAACTTCGGCCGCCGCTTTTGCTGCATCATTGTAATTCGCCTTTGTCACTGCGAAATCTTTCAGTGCATTGCCCACAAGTACAGATACTTCCGCCATGGTCGGGATCTTCTCGGTCTTAACGGAGAAGGTAACCATTCCGCCGACACCTGATGATGTAAATTCCACATTAGCAGGTATCTTATATATCTTGTTTCCATCGAGTTTATCTCTGTCGAGAACGAAGGTGATGGTGTCCTTTTCGCCGTTTTCGCCCTTTACAAAGGTAACACTGTTTACTGCTTCCGCCGTTTTCTTATCGGTGGCGTTTTCAATTACTGCCGGGTCAATCTTTGCAACTGACTTAATCGAGTCGTTAGACAGGGCATAGGTGAACTCTTTCCCCTCTGTCAGTTCTACAGTCAGGTCTACCTTATTCCCGTTAATGCTTGCAACAGGTGTCGCCGGACTCTTTGCGAAGCTGAACTTCGACTTTAAATCCTCAGGCGCTTTCACAGTCACTTTTACAGTAACCTTAACGCCAAGAGCTCTGATCTGCTCTATACCCGCACTGGGCAGCTTCTCGTTCTTGGAACCCTTCGGGATCACATAGAGATCCACACTGCCGCTCTTAGGTGTTCCTTTCACCGTCAGGGTAACAATACCCTTTGCAAGCTCATCGGCTGTACCAGTCGCCGTCCAATCCTTCGATGCACCATCGCCTGCTGCTACCAGGGCAATGTTTACCGGCGCATTTCCGAGGCTGATTGTAGTCTGAACGCTTGCATTGTCGATACCGGCGATGCTGACTGCGGACGCCGTGTACTTAGGCAGAGCCTTGTCGCTTATCGTTACAGTGATCTTATCCTGCTTCGTGATAATATTACCAACGTTATTGCTGTACTGGTACTCGAGGTAACCGGTCAGATCGTTCTTGCCAAGCGCAGCCAGAGCTGTAAGACCTTCTTCCGTCTGCTTACCCTCCTTGATCTGCAGCATACCGTCCGCAACCTCGAAGTAGTCGAAGAACTGGTTTGCCTTACCGTTTACGTTCGCGGACACTACTTTGTTGAACTGTACCATACCCTCTACCGGAGCAGACTTCGCCTCGAGCTTCACGCCCATAGCCACGTTCGGATTGATGGTGTACTTCGTAACCGCTTTGACATTGCCGGTCTTGTTTACTTTGATCGTAAGCGTTGCCGCCTTGGTCTTCGGGTAGAATACACCGTCTACCTTATTACCGTATACCAGAGCGTATTTCGCGCTGCCTGTAGCATAGGCGAAGACATCCTTTATGGTGAAGGTATCGTTCCTGATGTCCTCGATTTCCCCGTTTCTTCCGTATGTCGCATTCTCCGTTTTCCAGATATTAGTGCCGGAAACAAATGTCAGCTTCACTGCATCGTAACCGTTATTTTTAGTTACCGTGTAAGTTAACGTCTGCTTCATATTAGTGCCGTTTGTACCATCCCATGCGGCATACAGCTTATCCTTGGTGGAAGCCTTCGGAGCGGCTGCCGTCTGCCAGTTGTTGTCCTTAAAGGTATAGACAATGCCTTTGTCGCCCTTCTTGGTCTTGTCGGTGATGGTAACCGTCACGGTGTCTTTGTTCGGCGTAATAGTGTAACCTCCGCTTGCAATAGCATCTTTACTTGAGGTAATCCTTCCGCCAGCAACTTTGACGCTATAGTTGTAGCAGCTTGTTTCAGCATAATCAGCCTGCTCCATGCCATCGACTTTCGCCATCACAAAGAAAGAAATGGTCTCATTTCCTTTACCCATGTAGGTGTAGGAACGGTCGTCGATCTGATGGAACTGCTGTGCCTTACCGGATAGCTTTAATGTACCGATATCGTAAGTAACTCCCTCGGGATAGTTGATCGTGTACTTCACACTGGATGCGCTCTTCTTGCCGCCGTCCTTGGTGACTGCCTTGACAGTAAGGTTTTTCTGATAGCCATCAGCCACAACATATGCGCCGAACTCATCATTCGCAATATAAATCTTGCCCTTGTTCGGGGTAAGCGTTACGAGCGAAGGATCGATCTCCTGTCCATTCTTGTCGGTCAGAGCTACCGTTACATCCTCTAAATCTCTGGTAGTGATTGTCTGAGGCAGTTCTTTACCATTGTTGTCTACCAGCTTGACAGATCCGATCTCCAGCGCTTCGCCGTTTACGGTAATCTTTACTTCCTCTTCTACCGTGTTCCCAACGTAATCGGCTGCATGTACTAACACCGTAAAGTAGTTATCATCAGGATCGCTGCCGATGACGAAGTCTTTCTTCACAGTGATCTTGTTGTTCTTCAGCACAACCTTGTCAAGATTCTTCTTATTGCCAATCTGGTTGGGGTCAAGTACATAGGTAAACTTCTGGGTCTGTGCCTTGACAGCCACTTCTTTATCATTTTTCCATTCCGTATCATACACACCGGTGGTCTTGAGGGTGACAGATACATCTTTTCTGACACCTTTCGCGTTAGCTACCATAGCGATCTGGCCCGGGTAGTCTATCAGAATTTCGTTGATACTCTTCTGTACCGTGATCGGCACTTTCGCGGAAGCGCGGTACATGCTGTAGTCTGCCGATTCTTCGGCGCCCTCTTTCTGTGCAGTCGCGTAGATCACCACGTCGTAGGTGCCTGCTGCTTCCTTATCTGCACTCACCGTTACTTCCATGGTATCGGGATCAACTTTTCCGGCAGTTACTGATCTTGACCGGCTGCCGTCCTTATTGTACACAACGGCCTGAATGTCATTGATGTAGCCGGCTTTCTTACTGAACTTCGGAACCGCTACAACGACATTTTTCTGACCGGAGTAGAATTTGGTCGTTTTCTTGGTCACACCAAGTTTGTCTTCGTAGTATGCAGGGCGGGTCTTAAACTCCTTAGACAGATTCGTCTCGGAAGCAAATTTCACGCTGGCTGGTGCAAGAGCTGTACCTGTGGTACCTTCCTGAGGGTTGCCGGATGTAACCGCCGTACCATTCTCTACAGCGACAAGTCTTACCGTAAAGGTATAGATGTTTTCCACAGCCTTATCCGCTGCATCCGCATTTACTTTGAAGAGCTGTGATACGGGAGCGATCTTGCCCTTTGCATCATAGTTCTCTGCGTTCAGATAGTACACGCCATCCTTCTTCGTAGTGGAGGCGCTGCCCTCTTTCTGGGCTACCGTCACTTCGTAATACAGGTCGAATAGCTCCGAAACGGGCTTGATGCCGGTATCGGCCGCAAGGTCAACCAGAATGTCATTGATGCCCTGATTGTTGCTGTTTACGCTCTTTACTTTCAGCTTGGGCGTCTGGCCTTCCACCTTGAATGTCAGAAGAGGGGTATCTTCCGCGCCCTTCGCAACAATGGTAATCTCACTAGTCGCTTTTTCTTCACCCTTCTTATCCAGTAAGGTGTTCACTACCAGATTGCCGTCTCTGATTTCGGCCCTGGCAACATCTTCCATGCTGGATCTTACCTCGAGCGCTTCTGCGTAATCCGCTACATTCAGTGTGTTTCTGCCCTCTTTCAGAGTGAGCGCATAGGTGGTAACACTGGTTGCGTCAAGTCTGATCGTACCGTTGTTTTTAATGCCCCTTGCAGTCAGCGTCTTACCCGCTGCATCCTTAGCCGCAAGGGTGATGGTTCCTGCCAGAACTTCGGTTTCTACCGTAATATTTCCGACCTCATGGGTATCTATCGTGTAAAGTTCTACGGCAACGTCAGCGTCTGCAACAGTGATTACCGCCTGACCTTTCCCGTCGTTTTCCTGATCCTTTGCTACTTCCACAGTGGACTTAGCCGCATCAGTCTTTACATATCCGGAAATTTCCGCAGGCATATCATTGTCTGCACGCTTTAACTGTACATGTACTTTATTGCCGATCTTAACCTCGACAGCATCCTTGCCTGCAAGCTTATCATAAGACGCATCACCCTTCGGGTCTACATCATACATAATCTTGTACTCAGCCGGATTCTGTACGTCGATCTCAACTGTGTTATTGGTGGTTTCGTCCAGTTTTGTAACGAAGCTGTACTTGTTGCTGCCATCCAGCTTATCCGTCACGTCCGTGCCGCCTACTGCCAGGGTCTGGCCGGATTCTACTTTCAGGATGACGGTGGAACCTGCCGGAACCTCGACATTGGCATTGGAAGTCAAAGGCTGAAATGTCTCATCTGGAGATAATACCTTATATTCCAGACTTTCAGAGTTATCAGCCAGCTTAAGGATAACCTGCTCGGCAACTGCATCGCCGGTCGTGATTGTGTCAGGAGCGGCCTCTGTACCTGCCAACTGGTTCGCTACTACCTTATAAGAATAAATCCATGACTTACCATCCTCGGACTGCTCTCTCTTCGCTGCGGTGCGTCTGACTGCACCTGTTGCAAAGCTTGCATCGTCAAGGACATAGCCGTAAGGTACGGTCAGATTAAACGCCAGCTCGGAAATTTCAGGCACCTTGACCGTTTCGCCTTCCTTTACTTCCTTAGTCAGCGTGTAAACGCCGTTTTCATCCGGTGTGATACCTGCGGGAGCCGTCACAGTCAAGTCCACGTTCTCGCCTGTTTCAAACTTCACAAACTTATTAGCCGTCAGCGCAGTTGCTTTCGTGCTGATGGTGATCGTCGCTGCCTTAGCGTCAGCAGAAAACTTATCATAGGTGTAAACCCCAGACGAAGCCGTCAGTATATCTTCATCCTTCGTTCCGTATGCAACCTTCTCTACGGTATAACCGTCTTTAGCCGTCACCATGAAGGTTACGCTTGCGCCGTCGTCAGCAACCTTGAGGTAATGTGCTTTGCCCAAATCCAGCGCACTATAGGAAGTGCCGCCTGCAAGGTCAGCTTCTACTTTATCAATGTTACCGCTTGGATCTGCGAATTGAATGCTGTATGCCTTCTCAGCGTCAAAATCCGTGAATACCTTAATGGTGGTATCCGCATTGATCCCTTTCAGCGTATACTTGCCGTTTTCTGCTGCAAGATCGGTCCATTCCGCATTATCTGTGCTGCTCTGAACCTTTACAACCTTAAAGTTGGCGGGATCCTTAGCTGCAAGCTCGAAGGAGAAGTCAGTGCCTTCCCAAACACTTTCATAAGTAGGGAATACGCCATCCTTTGCTGCGATGTCCTTTGCTGCGGCATCCGCCTCTGCTTTATCGGTAGCAGTTGCGCCGTTCTGATAAGCGTCCGCCTTGATGGTAGCCAGATAATCCACAGTGAGACCATCAGCCATAACAACGGTTACATCATAGCCCTTCGCCGCAATCAGTGCAACTTTGATCTCTGTAGATGTAGCATTCTCCTCTACTGTAAAACGGAATGCCTTCTTAGCGGCATTATAGTTCAGGTACGCATCCCCGAGCTTAACACTCTCTATTTTCTCCAGTGCAAGCTCCTTCTGATCAGCGCCGGTCACCTTGATGAAATAGGTCTCGCCGTCATTCAGTGCATATTTCTTCGCATCGTCACCTGTGGTTCCTTTCGGTGCGACAGCCGTGCCGTCCGCCGTCTGGATCGCAACGGTAACGCCGTCCTGTTCGGGCGTTGTTGTCAGCGTATAATCAACGGTGATCTGCTCGGTAGCGATGGTGAGCGTTTCTCCCTTTGTGGATGCGTCAAGGGCATCCGTAGTCACTTCGTTGGCAGGAGTAATCGTCATATCTCCGGTACAATCTTCCGCCTTATGAGCTTCGGTGCCTTTGTGGATATAAGTAACTTTATTGTGCGCTTCCGCGGTTACCTTAAAGGTAACATTTGTCTTCGCCTCAACCTTCCAGCCGTCCGTGGTAACGAGTGCCGGCTTGTAGTTTGCGCCGCTATCAACGCTGTATGCTACCTTGGCAATCTTTGCGTCAGCGGCTTTCTTGATTGTGATAACATTGGTTTCCTCAAGCTCTACTGTCACAATATTATTGGCAGGGGTTTCAACAGGTTTTGCCACAGTAACGGTATATGTGGTTTCGCCAGTCTTCTCATCCACCTCAGCTTCTACAGGAGTCGTGCTGCTTTCCTCGCCGAAATAAACAGCTTTGATGGTTCTCGCCTTAGACTCCTTGTCAAGTGCAGTAAATTGAAAGGAGATTTCATCCTCAGCGAAAGCCTCGATCCCACCTGTCGCCGGAACATCTGTGTATGCGCCGAACTCCCCGTCTTCGCCTTTTACGCTGTATTTGGCGGTGAAATCTGTGCCGAGAGTGGTATCCTCTTTACCTTTCACAGTGACAACAGCCGTCGCCTTTTTCACCACATACGTCGCGGTAACAGCAAAATTACCGTCATCACCTGCTGTCAGAGCCGTCAGCGCAACGGTGAACTCAGCCGTTTTGGCTGTCGCAGTCAGGGATTTTGTCTCTTCATTCACAGTCACGTCAACGGAATCTGCACTGTCTGCAAGTGTCGCCTCAAGCTTTACAGAAGCGCCTTTCTTTACTGCAACGGAGGTACCTTCGCCATACGCCTCTGCGGTGCTTTCCTTAATTTTCCATGTTACGTTATTCTCAGAAGCAGGAGCCGTCACGGTGTAGGTCTTGTCAACAACATTGACCGTGATTACTACATTGCCGCTTATGGGACTGCTACTCGTGTTTTCGATGGTATATCCGCTTTCACCGGCTGTTAGCGAAGTTGCTTCACCATCACCAATCTTTACGGTAACCGCATTATCCTCTGCAAGCTTATAGTCCGCCGCGGGAGTCACCGTGAAGGTAATATTCGTTTCCGTCTGAACCGTATCGCCCTCGCCCAGGCAGTTCTCAGTGAACGCAACTGTAGCGGCATCCGCAGCTTCTGCGTCGCCGTTCTTTACAGAGTATGTTACGGTATACTCGGTCGCCTCAGCCATGACCTCGCCCATAACGCCTGCGTCGGGCTTCTCAGTCTCCGCGTCAACAGCTTCATCCGGTGCAGGAGTTTCCTCCTCTACAGGAATCTCCACTTCCGTGTCATCCGGAACTTCGGTCCCGTCGTTCTCTTCCTCGGGATCAATAACAGGTGTATTGTTATCGTCCGGATTTTCCTCAGAAGGATCTCCTTCCCCGGGTATTTGCTCGTCCTCTGTGGTGTCAGAATCGCCGGAATTATCGGGTTCATCTGCATCCGCCACAATTTAGGAGCCGTCCGCCTTAAAAAATCCTCGTTTTTCGTTTGCACAGTATTTATGCAGGTTTCCAGACTTTCTTCTCGAAATTTTACGCGCAAATTCGTGTGAGAACAATTGTAATTTAATCAAAACCACCCGATTTGTCGCTAATTTGTTATTAATTAAATTTATATTAAATCGTAAAACCCGCATGAACAGGGCGATGGGAACGGTTCCGGTTCGGAGAAATCTGTCACTAATCTGTTGCTAATGCGGAAAGTACGTGCGTTATTGTTTGATATGACGTTTGGATAGAAATTGACGGGAAAACGCACAATGGCGGGTGTTATCGAACGCTTGGACGATAATTGGTGTCGTTTATGCCTTATCATCCATGTCATAGCGGTTTATGCCGGTGACACGCGTTTGAAATCCGGCGTTTCCGGGAGGATGCATAACCTGTCGCGGGCGCGAACCGGAAAACGAATCGCGTAGAATACCTTTTTCTATTTCTTGTCAGGAGGCAGGCGCAAAAGGATCTGCCGTGGGCAGACGCGGATTCGGGAATTATCCGCACACCCGCAAATATCCGGAATTATTCCGGAAAACTTCTTGCACATTTTTGCGGACTGTGTTATCATAAGTACCCGTGATATACTAATCTGGCATAATGCCACACATCCTTGCTCCTTATAAAATGAGGGGCCAGAGACCAAAAGGAGGTAGAGAAGCATGAACAAGTATGAGTTAGCCGTTGTTGTCACTGCTAAGATTGAAGATGACGAGCGGGCCGCTACGCTGGAGAAGGTGAAAGCTCTGGTAGAAAGGTTCGGCGGAAAGATCACAGAAGTTGACGACTGGGGTAAGAAGAGACTCGCGTACGAAGTACAGAAGATGAAAGAGGCTTTTTATTACTTTATCCGGTTCGAAGCTGAGAGCACGGCTCCCGGCGAGATTGAGAGCCGCATCCGCATCATGGATAACGTCATCAGATACCTGTGCGTCAGACAAGACGAGAAATAGAAAGAGGTATTCTATATGAATAAAGTGATACTGATGGGACGTTTGACAAGAGACCCCGAGGTGAGATACTCTCAGGGTGAGAACGCGACGGCGGTTGCCAGATATACGCTGGCGGTAGACCGCAGATTTAATCGCAATAACGATGAACAAACGGCAGATTTTATTACCTGCGTAGCTTTTGGGAGATCGGGCGAGTTCGCCGAGAAGTATTTCCATAAGGGCACGAAGATCGCAGTCACAGGGCGCATCCAGACAGGAAGCTATACGAACAAGGATGGCGTCAAGGTGTATACCACGGAAGTGGTCGTGGAGGATCAGGAGTTCGCGGAGAGCAAGAACGCTTCCCAGCAGGCAGGCAATGACTATGCGCCCGCAGGCAGAACAGGATCCGCACCGATGGCGGCGGGGGATGGATTTATGAACATTCCCGACGGAATCGACGAGGAACTGCCGTTCAATTAAGGTAATGCGCAAAGTGCGCTGGATTGGAGGTTTACTATGGCATTTAATAAATCAGACAGGCCGGACTTCCCTAAGAAAAAGGGAGGTATGCGCAGAAGAAAGAAAGTCTGCGTATTCTGCGGCAAGGATAATGTAATCGACTACAAGGACAGCAATAAGCTTCGCAGATACATTTCCGAGAGAGGTAAGATTCTTCCCAGAAGAATCACCGGAAACTGCGCGAAGCACCAGAGAGCGCTTACGGTAGCAATCAAGCGCGCAAGACATCTGGCTTTGATGCCTTACGTTCAGGATTAAGCTGAACACGATATGAAACTTACGGAAACCGGGTGCCCAGGGGTATCCGGTTTCTTGCGTGCGTAAGCGTGCACGGCCGGAATGTATGCCTGTATACCCACATTATGTCATTATTCCGCGAAAAAACTCTATATATAGATGTGGCGGTATTTGGCAAAAAATGCTATACTAATGCGAGAAGAACTTCTAAGCACTCGTAGCAGTGGCTACTTCGTGTAGAAGTTCTAAGTCTCGCATATGAGAAGTACTTCTACTGCTCAGCAGCAAAGGCTGCCTCGCTAAGAAGTACTAAATCTCACGTGAAAGAATGCCAAAAAATGGCATTCTTCAAAGGCGGCGAGAAGAACTTCTAAGCACTCGTAGCAGTGGCTGCTTCGTGTAGAAGTTCTAAGTCTCGCATATGAGAAGTACTTCTACAGCTCAGTAGCAAAGGCTGCTTCGCTAAGAAGTACTAAGTCTCGCGTAAGAGAAGTTGGGGATTTTACATGGAGAGATGCCGGGATGCGGCATTCTGCCCGAGTGGAGAAAAGCAGTTTTAAGAGGAATAAAATGAAAAATACGGTAAAATTAAAAGGGAGGATGAAAACGTATCTGCAATCCTCCTTATATCTGGGATTTTTACTTGCGGTTGTGGATATTTTAGTCTATATGCTGGATTATCGGGCGGGGCTTGTGGTGACCGCATTTTTAATTTTCTATTTCGCGGTCGTAACGTCCATGATGCTGTATAATAAGCCGGTCATTATGAATGAGCTGATCAGCTTTGCAACCCAGTACGGACAGATTCAGAGACGGCTTTTGCGGGATCTGGAATTGCCCCACGCCCTTCTGGATGATATGGGCAAAATCATCTGGACGAATATCGCCTTTGAGCGGCTTACCCATCAGGAGAAGGGCTACCGGAAGTCGGTTACCACCCTTTTCCCGTCGATCACGAAGGACAACCTTCCCGGGCGGGATGGCGGGGACGAGATCGAGTACCGGGTAGAATACGAAAACGGCAATTATATGGCGAAGCTGAAAAAAATCTCTCTGAAAGAGATGGCGGAAAACAGTGACATCATCGAGGCGAAGGGCTATGACGGTTATCTGATTGCACTCTATCTGTTTGACGAGACGGCATTGCAGATCGCCTTGAAGGAAGTGGACGACCAGTCTCTTGCGGTGGCGCTTATTTATCTGGATAACTACGAGGAAGCGCTGGAGAGCGTGGAGGAGGTCAGACGCTCTCTGCTGATCGCCCTGATCGACCGGAAAGTGAATAAATACATTGCCGCACTGGACGGCATTTGCAAAAAGCTGGAAAAAGACAAATATCTGGTCATTATGCGAAAGGAAGCGGCGACCCATTTACAGGAGAGCCGGTTTGATATTCTGGAGGATGTGAAGACGGTCAATATCGGTAACGAAATGGCGGTGACCATAAGCATCGGTATGGGGCTGAACGGACTCTCCTACGCGCAGAACTACGAATTTGCGAGAAACGCCATAGATATCGCGCTTGGCCGGGGCGGCGATCAGGCGGTGGTGAAGGTGCCGGAAAACGTGATTTATTACGGCGGCAAGAGCCAGCAGATGGAGAAGAGCACACGCGTCAAAGCCAGAGTTAAGGCGCACGCCCTGCGGGAAATTATTTCCGTCAAGGACGAGGTCTATGTGATGGGCCATCGCATGGGGGATGTGGACAGCTTCGGTGCGTCCGTTGGAATTTACCGCATAGCGGAGGCGCTTGATAAAAAGGCGCATATCGTTTTAAACGACGTGACTTCTTCCATGCAGCCCATGGTGGAAATGTTCCGGAACAACGAGGACTATGCGGAGGATATGATTATTAACAGCCAGCTCGCATTAGAGACGGTTGGAAACAACGCGGTGCTTGTGGTGGTGGATGTGAATAAGCCGAGCATTACGGAGTGCCCCGAGCTTTTGAAGCGATGTAAGTCCATTGTGGTACTGGATCATCACAGACAGGGCACGGAAATTATCGAGAACGCAACGCTTTCTTATATAGAGGCATATGCGTCCTCGGCCTGCGAAATGGTGTCGGAAATTCTGCAATACATCAGCGACGACTTAAGGCTCCGGTCCGAGGAAGCGGACTGCATGTATTCTGGCATCATGATAGATACCAACAACTTCATGACAAAGACGGGCGTCAGAACCTTCGAGGCGGCGGCATTCCTCCGCAGAAACGGCGCGGACGTGACCCGTGTGAGGAAGCTGTTCCGGGACGATGCGGCGGAGTACAAGGCGAAGGCGGACGCGGTCAGTCAGGCGGAAATTTACAGGCGTTTTTATGCGATATCCGTCTGTACGGGCGAGGATGTGGTCAGTCCCACCGTGGTGGGCGCGCAGGCAGCCAACGAGCTGCTCAATATCAAGGGCATACGGGCCAGCTTTATCCTGACCCGGTATAACGGAATGATCTACATCAGCGCGCGCTCCATCGACGAGGTAAACGTGCAGGTTATTATGGAGAGAATGGGCGGCGGCGGCCATCTGAACATAGCCGGGGCGCAGCTTGAAAACGGCACCATAGAGGAAGGCATTGCGAGTATCAAGAGAACGCTTGACGCCATGATAGAAGAGGGCGAACTGAACGCGGATTAAAAGAAAGGAAGCGAAATACCATGCAGATTATATTATTGGAAGATGTAAAGACACTTGGAAAAAAGGGTGAAATCGTTGATGTCAGCGACGGCTATGCGAGAAATTTCGTGCTGCCGAAAAAGCTGGGCGTGGAGGCGAATGCGAAAAATAAGAACGACTTAAAGCTCCAAAAAGCCAACGCGGACAAGCTGGCAAAGGAACAGCTTGAGGCGGCGAAGGAACTGGCCGGGGTGCTGGAGACAAAGGAAGTGATCCTGAAAATGAAATCCGGCGAGGGCGGCAGGGCTTTCGGTTCGGTTTCCTCTAAGGAAATCGCGCAGGCAGCCAAAGAACAGTGCGGTTTGGAGTTAGACAAGAAGAAAATACAGCTTCCGGAGCCTATTAAGGCGCTGGGCGTTTACGAGGTGGCTGTGAAACTGCACCCGAAGGTGACGGGAAAGCTGAAAGTAAAAGTGACGGAAGCCTGAAAATGCGGATCGCGGTGTATGAAGGGGCAGCTTTGTGCGGTGCATGAGGACGTACAGAGGCGGCTTTAACGGTTAACGGAGGTCGATTTTGGCAGAGGAGACACTACTGAAAAGAATATTGCCTCACAGCATGGAGGCGGAGCAGTCCGTCGTCGGTTCCATGATTATGGACAGGGAAGCCATTGTGGCAGCCTCCGAGATCGTGCTGGGAGAAGATTTTTATAATAAACAGTACGGCGTCCTGTTTGATGCAATGGTAGAACTGAACGACGAGGGAAAGCCGGTGGATCTGGTGACCTTGCAGGACAGGCTTCGGGAAAAGGACGTGCCTCCGGAGGTCAGCAGCCCTGAATTTATCAGAGACTTAATTACGGCGGTGCCGACGTCGGCAAATGTAAAGTACTACGCCGGCATAGTCGCGGATAAGGCGGTGCTTAGACGGCTGATCCGCCTGAATGAAGAAATCGCCAACGACTGCTATGTGGGCAAGGAAAGTCTGGATACCATTCTGGAAGATACCGAGAAGCGGGTGTTCGATCTCGTGCAGAGACGGGGCGGCGCCGAGTTCGTTCCTATCCGTCAGATCGTGATGAACGCCATGGATAACATCGAGCGCGCCTCCCACAATAAAGGAAATGTGACAGGGGTGGCGACGGGCTTTCTGGATCTCGACTACAGAACTGCGGGACTACAGCCCTCGGACCTGATTCTGGTGGCGGCCAGACCGTCCATGGGAAAGACGGCCTTTGTCCTGAACGTGGCCCAATATGTGGCTTTTAAGCAGAATAAAACCGTGGCCATATTCAGTCTGGAAATGTCCAAGGAGCAGTTGGTGAACCGCCTGTTTTCCATGGAATCCCGTGTGGACTCCCAGCATCTGCGGACGGGTAATCTGTCGGACGCGGAGTGGGAAAAGCTGATCGAGAGTGCGGCCCAGATTGGCAAATCCAATCTGATCATAGACGATACGCCGGGTATCAGCATTTCGGAGATGCGCTCCAAGTGCCGTAAATATAAGCTGGAGCACAATCTGGAAATGATTATTATAGACTATCTGCAATTGATGTCGGGAAGCGGCCGTTCCACGGATTCCAGACAGCAGGAAATTTCCGATATCTCCCGCTCCCTAAAGGCTCTTGCCAGAGAGCTGCACGTGCCGGTGGTGGCATTGTCACAGCTTTCCCGTGCAGTGGAGCAGCGGCCTGACCACAGACCCATGCTTTCGGATCTGCGTGAGTCCGGCGCAATCGAGCAGGACGCGGACGTGGTGATGTTCATATACCGCGACGATTATTATAATAAGGATACCGAGCGGAAAGGCATTGCGGAAATTATTATAGCGAAACAGAGAAACGGCCCGATCGGCACAGTGGAGCTGGTCTGGCTGCCGGATTATACGAAGTTTGCAAACTTAGCCAAATAGTCCGGCCAGACAGAAACTTACGAAAGAGACGACCCATAACCGGGCGTCTCTTTTTGCGCGCATAAGCAGAGTCATCAAGTGTCAGAGACAGGATGCGTGCCTGCACGCAAGACGGACTATGACACTTGATGACGAGCAACGCGAACGAGAAATGCGGAGCATTTCGAGTCTGCTTATGGGAACATGGTCTGAATAACCTAAAATACTTAATACAGGGGAGGAGCGTACATGAATGATACCGTTTATTATATTTCAGAGGCATCGAAGAAGGTGGAGGTGGAGCCGCATGTGCTCCGCTACTGGGAGGACGAGCTGAAACTGCCGATTGAGCGTAATGAAATGGGGCACCGCTGCTATTCGGAAAAAGACATCGAAACGCTATGCCGCATCAGGCAGCTTAAGGAGCAGGGATTGCAGCTCAAAGCCATACGGATGGTGCTGCAGGGCGGAGGAGCGGAACTGTACGGCCGGAAGTATGTGCCCGACGGGGCGTCAGACGGTGCAGGAGCAGGGGGCATAGATGGCGGTGCAGAAGTAAAAGCTGCGAATGGCGGCCCGGGAATAAGAGCCGGGGATGACGGTGCAGGAATGAGGTATGCGAATAGCGGCCCGGAGCAGAAAGAGCCGGATGACGCGGAGGAAAAAGGCCGGCAGCCCCATCAGGGGACAGCAGAATATCCGGAGGAGGAAAGGAATCCGGTTGAAAAAAAAGTGGAGGAATTGGTTATGAAGAAAGCAAGAAAGTATATGGTTACTATGTCCAAGGGAAAGGAGACGGTTCTGGAAATGCCGGAGGAAGGGCAGGAACTAAAGGAATACGAAGAGCCTTTAGACGCGGAGAAGGAGAAAAAGGCAAAACGCCTGCAATATCTTTTGCAGCACATGGTGACTGATGCAGTCAAAAATGCCAACCGGGAAATGTGCACAGAAATCAAGGAGAGTATTTTAAAGGAGCTGGATTATCAGTTCCGGCAGCAGGAGGAGCGGGACGAGGAGCGGAAAAAGCGCGATGAGGAGCATTACCGCAAAATAGACGAGATGATAAGCCAGCGCCGCCGTCCGGGAGAAAAGTTTATAAGAGGCAAAAAGAAAGAACCGCTCTCCCAAAAATGAATACACATTTCCGGGAGACGGTCCCTTCAATCATTTGCCGGAATTTCCATTAGCCCTGAGAAATAGCACCTGTCGGGCAAGCGCCTGCACAGGAACCGCAGTCGATGCACTTAGCGGGATCAATCTCGAACTTACCGTCGCCCATGCTGATCGCGCCAACCGGGCACTGAGCCTCACAAGCACCACAAGCTACACAAGCGTCACTGATTACGAATGCCATGACCATATCCTCCTTATGTCATAAAAATGGTTGTTAGCAATATAAGTTGCCACGTTCTTATTTTAATATAAACGGAATTAATATACAAGTAGAAAAATATAGCTTTTATGCAGGATATGTCTTGATTTTCACACCATTGCCAGCTAGAATAAGATTGGACATAAATGCAAGGCGGGCAGGGAAGAGACCTGTTTTCAAAAATACGTTATAGGATGAGATTGTTATGATGAGTGGAATGAAAAAAATGTCTTTATTTAGAAAAATGCGTAATAATATTCTGGTGCTGGGCTCCTTTATTCTTGTTATTGTATTCTGCGCCATGATCCTGCGCGATACGCTTTGGCGCAACACCAACCAGATGGGGCTGGCTCTGGTGGAAAACTATACTGCCGCTGAGGAAAGCGGCATCCGCACATGCGAAGCCGTTCTGGAAATCAGTGTGAATTACATTGAGCAGCGTGAGAAAGAAGACATTACGATTGATGAACTTCGTGAAGGGCTTTACCCCTTTATGGATGGACTCATCAAAGTTTATGGCGAGGAAAATATCCAGATCTATGGTAAGGCTTTTAACGCTACAGAGATCGTATCAAACAATCCCGAGCTTGAAGAACTTTTTAAGTATAACTTTCTGGAGTCGGGCTATTATCAGGAGGCGGCTGCCGCGGGAGGGGAAGTCTATGTCTCACCCGTTTACACCGATTATATGACAGAGCTGCCTGTGATTACCATGTGTAAGGTGATTCCCTCGACGGGAAGTTATCTTGCCGTTGACCTGATGCCCTCTTTCTTTAATCTGGAGAATGAGGATCTGATTCTGCCGGATGAGTCATCCTTCTATCTGGTGGACGAAAAAGGCGGACTGCTGTATTATGAGTCCTGCTGGGACTATGAGCGGGATGAATTTCAGGAATTGGTACACAGTTACATAGAAAGCGCGGTTTGTAACAGCAGCAATCATGTGCTGGAGAACCTGCGCCCCATGGATGGAATCGTCCGAAACGTTTATTTCCAGCATCTGGACAATGGATGGATTGGAATTTTAACCATACCGAAGGACAGGATTCTGTCTGGCACCGATACTTTTTACTATATCATTGCCATACTCATTGTGCTGGGTGTTGTCGTGTTCCTGCTGCAATTAATCAGGGATTACGGAAATCAGAAACGCAATCAGACGCTGCGGGAAGAGAAGGAGAGAATGGCTGCCCAGACGAGGGTTTACCGAAGCGCTATGGACAGCACGGCCCGCGCATGCAGGGCGATTTACTATATTAATCTGAAAGAAAATTCCTGTGATACCGTATACCCGGATCGCGAAGAGGGAACGTCCAGAGAAGACTTTGACGACATGGTGGCGCAAAGCTTTGAAAGCGGCATTATCATGCAGGAGCATGTGGAGCTGGTCAGGGATTTTCTGGATGTGGCGAATATCCGACGGCAGCTTTCCGACAAGGATCATATGGAATTACAGTTCTTGAGAAAGAAAACGGATGAAGCGGGATATGAATGGTGCTCGATTGCCATTACGGTTGCCGAGATGGAGGACGGTGAGCTGTCCGCTATTACCATAGCGATCCGCAGCATCGACGATATGATCCGTCGCGAGGAGGAGCAACGGGAATTGCTGGCGCAGGCTGTAGAGCGCGCGGAGGCTGCAAACCATGCCAAGAGTGACTTCCTTTCCCGGATGAGCCATGATATCCGCACACCTATGAACGCGATTCTTGGTATGACTTCCGTGGCGACTATGCATATTGACGAAAAAGACCGCGTGCTGGATGCGCTGGAGAAAATTACGGTTTCCGGTAAGCATCTGCTCGGGCTGATTAATGAAGTGCTGGATATGAGCCGCATCGAGAGCGGCAAGGTGAACCTGACGGAAAGCGCCTTTAATATCTCAGATACGATAGAGAGTCTTCTGACTGTGTTCCGTTCCCAGATGGAGTTCAAGGGGCTTGCGCTGAATGCGGGTATTGCCAAGCTCGATCATGAGAACGTAGTCGGGGACGAACAGCATTTGCAGCAGATATTTATGAATATTATGGGCAATGCAGTGAAATTCACGCCTTCCGGCGGAAAGATCAGCATTCATATTGTGGAGAAGCCTTCCCATATCGAGGGGTATGGCTGCTACGAGTTTATCTTCGAGGACACCGGCATCGGTATGGCGCCGGAGTATATCCAGAAGATATTTGAGCCCTTTTCCAGAGCGGCGGATTCCAGAACGGGCAAGATCGAGGGTACGGGACTTGGCATGTCGATTGCAGTTAATATCGCCCGCATGATGAGGGGAGATATTAAAGTAGAGAGTGAGCTGGGAAAAGGCTCCAAATTTACGGTTATTGTATATCTGAAACTGGATGACATGACAGCTGCCGATCTGGCCGCCTACAACGGGATGCCGGTGCTCGTGGTGGACGATGAGGAGACGGCATGTGAGAGCTCCTGTGAGATGCTTAAGAGCCTTGGTATGGACGCAGAGTATGTGACCAGCGGAGAAGCGGCACTTGAGCGCATTTCAGCGAAGGACAGACCCATCGACGTGATTATTCTCGACTGGAAAATGCCCGGCATGGATGGTCTGGAGACGGCAAAGGATATTCGAAAGACTGTCGGCGATGACATTCTGATTATTATTCAGTCCGCTTATGATTGGGCAGATATAGAGGCCGAGGCGCTGGATGCGGGAGTGGATGCCTTTATCGGGAAACCGCTGTTTAAATCCCGTCTGATACGCGTGCTGAAAGAGGCGCTGGAACCGAATCATGAGGAGAAGGTTTCTCCACTGGAGACGTTCAGCCAGCAGGATTTTAGCGGCAGACGGGTGCTTCTCGTAGAAGACAATGAAATCAATATCGAGGTGGCCAAAGAACTTCTTGGCATGGTAGGCATTCAGGTCGAAATGGCAACGAACGGGCAGTTGGCTGTAGAAGCCGTACAGGCGAAGGAGCCGGGGTATTTTGACCTGATCTTTATGGATATTCAGATGCCTGTTATGAACGGCTACGAGGCGGCCAGGGCGATTCGCGCCTCCGGACGGGAGGATCTGAAAAAAATCCCGATTGTGGCCATGACGGCGGACGCTTTTGCGGATGACATCAAAAGGGCGAAGGACGCGGGAATGAACGACCATGTTTCCAAGCCTGTAGATATTGAGAGGTTGGAAGAAGCGTTGAAGAAGTGGATCAGAAATTAATTGTTCGTTTTACAGGATCTTCATGAAAACGAGCGGCGCTTCGCGAAACTGATCAGGTGAAAAATTTTAAATTAAAAGAAAAGGGGACGGAATCGGTTATCGACTCTGTCCCTTTTTGAATGGCTGAATATGAAACTAATGAAACGGAAACATTTTCTGAATCAGGTGTACGGTCTATGATGCGTGTATGCCAAGCTCCTCCCGGCGTTTGCGCACACCGTCCAGAATGACTTTTTTCTTCTCAATCAGCTTATCTTTGTCCATGGCCGGCACGTCTTTGAGCTTGTATTCCATGCCCAGTTTCTCGTACTTGGATTCTCCCATCGTGTGATAGGGAAGCGCGTCCAGGGCTTTCAGGTTCGTGAAAGCGCCGATAAAGTAACCGAGCTGATACAGATACTTGTCATCGTCGGTGACGCCCGGAACAACGACATGGCGAATCCACATATCGACGTGCTTTTCGTTTAAATATTCCGCAAAGGCAAGGATTCCTTCGTTTGGCTGCGAAGTAAGCTCCTTGTGCTTATCCGGATCTATATGCTTGATATCCAGCATAACCAGATCGGTTAATTCCATTAAATGATCCAGTTTCACGAGCCATTCCGGGTTCGCGTTTTTCTTGTAGGCAATGCCGGAGGAGTCGATGCACGTATGCACATGATTCTTCTTTGCGATGGTAAACAGGTCGATCAGGAAGTCCACCTGCATCAGCGGTTCGCCGCCGGTGACGGTGATGCCGCCGCCATGATAAAACGCCTCGTTTCTCTTATACTGCTCAAAAATATATTCCGGCTCCATTAACGTGCCGCCGTTCATTTCCCATGTGTCGGGATTGTGGCAGTAAGCGCACCGCATCGGACAGCCCTGTACAAACACCACAAAACGGGTTCCGGGGCCGTCTACTGTACCGAAACTCTCTAAAGAATGGATTCGTCCCTGCATGATTTTTACCCCTCTATTTTGTCAAATTTTGCGAGATTTACCCCTAATGATGTCAATGTCATCTTTAGTTCCGTGTATCTGTCATACATCGATTGATATAGTGTAGAGTTTTTATCTTCGACAATCAGCATCCAATTTTGCACTCTGGAAAATTCATTAATGGAATCCCTGATAATTTCTGCTCCGTTTGGCATAGAGTCACCAACCTTTCTGTGTTATTGTCTACAATTTGTTTATGTGTTATCCTGTTTCATTAAAAGTGCTTGAGATTATTTATATCATAGCACAGAAGAAAAATAAAATCCAGAAAAAAGAAGCCCTGCGACGTATCGCAAGGCTTCTGATATTCTTTGTTTTGACGTGATCAGATACTCTCGTGGAAAGTACGGGAGATAACGTCTGCCTGCTGTTCCGGTGTCAGCTTGATGAAGTTTACTGCATAGCCGGATACGCGGATGGTCAACTGAGGATAGTTCTCAGGGTGCTTCTGTGCATCCAGTAACATATCTCTGTTGAGCACGTTTACGTTAAGGTGATGGCCGCCTTTTGTTGCATAACCATCTAATAAGTTTACTAAGTTATCTACCTGAGCATTTGCTGCCATTGTATTGTCCTCCTGTTTTACTATATTTTATTTTGTATTGTGTGTCATGCACATTCGCAACTTCCGCTTGCTCATTTACGGGCTTTCGCCCTATGGATTTTTGTCAATACATCCATCTGGAAGCAAGCTTTCATTTATCTGTTTTGACATCAATCCGCATGACGCAATACTTACTTAAAATCTTCCAACCCGTCCAATCCATCGTGGAGGGTAGGAACGCTGCAGGCCAGCGGAGTGCGGGAGCAATCCGTGCACCCCATGGTCTGCACATTCTTAGAGTTGTCTGCCGAAGCGTCAACGTCCACATTCACATGTCCGACGCCATTCGCCATCCCGGAATCCATCATCTTGATAAAATCATCTATCATTTGCTTATCATCCATAATCAACAACTCCTTCTGCTTCATTTATATCGGAGAATGCCTGTATTTTAAGCATCCTGCGACAGTGTAAACCATTCAGGGAGAATGCGGAGCATTCTCTGAATTGTCGCTGTCAGGCGACAATTTGTTATTTGCTGAGATCTACCTCGATATCGCCTGCAAATACCTGATCCTCCTTGCCAAGTGCGCCCGGGATGATGGTGAAGGTATTGGAGATACCATCCTGTGCATCATTGAACGGAAGCTTGGATACAGAAGACAGGGAAGCAACTGCACCGTGGGTATCACGGCCGTGCATCGGGTTAGCGCCGGGTGCGAAAGGCTGGCCTTTCTTACGTCCGTCAGGTGTGTTACCGGTAGCCTTACCGTAGGTTACGTTGGAAGTAATGGTAAGGATAGAGGTTGTAGGAACACCGTTTCTGTAGGTGTGATGTCTTCTGATCGCGGTCATAAACTTGTGAACGATCTCCTGAGCGATCTCATCTACGCGGTCGTCATCGTTACCATATTTCGGGAACTCACCGGTTGTCTTGAAGTCAACGATGATGCCGTCCTCGTCTCTGATCGGCTCAACCTTCGCGTACTTGATAGCGGAAAGGGAGTCAGCCACGATGGAAAGACCTGCAACACCGGTTGCGAAGTAACGCTTAACGTCTCTGTCATGAAGAGCCATTTCTGCTCTCTCATAGCAGTATTTGTCATGCATGTAGTGGATGATATTCAGTGTATTTACATACACGTCTGCCTGCCACTCCATCATGTCAAGGAACTTATCCAGAACATCATCGTAGTCAAGCACATCGCCTGCAACAGCGCGGTACTTCGGACCAACCTGTTTCTTGGTTACTTCGTCAACACCGCCGTTTAATGCGTACAGCAGACACTTAGCAAGGTTAGCGCGTGCGCCGAAGAACTGCATTTCCTTACCGATAACCATGGAAGATACGCAGCATGCGATACCGTAGTCGTCGCCGTGTGTCACTCTCATCAGATCGTCGTTCTCGTACTGGATGGAAGAGGTCTGGATGGACATCTTAGCGCAGTATTTCTTCCAGTTCTCGGGAAGTCTTGTGGACCAGAGAACAGTCAGGTTCGGCTCGGGTGAAGGACCTAAGTTGGTCAGGGTGTGCAGATAACGGAAGCTCATCTTTGTAACCATGTGACGTCCGTCAACGCCAACACCGCCGAGGGACTCGGTTACCCATACCGGATCGCCTGCGAAAATCTGGTTGTACTCAGGTGTACGTGCGAATTTGATCAGACGCAGCTTCATAATGAAGTGGTCAACAAACTCCTGAATCTGCTGCTCTGTGAAGGTGCCGTTTGCAAGGTCTCTCTCTGCATAAATATCAAGGAATGTAGATGTACGTCCGAGAGACATAGCAGCGCCGTTCTGTTCTTTTACGGAGCAAAGGTAGCCGAAGTAAGTAGCCTGAATCGCTTCCTGTACGTTGGTAGCGGGCTTGGAGATATCGCAGCCATAAGAAGCAGCCATCTCCTTCATCAGCTTAAGTGCAACCATCTGCTCGGAAAGCTCCTCGCGGAGGCGGATTACATCGTCGGTCATAACGCGGCCGGTAGAATCCTTCTGAGCCATCTTGTCTTCGATCAGTCTGTCAATACCGTACAGAGCTACTCTTCTGTAGTCACCGATGATACGGCCGCGGCCATATGCATCCGGAAGACCGGTAATGATGTGGGAAGAACGGCAAGCTCTCATCTCAGCATTGTAAGCGTCGAAGCAGCCTGCGTTGTGTGTCTTTCTGTGTGTGGAGAAGAACTCGCTGATCTCGGGATCTACCTCGTAGCCGTTATCGGAGCAAGCCTTCTCAGCCATTCTGATACCGCCGTAAGGCTGTAAAGAACGCTTGAAGGGCTTATCTGTCTGGAAACCTACGATGGTCTCTTTGCTCTTGTCAAGATAGCCGGGGCCGTGGGAAGTAATGGTGGATACAACTTTGGTATCCATATCAAGTACGCCGCCTGCCTCACGCTCCTGCTTCTGCAGATCAAGTACCTGTGCCCAAAGATCCTTAGTGTTCTGTGTAGGCTCAGCCAGGAATGCCTCATCACCGTCGTAAGGGTGATAGTTTTTCTGGATAAAGTCGCGGACATTCACTTCTTTGTCCCACTTGCCGCCTACAAAATCTTTCCATTCTGGTCTCATTTTTGTACCAACCTCCTATTTTAAAATTTTTAATAAAGTAACTGTGAAATGGTTTACATCCGGAATCATGCATAATCCCAGCGCACGACTCTGAATCGGTAAGAATATTATATGCCATGTGTCGAATGGCAGTCAAGACAGCCTTTGTTCTTTTTCTCATACAAATGCCAAAAAAAGAATGAAAAATTTGTGAAAAATGCAATAATGTGGATTGCGGGTTTTTCTGCTGCCCAAAAAGGGTGCATATATGAAAAAAGTTACGGGTCAAAGCCCGGTTTCCTGATATAATTTATTTCTGTATGCCGCATCGGAAGCTGCTTTCTCCAGATCGCTCAAGCGGCCTGCCATATCTACATCGTTGACAAAGTTTTCAAATAATTCAGCCATCTTTCTCTCCTTCACCTGTTCTGTAAATTTTATGACATCGTTTTCGGGCACGTCCAAGTGTCGCAGCATGGAGGCCGTCACTCTGGCTATAATGCCAAGAAGCTCATCCGTAGAATTTTCCGACAAATTTTTCAGATAGTTTTTCGGCAAATCCAGTTGCCGCCGCCCTCATAATACACGATGGGCAGGATCGGCGGGTACCGGAAGTCTCTGGTCTTGCTGACCCCTTTTTTCTTCCGCTCCATCTCCTTTTCATAGTCTTCCCATATATAAACCATGTAGCGGAGAAGCTGCATACTCACATTATAGTCTACTTTCGTTTTGTGTTCAATAAGAGACACAAAATAGAAGGTACTATTTTCTGACATTTTTATACGCTTTACCGTGTCTGAGTTGCGCTCCTCGGTAAACATCGGGACAAAGCGTTCGGTAAGGTCCTCGATATCCTCGGCCCGTATATGTTCAAACAGAGGTATATTCATGTAATTGCGCAGAAATTGGGAGCAGAGTTCGGCGTTTCCGAAAATAAGTTTACTGCCGCTGTCATGAGGTTTGCTGTTGGAAAGCTGTTTTCTTTGTGACGTGGTTTTCTTTTGTTCCATTATAGATACTCCTTTCGATGTGGACAAACCAGAAATGCAGGCTGTTTTGTCAGTGACAGACAATCCGGATGCGGCAGACGCTGCAACCGTCTCATTGATGTGATGTGTTTATCATAGTGGATGGGGGAGGGTATGTCAATGTTTTGTTGTGCAAAATTTGTCACGAAATTAACGGTGCAGTCCCAGGGACGCCGTTTGCCGTGCCGGAGGGCTATCCGCTGCGCTGCTGCGCCAATACTGCGGACGGTATCGGAAGCCGCAATCTGTTCAGGCGGTATACGGTGGCACTGTGGCATCTATGAAACACTGTCCGGTTACCGAAAGGAAAAACGCCCTGGCATAATGCCCGGGCGCTTTGCGCTGTTCTTTTCTTCTCAGAATCAGACAATTCTGATTTTGCTTTCATTACAATACCGATCCGGTATCAACCTTCGGATCCACTGTCGCCTGAGGAATCGCTCTTCTTTGTAACAGTAACCGTCGCGGTACCTGTTACAAACTTGCCATCCTTTTCGTAAGTTGCGGTAACTTTAAGGGGTGTTTCTGTTTCGTCCTCGCCAACAGTCAGCACATCGGCATCATTTCCGTTCGCATTAAACTTGGTATTGCTGCTGATGTTGTTGCCAGCCGTTGCCGCAGCCACAGACCAGGTAACTGTTGCGCCCTGAACTGGCTCATTACCCTCTTTGACGGCTGCTTCAAATTTCTGGGTTCCGCCCTGCTCGACGCTTGCCGTGTCGGGAGTAACCGTCACAGTAATTGTCTTTTCTTCAGTGGGAGGAGTAACTGCACTCTCTATATCCGCTGCAGCAAGTACAGGCGGTGTGATGGTAAAGATTACAGCGTCCGTAGCTCCGCCTTTAGGAAGAGAAATCAATGCGGTTCCCTTCACGTTCTTGCCGTTCAGATTATAGTTGTCACCGGTTTTACCGCCAGCTTTCACAGCCGCGGCATATGCGCTCTTGTCGATTTTGACAACGATTGCATTTTCTCCGTTCTTCAACTCGAAATCCACCCATGCAGGTGTCACAGGCACGTCATTTTTCTCGGAACGATCAGCTGCTACTTTAAATTGCACGGCAGAGATCAGCACTGTGAAAGGTACCTCAACGCTGTATGTGTTATCTGTCGCTGTCACATCCTTAAAGCTGACCTTTTTGTTTTTGTTATCAACCTTGACCTTATTTTTCGAGTCTATAGACTTAGGCTCGATGGTGACAGGAACTGTAATAGCGTTTGCAGCAAGGAATGCCGCCTTATCCTCATCCGATGCCTTTGTCTGTCCACCGCCATCATTTTTATTCAGTTCTTCCCACGCTTTGACATACATGCTGTCAGCCGGAATTACCGTGAGGGTGCCCTCTTTCTTAGTCAGAGTCACATCCGCTGCCTTAACACCATCTGCCAGTTTCAGGGTCACGGTGCCATCTGTATAGGATTTTGTTTCATCCAGAGCAAATATGGTTCCTTCTTTGTCCTTATATGCAGCATAAGCCAGTCCGCAGACATCCTTACCAGCCATTACGGTGATCTCAGGAGCCATGTCGTCTTCCTTTACCAGAACTGCCTTTTTAGAAGTCAGTTTTCTTACGGAAGGCTTCACATTGATTGTCAACTGTGTAATAAACTCTTGTTCGGAGCCATCCCTGTAGGTTACCGTATACTTCACGAAACCAATCAGGTTGTTCAGCTTCTTGTCCCCGTCCTGATAATCTTTCACAGCTTTCGTTTCGTCGATCAGGCAGAGTTTACTGTCAGTAAGCTCGAATGCCTCTTTAAATTTGTTTACCGTACCCTTAATGTTTGCGTTCAGGATACTATTAAATTCTACCTTTTCTACACCGGTTTCTTTGCCTGTCAGAGCTACCTTCGCGGTGTCTTTCGCAGACATGGTGTACTTGTTTGTGAGCTTATAAGACTTCTTCAAAAGCTCTGTCTTTACCGTTACGGCAGTGGAGGTCTTTGTAAGGATGACATCCTTCTTGGCACCATCTTCTCCTTCTTCACCGATAAAGTCGAAGTAAAGCGTCGCCTTTTTGATCACATCCATATTTGCGGAGAAGTTGACATCAAAGTCTACTGTTGCAACCTTTGAAATCACCTTATTTACCAGACTGATCTCTTTGTTGCTGTCGGTGATATAATCAAGCAGCTTCTGGGAAGCCTCGTCCGGAGCAGCCGAAATCTTTACTTTTACAGCTTCAACAGGATCAGATTTCGCAATCGTAAACGTCAGCTTCTGCGCGTTTGTATTATTTGCATAGAGCTTTGCGCCCTTCTTAACGGTTACCTTCGGCGCTTTCGGCTGGTCAAAGTTCGTGTTGGTGATCGTGTAGGTTACATCCCTCGGTGTGGAGCCTTTCGGATTTGTCAGCTTCACGGTAGCTTCCTTACCACTCATCAGAATGCCTACCGAAAGACTGTTCTTACCGGTAACGATCTTCGCGCCTTTTAAAGTAGTGATCTTGTAGTCAACCAGCTTGCCTTCTAACGCCTTGTTGTCCTTGTCTACCGCCTTGATCTTGATGATTTCACCGGTAGGGACAGTTACCTCGGCTTTGTTCCCATCAGAGAAGTTTACGCCCTGAGGACTGGTAATCTGGAGCTTTGCGCCATCCACCGTCTCATAGGTAACGGAGAATACTAAATCGGTCGCTTTCTTTTTGCCGCCGTCGGTTGTCACAGCAGACACCTTGACATTATCGACAGGCTTATTCACCCAGATCTCGCCATTCGCATACATTCCGATGTCCTTTTTCTTGCTAAAGGTCAGCGTATAGGATGCAGGCTCGGCAAAGTCACCCTCCGCGAAGTTATCCGTCTTTTGCACATCTTTTTTCAGAACCTTAATTGTTGCCTTGCCGTCTGCGATTTCGTTCACCGCAAGCTTTTCGGTAACGTCTAATTTCTTATAGGTACTCTGCTCTTTAGCTACCAGTACGATAGCGCCAAGCTCTTCGGCCTGTGTTATAACCTCATATTCAACTGTCGCGGCCACTTCGTTATTTGCAAAATCCGCAGCCTTGACCTGTACCGCAAATTTGCCGCCGTCAATTGGATCTTTTTCATATCCTTTCAGTACGGTTACCGTACCGTTACTCTTAACACTTACTTTTTTGGCAATATCTGCATCTGCCGTAAACTGTTTATTCTCCAGCTTACCTACCTGATAGCTTACTTTCGCTGTCTTGGGCTTGGCGTCAGTTGCACCATCGTTGTATACAGGTGTGATCTTCGCTGTACCGGTCTTATTTGCTGCAACATAGATCTTGGGCGCACTAACCGGATCAATCTTGTAGATACCCTGTACCACAGTCACCTGCAGGGTCGCGCTGGCAGGAACTGTTTCATTCGGAATACCGGTACCTGCAGTCTGGCTTACACGGACTGTATACTTGCCGGGTGTTAACTCCGCATCGGCTGCAAGTGTAACCTTGCCGTCCTTGATTTCGGCTGTCAATAATTTGTCACCATTTTGCTTCTCCGGTGCGTCAACCACTTCAACCTCAACGTCCTCGTCACGGTTGTAAGTTGTATTTTTACCGAAGTCAATGGATGCCACTACCGCGGTCTGTCCTGTATAGAGAGAGGATGCCGCCTTCTCCTTCTTCAGGGAAATCTTATCAGCATAGTAAGGCGCCTTAGTTGCAAGGTTCTTTACGGTTGCAACCTTACTGGATGCGATAAGAGTACCGCCTGTCGGTAGTGTTAAATTGTCAACACCGGTGTCAGCAGGAGGAGTCGTGCTTCCTGTGTCGCCCTCTGCATAAGCGGAAACATCACCATAAGATGTGGTTTCTGCACCACCTTCGTTACCGCCGCCATTTTCTCCGCCACCGGGTGTCTCTCCACCGCCGTCGGGATTTTCTCCATTACCGTTGTCACCATCGCCATTGCCGCCATCGCCGTTGCCATCACCGCCCGGATCTGTCGTGGTTCCTGTTGTGTATTGAAGAAGCTGTACCTCCACATTGAACTTGGTGTCAGTGCCTTGACCAAAGGGAGCCTCTATAACTTTAACGACTTCGCTGACTGTTGCGTTGTTTCCGTTAACCTTAAAATATCTATCCTTACCGTCGGCAGGGTAGGTAACGCCCGTCTTCGGATTCACGGCCGTCGTTTTTACCTTATAATAATACTCTGTGCCTTCCGCGGGCGCTGCGCTTGCTCCCTTGGGAAGGGTCATGCTCAGTTTCAGCGCAATATCCGTCGCGCTTGCCAGTTTTACGACAGGAGCTACTTTTTCGGCCCATGCAGGAGCGGTGGTAGTCACCTTAACCGTTGCAACGACAGGCTTCTCCTGCGCCGTATCACTGTTGTTTTTGATCTCGATTTCTGCTGCGTCAGCCTTCGGCGCCACAGCGTTTGTAATGACAACCAGCTTATTGTCCTTGATCTCCACGCTCTTAACGGAGCCGGATGCGTCTGTCCCCGTCTTAACGGAAGCAGTCAACTCATCTTTGGAGGTCTTTTCGCTGGTTGTAAGCGTCAGCGGATAAGATGCCTCTGTGCCGATTATCTGACTGATGACACCGTTCTTTAAACCGCCCACGGTTACCTTTGTGATAACAGGCGCCACTTTAATCGTGATGGTATCTACGGGCGTTGTGTCTTCTTCCGCAGCATACAGCTTCACCTTAGCCGTCTTGCCGCCTGCTGCTGCATCTACAGCAAGTGTATATGTGCCGGTGGGTACGCCTGTTGCATCCTTGCCTTCGCTCTGTGACTCTTTATTCTGCGTGAGCGTAATGCCATCCACCTGATCACACTCTGCTTTACCGATCTTGAAAGCGCCATTGCCGCCTTTTAGAGCGGAGAGGGTGTATTCATTTCTGGGAGCTACGGTCCAGGTTTTAGCCGGTGATTCCTTTGCTTCGCCCTGCCCCTCTGTCTTTGGCTCTACCACAGCTTTCAGATATTCTTCCGCCGCGGTTATCGTAATCGTCTGATTTGCACTCAGCGGTTCGCTGGCAGTGCTGACGGTTACAGTTGCTTTGATTTTATTTGCGATTGTTATATCCTTGTCGCCAAGGGTTACCTTGGTCAATTGACATTTTGTTTTCGCATCAATCACAGCAGTCACAACTGTGCCGCTGGGAACAGAAACCATATTGTTATCTTTAGTAAGCTCGAGAAGCTCCGCGTTTTTAATGGTAGTGCTTCCCTTTTTCACCGTAAGTTTTGCGGTGAACATCTCGTAAGTGCTTCCTTCGCTGACAGCAAATGTGATCTGCGGCATATCCTTCAGACTTGCTTTTACAAGAATATCCGTCGTCAGGTCAGCCATAGGAATCGTATAGGTACCGTCAGCGGCAGCTACTGCGTCCTTCCACTCGGTAACGTTTGCATCTGCGCTCTTGTACTGTACTTTATCGATTTCCTTTGTCTTGGCAGCTTCTTCGCCAATCTCAACAGTCAGCGCAAGATCGCTTGCCGGATCCAATGCAAGCCCGTTTTCTGCAGAGATTGTGTCTGTGCCTGCCTTTATGGTAACGCTTTCTTCGGAACTTGCGTCCAGCTTAATCGTGTTTGTCTTTGCTTCATATACAACGGTAGCGGTAGCAACATCTGATACCTGATCTTCGCCGCCCTCTCCTGCAGCGGCAGTAACCCCAACCGCCTTGATCGTGAGTGTCGCTGCCTCGTCCTTGTCAGGCGCAGTCAAAGTCACGGCTCCACTATACGCGGTACTTTCCTTAGTAGGTGCGGAACCGTCGAGTGTATAATAGAATGAAACACCATCTACTGCTGTTATCTCAAATGTAATACCGCTTGTACGGTTCGGTACACTTGCATCACTGGTTAATGCCGCGTCACCGTTTTTCAGCGCGATTACGGGAGCATCCGGCGCTGCCAGCGCCACTTCATCTCCGTTTACGGATACAGTAGGATCAAGAGCCGGATCTTCCGGATCGACTGTGGGCTCCACAACCTCTTCCTCATCAGGCTCCTCTGCCGGATCTTCTTCTACATCCTCAGACGGATCAATAACAGGTGTATCGTTATCGTCCGGTGTTTCCTCAGAAGGATCTCCTTCCCCGGGTATTTGCTCGTCCTCTGTGGTGTCAGAATCGCCGGAATTATCGGGTTCATCTGCATCCGCCACAATTTAGGAGTTGTCCGCCGTGGAAAATCCTGTTTTCTCATTTTCTCAGTACTCATGCGGATTTCCAGACTTTCTCCCTAGGATTTTACACGCAAATTCGTATGTAGAAAATTGCAATTTGCTCAAAACCACCCGATTTGTCGCTAATTTGTTATTAATTAAATTTTTATTAAATCGTAAAACCCGCATGAACAGGGCGTTGGGAACGGTTCCGGCAAAAAGAAATCTGTCACTAATCTGTTGCTAATACGGAAAGTACAAGTGTTATTGTTTGGTATGACGTTTGGGCAGAAATTGACGGGAAAACGCATAATGGCGGGTGTTATAGAACGCTTGGACGATAATTGGTGTTATTTCTTGTCAGGAGGCAGGCGCAAAAGGATCCGCCGTGGACAGACGCGGATTCGGGAATTATCCGGAAAGTCTGCTTGACGGCGCAGAGGCTTTCTTTTATAATCATATCTGGTACAGAAAATAAATGTATATTTTATCAGAAGCTATCACAGAATGAAAGTATGGAGGAAAATAAAATGGCAGATATTACGAAGAACACAACAATAGGTGAGGCGCTCAGAATCAATCCCGATATTGCGCCCGTGCTTTTGGAGATCGGTATGCACTGTCTCGGCTGTCCTTCCGCGCAGGGGGAGACTCTGGAGGAGGCGGCTATGGTGCACGGCATCAATGCGGATGATCTGATGGCGAAGATCGCGGCTGTTTAAAGCGGACAGATTTCTCCGGAGCGGCTGCAGCAGATGTGAGCTGCGGACGTTTCATCAACTCAGACAGGGCAAAATAAATCCCGCACTGTTTCAGGGAAACCGGACGGCAGTGTGGGATTTCGTTTTTTATATAATATTAGGGAATTGCGATAGTGTAAAACATTCAAGGAGAATGCGAAGCATTCTCTGAATCGAGCGTGCAGACGCTCGATTTTTTACTTCATGGGAAATGGCAGCAGTGCAAACCATTCAGGGAGAATGCATTCGTATCATCTGATTAAATCTGTGCCAGCGTCTCCACCGCGCTGTCCTTGATCAGAGGCTCAAAGTGCTCCTCCAGATAGGCTTTCGCGGAGTTCACCGTTTTTTCGGGTCTGCCATATTCTGAGATCAGGCTGCAAATACGGTTAAAATCTGCGGCGTCAAGCTCTTCGGGAGAAACCAGCAAAAGGTAATTGCCGCCCGTTTCATCCTTATATAAGGTATTGGTTCCGCGGCAGGTGCCGATCACGCGGGCCAGTCTGCTCACTTCGCGCAGGGAGCGGAAAGAGAAGAGACGGCTTGTCGCTTTTTCGCGACCGGGAAGAGCGGGCTGTGCGTTTTCTTTGGCCGCAGTTTTCGGGGACGGGGCGGATTCTTCCGTGCCGTTCATCCGGCGCAGGAGATTGAGCACTTCGTCCGCGCTGTCGGCAAAGGCTTCCATCAGCGCCTCGTTATCTTCGGTTTCGTCCGCTTCGTATTCATCATCATGGATAGAGGGAGCAAACTTGGCGAAACGGGTGTCCAGTTCTTCCGGGTCCTCCACCTTTGTCACGATCAGTACAATGCATTCGGCGTTTAAGGGAATCGCTTCGATCATAAGAGGAATATCTTCCGCTTCAAAGCCGCATTCATAGGCCGCCTGCTGCATGAGGTCGCGGAAGAGGCTCTTCGCCTTCTCCGTGCCGTAGGCCAGCTCGCTGATCTTCAATTCTCTGTTCAGCAGATCTTCTCTTGTGAGGGTGCAGCGGATTTGCTGCTCATTCACTTTTTCTATTTTCATGTTATTGTTCGCTTCCTTCTATATTAATAATGGAGTTGGTGCGGGGAAGATTTTCCCGCATATCTTAAGTTAAGTGTATCTTAATCCCAGAGGTCGGTTTTAGTCAATAGTGTGCGATAAGTGTTTAAAAAATTTTAATAATTTTAGAAAATGCTTGCAATTCCTGTCAGATTATGGTTATAATTCAACTACAAGATGTCTCTGATAGTCCGCAAGGGAAGGAGGCATGCGTAATTTAAATAATAACATCTGTGTCTTTGCCGGTATCTTTTGGCGGAGGCAGTCTTATGGGCGATGTGCCTTGTCAGAGACCATATCTTATTCCCATCTAAGCGCCGGGTTAATTCTATAAGAATTTCCTTTGGTACACAAAATATAATTCACAAGGAATGAGTAGGTTATACAGTTATTTTTCAAATTCATCTGCATGTCAGAGTCATCTTCAAAACTATTTCCGCCCTCCTATATCATATGCCGTTAGTATATCACGGTTGAGTTTTTTTATAGTTTTTTTGTTAATCCTTTTGGGGGACGGCATAAGAGGGTCTGTGATTGTGTTGGTTTTGGGAGGCTTCCCGCTATGTGACGATGTCATTACCTGAAAAAAACTAATGACTGAAAGGGAATAGTTTGCTATAATCGTAGTAAATGCGGCGGGCAGGAAAGAGAAACTTCCCTGCCTGACCGGCGTTTGGTAACGGTTCGGTCTTCGCTTTTCCCGGCAAGTGAAAAGTCCCGGACTGAAAATGGCAGCGTTTACAGACGTTCAAAAAGGAGCTGGACAAATGAAAAAAATGATTCCGGTGATAGTCGCGGTTGTCCTTATTGTATTGATTGGTGCAGCGGGATTTGGAGCAAAGCTGCTGGAAAAATATTCCTATTCAAAAGAAAGAGCGGATCTGTCGGAATATTTCGGCGTTGCAGGGGAGAACGATGTCCCCATTATCCTGCAGGATGAACTGATTGGGGAACATGCGAAAATATTTGACGGCATATGTTATTTTGATATGGCTACCGTGCACAAATATTTTAATGACAGATTTTATGAGGATAAATCGGAGAAGAGTCTTCTCTACACAACGCCGGACATGGTTTATGCGAATGGGATCGGCACGGGGACGGTAACCGGTTATGATGCGGATTTCGTTGAGAGCGGAGAAAGCTATGATTATACCCTTTCCCGCTATGAGGGGGAGAAGCTCTATATCGCAGCAGATTTTGTGAAAAAATACGCAAACTTTTCCTATGAGCTTTTTACAGAGCCGAACCATATGCAGATTTATACGCAGTGGGACAAGCGGCAGACCGCGCCCGTCAGGAAAGACACGCAGGTGCGTTATCAGGGCGGTATTAAGAGTGATATTCTGACAGATGTATCGGCGGGCGATCAGGTGATCGTACTGGAGGAAATGGAAACATGGACGAAGGTAAAGACGCAGGATTCCGTGATCGGCTATGTAGAAAATAAGAGACTGGGGGAAAAGACGGAGGAAGAACCGGCTCCCGTGACGGATTATGTGGAGCCTGTGTATCAGGCAAACACCAGAGACTATAAAATCAATCTGGGCTGGCATGTGATCGGCGGCGTGGGGGGCAATGATACGCTGGAAGAGACGGTCGCGGGGACGAAGGGGCTTAATGTGATTTCCCCGACCTGGTTTACCCTGACGGGAAACGAGGGAGAGTTCAGCAGTTTTGCAACCACCTCCTATGTGGAGAAGGCTCATGAGATGGGGCTGGAAGTATGGGCGCTTGTTGGCAACGTGGACAGCGTGGATGTGGACCTTTACCAGGTGCTTGCGAAGACATCCAACAGGCGGCGTTTGATTTTACAGCTTTTGGCGGCGGTTCGGGAATATAATCTGGACGGGCTGAACATCGACTTTGAAAATGTGAGTCTGGATGCGGGGGAACCTTTTATCCAGTTTATCAGAGAGCTTTCTGTTCCATGCAGAAAGTATGGCATCGTGCTTTCGGTGGACAACTATGTGCCAATGAACCATACGGATCACTATGACCGTGCCGAGCAGGGTGTGGTGGCGGACTATGTCATTATCATGGGGTATGACGAGCACTATAACGGCAGCGATGAGGCGGGGAGCGTGGCTTCCATCAACTTCGTGGAAAAGGGCATCAAAAACACGGTGGCGGAGGTGCCGAAGGAGAAGGTGATAAACGCCATTCCTTTTTATACCAGAATCTGGGAAAACGGGGAGGACGGTTTAAGCAGTCAGGCGGTTGGCATGGAAATGGCGCAGACTTATGTGGCGGATCATGACATCGCTGTGCGCTGGGATGAGGAGACCTGTCAGAATTATGGGGAATTTCAGGACGGCGGCAGACTGTGTCAGGTGTGGCTGGAGGACGCGGAGTCCATCAAAGTGAAACTGAACATTATGGAAAAGTACGAGATTGCCGGCGTGGCGGCATGGCGGCTCGGTTTTGAGACGGCGGACATCTGGGATGTGATAGAGGAATATATGAACTGACCGCTATGCAGCGGTGTGGCCAGATTTCTGTATGGAACGGTTATCTTCTTTATACTTTCTTCATATATATGCATTAAGACGCGTATCGGCAGAGCCAAACCGGTAATCCGCCTTGTGGCGGATGAACGCGGATTTGGTCTGGGTGAAATATGGAGAAAGAAAAATCGGGAAAATATGACAGGATTGTCAAGACGGGACTGTTTCTGCTGCTGGCTGCAGCATTTGTTTTAGCTTTGCGGGGCGGGGCGCGTATTGTGTCCTCGAACCGGGTATTGCCGGAGCGGGCGGGGAAGGAAAAACCCTGCGTGGTCATTGACGCCGGTCATGGCGGAGCCGATCCCGGCAAGGTGGGCGTGGACGGCAGTCTGGAGAAGGACATTAATTTAAAAATAGCAGAGAAGCTGGCTTTGTTTCTCACGGCGGCGGATGTGGACGTGGTGCTCACAAGAACTACCGACGAGGGACTTTATGATGAGAACGTGTCCAATAAAAAAGTGCAGGACATGAAAAACCGCGTGGCGCTGATCGAGGAGAAAAAACCGGCGCTTACGGTGAGTATTCACCAGAACAGTTATCATGAGGAATATGTGCACGGTGCGCAGGTCTTTTATTACGAAGGCAGTGAGGAGAGCAGGGAAATTGCGGAGCGTATGCAGCAGGTGCTGGCGGAGCAGATCGATCCGGACAACGCCAGACAGGCGAAGGCGAACAGCAGTTATTACCTGCTGAAAAAGACTTCGACGCCTATCATAATTGTGGAGTGCGGCTTTCTTTCCAATTACGAGGAGGCGCAGAAACTTTCCACGGAGGCCTATCAGGAAAAGACGGCATGGGCGATCCATCTGGCGATCCTGAATTATCTGAACGGAGCGGAATAAATACGATCCGGAAGCGGCTTTTGTGCAGGACCCTGCCCGGGCACAGGCATATTATGGATACAGAGTGGGAAGGATGCGGATGTGAATACAAAGGTAATCCGGATAGAAGAACGGCAGGGAGCGGAAGCGGCGATCCGCGAGGCCGGTGAGATCATCAGGGCGGGCGGACTGGTGGCGTTCCCCACAGAGACGGTTTATGGTCTGGGAGGAGACGCGCTGAATCCGGCTTCTTCCAGAAAAATTTATGAGGCCAAGGGCAGACCGTCCGACAATCCGCTGATTGTTCATATTGCGGACATGGAGGCGCTGGCGGCCATTGTAAAGGGTGTGCCGGAGACGGCAAAGAAGCTGGCGGAGGCTTTCTGGCCCGGGCCGCTCACCATGATTCTGGAGAAATCGGAGCTGGTGCCGCGGGAGACGACGGGCGGGCTTGACACGGTGGCGGTGCGTATGCCGTCCGACAAGGTGGCTTTGGCGTTTATCAGGGCAGCAGGCGGCTATGTGGCCGCGCCAAGCGCGAACCGTTCCGGCAGGCCGAGTCCTACCTGTGCATCCTATGTGGCACAGGATCTGGACGGCAGGGCAGATATGATTCTGGATGGCGGTGACGCCACGCTCGGGCTGGAGTCAACGATTGTGGATCTGACTGTGAAGCCGCCTGCGATTCTGCGCCCCGGTTTTATCACGGGGGAAATGCTCCGGCAGACGCTGGGGCGCGTGGAGGAGGATGTCACGCTCTTTTCTGCCGACAGTGGACAAGCCCCGAAAGCGCCGGGCATGAAATACAGGCATTACGCGCCGGAAGGCGAGCTGGTTATCGTCAGAGGACCGGCGGAAGCGGTGACGGCGTATATCAGAGGAGAACTCGCGGGGGGACGCGAAAGCGGGAAAAAGACGGGCGTTATCGCTACCGATGAGACGGTTGCCATGTATGAGGCGGATGTGCCGCGCAGCGTAGGAAAAAGAACGGACGCGGCGGCAGCGGCGAGGGGACTGTACCGTATTCTGCGGGAGTTTGACGACGAGGGTGTGGAACTGATCTATTCGGAAAGTTTCGACGGGGAAGGCGTCTCTCAGGCAGTGATGAACCGGCTGCTGAAAGCGGCGGGGCACAGAGTGATTAACGTGTGAGAAGAAGTCTGATCTTTCGCACGGCACCCGGGCTCATTGTTTGCGAAAATAAATACACAGGAAGCAGCGGTCAGCGCGCTTCGGAAAGGAAGGTAAATATGATAGCAATAGGAAGTGACCACGGCGGATATGATTTGAGACAGAAGGTAATGGCGCATTTGAAGGAACGGGGACTGGAATATAAGGACTTCGGATGTCCGGACAAGAGTTCCTGCGATTATCCCGTTTTCGGTGCGGCGGTGGCAAAGGCGGTGGCGTCGGGAGAGTGCGACAGAGGCATTGTGATCTGTACCACAGGCATCGGCATTTCCATGACGGCGAACAAGGTGAAGGGGATCCGCTGCGCGCTCTGCGGCGATCCGGTGTCCGCAAGGCTGACAAGAGAGCACAACAACGCGAACGTGCTTGCCATGGGCGCGGCGATTATCGGGGAAGCGGTTGCAATGGATATCGTGGATATTTTTCTGGACACGCCTTTTTCCCACGGGGAGAGGCATGAGAGACGTGTGGATTTGATCGAGAACTGTTAATGTGTCAACCCATTCGTGGCTTGCAGAAATGAATATATCAGCACACTAGCGTGTCCGGGGCATTTGGCCTGCGGGCAGAAAGGCATGGCTGTTACTATGGAAATGAGACGAAGACCGGCCGCATGTCTGGCGCTTGTTCTGCTTTGCGGCATGATGCCGCTCTCCGTGCAGGCTACGGAGGAGACCAGAAAGCAGATCGAGGAAGCGGAGCAGCAGCGGGAGGAAACGGAAGAAAAACTGGATGAGACGGAGGAAAACCTGAAAGGGCTGAACGAACAGCACAGTTCCTTACAGGGCGCGCTCTCTACGCTGAACACGGAGCTTACGCAGGTGAGCAATAATCTGAATGAGCTGGAGGAACAGATCGCCGACAAGGAAGAAGAGATCGCCGGGTTGGAAAAGCAGATCGCGCAGGTGGAAGAGGAGCTGGCGGAAGCGATTGCTTTAAAAGAAGCACAGTATGCCACCATGAAAAAACAGATCCAGTTCACCTATGAACGCAGCAGCAATCTGTATATGGAGCTGTTTTTTTCCTCGGGAAGTCTGTCTGATTTCCTGAATAAAAACGAATATATCGAGCAGCTTTCCGCTTATCAGAAAAAGGTGCTGGACGAGTATAAGGCCGCACAGGCGGCGATGGAACAGAAGCAGGAGGAACTGGAGTACGCCAAGGCGGAGCAGGAAAAAAACAGGGAAGAGCTGGGCGAATATAAGGTGCAGGTCGTAGCGGAGCAGGGGCGTGTTTCCGGACTTGTGAGCCAGACCTCCAGCAGTCTGAACGCCACGGCGAACCAGATTTCCGAGGCGGAGGCGGCTGCGCTCGCCTACGAGCAGCAGCTTAAGGAACAGGAGGAGAATCTTTCCGCGCTCCGCGCCAAGCTGGCGGAGGAAATCCGCATGGCGGAGCTGGCGGCTCAGTCGAGCTGGCGTGATATTTCCGAAGTGAGTTTCGCGGAGGGGGACAGATACCTTCTGGCGAATCTGATTTACTGTGAGGCGGGCGGCGAGTCCTACAGCGGACAGGTGGCTGTCGGCTCCGTGGTAATCAACCGTGTACTAAGCTCCGTATACCCTGATACGGTAACCGGAGTCATTTACCAGTCGGGACAGTTTTCTCCTGTGGCCAGCGGACGCCTTGCGCTCGCGCTCGCGGAGGGCAGAGCGACCGGAAGCTGTTATCAGGCCGCAGACGAGGTTATGGGCGGCACCACCAACGTAAGCAACTGCGTTTATTTCAGGACGCCCGTTGATGGAATCGAACCCAGATACAGAATCGGGGGGCATATTTTCTATTAAGCATTGAGCCGTGCAGATTACCGTCAGTGAAACCAGAAGAAAGCTTGCTTTCGGATGGCTTCACTGATGGTAATCTATAGGGCGAAAGCCCGGGATGAGCAAAAGAAAGCCGCGAAGCGGCGGTTTTGCGAATCGGCACGGCGGCGTAGAGGAGAATAGAAGAGGCGAAAGCCCGGGATGAGCAAAAGAAAGCCGCGAAGCGGCGGTTTTGCGAATCGGCACGGCGGCGCAGAGAATTATATGTATTTCTCCAGCGGCTCCTGCAGCTTCTCAAACCCGCCCGCATAGATTATATCCAGGAGGCGGCTGAGGGTCAGGAGCGCCTGCTTTAGCATGGCGTCGGTCAACAGTCCCGCTTCTTTGGCGGTGGCGAGTTCGTCGATATCCACGACTTTCACGAAGCCGTCCGGGTAGATGATGACGTCGGCCAGAAGGTCGGTAATGATATAGGTATCTGTTTTGTCGTCGTGGTCGTAGTCTACGATATCGCAGTACCAGTACAGAAGAGAGCCGTTTTCGTTGTAGAAACGGCTCACTTTTATGCCCTCCCGCAGGTAGTAGCAGGAAAGGCCGTGATGCAGATCTTTTCGGGGTTTCAGCGTGTTCCATGCAGTCACAATGATATCTTCGCCGCGATAAAGAAGCCTGTCGTCTTTTAACAGGACGCATTCCTCCGGAATCAGTCTCTTGCGGTAAAGAATCGGATCTGCCATGTTTTGTCTCCCTCGCTTGCTTTGTTATTTAACCGTACACCGCCGGAGGATAAATGTCAACGCTTCCCCCTAAAATTTGCCCATTATTGAAGTTGGTCTGGACAAAAGTACCAAAAATGAGTATAATTTTCTTGTTAGGCTCTGGGGGAAATTTGTGGATTGGGAAGGCGGTACTTTGAAGTATCATAAAACTGTTTATCAGGCGTTAATGATGATCACACAGTTTGGCGTCAACATGCTTGTTCCCATCTTTCTCTGTTCCTTTATAGGGATGTTTCTGGATAGAAAGCTCGGGACAAATATCTGGATGGTGGCGCTTTTTTTCGTGGGCGCGCTTGCGGGATTTACCAATGTGTTCCGGTTTGCGAGAAAGATTTATGAGACGCCGGCAAGAACACGCAGGCGCAGTACACAGAAAAGAGAAGAGATGGAAGAGCATGAAAAGAAAGATTGATCAGACGCTTTTGGAGCTCTGGCTGGGCATTCTGGCATACGGTGTTGTTTTTGAGATAGCGCTTTTGTTTTTTTCCCGGAATCCTGCTTACAGTATAGGACTCTGGATCGGCGTCTTTCTGGCCGTGGCGGGTGCGTTTCATATGTGGTGGTCTCTGGACAGGGGACTTGATCTGCCGGAGAAGGAAGCCGTCAAAAGTCTGGGCGCGCAGAATATCATACGCTATGTGGTTCTGGTGATTGTGCTGGGCGTGCTTATGTGCACGGAGTTCGCCAATCCGATCTTTGCGTTTTGCGGTTATATGGGGATGAAAGCGTCCGCTTATCTGAATCCCCTTGTCCACAGGCTCCGTACTGGGAAGAAGGAGCGTGAAATTTCGGACGGTACTGCTTTGTAATAGCGCAGACCGCTGTTACATGTTTTATATATTTTATACTTAATTACGTGTAAAAGGAGGTGAGAAGATGGGACAGGGAATTATGTTGTCCGGCGGTGCAGACATTGACTTTATGATTCACGGTGTCTTTTCCTATGAGCTCTTCGGGCAGACCGTATGGATCACCACCACTCATGTGTGCGTGCTGATTGTCATGCTGGTAATCATAGGGTTCTGCATTGCGGCGAGTCATGCCGTCAAGCACGCCTCGGAAGTTCCGGGGACGTTCCAGAACATTGTCGAGCTGGTAGTTGAGATGCTTGACAAGATGGTTGGCGGCGTTATGGGAAAATTCAGTCCGCAGTTCCGCAATTACATAAGCACGATATTTATTTTTATCCTGCTGAGTAATATTTCAGGACTGTTCGGGCTCAGACCGCCGACGGCGGACTATGGCGTGACGCTGCCTATGGGCGTTATGACGTTTGCACTGATCCACTTCAACAAGTTCCGGTATCAGAAGGTGAAAGGCGTGCTGTCGGGTTTGTGTGACCCATGGCCGATCTGGGCGCCGATCAATGTGATCGGTGACGTGGCTGTGCCGATCTCTTTGTCGCTGCGTCTGTTTGCGAACGTCTTGTCCGGCACGGTTATGATGGCTCTGGTGTATGCGCTCTTGTCGAAGATCGCGATTATCTGGCCTGCGGCGCTCCATGTGTATTTCGATCTGTTTTCGGGCGCGATCCAGACGTACGTGTTCTGTATGCTGACTATGACGTACATCACGGATGCCTGCACGACAGAGTAAAAACTGTAAACCATATGTAGAACACGAATAATCAGAGGCTCAAAATGCTGCACTTTCATGCTCTGATTATTCGCGCAAATAAGGAGGAAATGAAAAATGGGAGAATTTAATAACAATTTTATCTTAGGATGTTCGGCAATCGGCGCGGGCCTTGCGGTTATCGCAGGTATCGGCCCCGGTGTAGGTCAGGGTATTGCGGCTGGTCACGCTGCTGCTGCGGTAGGCAGAAATCCCGGCGCGAAGTCTGACGTTACCTCTACGATGCTGCTCGGGCAGGCCGTTGCCGAGACCACTGGTCTGTACGGTCTGTTGATTGCAATGCTGCTGCTCTTCGTAAAGCCTCTCCTGCCATAACTGTGTTACGGCAGGCATCAGGCCGTTTCAAACCGCTTCGCGGCGGGCTTGATGCCTGGTACAATATAAGTGTTCTTGCGGTCAGCGCAGCAGGTGCGCGGACCTGCGATACACATTTCAATGAAAGGAGGACTGACGCTTGAGTACGACAGTTGCGAATTTGGCGCTGGCGTCCGTGGAAATGGCGCCGAGGTTGTTTGACCTCGACTTACAGTTGATTGCGGATTCCGTGCTGATGATTATAGCTGTATTCTCACTCTTTCTGATCGCTTCCCATTTTCTGTTTAATCCCGTGCGGGAGATGATGGAAAAGCGGCAGGAGCGTATCAAAAGCGAGCTGGATACGGCGGCATCCGACATGGAGAATGCCAAGGCGCTGAAGGAAGAGTACGAGACTAAGCTGAAAGAAATAGACAGAGAAGCCGAAGAGATTCTCGCAGAGGCGCGCAAGAAAGCTCTGGCGAACGAAAATAAGATCGTGGCGGACGCGAAGGAGGAGGCGGCCAGGATTCTTGAGAGAGCCGGTGTGGAAGCTGAACTTGAGAAGAAGAAGGCCGTTGACGAGGTGAAGCGCGAAATGGTTGTGCTTGCATCCATGATGGCAGCCAAGGTTGTGAACGCGGCGATTGACACCACTGTACAGGACAGTCTGGTGGAAGAGACGCTTAAGGAAATAGGTGAGAGCACATGGCTAAACTGATTTCAAAGACATACGGTGACGCGTTGTTCGAGCTTGCGGTGGAAGAAGGTAAGATAGATGTCCTGTTAGAAGAAACGGAACAGCTTCAGAAAATCCTTGCGGAGAATGCGGATTTCGGCAGACTGATGAATCATCCGAAGATCATTAAGGAAGAGAAGATCGAAGTTGCCAAAAGTGTGTTTGAGGGAAGGATATCAGAGGAGCTGCTCGGGTTTCTCACTATCATTATCTCGAAAGACCGTTACAGGGAGATCGACGGGATCCTGAAATATTTTGTCGCCAGGGTTAAGGAGTATAAGGGAATAGGCATCGCTACGGTGACAACGGCAGTTCCGCTTAAAAGTAACCAGTGCAGGGATGTGGAGCAGAAGCTGCTCGATACGACACAGTATAAATCCATGGAGATCAGTTACAGTGTGGACGCTTCCCTGATCGGGGGAATGGTTATCCGGATCGGTGACAGAGTTGTTGACAGCAGCATCAGAACGAAATTGAACGAGCTGCAGAAGGATCTGTTAAAGGTACAGATTTAGGCGAAAATATGTGAATAAGTAATCGTTCGGCGCAGGCCGCGCATTTTATGCAGGGCCGCAGGTGAAGGCGCCTGAACACTTACGAATAAAAAGAAAGGTGCGTATGATCCATGAATTTAAGACCAGAAGAGATCAGTTCAGTCATTAAGGATCAGATTAAGAGATATGCCTCCGAGCTGGAAGTATCCGAGGTTGGTACGGTTATTCAGGTTGCGGACGGTATTGCTCGTGTGCACGGACTTGAGAATGCAATGCAGGGTGAGCTTTTGGAGTTCCCCGGCGAAGTTTACGGTATGATCCTGAACCTCGAGGAAGACAATGTGGGTGCGGTTCTGTTTGGTAACCAGCACAACATCAACGAGGGCGATACCGTGAAGACCACAGGGCGCGTGGTAGAGGTGCCCGCTGGCGACTGCATGCTCGGACGTGTCGTAAATGCTCTGGGCCAGCCGATTGACGGCAAGGGTCCGATCCAGACTGACAAATATCGTAAGATTGAGAGAGTTGCATCCGGTGTTATCACGAGAAAATCCGTGGACACACCGTTACAGACGGGTATCAAGGCGATCGACTCCATGGTGCCCATCGGAAGAGGACAGCGTGAGCTGATTATCGGCGACAGACAGACCGGTAAGACGGCGATTGCCATTGATACGATTATCAACCAGAAGGGACAGGGCGTGAAATGTATCTATGTGGCTATCGGCCAGAAGGCGTCCACGGTCGCTTCGATTGTGAAAACGCTGACAGAGTACGGCGCGATGGCGTACACCACCGTAGTTGCCGCGACTGCCAGTGAGACGGCGCCCTTACAGTACATAGCGCCTTATTCGGGCTGCGCGATCGGTGAGGAGTGGATGGAGAACGGCGAGGATGTGCTGGTGGTTTACGACGACCTGAGCAAACAGGCCGCTGCATACCGTACACTCTCCCTGCTCTTAAAGAGACCGCCGGGGCGTGAGGCGTATCCCGGTGATGTATTCTATCTGCACTCCAGACTGTTAGAGCGTGCGGCCAGAATGAGCGAGGAGTACGGCGGCGGTTCGCTGACGGCGCTTCCGATCATCGAGACACAGGCGGGCGACGTGTCGGCGTACATCCCGACGAACGTGATCTCCATCACGGACGGTCAGATCTATCTGGAGACAGAAATGTTTAACTCCGGTTTCCGTCCGGCAGTCAATGCGGGCCTTTCCGTGTCCCGTGTGGGTGGTGCGGCACAGATCAAGGCGATGAAGAAGATTGCGGCTCCTATCCGTACAGAGCTTGCACAGTACAGAGAGCTGGCGGCGTTCTCCCAGTTCGGTTCCGAGCTTGACGCCGATACGAAGGAGAAGCTGGCACAGGGTGAAAGAATTAAAGAAGTCCTGAAACAGCCCCAGTATAAGCCCATGCCGGTACAGTATCAGGTTATCATTATCTATGTGGTGACCAACAAGTATCTGCTTGACGTTGCGGTGGAGGATATCACCAGATTCGAGGCGGAGTTCTTTGAGTTCCTCGACACGAAATATCCCGAGGTGCCAAACGCAATCGCGAAGAATAAGGAAATTAACGACGAGACGGATGCGAAGCTTAAGAAAGCGATCGAAGAGTTCAAGGCGCAGTTTAAATAGAGGTATAAACGGTTAAGGAGGGTAATGCTATGGCCTCAATGAGAGACATAAAAAGGCGTAAAGGCAGTATTCAGAGTACGCAGCAGATTACCAAAGCTATGAAACTCGTTTCTACCGTTAAACTGCAAAGGGCGAAACAGCGCGCAGAACAGTCGAAAGCATATTTTAACTGCATGTACGAGACGGTGACTTCCATGCTGGCAAAAACCGGCGGCTTAAACCACCCCTACCTGACGGCCGGGGAATCGCAGAAGAAGGCCGTGATCGTGATTACTTCCAACAGAGGTCTTGCGGGCGGTTACAATTCCAACATTGTGAAACTGATCACAAAGGGCGACTTTAAGAAGGAAGATCTGCGTATCTACGCAATCGGCAAGAAGGGCAGAGACGCCCTGAACCGCGGCGGCTATGAGATTGTGGAGGAAAATTCCGACATAATCGAGGAACCGTCCTATGTGGATGCGATGGCCCTGTGCGAAAGGCTGCTTGCCTCCTTTGCGGCGGGGGAAATAGGAGAGATTTATCTCGCCTATACGGGATTTAAGAACACGGTGGTTCATGTGCCGACGCTTCTGAAACTTCTTCCCGTGGAACCGGTACAGGATGCGAAGGAAGAGACGCAGGACACAGGAAGCAAGGCGCTGATGAACTTCGAGCCGGAGGACGACGAAGCGCTGGATATGATTATTCCGAAATATGTGACCAGTCTGATCTACGGCGGTCTGGTAGAAGCGGTTGCGAGCGAGAACGGTGCGAGAATGCAGGCGATGGATTCCGCAACGAGTAATGCTGAGGAAATGATAGACCACTTGTCGCTGATGTATAACAGAGCGCGTCAGGGATCTATTACGCAGGAATTAACAGAAATTATCGCAGGTGCGAATGCGATCAGCTAATATTAAATACGAGTGAAAGGAAAAAGAGATGGCAGAAGTAAAGACAAGTGAAAATCTTGGAAAGATCACTCAGATCATCGGCGCCGTACTGGACATTAAATTTTCGACAGGCAGTCTGCCGGAGATTAACGACGCAATCAGAATCCCGCTCAAGACGGGCGGAGAGCTGACTGTGGAAGTAGCGCAGCATCTGGGTGACGATACCGTCAGATGTATCTCCATGGGCCCGACCGACGGACTGGTGAGAGGTATGGATGCGGTTGCAACAGGCGCTCCCATCACGGTTCCTGTCGGAGAAAATACGCTGGGACGTATCTTTAACGTTCTGGGAGAACCGATTGACAATAAACCCGCGCCCAAGGATGTGGGATATGAGCCGATTCACAGACAGGCTCCGGCTTTTGAGGAGCAGTCCACGGCGACAGAGCTTTTGGAGACGGGTATCAAGGTCGTTGACCTGCTCTGCCCTTATCAGAAGGGTGGTAAAATCGGTCTGTTCGGCGGCGCCGGTGTAGGTAAGACGGTGCTGATACAGGAGCTGATCCGTAATATTGCGACAGAGCACAGCGGCTACTCCGTATTTACTGGTGTAGGCGAGCGTACCAGAGAGGGTAATGACCTCTATCACGAGATGGAGGAATCGGGCGTTATCGACAAGACAACGATGGTGTTCGGGCAGATGAACGAGCCGCCCGGAGCGAGAATGAGAGTGGGCCTGACTGGTCTGACCATGGCGGAGTATTTCCGTGATAAGGGCGGTAAGGACGTGCTGCTTTTCATTGACAACATTTTCCGCTTCACACAGGCAGGTTCCGAGGTGTCCGCGCTGCTTGGCCGTATGCCTTCCGCCGTGGGTTATCAGCCTACGCTGCAGACAGAGATGGGCGCTTTGCAGGAGCGTATCACTTCCACAAAGAGCGGTTCCATCACCTCCGTTCAGGCGGTATATGTTCCTGCGGACGACCTGACTGACCCGGCGCCGGCAACGACATTCGCGCATCTGGACGCTACCACAACGCTTTCCCGTTCTATCGTGGAGTTAGGTATCTATCCGGCGGTTGATCCGCTTGAGTCCTCCTCCAGAATCCTCGATCCCAGAATCGTCGGGGAAGAGCACTATCAGGTAGCCAGAGGCGTGCAGGAGATTTTGCAGAAATATAAAGAATTGCAGGATATCATCGCCATTCTCGGTATGGATGAGCTTTCCGAGGAAGATAAGCTGGTGGTTGCCCGTGCGAGAAGAATACAGAGATTCCTCTCCCAGCCCTTCCACGTGGCGGAGCAGTTTACCGGAATGAGCGGCGTATATGTGCCGATTTCCGAGACCATCCGCGGCTTTAAGGAGATCCTTGACGGCAAGCACGATGACATTCCGGAGAGCTATTTCCTGAATGCGGGAAGTATCGACGACGTGGTTGCCCGCGTTAAGAAGTAGAGGCAGGTGATTGTTCAGTACAGGATTTTGCGCACCGTTTAAAATCCGTATGAAAACATAGCGGCAGCTATGAAGGTACTGAACAGCCGCAGGAGGTAAATATATGGCTGAGGACAGCAGAAACTTTACATTAAAGATCATCACACCGGACAGAGTCTTTTTTGAGGATGAGGTGTCCATGGTGGAGTTTAACACGGTCGAGGGCGAGGTCGGCATATACAGGGAGCATATCCCGATGACGATGATCGTTGCGCCCGGAATCCTCACGATCACGAAGGATCAGGAAGTGTCCGAAGCGGCCCTGCATGCGGGGTTTGCAGAGGTGCTGCCGGATCAGGTCACGGTGCTTGCCGAGATCATCGAATGGCCGGACGAGATTGACGTGGAGCGTGCGGAGGAGTCCAGATCCCGCGCCGAGGAGCGTATCAGGGAACATGCCCCGGGAACAGACATGCGAAGGGCGGAGATGTCCCTTAAGAGAGCTGTGGCGAGGATAGAGACAGTGCATAAATAGAAGTACTTTCAGGACAGGGGGACGGAGCGATCCGTTCCCCTGTTTAAACGAATAAAATAAACAGGAAGGAGCGGGCTGAGGATGCAAAGCCCCGGAATCGAAACGATGAAAAAAATACAGACGAAAATTGTTTTAATGGTTGTGCTGGCGACGCTTTGTGTTTCGATGATTGCCGGAACAATGGGAACAATGGTGACCAGATATTCCACGACTGCCGCGCTTAAGAAAAATCTGCTGGAAACGGCGGAGCTTGCGGCTCTGGCGGCGGAAAACATGATTTCCACATATACGCTGACCGTCTCGGAAATGGCATGTAATCCGACGCTTGTGGATGACAGCATTCCGGCAGAGGAAAAACAGGCCTTTATTGAGGAAAGGGCAGATGCATATTATATGCGTTTTGGAGGAATGACAGATATAAACGGATATGATGCGATACATGGGGTGGATATTTCCGGCGAGCCTTTTTTTCAGGCGGCTGCACAGGGAAACAGCTACATGTCTACGCCTTACATAGATGGGAGCGATATCTGGCTGATGGTTGCCGCACCGATCCGGGACGGCGATGCTGTGAAGGGTGTGCTCTATTTTCAGTGTGATACCTATATTTTACAGTCTATCATCGACGGATTGCAGATCGGTGAGGAGGGAGAAGCCTATATTCTGGATAAGGACGGCACCACGATTGCCTATGTGGATCAGGAGACGGTGATGAACCGGGAAAATACAATGCAGGAGGCGGCAGCCGATCCCGGCAACGAGGGGCTGCAGACAGTGGCGGCTATTGAAAAAAAGATGGTGGCGGGGGAAGTAGGCATCGAACAATTTTATTATGCGGACGATCAGTCCAACAATATTCTGGGCTATGCTCCCATTGCAGGCACAGACGGGTGGTCCATTGCAGTCACGATTGATGAGGATGAATTTATGCGCCCTGCGGATTACGGCAACCTTTTTCAAATCATTATCTGTGTGGTGGTATGTATGATCGTGATTGTTGTTTCACTGAAAGTCAGCCATTCCATCGCCACGCCTGTCGTGAAATGCGCCAATCGTCTGCTGACTCTGTCCCAGGGAGATTTGAAGAGTCCTGTTCCGCAGGTGAAAGGCAGGGACGAGACAAGGATACTGGCGGATTCGACTGCGCAGTTAGTCAAAGACTTTGGCGGAATTGTAAGTGAGATGGAAGGTGTTCTCGGCGCGATCGCGGACGGAGACTTAACCAGAGAGGTTTCCGGAAAGCGCTATCCCGGGGATTTTGCCGTTTTGTGGGAATCCCTGCGGGTTATCAGCGAAAAACTGAACAGTACCATGGCGGGTATTGTCTCTGCGTCCGGCTGCGTTTCAACAGGTTCTGATCAGGTAGCATCGACGGCAGCCGTTCTGTCTCAGGGTGCGATGGAACAGACCGGGGCGGTAGAAGAGCTTTCCGGAACCGTTTCTGGTATGAGTGCGGAGGCAAAGGGAATTGCGCAGCTTACGGGACAGGCGAAAGAGGTAGTGAACGGAGCCGGCGGAAAGCTGCAGGAGAGCGGGGCGTACATAGACAACCTGAATCAGGCCATGACGCAGATTACGGAATCTTCCAATGAGATCAGCCGTATCATAGATACCATTGAAAATATTGCTTTCCAGACAAATATTCTGGCAATCAATGCTTCGGTAGAAGCAGCCCGTGCCGGGACGAACGGAAAAGGGTTTGCCGTGGTGGCGGAAGAGGTGAGAAATCTGGCGATCCGGTCAGATCAGGCGGCGAAAGCGACACAGGAGCTGATCGGACGTTCCGTAAAGGCAGTGGAAGACGGCAGCCAGGTCGTGGAAAAAGTGACGGGATCGGTGATTACGGCGGTGGAACTTGCCGGACAGGCAGTGGAGAGGATGGAGCAGGTGTCGAAAGCCGTGGAGAACCAGACGGATGCAATCGAACAGGTTGCGGCAGGCATTACACAGATATCCGGTGTGGTACAGAACAATTCCGCTACGGCGCAGGAAAGTGCGGCTACCAGTCAGGAGCTGTCCGGGCAGGCAGAGATGCTCAAACGCCTTGTCGGAAGTTTCAGATTGAAGCGTTGAAGGTGATTTTCACATTCCGGCTGTCACACCATATGATAAAATAAAACGACAGATTATCATGGTGAGTATATGAGACAATCGAGAATATTACCGTTTTACATGGCTTACCCGATGCCGCTCTTCTATCAGGAGCAGGATACAGTGACGCGGGATCTGGAATATTTGCAGGAGATGTATCCGACGGAAGCGAAGAAATACCAGAAAGTGATTGGAGAGATTCTGGACCGGTTAGACTATGAAGGCAGTATGATTTATGACGAATATCCAGACAAGTGGCAGATTTACCGGTTGACACGGGTCGTTGTGGATAGATTGAAACAGGATGGGAATGCAGGGCAGACGAGGCAGGAGCAGGACCGGATCACGGAGTTTGTTCAGGTGCTGTTGTGCGGCGAGATCTATAAAAAACGCCATATGAATCAAAACGGGATATTGAAGTTTTGATAAAGGAAAAACAAATACATGAAGAGAGCAATCATAAAGGGCATGTTGCTTGGATGCATCTTTGCGCTTGCGCTGATGATCTTAAGCAGGGTAATGAATCAGGGAAATACGGATATGACGACTGAGATGGGTGAGGCGACTTACCCTGTGCTGTCCATGTATGTGGGCTCGTACAGGGTAGGGAGTCTGCACGGCTATGCCCGGAGTATGGAGTGCGCCTATCTGCGGGACAACCTGCAGCCCATCGGTGAAAACAGAAAAATAGATGTCAAAATGGATACTTATGGGCGAAGAATCGACACAATCGGCTTTGAGGTGAGAAGCCTTGACGGGGAACGGCTGGTGGAGAGCACGCCTGTGGAGGAGTATCAAACCGATGAGGATGAGATTTCCTTTTCCATCACGCTTAAGGATCTGATCGAGAATGACATCGAATATATGCTGGTTTTTCTCGTTACACCGGAGAACGGCGAAGAGATCAGGTATTATTCCAGAATCATTTTAAGTGAATCCCTTCATGTCCGTGAAAAGCTGGATTATATTACAGACTTCCACGAGCGCACGTTTGACAAAGAAGCGGCGGCGGAGCTGACGAAGTATCTGGAATCCAACGCGGAGGGGGATAATACTACCTTCCACAAGGTGACGATTCATTCCAGCTTCAATCAGGTGACCTGGGGAGAGCTGCCGGTAAAGAAAGTAACTGAGCCGTGCATTATCATCAGAGAGCTTGCGGAGCAGACAGGCTCTTTCCATCTGGAGTATCTGGTGAGTATTAAGGAAGGAAAAAAGACACATTATTACCGGATAAATGAATTTTACAGAGTCCGCTACACGCCGGACCGCATGTATCTTCTCGATTTCGAGAGAACCATGGAGCAGGTTTTCGACGAAGAGGACGACGTCTGTATCAACGATAAGATCGTGCTGGGGATTACCGGAGAAGAGGTGGCGCTTAAGGAGAGCGACGGCGGCAACGTATTTGTGTTCACGGTGGCGGATAAGCTGTACAGCTATAACGTGACGGACAACAAGCTGGCCAGACTTTTCAGTTTTTACGGCAATACGGAAGAGCTTCGGGACGCAAGAAGCGCTTACGACAGGCACGATATCCGGGTGCTGACGGTGGACGAGACGGGAAACACGCTGTTTCTTGTCTACGGGTATATGAACAGAGGACGGCATGAAGGCTGCGTGGGCGTGGCTCTTTACGCTTATAACAGTGTGGCGAATACCGTGGAGGAGCTGGTGTATATTCCCTACGACAAGTCTTATGCGCTTTTAAAGACGGATATAGAGAGACTGGCCTATCTGAGCAGGACAGGCATTTACTATTTTATGCTGGACGGCAGTGTGTATGGAGTGGATGTCCGCACGCTCTCGATTGAGACGGTGGTGACGGGACTGAAAGAGGGCGGCTATCATGTGTCAGAGTCCAATAAGATGCTTGTCTGGCAGGAAGGCAGCGATCTCTATGCGGCCACCGACCTTGTTCTGATGAATCTGAACACGCAGAAACAGACGAAGATCAGGGCGGGAGCGGGAGAGTATATTTCGGTCGTGGGCTTTATGGGGGAGGACCTGATTTACGGTCTCGCCAAAAGGCGGGATATCCGGGAGAACAGTACGGGCATCACGACATTCCCCATGTACTGTCTGAAAATCCAGAGCGACGACGGCAGCGTGTTAAAGACTTACCAGAAAGACAATGTCTATGTGGTGGAAAGCGAGATTTCGGAGAATCAGCTCACGCTCTCGAGAGTTGTGTATGATGAGGAAACAGGGAGCTATGTGCCCACCCTTGACGATCAGATTATGAACACGGAAGAAGTCAGGAGCGGCAGCAATGTGCTGGGCTTTGTGGTGACCGAAACGTATGAAACCATCTGCCAGATCACGGTGAAAGATGAGATAGACGAAAAGGGGCTGAAACTTCTGACGCCGAAGGAGATTCTGTTCGAGGGAGATCGCTCTGTAGGAGAGCTGGGAGAGGGCCCTTCGGAAAACTATTTCTATGTGTATGGGAAGAACGGCATAGAAAACCTTTATGCCAATCCCGGCAGGGCGGTAGAGCTTGCGTACCGCGTGGCCGGTGTGGTGGTGGACGACGACGGTGACTATGTCTGGCGCAGGGAAACCAGAAGCACGCGCAACCAGATCATGGCAATCACGGAGGAAGAGGTGACGGAGAACGAGAGCGCCCTTGCGGTCTGCCTCGACACCATTCTGAAATATGAGGGGATTTCCAGAAATACCCAGCGGCGTCTGAATCAGGGAGACAGCGTGATGGATATTCTGGAGAGCGATCTGACAAACTGTACGATACTGGATCTGTCCGGATGCAGTCTGGACGCCGTTTTGTACTATGTAAATAAAGATATTCCCGTGCTGGCAATGCTGGAAGACGGAAACGCGGTCCTGATCACGGGCTTTAACGAGCTGAATATCGTGGTAATGGATCCGGCCGCGGGGACACTGGAAAAGAGAGGCATGAATGATTCGACGGAATGGCTGAAAGAAAACGGCAATCAGTTCATCGCCTACATCAGAAAAGAGTAAAGAAAAAGGAGGCGCGTATGCTGCAATCGGACATCTCAGTGATTTTTGACATGGACGGCACTATTTTTGACACCGAAAGACTGGTTTTAGACTGCTGGGAGCGTGTGGGCGAAACCCATAGGATTCCGGATATCAGGGAGGTATTCATGCGCTGCATCGGCACGAACAAGGTGCGAACGCAGGAGATTGTCTATGAGCATTACGGGAAGGCGTTTCCTTTCGAAAAGTTCAGTGAGGAGAGTTCCGTGCTGTTTCATGAGATCACGGAAAAAGCGGGGATCCCGGTGAAGCCGGGCGTTGTGGAGCTGTTAACATATCTGTCGGAAAATCATGTGCCGCTGGGGCTTGCCTCCTCCACCAGACTTGCCGCCGTCACGCAGGAACTGCAGGCGGCGGGGCTTTATGACTATTTTCAGGTGGTGGTGGGCGGAGATCTGTTAAAGAACAGCAAGCCGGCTCCGGACATTTATCTGATGACATGTGAGCGCATGGGCGTCCTGCCCGAAAATACATACGCGGTCGAGGATTCCTACAACGGTATCCGCTCCGCGCACAGCGCCGGAATGCGCCCCATTATGGTGCCGGACCTGATGCCTGCGACAGAGGAAATGCGCAGTTTAAGCGTGGCGGTGTTTGAGGATTTGTTTCAGGTGAAGGCATATTTTGAAGGGTGAGAAGGAGGAAAAGGATGAGAGGGATGAGGAAGAGACGTATTCTCGCAATGCTGCTGGCTGCCTGCATGATCGTGGAGAGTGCGGCTGTGGTATCGGCAGCGGAGCCGGAGCGGACGGCTGCGAAGACCATGGAAACGGAGACGACAGCCCTGGAGGCGCCGGCTGAGTCAGCAGAAGAGGAAACGACGGCAGGGAATGAGGAGCAGGCGCCGTCCGCGGAGGAGAATGGGGCGGATAAGGAGACAGAGACGCCGGAGAAAAACCCCGCGGATAGCGAGACGGAGAGACCGGGGGAAGGCGTGACGGAAGAACAGGAGCCGGAGGACATGCCAGGGACGCCGGAACAGGGAGCCGGGGAAGAATCAGGAGAAGGCACAGAGGACAATCCTGCGGAAGATACGGAGCAGCCACCGGCAGAAGATGGGGCCGATGAGCCGGAGCAGGATCCCGGTGCGGAGGAAGATCCGGCGGATGCGCCGGAGGCCGAAGAGCCTGTCGGACTGCCGGATGAAAATATGCCCGTGGAGGAGGAACCCGTCGATGAGGCGCAGATCATGTCACAGGCGGAGCCGCTTTCGGATGAGGAAATTACACCGGGCGGGACAGACATGAAGATCACATCCCTAAAACTGCGGCAGGAATATGGAGGGATTGTGCTGGTCTGGAAGTATGACTGGAACGATATCGATGTCAATCAGGTGAGCGCCATATTCGACCGGTGCAGGGTATACCGGTCTGAGACAGAAAACGGTTCTTATGAGCTGATATGGGAGACTACCGATGAAGACGGCCATTACAGCTATCGGGACGATGACGTGGAACGGGTCGCAGGAGGGGCGGCCAATAAAACCTATTACTACAAGGTCAGCGTGGTATACAGCAGAAGCGAGAAAGATGAGATCGGTGTTTTTGGTGACAACAAGCCGTACGAGAGTGAGCTTTCCGATTCCGTCAACAACGCGGATGACTATTATTACCGGAATGCTGATTTCTTTTTAAACGATGAGCCGGAGTATATCGGCGTATACGTCACAGATGACGAAGGAAAGCGGCTGGATTCGATTACCTTAAAGGAAGGAAAGGCGACATCCCTGCGCGTGACTGCCGTGAAAGCGGATGGTACGAAGGAGCAGGTGACGGGAAGGAGTAATTCGACATGGATTCTCTGCAGGCAGTATTATACGGGAAAGGAAATCGCGGAAAAATATTATGGTGAATTTGACCATCTGGGAGAAGATAAGGCGACGCTTCTTCCAGAACTGGGGGAAGACACCCATGTATATGCAAAGGCGCTGTCAGGCTCTGCGGGCAGCGATACCTGTTATTTGATTTATAAGATGGAAGATTACTCCAGAGTAGGCGCTTTTATATGGCAGATTCCGGTTAGCATCGAAGAAGGGGACGGAAGTGACGAGCAGATAGAGACCGGCGTGTACAATACGAAAGAGTCGCTCTGTCAGGGCATACGCGATACCATGGTGGCTCGTGAGGATACCACGCTCTACGCGACAGGCGGGTACGAGTGGTGGGCAGTATCCGATAATCCTGCCGGCTCCGATCTGGACTTCGAGGATGTTTTTGACTTCCACAGAGAGCGGGCAGGCATGAAACCTTGTGAAGGAGATTATCTGCTGCTGGCCATGGGGGATGCGTCCTCGGAGGTTTGGTTTGGTTCATGGCTGGAGATGAAGGATTCGGACTATATTTTTGGCGGGCAGTATCTGACCCAGTATACGGTGACACCCCATTTTATCACGACCAGAGGGCAGGAGGATCAGGTAGACCGGAAAATAAACGAGCTGATTCATACGGAAGGAGGCGCTCTGCATTCTTATAAGAACGCCGGCGACTACGCGAAAATCAAAGCGGCATACAATTATGTCAGAGACCATGTGAGCTATATCGGAACAACTACCCCGATTTATCACACCTGCTATTCCGCACTCATAAACAGGAAAGCTACCTGTCAGGGCTATGCGCTGTTGTTTTACAGGCTGGTGAGAGAGCTGGGCATTCCCTGCAGAGTGCTGATGGGGGTAGACGCCAACGCCCATACATACAATATTGTACAGCTCGACGGTGCATGGTATTATGTGGACACCAATGCCGGTGTACTGTTGAAAGGAACGGATGATTTTAAGCCGGCGACCCTGCAGTCACAGTATCGGACACCCGCTTTTACCAGCGAGTATCTGTCGAAGATTTCCAAGAAGTCCTATGCCGGAAGCAGCGCGGACACAAGTGGATTGAAGGCCGTGGAGAGTCTGACATCGGAGGAGATCCGGGCAATTGACGGAAACCTGACGGCGGCGGCTGACCGGATGAAAGCCACATACACGATCGGCGGAGCAGCGGTTAAAGCATCGGGAACGGTGAAATATCTGGAGGGCTGCAGCAGGTATCTGGGATATGAGGAGAATAAGAATATGCCCGCATCCGGCTATTTTCTGGGCCTTAAGCTGTCGGTAGATACGGCTGGGTTTACAAAGGACGGAACGGTTACGGTCAGTTATTTCGATCAGGCGGGTGTACAGAAATCGGTTTCTTATGGCATGGATGACTTAAAAGACGGTGCGGTGGCTCTGCTTGTAAATGTCACCGAAAATCCGGGCATGAAGATCAGCGTGGATTATGACGGGGAGGGCGAGACTTCCAGATATGAGGCGATGGTGTATGATCTGGATCTTTCCGGGTTAAAAAGGGAAAGCCGGTCGCAGAGCAGTGGAACCACAAAAGAGGTGAATAAGTATGGCATCGGACTTTCCGCGCCGATTGTGAAAAAATCCGCTGACGGAAAGACGATGGAAGCAGTCTATGAGGCGGTCGCTTATTCGGATCATGTCAAATGGACGGCGGAAGCAGAGGAGCAGAAGGGAAATTATATTGCTCTGCGAATAGATATGCCGGAATCCGTGAAAGCCACGGAGCTTGCAAAATCGCTCGAAGTTACGACGGACGATGGCGCAGCGCGGGCAGCACAGACGCTTAAGCAGGGCTGGAATGAGACTGCGGACTGTTATATGGACGTGGCGGAAGACAGGACGGAAATTTATCTGGCGATGCAGGTGGAGAAAAATTTCACCAGGCGCTTCACAATTAGCTGGGGCGGTACGAATCCGCTGGCCTTTGTGCAGTCGCTGACGATTTCCGTGCCTGCCGACAGTGTATTGGAAAGCCGGAGTGAGAATGCGCTTCTGCCGGGAAGTATTGCCTTTAACGGTCTGGTGCCGACGATGTATGTAGGGCAGAACCAGAATGTTAATATCACGTTTCAGAAGAAGTATGAGAAGGACGAAATTCAGGTATTCTATATTTCTGATGCGGCAGATGTCGTTGCGGTAAACAGAATAACCGGTGTCCTGCGGGCGCTGAAACCGGGTACGGCACAGATCACGGTGTCGGCAGTAGATAAATCGGGCAATGTTATCACGAAGACAGCCAGAATTACGGTAAAAGAACTTCCGGCGCCGACGGGCCTGAAAACCTCTTTGGTCAGGGATCATAATGTCAGCGTGAGCTGGAAGGCGAATACGACAGGGCAGTATACGGAAATCTATGCCATTCCGTATCGTGTAACAACCTTTGGCACCAATAAGAAGGGTTGGAAAGACGTGGTGGAAAATGCCTTAAAAGAGGCGGATATGGACGAAGTAAACCTTGCTTCTCTGGATGACGCCGAAAAGGCGGAAAAGCTGAATGCTTTAAAGGAAACTTTGGGGACAGGAACATGGGCGGCAGTATCAGTTCCGGCAAAGGACAGCAGCGTGACGCTGGAGGGATTGCAGGCGGAGACAGCATATATTTTATATGCGAGAAATGTTTCAGTGACGGCGGCATCCACGCTTGTATCCGCAGGTGCGGCCTTCGGGAAAGTGGAGACATCGGGTCCTGTATTCCATACAATCCGGCTGCAGCTTAAGAAAGAGGACGGCACTGTTCTTGCAGAGAGCACGGACGAGGCTGACAAGACAGTGATATATGAGGTGACGGACACGAATATCCCGGTGGAGTTCTCCTGGCGGCTGCTGGACGAGTCCGGGGCGGAAATGAATCCGGCTCCGGTATTTACCAATATAAGATATACCACCGGTAACGGGGGCATTGTGAGCGTAAGTGCGCCGAAGAACGGCCCTGTCGGATTGAAATACGGCAGTCAGGTGGGAGAGACGGTTCTTATGGTGACCGGTAAGGATGCTTCCGGTATGTTACGGTCCTCTGAGCAGATCAGAGTCAGGGTGGTAAAAGCGCCCAGTAAACTGAAAGATAAGTCAACGACGCTGACAATCGGACAGAGCGTTTCTCTCAGGGAGCTGATCGGCACCGATCTGAAGGGAACGACGGCGGGAATGAATCTGGGCGGAATAGATTTTGCTTCGGCTCTTAAGGTGATTACCGACAGCAAATGCTTTGCGGTTTCCTGGCCGGACTCTTCGGAAACGCAGAAGCCGGAGGACGCGGTTATCACAGCGATGGCGCTGATTGAGGGCAAGAGCGGAAATAAACTGGAAGTGCCTTTTCAGATGGGCAGCTCCGCAGCGAAGGCCAAAATCCAAATCAAGGATATGACGGCGGCTTCCATCAGCAGGATTACCGTCAGGGATACGTCGGCACTGATTGAGTTTAAGCCGGCTCCGGCAGTAATGAAAGTGGCTGCCGGCAGCAGATATTATACGATGCACATTACGGATAAGGTGACCGGAGAGAGCGTGGAGGCAGTGGAGACGGAAACAGCCGGAATACCTTATACCTGCACCTTTACAGAGGGCGGAGAGGGAAAGAACTGGACATGTGAGGTCAAAGGGCTGTCCAGCAATAAAGCCTATGAGGCGGTGCTCACGGCGCATTATGACGCCGATGAGAGCCATAAGAATGCGAAGCCCGCTAAGGCCAGGAAATTTACGACAAAGAAACCGCTGCTGAACGCGGAGGGAAGCATTGGCATTAATTATGTCAGCCTTGACAAGCTGCACGCGAACCCGGACGATGCCGGAACGGGCATTGATTATGACGCGGAAGGAGGCGTTGTGCTGGAAAACAATGGAACATATGTATTTATGGCACAGGTCAGCAATCTGGCGAGGACGCTGGAGACGGATAAACTGAAATGGACGATTTCTTCCGGGGACAAGAGGGCGGCGTCCACCAAGGCATCATCATCCAGCTTTGAAATGCAGCTTACGACGAAGCGAACAGGAACTTTCACGGTGACGGCTGCATCGACGGCTACGAAAATGCCGGTCGCAACCTTTGTGGTTACGGTGGTTCCCTACCAGTCCGGCGGAGCGGGCGCACCGGAGCAGCCTCCGGTGCCGGATCAGACCGCGCTGCTTCCGGAGGCATATACGGGAGATATGCTGAAATCGAAACAGGAAGACGCGGCATAAAAAGCGGATTATCATATCTTATATCAAAGGGGAAAGCCCTGCAAACGGAAAAGACCTGTCTGCAGGGCTTTCTTATGTGCATAAGCAGAGCCCGAACGTTTTAAATAGCGGTATCTGCTAAACGTTTTTAAATATGTTTCCTTTATATTTCTCCAGCGCCGTAAGCAGTATCATCCCCAGAATCCCGCAGGAGATTACTTCCCCCGCCCCCACGGTCAGGCAGTAGAAGCCGAGACACTGTATCAGTGACATGCCCTCGATCAGAAGTCCGTAGCCGTAGACCAGTATAAGCGGCACAATAACCGTATTCGCGAGAATCGGGCAGACAGGCGCGCACCATTTCCATTTCCGCAGGGCATAGGTGCCGAGCGCGCCGAGAAGCGTGGCCAGAGAGCCGAAAACAATATCGGGCAGAGCGCATCCTGTGAGAATATTGCTCAGCAGACAGCCGATAAACAGTCCCGGAATGGCGGCGGGCGTAAAATAGGGTAAAACAGTGAGCGCTTCCGAGAAGCGTACCTGGACAGCGTAATTGGCCAGCCCGAAGGCGTTCGCGATAAAGGTCAATACGATGTAGAGTGCGGCGATCATAGCCGCCTGCGCCATGAAGAGCGCGTGAATGCGTGCGGTTTTCACGGAAACCGCCTGTGTGTTTTGTGTTTTCATGCAGTTGTCTCCTTTAGTTTTGTTTTACGTCAGGAAGGTCTCGAACTGACGTTTTGTATTTGGGAAATTTTGTTTTACAAATTTTCCAGATATTAAGTATACCAGCATATGCAAATAAGTCAAGTCTGTTTTTCCGGGCCGGAAACCCAAGCCGGAAACGAAGCGCCGGAAATCAGCATGTATCATCAAAAGGGGTCAGGATGATTCCTGCATTGCGACGATTTCCGACAAAATATTTGCGATATGTACCTGACTGTCGGGCGGCAGAGTCAGGAGCAGGTGATAAACCTGCATAGGTATGCTGTTGTCGCTGTGATTCATAGCCTCTATATTTTCCAGAAGTTTACTGACAGGAATTTCCAGGCCCCTGGCGATCCGGCAAATGCTTTCTACGGTTGGATTTTTTTCTCCTCTTTCAAGCTGGCCGATATAAGTCGGATGAAGACAGCAGATTTCAGCCAGTTTTTCCTGTGTCATGCGCTTTTTCTTTCTGAAATGACGAATCCTTAGTCCCAATTCTTTCGCTATATCCATTTAAAATGAGTCCTTTCCGGAATATACCTGCAATGGTGTCCGTAATTGATTTTATGAAGACAGACTATAGGTATTAAAGCGGACAAACAACAGACTATTGACATTAAAATAGAAGAAATATATACTAAAAATATTAAAAATGAATAAAAAAGAACATCAGAAAGCATTTTTGAAAATGGTAAACTATGTGAAATATATAAAAAGAGCGGCAGGCATAATAGCCGGTTTTATAATTTTTGCCGGAATGACACAGATGTTAAACGCGATGTTTGTGGATGACTCCGCTGAGTGGAATCGTGTCCTGTGGCATGACTTTTATGAGGATCAGGGAAAAATCGATCATTTATATCTGGGGTCTTCCAATGTATTTCGGGACGTCGATCCGCGGATTCTGGATCAGATGAGCGGCGCATATCATTTTAATCTGTCGACAGGGAGGCAGAAACTTAAAAGCTCCTATTATTTATTGCGGGAGGCTGACAGGCTGAATGACTTGTCTCATGTATATCTGGAAATGTATTACGACGTGAATCTGGAAGATGATGGTGAGTATGTGGATTATAACCGCCATTGGCAAAATACGGATTATATGCGGCTGTCTTTTAACAAGATGGCATATATAGCCGCAATCAAAGGCCCGGAGCAATATATAAATATCCTGCTTCCGTTTAGCAGATATCGAAGCTGTCTGGGGGATTGGGACTATATCAGGGAGCAGATAGAAGAAAAGAGGCAGGAAGAGTATCTCAATTATGGATACCGGGATGGAGACGCTGTATCTGCAGGGCAGGGCTTCCGCGAGGGTACGGGGGTATATAAGGAAAACCAGAAGTTTTTTGAGCAGAGGTCGGTACTTAGCGGTTATTCTATGCAAGGGGAGCCGGAGAAATACTGCCGTATGATTATTGAGTATTGTCAGAGCAGGGAAATTCCCATCACCCTGTTCGTATCGCCGATTTATGACCTGCAGCTGATCAGTACGCTTGCCTATGATGATTACGTAGAGGAAGTCAGGACTTTAGCGGATGAGTACGGCGTAGCGTTTTATGACTTTAACCTTGCAAAGGAAGCGTATTTTTCTCTGGAGAACGGAGAAGGCTTTATGGACAGCGGGCATTTGAACAAATACGGAGCCGAAGTATTTACGCCTTTTCTTTATGAGGTGGTATCGGGGAAAGAGACGGATAACGACAAATATTTTTATGCCTCTTATAAAGAAAAGCTTGAGAAAACGCCGCCTGCCATATATGGCATTTACTGCTTCGATGTGAGGGAGGACAGAAGAAGGTGGATCGCTTCCAACCGCGATTCCGGGATGGAATACCGGATCGTGGTAAAACCGGTAGAAGGCGGGATGTATGTGCTTCGGGATTTCGATGAAAACAAGCAGTTTGAACTTCCGGCGGAAGAAGAGGGGCTTTGCGTGATTGAGGCAAGAATGCGTTCATTTCCGGATGAGATCGTGCAGACGATGGAGATTTCATTTTAGGAAACCGGAAATGACATAAGAGGATAAAACAGTATGTTATTTAATACGCCGCAATATATTATTTTCCTGCCAATCGTGGTTTTGGTCTACTATGCCATGCCCGGACGCGCAAGATATATATGGCTGCTTTTTACAAGTTACTATTTCTATATGCAATGGAATCCGGTGTATGTTCTGTTACTTTTTTTGTGCACCTTTTTGACATATTTCTGTGGAAGATTCATGGAAAGTCTTTCAGGCGCAGGAAAGAAAAAGGCGTGCTTCGCGATTTGCATTTTGGTGAATCTTGGCATTCTGGGTTTCTTCAAATATATTCAATTTGGCGTTTCCATATTAAACCGCCTGCTGTCATTTATTCATGTCGGAGAGGTTAGCCGGGAATTTGACATTTTGCTTCCTGTCGGTATTTCTTTTTATACGCTGCAGGCGCTTGGCTATCTGATCGACGTGTACCGTGGGGATATCTATGCGGAAAAAAATTTTCTGGGATATGCGCTTTTTGTATCCTTTTTTCCGCAGCTTGTGGCGGGACCGATCGAGCGGTCGAAAAACCTGCTGGTACAGCTAAACAGGCCGCAGCCCTTTTCCTATGAAAACGTAAGAAAGGGTGCACTGCTTGTATTGTACGGTCTGTTTTTGAAGATGGTAATTGCGGACAGGGCGGCGGTTCTTGTGGACACCGTGTATCAGGAAAGCGCTGTATATCCGGGATTTTATGTGGCGGCAGCCACGCTCTTTTTTTCCATACAGATATACTGTGACTTTTACGGGTATTCCACGATCGCGAGAGGATCCGCAATGATTATGGGCATATACCTGATGGAAAACTTCAACGCGCCGTATTATTCCAAAAGCGTGAAGGAGTTCTGGCGCAGATGGCATATCTCCCTTTCAGGGTGGTTTCGCGATTACCTGTATATTCCTCTTGGCGGAAACAGAGGGGGATGGCTGCGCAGGCAGAGAAATATTCTGGCGGTATTTACGGTCAGCGGTCTGTGGCACGGCGCATCTTTCGCCTTTGTCTTCTGGGGACTTTTGAACGGCATTTATCAGGTGACAGAGGATGCGGCGGGGACCATAAAAGGATGGGCCGGCAAGTACGCTGGGAAATGGGAGAAAATACTCGGGAAACGGGAAGAAAAGCCGGAGAGCATGTTTAGTAAATCTCTGTTTCAGACGCTCAGAACGTTTCTTCTGGTGTCCTTTGCATGGCTTTTCTTTCGCGCCGGAGGAATGAGCAGGGCGCTGGAAATAATAAGGAATATGTTTCGCGGAAACAACTGGACGATTCTCTTTGACGGTTCTTTGTATGAGCTGGGTGTGGCAGGAAATGAGATGAATGTACTTCTGGCGTCCATTTTGCTTTTGTTTGCAGTGGATTATCATAAGTACCGGGGCAGGGATGTGGCGGATTTGTTTTTGAAGCAGGGCTGGTGGTTCAGGGTAAGCGGAATTATGCTGCTTTTGTTTACCATTTTGCTGTACGGATGTTACGGCGAACTGTACGATATCCAGCAGTTTATCTATTTCCAGTTTTAGCGTGTTTTCCTAATCTGTCAGAAATAAAATAAAAGCTGCCGCAGGATCACAAACGGCAGCTTTTCATATGCACATTTCATGGATGGAAGACGTGGCATCCTGCGGTTTCGGGCTTCGTTTATATCAGCTCTCCCGCATGATACCTGGTCACAATCGACTGGATACGCTCCACAGGATTCAGAAGATCGCTGATGGAGGCGTCGTGATTGAGTGTGTCTATGATATAAGCGATATATTTGCTCATATCGCAGTCGATATACCATTCCCGGCTAAGAAGTTCCGGTGTCTGGTAGATCAGATTCGTGGTCAGGACACGGCAGATGGTGCCCTCCTCGTAAGCCTTATCAAAGCGGTCCAGCCCGGCGGTAAAAAGACCGAAGGTGGAAAAGACGAAAATTTTCCCGGCCTTTCGTTCCTTTAAGGCGGCCGCCACTTCCAGCACACTTTCGCCGGAGGAAATCATGTCGTCAATGATAATCATATCTTTGTTTTCTATGTTGCTGCCGAGAAATTCATGGGCGATGATCGGGTTTCTCCCGTTGACGATACGGGTGTAGTCACGACGCTTGTAGAACATACCCATATCCAGACCAAGTACGTTGGCGATATAGATAGCCCTGCTCATGCCGCCCTCGTCCGGACTGATCACCATCATATGATCGTTGTCGATCTGCAAATCCTTTACATGGGTCAGAAGTCCCTTGATAAACTGGTAGGCGGGCTGCACTGTCTCAAAGCCGTGCAGGGGGATGGCGTTTTGTACGCGGGGATCGTGTGCGTCAAAGGTGATGATGTTATCCACGCCCATGCTCACCATTTCCTGAAGCGCAAGAGCACAGTCCAGAGACTCCCTCGCGGCACGCTTGTGCTGCCTGCTCTCATAGAGAAAAGGCATAATGACGGTAATGCGTCTCGCCTTGCCGCCCACAGCCGCGATAATGCGCTTTAAATCCTGATAATGATCGTCGGGAGACATATGGTTTTCATGGCCGCAAAGAGAGTAGGTGAGGCTGTAGTTGGCCACATCCACCATCAGATACAGATCGGTGCCGCGCACAGATTCTTTGATGACGCCTTTTCCCTCGCCGGAACCAAACCGGGGGACTGCCGCGTCCAGGATATAGGTATCGCGCTGATAGCCGGAGAAGGCAAGAGAGTCCTTGTGCTCGCTTTCCCGCTCCGTGCGCCATTTCACCAGGTAGTAGTCAACCTTTTCGCCAAGCGTGCGGCAGCCTTTCAGGGGAATCATCCCCAGAGAGCCGACAGGTATGGTTTCCAGATTCCGTTTCTCTTCGCGTCTGTTCATAGAAAGATTCCTTTCCTTTAGGTTCTTGTCATTTTGTACATTCGGATATCTTCCCCAGCGAGTCTGCAAACTTCAAAATTGCTTGTGATACGGGAAAAAATACGATCAGAATAGCGGTCCCGTAATTCTGCCAGAGAAAAATTAGTAGATATCAGGGTAGATTTCTTGCCGAGATGCCTTTCGTTCAAGAGAGAAAAGAGCTGGGATGAGGTGAACTGGTTGGTCAGCTCCGTCCCGAGGTCGTCGATGATAAGCAGATCGCACCGATAGAGATCGGAGTAGGTGTTTTGTCGTTCATCCCTGCTTTTGACGTTAAAGGATACGCTCGACAATAAATCAAACAGGCCTGCCGCGCCAAAATAGATCACGGAATATCCCTGATCCATCAATTCTTTTGCGACACAGCCGGAGAGAAATGATTTACCCGTTCCTACTGTACCATAAAAAAAGAGATTCCGGTAGTCTGAATTAAAATTTTTGATAAAACTATGGCAGGTTTCAACGGCGTGCCGGAAAAGAGCCAGAGCTTCTCCCGCGTAATATTCGTAAGAAAGCAGACTGAAATTATTGCGCTTTAGCATGTCCTGTATGCCCGACTGCTCATAGAGCAGAGAGATTTCTGCCTGCCTCAGACAGTGACACTTTTCCCGCTCGATATAGCCGGTATCGCGGCAGTCAGGGCAGGAAAAAAGCGGTTCCAGATAATCGGCCGGAAGCCCTGCGTCAAACAGAAGCTGCTTTTTTTGTTCTTTCAGGGCGGCGAGATTTTCCCGCAGTCTTGAAAGAGCGGTGTCATCCCCGAGGAGAAGTTTCTTTCCCTGTCCGACGGAAAGGGAAGCAGTCTCGTCCTCCAGTTCCCGGTACCCGGGGATATGAGAATATACATAGCCGCGTCTGCGCTCTGTCTCCAGACGGTTCTGCCGCTGCTTTTCTTCGTATTGCCGGAAAATCCGGTCGTATTGCGGGTTTGTTAATGGCACGGTGTCTCCTTTTTATTTTCCACGATTTTTATGAAACCGGATTAAGCTCAATTAGTCAGAATTTCTTTCTCCAATGCCTGCTGAATGGCCTCAAAATCATAGTCATGCTGTGTAAACTGGTTAAATTTGTTGGTGGACATGGCCGAACGGCCTGTTTTGCTCCGGCGGTGATTTTCGTCAAGGGATTTGATATCGCCCTTGTGGTGCACGCCGGCCTTGTGCCAGCTCGTCAGGATGCTGTCCGCATATTCAAACCGGTGGCTGTCCGTGGCAAGCACCGTGCGCTCGCAGGCGGTGAGAATCACATCGTTTTCAAAGCCGTAGAGCTTACGCCAGCGGTCGATGTAGGAAACCTCCGTCTCTGTGGGAATATTGTTTTTCCCGAGGGCGCGCATGATTTCGTAAACGTCCTTATCATATTTTCCGGACAGGGAAGCGGCCTGCTTCTGCGTGGTAATGCCCTGTTCGGCCCAGCTTATGGCCACTTTTTCTATGTAGCGCAGATCTCTCTTGCCGCGGTCGACGCAGTACTGGATCAGGTAATCTGTCAGATCCTCGGAGAATCCCAGCTTGTCCATGATGAAAAGTATGGTGCGCATATCGTTTGCGCTCAAAGGTTTTTTCAGGTACTGCTCCGCCACAAAAAGAAGCCTTGCGGTATCTTCATCCGCCTTAAAGTCGCGGAGCTGATCTGCCGTGTAATGCGGCTTCTCCACGGAAAACGACTGCGTCTGCGGCTGTGCGGGCGCTGCCGCGTTCACGGAAGGATAAGCAACCGTCCGGGCAGGCGAAGACACAGACGTAAAAGGCGCCGTCACGCTCGGATAAGTGGCCATGACAGAGCTGGCCGGAACCGGAGCGGAGGTGTTGGAATCCATCAGATGAATGCCGGTAATATTTTTATGACCGTCGTAGTCAAGAATGAGAAGGCGGTTCCGCTCCCAATATTTGAGGGCGCGAACCACGTCCTTTTCCGTGTAGTTGAATTTATCGGCGATATCGCCGATGCTGGTGTCGAGTCTGGCGCTCATCATGCGGATCAGATAAAGGTAGATCTTTAGCTGCGCATCGTTGGCGGCCTGCATGTACTCGTCAATAAAACGGTTTGAAATAACCGTAGAATCCGTGTAGTTGTCCTGATAAATTGTCAAAAACCCCATTTTATACCCCTATATAACCCCTATATTAGAAAACTGGTGCCGCGCAGGCAGACTACTGCTCGTATCATTTGCCGCGCGCATTTATGAGTATAACATTTGTTTTTGCGAAAGGAAATGGGCAATCTGTAACAAACGGATATGCGTTTACGAATGGCGGGACAACCATTCTTTTGTGGATATTGTGGACAAACCGGGAAAACACTATGAAACCGTATGGTTTCTTCCACAAAAATATCCACAGAAAAAACGGATTGTCTCAGGTTCTTTTCTGTGGATATTGTGAATAATTATTTCTGTAACAGGTTTTCACCGATTTTTACGATGTCGCCCGCGCCCATAGTTATCAACAAATCATCCTTTGTGCAATTTTTCAGAAGATAATTTTCTATCGCCTCAAAGGCAGGGAAGTAGTGGCAGGAGTGCCCGTGGGACCGGATTTCTTCTGCCAGGGTTTCCGAGCTGATGCCCAGCGTATCCTTTTCTCTGGCGGCGTAGATATCTGCCAGGACGATCTCGTCGGCCAGAGAGAGGGCGGAGGCGAACTCCTTCAAAAAAGCTTTGGTTCGTGTGTATGTGTGGGGCTGGAATACGCACCAGAGCCTCTTGTGGGGGTACTGTCTGGCAGCGTTTAAGGTGGCGCGGATCTCCGTGGGGTGATGGGCGTAGTCGTCGATGATGTTGACACCGTTCACCTGCCCCTTATACTCAAAGCGTCTGTCCGTTCCGGTGAAAGCCATAAGACCTGCGCGGATCACCTCGTCTGAAATGCCGAGAAGATCCGCCAAAGCGATGGCTGCCAGAGCGTTCAGGATATTGTGTTCCCCGTGTACCCGCAGAGAAAACGTGCGTTCCCTGCCGTTCCCGTCACGCAGGAGGAAGGAGGGATAGCCTGCGTCGTCGTAAGTAATCTGCGATGCGGTATAGTCCCTGCCGGAGGAAAGGCCATAGGTAATCACGCGGCAGGAAAGACCTTCCGTGAGCTCCCCGCACCGCTCGATATCGCCGTTGATGATCAGGGCGCCGTCCTCCGGGCAAAGGAGCGCAAAACGGCGGAAAGAGTTCCTGATATCCGCAAGATCTTTAAAAAAGTCCAGATGGTCTTCTTCTATATTAAGAATGATACCGATTTTCGGAAAGAAACTTAAAAAGCTGTTTGTGTACTCGCAGGCTTCCGTGACAAAGAGTCCGGACGCGCCCACTCTGATATTGCCGCCGATGGGCCGGTAGATGCCGCCGATGGAAAGGGTGGGATCCGCTCCGGCATTCAGCAGAATCTGGGAAATCATGGAAGTCGTAGTCGTTTTCCCGTGTGTACCGCTTACGGCGATGGGCGTTTCATAGTTTTTCATCATCTGTCCCAAAAGCTCTGCCCGGGTCAGTGTGGGAATGTTTAATTTCTTCGCGGCAAGCAGTTCCGGGTTGTCGCTTTTAATCGCTGCGGTATAGACGACAAGGTCAATGTCGCCGGTGAGATTTTCTTCCTTTTGTCCGTAAAAAATCCTGACGCCGCGCTCTTCCAGCATACGGGTCAGATCGGAAGGCGCGCGGTCGGAACCCGATACCGTAAAGTCTTCCGCCAGAAGAATCTCGGCAAGGCCGCTCATACTGATACCGCCGATTCCGATAAAATAGATGCGGATTGGCTTGTGAAAATCAATCTGGTACATGGGGTATCTCCCTTTTACAGTTTTTACTAGTATTATACTCATTTCACGGGAAAAAACCAATATAAAGTTAGGAAATGAGAAAAAACAGGATAATATGTAAAAGTTAACAAAGACATTGAAAAAAGAAATAAAATATTGTATATTATTAATATATCGAAAGGACTAAAAACGGAGAATTCATGTAAAATCTATTCAGTTATCAGTCAGCTTGTGGTATACTTTACATATAGCTATGTTTTTGTGATAAATGACGAGGAGATATGAAAATATTATAATGAAATAAGAGGTGATAAAGATGGTAAAGAAAGAAATGATTGCCATGCTTTTAGCTGGCGGTCAGGGAAGCAGATTGGGAGTGCTTACGTCGAAGGTGGCCAAGCCTGCGGTGTCCTTTGGAAGTAAGTACCGGATTATTGACTTCCCGCTCAGCAACTGCATCAATTCAGGCGTTGACACGGTAGGCGTGCTGACGCAGTATCAGCCCCTCAGGCTGAATACACATATCGGGATCGGCATACCCTGGGATCTGGACAGGAACATAGGCGGCGTTACGGTTCTGCCGCCCTATGAGAAGAGTGCAAACAGTGAATGGTATACCGGTACGGCGAATGCGATATATCAGAATATCGACTACATGGAGACGTTTAATCCGGACTATGTGCTGATTCTTTCAGGGGATCACATTTATAAGATGGATTACGAAGTGATGCTTGATTTCCATAAACAGAACGGTGCGGAAGTGACCATTGCGGTTATGCCGGTTCCGATGGAAGAGGCGAAGCGTTTCGGTATTATGATTACCGATGAAAACCGCAGGATTACGGATTTTGAGGAGAAGCCGGCGAACCCGCGCAGCAATCTGGCGTCCATGGGTATTTATATCTTTAACTGGAAGACGCTGAAAGAAGCGCTTCTCGCCAACTCGGAACAGCCGGGATTAGACTTCGGAAAGCACCTCATCCCTTACTGCCATAAGAAAGATGCGCCGCTTTATGCCTATGAGTTTAACGGGTACTGGAAGGACGTGGGAACGCTGCACTCCTTCTGGGAAGCGAATATGGAGCTGATCGACATTGTGCCCGAGTTTAACCTCTATGAGGAATACTGGAAGATTTACACGAAGAGCGAGATCCTGCCGCCTCAGTATCTGTCGTCAGACAGTGTGGTTGAGAAGAGTATTATCGGCGAAGGCTGCGAAATCTGTGGACAGGTTTACAATTCCGTGATCGGCTGCGGCGTTACCGTCGGGGCAGGCACGGTGATCCGGGACTCCATCGTTATGAACCAGACCAGAATCGGGGAAAACTGCGAGCTGTATAAAGCGGTTATCGCGGAGAATGTAGAGATTCAGGACTATGTGAAGCTGGGCATCGGAGACGCCGTTCCCAATGAGACGGATCCGAACATCTACGACCATGATCTGGTGACGGTAGGCGAGAAGAGCGTGATCCCGAAGGGGATAACCATAGGGAAGAATTCAGTGGTATTCGGCGTGACGACGCAGGATGATTATACGGACTCTTATCTTCCCAGTGGTAAAACTTTGATTAAGGCAGGTGATAAATCGTGAGAGCAATCGGAATTATCTTAGCAGGTGGTAATAATCACAGGATCAGGCAGTTGACCCAGAAGCGTGCGGTCTGTGCGATGCCCATAGCGGGAAGCTACAGAAGCATCGACTTTGCACTCAGTAATATGTCCAATTCCCATATCAATAAGGTGGCTGTGCTCACGCAGTATAATGCGGGCAGCCTGAACGAGCACTTAAGCTCGTCCAAATGGTGGGATTTCGGACGTAAGCAGGGCGGTCTGTTTGTGGAGACGCCTGCGGTGACGGCTGAGAGCAATGCCTGGTACCGTGGTACGGCGGACGCGATTGCGCAGAATCTGTCTTTCTTAAAGAACAGCCATGAGCCATATGTGGTGATTGTTTCCGGCGACTGCGTTTATAAGATGGATTATAACAAGATTCTGGAGTATCATATAGAGAAGAAAGCAGATATCACCGTGGTCTGCAAGGATCTTGCGCCGGGCGCCAATGTGGAGCGTTATGGTACGCTTAAGATGAACGAGGACAGCCGTATCGAGGAGTTTGAGGAGAAGCCGGTAGTGGCTAAGTCCAATACCATTTCCTGCGGTATCTATGTAGTCAGAAGAAGAATGCTGATCGAGATGATCGAGAAGTGCAGGGAAGAGGACCGCTACGACTTCGTAAAGGATATTCTGATCCGCTACAAGAACCAGAAGAGGATTTTCGGTTATAAGCTGAAAGACTACTGGAGCAATATCGCTACCGTGGAAGACTATTTCAGAACCAACATGGATTTCCTCAAACCGGAGATCAGGGATTACTTTTTCAAACAGTATCCGGACGTTTATTCCAAGGTGGACGATCTGCCGCCGGCCAAGTATAATGTGGGCGCTAAGATCAAAAACAGCCTGATATCCAGCGGATGTATCGTTAACGGCACAGTGGAAGATTCCGTGATCTTTAAGGAAACTTATATCGGAAGCAATTGCTACATAAAAAATTCCATCATTTTGAATGATGTGTATATAGGCGATAACACACACATCGAGAACTGCATCGTAGAGAGCAGAGGAACCATCCGTGCGAACTCTTACCATAAGGGAGAAGAGGGGATAGAAATTGTGGTGGAACATAATGACAGATATTCACTTTGACCAAACGGATAATTTGTGTTATGATAGGCAGGATATGTGTTAAAAGGGATGAGGGGTGATTGCAAAAGGTGTAAGTTGTCTGTGACAGGGGCATAATTAGTTAAATGTTTATTACAAGCTACGTGGCTTGATGAGTATGACTTGTGTAGAAAGCTTGTGAAAACCGGTAGATTCCGAACCGGTATCATATGATAAGGAGGCTGAGCTTCATGAGAATTACTGATGTCCGCGTGCGTAAAATGACTCAAGACAGCAAGATGAAGGCAATCGTCTCGATCACGATTGACGATGAATTTGTGGTACATGACATTAAAGTAATTGAAGGCGAAAAAGGGTTGTTCATAGCTATGCCGAGTAAGAAGGCGTCGGACGGCGAGTACCGTGATATTGCACATCCGATTAATTCCGAGACCCGGGACCGGATCCAGAGAATTATTCTGGAAAGCTATGAAAAGGCGCTTTTGGAGCCGAATAGTGAGTAAACGTATGATGAGATGTGAAAAGGACGCGGAAGCGTCCTTTTCTGCGGGAAAAGGAGCGCAGAAAGAGGTATCTATGTACATTATTGCAGGTCTGGGTAACCCGGAGAAAAAATATATGAATACGAGGCACAATATCGGCTTCGACGTGATCGACGCGATTGCGGAAAAGAACGGTATCGTGCTGGGGGAAAAGAAGCATAAGGCGGTTATCGGTAAAGGAATCATTGCGGGGCAGAAAGCGGTTCTGGTAAAGCCGCTGACTTACATGAATCTGAGTGGTGAGAGCATCCGCAGCGTCATAGATTTTTATAAGGTGGATGAGAAGAGCGGACTGATCGTCATTTCGGATGACGTGAGCCTCGATATGGGACAGATCCGTATCCGCAAACGGGGCAGCGACGGGGGACATAACGGCCTGAAAAACATAATTATGCATCTGGGACACGACGAGTTTATCCGGGTGCGCATGGGCGTGGGGGAAAAGCCGCCCCGGATGGATCTGGCGGACTATGTGCTGGGTCATTTTTCGTCCGGGGAACGGGAGGTTATGAACGAGGGTGCAAGAACCGCGGCACTTGCCATAGAGACGATGATCGTGGACGGCCCCGATGCCGCCATGAACAAATATAACGCGCGCAGGCGTCCGGCGAAAAAGGATGAAGAAGACGCCTGACCGGTTATTAGAAAGATAGAAAGAGGTTACCATGAGAGCATTACTGGCCCCCCTTTCGGAGCTGGGGGAATACGAAGAGATTCGGGGGATCCTTGCAAAAGGAAAGGCATCCGCCGCAGTGAGCGGCTGCGCGGACTCCCAAAAACTGCATATGATTTACGGGCTGGGCGATGGCTTTCGCCGGAAGATGATTATTACTTATAATGATCTGCGGGCAAAGGAGCTGTACGAGGATTATCAGTTTTATGACAGGAATGTCATGTTATATCCTGCAAAAGACCTGATTTTCTTTCAGGCAGATATCCATGGAAACCAGCTTACCAAGGAACGCATTAAAGTTTTGCGCAGAATGGCCGAGGGTGTGCCGCTCACCGTAATCACCACTTTTGACGCGCTGATGGCGCCGCAGGTGTCTCTGGAGAACTGGTGTAAGCATGTCATTTCCATAAGCAGGCAGTCCGGTGTGTCGGAGCATGAGCTGGCAGAGGCGCTGTCGGGCATGGGCTACGCCAGATGCGATCAGGTGGAGGAGCCGGGACAGTTCAGCATCCGTGGCGGCATAGTCGATATTTTTGACCTGACGGAAGAAAACCCTTACCGGATTGAGTTGTGGGGGGACGAGGTGGAGTCGATCCGCAGTTTTGATGTTCTGAGCCAGCGTTCCATTGAGAAGCTGGAAGCGGTTTCCGTTTATCCGGCCACAGAGCTTATTTTGTCGGAGGATGAGATTGCGGCGGGCTTGAAACAGATCCGGAAAGAGGCGAAAATGCAGGCGGAAGCGCTGAGAAAGCAGATGAGAACCGAGGAGGCACACCGCATCGAGGTGCAGGTCAGGGAGCTTGCGGAGGTGCTTACGGAGCTTGGCATTTCTTATAATGCGATCAATCTGGACAGCTATGTGCGCTATTTTTATCCGGAGACCACGTCCTTCGCGGCATGTTTTGCGGGGGAGGAGGCCTGTGTGTTTCTGGATGAGCCGCTGCGGATCAGGGAGCATGTGGACGCGGTGGAGCTGGAATTTCGGGAGAGCATGGCGCACAGGGCACAGAAGGGCTATATTCTGCCCGGCCAGATGGACATCCTGTTTTCTGCGGCAGCGGTGGCGGCAGGACTGGAAAACCGGCGGGTTGTGAGTCTTTCTTCCATGGAGGGGAAAAACCCGCTTGTGAAGGCGGAGCACAAGTTTTCCGTGCAGGCAAGGAGCCTTCCTTCCTATAACAACAGCTTTGACGCGCTGGTGAAGGATTTAAAGAATTACAAGAAAAAGGGATACCGCATTCTGCTGCTTTCCGGGTCGCGGACCCGCGCCAAACGGCTGGCGGAGGAGCTGCGGGATCAGGAGTTAAACGCATTCTACACGGAAGATCCTATGCGCGAAGTGCAGCCAGGGGAAGTGATGACGGCTTACGGGAGAGTCCGCAAGGGATTTGAATATCCGCTCCTGCAGTTTATGGTCATTGCGGAGAGCGATATTTTTGGCGCGCAGAAAAAGAAAAAAAGAAAGAAAAAAGTGTACGAAGGCCAGAAGATCAACGACTTTAACGATCTGAAGGTGGGAGATTATGTGGTGCACGAAAGTCATGGTCTGGGGGTTTATCAGGGCATTGAAAAGGTGGAAGTGGAGCATGTGGTGAAGGACTACATGAAGATTTCCTATCGGGACGGGGGCGTCCTCTATGTGCTGGCGACTGGACTTGACGTGATTCAGAAATACGCTTCGGCAGACGGCGGCACGAAGCCTAAGTTAAACAAGCTGGGCACGCAGGAGTGGTCCAGAACCAAATCCAAGGTGCGCACGGCGGTGGAAGAGATTGCCGGTGATCTGGTGGAACTTTACGCCGCCAGACAGAACGGAAAAGGGTACTGCTACGGGCCGGATACGGTCTGGCAGAGGGAGTTTGAGGAGATGTTTCCCTTCGAGGAGACGGAGGATCAGGCGCTGGCCATTGCGGCTGCCAAGCATGATATGGAGAGCGAAAAGATCATGGACCGCCTGATTTGCGGCGATGTGGGCTATGGCAAGACCGAGATCGCCATCCGCGCGGCGTTTAAGGCGGTGCAGGAGAATAAACAGGTGGTATATCTGGTGCCCACCACCATTCTGGCCCAGCAGCATTATCACACCTTTGTGCAGAGAATGAAGGATTTTCCCGTGCGCATCGACCTGCTTTCCCGGTTCCGGACGGCGGCGGAGCAGAAAAAGACGATTACGGATTTGAAAAAGGGTATGGTGGATATCGTGATCGGCACCCACCGCGTATTGTCTGCAGATGTGGAATACAAGGATCTGGGGCTTTTGGTCATCGACGAGGAACAGCGTTTCGGTGTGGCTCATAAAGAGAAAATTAAAAAATTAAAAGAAAATATAGATGTGCTGACTTTGACGGCGACGCCCATTCCGCGCACGCTCCATATGAGTCTGGTAGGAATACGGGATATGAGCGTGCTGGAGGAGGCGCCCGAGGACAGGCTGCCAATCCAGACTTTTGTCTGCGAGTATAATGAGGAGATGGTCAGGGAGGCCATCGTCCGGGAGCTTGCAAGGGAGGGACAGGTTTATTACGTCTATAACAGAGTGAACAATATCGCGGATGTGGCGGCGGTAATCAGTGACCTTGTGCCGGAGGCAAATGTGGCGTTTGCCCACGGACAGATGAAGGAAGCGGAGCTGGAACGGATCATGTTTGACTTCGTGAACGGGGATATTGACGTGCTGGTGTCCACGACCATCATCGAGACGGGGTTAGACATATCTAACGTAAATACCATGATTATCCATGACTCCGATCAGATGGGTTTATCCCAGCTTTATCAGCTCAGGGGCCGCGTGGGGCGTTCCAACCGGACGGCTTACGCGTTCCTTATGTATAAGCGGGATAAGGTGCTTAAAGAAGTGGCAGAGAAGCGGCTTGAGGCGATCCGGGAATTTACGGAGCTTGGAAGCGGCTTTAAGATCGCCATGCGCGATTTAGAGATCCGCGGTGCGGGTAGTCTTCTGGGAAAAAGCCAGCATGGCCATATGCAGGCGGTGGGGTATGATCTCTACTGTAAGATGTTAAACGAGGCTGTCAAGACGAAGAAGGGCATTTCCGTGATCGAGGATTTCAATACCCTTGTGGATCTGGATGTGGACGCTTATATTCCGCCGGAATACATTGTGAACGAAGTGCAGAAGCTGGACATTTATAAACGGATTGCGGGGATTGAGAACGAGCGGGAATGCGACGATATGCGGGAGGAACTTCTCGACCGGTTCGGCCAGATTCCCAAGTCGGTGGGAAATCTTTTGCGGATTGCGCTGATCCGCTCCCATGCCCACAGGCTGTATATGCCGGAGGTGAAGGGGAAGAATGAGCGGATCCGTTTTACCCTGCGACCGGATGCGCCGATCCGAGTGGAAAACATTCCGCTTCTCATAAGCGATTACGGCGGGAGACTGCGGTTTGATCCCAAGGGCGACCCGACGTTCTGTCTGCATTACAGAAAGTGCGGGGTGATCGAGAAGGACGAGGAGACATTGCTTATGCTGACGGGGGAGGCGCTTTCGAGGATGGAGGAAGTGTTGCTGTGATCACAATGCGTTTGTTAATAAAGCAAGTTGGTATAAGGACTGATATCGTGCCCGGGCACGGCACGCGTTTCACCCCTACATGATAGAATAGTATCAGTATATGATAGCGCTTGGGATTGTTTTTGGTGATTTATGCGAGTATTGTGTTGGAAAAGAGAAGACAGAGAGCGGGCGCGTTCTCTGAAAAAAGATCATACAGATAGAGGAGGAACCTACTATGGCAGGCAGACCGAACTGGCTTAACACAGCAATTTTTTATGAAATTTATCCGCAGTCCTTCAACGACACCAACGCAGACGGAATCGGGGATATGCAGGGTATTATTGAAAAGCTGGATTATATTAAGGAGCTTGGCTGTAACGCGCTCTGGCTGAACCCCTGTTTTGCGTCGCCCTTCTACGATGCGGGTTATGACGTGGAGGACTATTATACGGTTGCGCCCCGTTACGGGACGAATGAGGATCTGGTGCGGCTTTTTAAGGAGGCGCATAAGAGGGATATGCATGTGCTTCTGGATCTGGTGCCGGGACACACTTCGGTGAACCACAAATGGTTTCATGAGTCCATGAAGGCGGAGAGAAACGAGTTTACAGACCGCTATGTGTGGACGGACAGCACATGGGAGGCGCCAGACGGGATGAACGCCCTTAAGGGAATTTCAGAGCGCGTGGGCGCATGCGGGGTCAATTTCTTCTCCCATCAGCCTGCCCTGAATTATGGATATTACAAACCCGATCCTGAGAAAAAATGGCAGCAGGCCATGGATGCACCGGGACCTCTGGCGACGAGAGAAGCCATGAAGGACGTGATGCGTTTCTGGCTTCTTGCGGGGTGCGACGGTTTCCGCGTGGATATGGCCGGCTCTCTTGTGAAGAACGACGAGGAGGGAAAAGGCACGATCAGATTGTGGCAGGATATCAGAGCGTTTCTGGATCAGGAATTTCCCGCGGCCGTGCTGGTTTCCGAGTGGGGCGAGCCGGATAAGGCGCTGGCGGGCGGTTTCCATATGGATTTTCTGCTGCATTTCGGGCCTTCCCATTATAATGACCTGTTCCGCTGTGACGAGCCCTGGTTTTCCAGAAGAGGGAAGGGGGATGTCAGCGCGTTCTGGGAGAAGTATCAGGAGAGCTATGAGAAGTCCTGCGGCGGGCTGATCTGCATTCCTTCCGGCAATCACGATATGGACAGACTGGCAAGAAGACTGGACAAAGAGGAGATGAAGCTTGCATTTGCATTTCTTCTGACCATGCCGGGCGCGCCTTTTATCTATTACGGTGACGAGATCGGGATGCGTTATGTGGAGGGGCTGGCGTCCGTGGAGGGCGGTTATGAGCGGACGGGTTCCCGTTCTCCCATGCAATGGGATGATTCCCTGAATGCGGGCTTTTCTGCAGCGAAGCCGGAAATGCTTTATGTGGCGCAGGACAGCGCACCGGATCGGCCGACGGTGGCAGCGCAGATCGGAGACGAAGAGTCTCTTTACAGTGAGGTGAAGCGGCTGATCGCGTTCAGACAGGCGCATGAGGCGCTGCGAAACGACGGGGAAATCGAGTTTTTGCACAGCGACAATTACCCGCTTGCATTTATTCGTAAAACCGAAAATGAAAAACTGCTGGTAGTCATCAATCCTTCCGACAGAAAGCAGCCTTTGGGAGGCGGTGTTAAGCCGGGGGAAGCGCTCTATACGATAGGGGGTAAGATCGAAGGCGCGGAAGGCGGTTTTGCGGCGGCGCCCTGCTCCATGGGGATTTACCGGTTATAAGAAGCGGATTATGCAAAACCTGTGCTTCTTTAATGGATTTGTTTTCTGCTCTGTGATATAATAAGCGCAGTTCGGGCAGCCTGTCAGGGCTGCCCTTTAATAGTCTCCATCTGACGGTTTGCCGATGGAGATGAGACAACAGACCGTTAAAGGAGAACGAAAACAGATGGAAGCTGTCTGGAAATTTTTTGAAAATATGAATGAGCTGGTCTACGTTGCGGACGCAGACACCTATGAATTTATCTATATGAATCAGAAGGCGCTTTCGATCTGCGGCCTTACTTCTTTAGAGCAGACGAGAGGAAAGAAATGCTACGAAGTGTTGCAGAACGCCTCTGCGCCCTGTGAGATCTGCAATAACAGCGGGCTTGTGCCGGGGCAGTTTAAGGAGTGGCGGTATTACAATCCTGTCTATGACCGGCATATGCTGGTGAAGGATACTGTGGTAGAGACGGGCGGCAGACGACTGCGCATAGAGATAGCCATCGACATCAGCGCAGAGACCAGGCAGAAGGAGATCATCCGCGATTATCAGAACAGGGAGGCGTTGATCAATGAGGCGCTGCGGACTGCGCTGCAGGCATCCGATCCGGAAGCCTCTTTGAAGATTGCGATTGAATATCTGGGAAAGGCGCTGGGCGGCGAGCGGGTATATATATTTGAGAAAAACCCGGAGGGCGGCGACGACAATACTTATGAGTGGGTGGCAAGCGGTGTGACCCCGCAGAAGGACAATCTGCAAAACGTTCCGCCGGAAGTTTGTGAAGGATGGTACCGCATCTTTTCGGAGAACGGGTGTGTGGTGATCGGGGATATCGAGGAAATCAGGACAAGAAATCCGCTTCAATATGAGATACTGAAAAGGCAGGATATATTTTCGGTCACGGTGGTGCCGCTGTACGAAGACGGCAGAGTGATAGGGTTTTGCGGGGTGGATAATCCGCCGTCAGCGTCCTTGCAGGATATATCCGATCTGCTGCAGATCATGGGGCATTTCATTGAATCCCTGCTGAAAATGCGGAATCTGGTCAGAAATTTACAGCGGATGTCCTATCTGGATCAGCTTACCCAGATCGGAAACCGCTACGCCATGGAGGCGTACACGAAAAATATGTGTCAGGGGGAGAGCGTCGGAATCGTCTACGGCGATATTACGGGCTTAAAGCGGGTGAACGATGCCGAGGGACATGCGGCGGGAGACCATCTGATCTGTTCTTCCTGCGCCTGCATGAAAGCCGCCTTCGGGGATGCTTACAGGCTGTTTCGTATCGGCGGGGACGAGTTGCTGGCGATATGTGTGGGCATCGGCGAGGCGGATTTTCAGGGGAGAATTGAGAAGCTGAAAAAAATCATGGCGGAGACTTCCGTCAACATGGCGGTGGGCGCTGACTGGAAGAGCAGTAACACGGACGGAATCAGCGCTGTGCTGGCTGCGGCGGAGGCGCGGATGTATGAGGATAAGGCGGCCTACTACCGCGAGGCCGGTATTGACAGAAGACGGTAAGCCACAGATACATGGCAAAGTACAGGATTGGTGAGGTAGCACAGATGAACCGTATTTATACCGTAACTTTAAACCCGTCTCTGGATTATGCCGTGTCGGTGGAAAATTTCAGGCCGGGCTACACCAACCGCACGGAGACGGAACTTCTGACCGTGGGCGGTAAGGGAATCAATGTCTCTATGGTGTTAAAGAATCTGGGACTTGAGAGTACAGCCCTCGGTTTTGCGGCGGGTTTTACCGGACAGGAAGCGGCAAGACAGCTTGCAGAGCGGGGGATAGGAAACGGCCTGATTTTTTTGGAGAAAGGGATTACCCGGATTAACGTAAAGCTGTTGTCGGTGGAGGGTACGGAGATCAACGGACAGGGGCCGGACATTCCGGAGGAAAAGTTCGCGCTGCTGGAAGAGCGGCTTTCGGAACTTTCGGCGGGCGACGTGCTGTTTTTGTCCGGAAGCATTCCGGCCTCCCTGCCGGAGGACACGTATCTGCACATGATGGAGCGGCTGGCAGCAGGTGTTTTGACGGTGGTGGATGTTTCGGGAGAGGGGCTTGTGAGAGCGCTTCCCCTGCATCCTTTTTTGATTAAACCAAACCAGCACGAGCTGGAAGAGATTTTTCATGTGACGCTGACAGACAGGGCGGGCGTCCTTCCCTACGCGGAGAAGTTACAGGAAATGGGGGCGCGCAATGTGCTCGTGTCCATGGCGGGACAGGGCGCGGCGCTTCTTTCGGAGGACGGCAGCGTGTTTGAATCCCCTGCGCCTGCGGGAAAGCTGATAAACGGCGTCGGCGCCGGAGACTCCATGGCGGCGGGTTTTGTGGCCGGATGGCTGGAAAAGCAGGAGTATGAACACGCCTTTTATATGGGGCTGGCGGCTGGGAGTGCAACCGCTTTTTCGGAGGGTCTGGCGTCGGGTGCGCATATCCGTGAACTTTATGACAGAATCAGACTGCCGCAGCGGGGACGGAAACGACAATAAAAATGCCGGCGTCGGTGTAAAAATTTATTCTGAGTCCCAAATATAGGACTTCATTAATGGTATTCTCTTTTTAGAACACAGGTTCGCAAACAATCGGTGAACCGGGAATGAAAGGAGAAAACATTTATGAAGGGATATGCAGTAGAGAGCGGTTACATGGGATTTGTGGACGGGGCATACATGTTGTTTGCCAGCGAAACAGATTATGTGGATTATATGGCGGAATAGTGGGCATAGTTTATGAGGATGAGATAAACGGCCACGATTCCGTCTATTTTTCGGTTGATAGAATGGGGCGAATACAGTACAATACAAGAGTACGCATGGCACGACCCGAAAACATATTTATAAAAACCCGATCATACGTATAAATAGTACATTTAGTACATTGTCTGAATCGGCATTTCTGGCGTGCTTTGCGGCAGTTTGTCCGGATATGGGCGGTTCACAATGATGATATCGTGCTTGCACGGGAGAATTTATGGTCAGAAAAATAGATGATATTCCAGTGAATTATATAGATGAGGGCGAAGGCGAAATCGTACTTTTGCTGCATGGCTGGGGCGCGAATATCACTCTTTACCGCAGCGTGATTGATACGCTGAATCAGGGAAAACGGGTGATTGCTCTCGATATGCCGGGATTCGGAAAGACGCCGGAACCGCCTAAGCCCTGGTGTGTGGACGACTACGTGGATTTTGTCCTGAAATTCATCGCCTCCTTTCCGATAGAGAGGCTGAGTGTGGTGGTGCATTCCTTTGGGGGCAGGGTGTTTTTTAAGATGAATGCAAGGGAAAATCTGCCCTTTACCGTGGAGCGCGCAGTACTGATCGACAGCGCCGGTATTTTGCCGAAGAAGAGTTTATGGCAGAAGGTGAGCCTCCGATGTTACAAGATTGGCAGGGCTTTTATGAGCACGAAGGTGATGCATTTTCTCTATCCGGACGCGGTGGAGGAGATGCGGCGCAAACGCGGTTCTTCCGACTATAACAATGCGACGCCTCTCATGCGGGCCACGCTGGTAAAGGTGGTCAACGAGGATCTGGAGCCGCTGATTCATCTGGTCAAATGTCCGACGCTTCTGATCTGGGGCGACCTGGACACGGCTACGCCGATAGGAGACGCGAGACGGATGGAGGAGCTGATCGCGGACGCCGGTTTGGTAGTGTGCGAGGGAGCGGGGCATTTCTCCTATGCGGAGCAGCCCGCGAAGGTGAACGGAGCGCTGCAGGCATTTTTCGGCTGAGAGGGTGTTTGTCCTGACTGTGATGCGAATGGATTATCATAGGGAAGTATGCACTTACAAACACATGGAGAGCCGCTTAAAAGAAGGATTGCGTTTTAGTACGGAGAGGGATCACAGGCAGAAATGGGTATGATAATTTTTGGCGTATGGCTTGCCACCTATCTGGTGGGAACGGTCATGTATATTTTATATCTGATGCACATGTTTCAGCAGAACTCCTATAAGCCGAGAGAGTACGGGGAATGGATGCGGGTGCATACAAACGTGGGCAGACTGTTCGGCAAATGCCTGTATGCGCTGATTTCACTTCCGCTGGCGGCGATCGGGAACACAGGCTGCCTGATCGCGGCCTGCGCCATGAACGGTATGACTATATTAGTCAATAAACCCCATAAGGCGAAGAAACCGCTGGTATATACGCCGCGCGTGCGGCGGATGCTCGTCACGACAGGGATTTTATATCTTCTCGCCGCGGCGGCGGCCGTGCTTCCCGGTCTGTGGATGGAGGCCCATGGGGGAATGCTTCTGAGCGGGCAGGGAATACTGCCGCTGCCGGAGCATCCGTCTCTTAGGAATGCGGAGCTGGCGTTACTGCTTTTGTTTGTCTTACAGCCCTTTTTGATTGTACTGGCAAATGCGGTCAACCACCCGATAGAGAAGGGGATTGACCAGCATTACATCAACGATGCCGCCCGCATTCTGCGTCAGATGCCGGATCTGAAAATTATCGGCGTCACCGGCAGCTACGGGAAAACCAGTGTGAAGTATTATCTGAGCGCGCTGCTTTCCACACAGTATAATGTCCTGCATACACCGGGGAATTATAATACAACGCTTGGCGTGGTGCGGACGATCCGCGAAAATATGAAGCCGTTTCACGAGATCTTTATTTGTGAGATGGGAGCCAGAGAGGTGGGGGACATCAGGGAGATTTGCGATCTGGTGCATCCGGATTACGGTATCATTACCTCCATCGGGCCGCAGCATCTGCAAAGTTTTCACACCATAGAAAATATCGTTTCGACCAAGTTTGAGCTGGTGGATTCCGTGCCGCAGTCCGGAAAAGTATTTTTAAACTATGACAACGAATATATCAGAAACGCGAGAACCGATAAGAACATAGTCAGCTATGGAATCGCAGCGGAGAACGCGGCGTTTCGCGCCTATGATATCGCGGTTTCCCCGCGGGGATCGTCTTTTAAAATGAAAGACGAAACCGGAAAGATACATGAGTTTCACACGAAACTGGTGGGCAGCCACAATGTGCAGAATATTGCGGGCGCGATTGCCGTCGCGCATACGCTTGGGATTCCGATGGAAAAGCTGCTTTATCCGGTGAAACAGTTGGAGAGCGTGCCGCACAGGCTGCAGCTTGTGAAGCAGGGTGACAGAATACTGCTGGATGACGCTTATAATTCCAACAAAAACGGTTTTGAGGCGGCGCTCGATACGCTGGCAATGTTTCAGGAGCTTCGCATTCTGCTGACGCCCGGTATGGTAGAGCTTGGCGGGAAGCAGTATGATGAGAATAAAGAAGTGGGCGTCTATGCCGCTGACAAGTGTGATTATGCCGTCCTCGTCGGCAAGGAGCAGACGAAGCCGATTCAGGACGGACTTCTGGAAGCGGGATTTCCTGCGAACAGGATGATTCCGGTGGATGATTTGCAGGAGGCGTTTCGGATGGTCAATGCGATTCCCGGCGAGAAGCAGAAGGTTATCCTGATCGAGAACGATCTGCCGGATAACTATGCGTGAGCCGGCATTGTGCTGCCGGCGCGCTGTTTTGGCAGGCAGTGGAATAATGAAGGAGGTAATTTAGGAGTTATGAAAATTCGGGTAGGAGTTTTTTTTGGCGGTAAAAGCGTGGAGCACGAGGTGTCTGTGATCTCCGGCTTACAGGCGTACAATGCTTTCAATAGAGAAAAATATGATTTGGTGCCTGTCTATATCACGAAGGAGAATGAACTCTACACGGGAGAGCTTATAGGGGATATCGCCAACTACAGAAATATTTCGGAATTGTTGAAAAAAAGCACCCGTGTTTTTCTGATGGGGGAGAAGAACGGCGTGAAGCTGATTCAATATCCGGAGAAAAAATTCGGAAGCTCCGAAGTGGCGCAGATCGACGTGGCGTTTCCCGTGGTGCACGGCGCCAATGTGGAGGACGGCTCCCTGCAGGGATTTCTGAGACATTACAATATTCCTTTTGCGGGATGCGATGTGATGGCGTCGGCAGTCACCATGGATAAGTATGTGATGAAGACGGTGCTCAAGGACAATGAAATTCCGGTTCTTGACTGCGTGACGCTGTACGGGAAGGAATTTGAGAGCGATGGGCAGGCGGCTTACGATAAGGTGGAGAAAAAAATTCCCTATCCTGTTATCGTGAAACCCGTCAATCTCGGCTCCAGTGTGGGTATCAAGGTGGCGAAGGATCGGGAGGCGCTGCGGGAGGCGCTTGAGTATGCGTTTACCTTCGGACCGAAAGTGCTGGTAGAGCGGGCGATCATGAACTTGCGGGAGATCAACTGCGCGGTTTTGGGAGATTACGAGGAGGCGCAGGCGTCCGAGTGCGAGGAGCCGGTCTCCAGCGATGAAATCCTGAGTTATGAAGATAAATATGTGGCGGGAGGCAAGGGCGGATCCGGGGGCATGAGAACCGCGAGAAGAGAGCTGCCGGCGGATTTAACGCCTCAGAAGCGGGAGGAAATCCGCACGTTGGCCGTAAAGACTTTTCGGACGCTTGGCGCAAGCGGCGTGTCCCGGATTGACTTTATGATTGACAAGGATACAGATCAGGTGTATGTAAATGAGATCAATCCCATTCCCGGCTCCCTCGCCTTCTATCTGTGGGAGGCGCTGGGAAAGCCCTACGCGGAGCTTCTGGACGATATGGTTAAACTGGCGCTTAAGAGAGAGCGGGAAGAACAGAGTGTGCTGACTTCCTTCGACAGCAATATTTTGCAGAACGCGAACCTCTCCGGCGCGAAGGGTGTGAAAAAACAGGGGTGAAAAAAGGGGCTGTTGCAAAAGTAGATGAATAATCTGCCGGAGCAACGGCTCCATTTTTATGCCAAAAACAGAAAAGC
>ERZ808051.90-NODE-90-length-123082-cov-8.852250_pt1 | contig 123082 bp, 112 predicted proteins | sample MGYA00380199_ERZ808051 | MGnify/ENA primary metagenome ERZ808051 (study PRJEB31490, sample SAMN06133391) | mouse gut metagenome | isolation source: J11 | host: mice | place: China: Chengdu | collected 2015-05 ... | reverse complement strand
TCTCAGTCCCAATGTGGCCGTCCACCCTCTCAGGCCGGCTACTGATCGTCGCCTTGGTGGGCCGTTACCCCGCCAACCAGCTAATCAGACGCGGGTCCATCATATACCACCGGAGTTTTTCACACTGAGCCATGCAGCTCTGTGCGCTTATGCGGTATTAGCACCTATTTCTAAGTGTTATCCCCCTGTATATGGCAGGTTACCCACGCGTTACTCACCCGTCCGCCACTAAGTTAACAACATTTCCACTTCCAGCAAGCTGGTCACTTCTAAAATGTTAACCCCGTTCGACTTGCATGTGTTAAGCACGCCGCCAGCGTTCATCCTGAGCCAGGATCAAACTCTCGAATAAATATTCCGCTCCGCATACTCCGTGTCCCCACTTCCGTGACAACCCGGCTGCCTCCCTTCGGCTGCTGTCTGCGAAACCTCTGTCTGATCTCCGGACCAAAATAAGCTTGGCTTTTTTGTTCCATCCCCGAAGCAAATCCCTTTACGGGACTCACTCCTTCAATACTGTTTGTTATTTGGTTTGTATCTGTCCGATACTCTCTGAAAATTTTTCTCTTGAATTTTCAGGGTTGCATTACTGTTGATTTGTCAAGGTTCGATGTCGCGTATCTGTTATTTTTCAAACACGCAACGTTGGTATATTATCACACCTACCGCCGACCGTCAATACCTTTTTTATAAATTTTTTAAGTTTTTATTTCAAGCATTGATTTTTTAACGGTGGATTTATATTTTAACACCATTTTTTATCGTTTGTCAATATTTCAAATTTAAAAATTGTTACAATTTAACACAATAGTAGTCCAACGCTTCAGAATCGCTGCTAAACTACGCTTCATTGGTATCAGATTATGCAGCTTGCCGCTGCCGAAATCAATTTAGCAGACAGCTACATATCTGTAATGAGGCATATCCACACCCCTATAATGTTTCATCCAACTGTCCGCTATCGTCATTCCATTTCTAGCAGCTACATTCCGGGATGCTATATTCGTATCTCTGATAATAGAACAAACTTCTTTGGCATTCAGTGTTTCAAACGCATATCGCTTACACGCTTTAGCCGCCTCCACCGCATAACCGTTATGCCAATATATCCGTCTGAAGAGATAACCTACCTCAAGCACTTCTTTATCCTTCCACGCCTGCATGGTAAGTCCGCATTGCCCAATCATTTCATCCGTCTCTTTAAGAATAACCGCCCAAAGACCAAAACCCCATTTCCGATATCGAGAAATTTGTCTGTCGAGCCACTCCTGCACTTCTACATCACTGAAAGCGCCTTCATAAGCATACATAGCTTCTTCATCTTGCATAATTTTGCATAAAGATTGGAAATCTTCCTGCGTCATTTCCCGCATATACAGTCTCTCTGTTTCAAGTATCATATTTTCTCTCATTCCAGCCAATCCTCCACCTCATGTTTTCTTATGAACAAAATGACCCGTCACGAACCTGCCGATTGATAATGCCGCATTCCAAATCGCCACATCCCATAACATATCAATAGAAAACATACCGCACACAGAGGGTATACTCCATAATACCACCGATTCGTGCGCCCCAACAAGTACTGCAATGGATAGTATTGTACCAACGTGTACGGAATAACGTAAGTACAGAGCTTCAACATCTTTTTCCCATAAATATCAATTGGATATTTCCCGTGCTCCTGCGCGCCATATGTCAGAATATTGACCAATTCAAACCCTTCCAATGTAAAAAACATGAATGCCGCCCGCAGCAAGAAGAAGCTGACAAAAAGCGTCGTTCCGCCAAGCAGCATGGAGCAAACCGTCATAATCCTGCCAAACGTCCATTCCACCGGACTTATGATCACACCATACGTAAACATAAAAACCGCCTGAAAAATTAACCCGATTCTATCAATCCGAAAATGACTTCCTAATACCTGCAAAATCGTGCTGCGCGGTCGTAACAGTACCCTGTCAAACTCTCCCTGCCGCACAATACCTGCAAACGCGGCAAAACCGCTGCCGATACATTCCGCCAAAGCAAAATCTGTTTGGATAATAGCAAAACAAAGCAGTACTTCGCCAAACGTATACCCTTTTACATGACCAAAACGTGAAAACATGAAGTAAACGCCTAATATTCCGTTGAAGAACAGCAGAAACCGCCCTGCGGCCATAAGATAAAAGGACATTTTATACTGCATGGTACTTCGCAGTGCAACGGATAAATAGTGAAAATATAATTTAATATTACTTTTTATCTTCTCTTTCATTTCCCAACCTCTTCCTATCAACCGCCCTGCACAACGATTCTGCGTTCCGCCACTCTGCACAATATCTTTCCGAAGATGACAAGCGTAACCAGCCAGAAACATTGCATCCCGATAGCGCGGTACATCGCCGCACCTGTTAATTCACCGCTGTAAATCAAAAGCGGCACGTTGAACATTCCTGCAAAAGGCAGCAATTCCACAACGCTTCTGACTGCATCCGGCATAAAAGGCAGCGGAATGATTGCTCCGGACAGAAAATCTATCATAGAAGTAAGGAGCATCCGCAATCCCTGCGGCGATATCGTAAAAAACGCCAAAATATATGTAAACATGCAAAACGCCACCGTCACGCCAAGTCCCAGAAGCAGCGTAATCGTAAACAAAATAAAGTGCAGCGGACTCGCCGGAAGCGACAGGCGAAAAGGCGGCGGAAGAATACTTGCAGCCAAAAGCAGCGGAATGCACCGCAGTCCCGCATTCGCCGCACGGCTTGCCGTTGTCTTCGCAAACCACATATGATAGATGGAAACCGGACGGCATAACTCATAGGCAATTCCACCGTTCACAATACTGTCAAAAATATCTTGGTCCGCATTCCATGTCGTAAACGCAGAGAAAAATGCCTCTCTCAGCCATACATAGGAGACTGTCGCCGAAACCGCCATCGGGTAGGCTTCCGGCGCCGACTTTTGAAAAGCCATAAAGGCAAGGCACTCCATCAATCCCCACAAGAGCTGTGTCACCGCACCGCTGACTGCCGCCACGCGGTACTGCAATCCCATATTGAACCTGATGCGAAAGAAAGAAAAATAAGTTTTATACTTTGCCATGTAATCATCCCCTCTCTCAAATCCTGCTACAGAATATCCAGCTTTTGATAAATACCGGCAACGATACGCTCAAGACTTTCACTTCCGTATTCCGCCGACGCCGGCATCCTCCCATTGTCTGCCGGCATCTTCTCCCGTCCCTTCTCTCCCTGCTCCTTCGCCAGCCGCCGCATATCGTTCAATGTGCCGTCCATGAGTACGCGTCCCCTGCCAATCAAGATAATTCGATTGGTCAGCGCTTCTATATCCTGCATATCATGCGTTGTCAATATAACCGTCGTCTTGTGTTCCTGATTGAGCCGCATGATAAATTCCCGCACAGCCAGCTTGGATACCGCATCCAAACCGATTGTCGGTTCATCGAGAAACAATATTTTCGGGGAATGTAATAGAGAAGCCGCAATTTCGCAACGCATCCTTTGTCCAAGGGACAACTGCCTTGTCGACATCTTGAGAAGTTCCTGCAAATGCAGTAATTCCGTCAACTCTTCCATATTGTTCTGATATTCATTTGGGGGAATCGAATAGATATCCTTTAAGAGTTCAAAGGAATCAATCACCGGAACATCCCACCACAGTTGTGAACGCTGACCAAACACTACGCCAATCCGCCGCACATGTTCTGTCCGGTTCTTCCATGGTATGCGCCCGTCCACGAGACAGCTTCCGCTCTCCGGGGTTAAAATGCCGCTTAGAATTTTGATTGTAGAACTTTTCCCTGCTCCGTTGGGACCAATATACCCTACCATCTCTCCGTCCTGAATGGTAAAGCTGACGTCAGACAACGCCTGAATGACTTCCGTTTCCCGCCGGAACAACGCTTTGCAGGCTTCTTTCATACCTGCATTTCTTTTTGCTACTCTGTACGATTTACATACATGCTCCATCGTAATCATTTTGCTTCCTCCTGGTAGTAATATTTCTGCCTGCGCAGATAAAAATATCTTGCCAAGTAGGGCCTGTTTCCCCGGTGACAGCCGGGAAATACCTTATTCACTTTACAAGTATCCGCCCGTCGGCTGCAACGGGCGGACTTATATTATAACTCGATGGCAATTGGGGTGTCAAGGGAAGAAAAGGACTACACCTTCCCCACAATCTCTCTCACTGCCCTCCGATACTCCTCCACATTGTCAAGCATCGGCGCATGACCGGCATTAGGAATCAGATACAGCTTCTTGTCAGGCGCCTGTACTTCCTCAAAATATTTCATGCTGATCTCTATCGGCGTCTGACTGTCCTTCTCTCCGAGCACATAGTAGACCGGAACCAGATAACAATTCCCTTTTTCCCTTAAGTCAAAGGACATCAATTCTCTCATAGTCTGCATGTTGACCAACATACCCATCATAAAAGGCAGCAAATCCTGCATACCCATAATCGGTGAACGTCGCCACAAATCAATGGCTGTCTTTCCAAAATCCTGCGCCAAGCCGTACTTCCCCTGTAAGCTTCTAATCTGCCCCATCTTACGATATGTCTTCATGTCAAAGTAATCTGTCGGATACTTGCCGATTTTTTGCAGTTTTCTTATGTCTTTTTTGTTACCGCTTTTTTCAATCGCATCTTTTAAGATTGCATAGCCCATCTGTTCGTTTTTCACAATATTAACGACCTGTCCGCATCCTATGTAGCATAATGTATGCTCCGGATATTCCAATGCAAACATACTCCCCAGAACGCTTCCCCACGAATGCCCCAGAATTCCAATTTTTTCTTTGCCGTACTTCTTCTTTAGATATAGCACAATCTCCAGCAAATCATTTTTTAGTGTTTCCGTATCAGGCTTGCTCTTTTTATTTCTCAGCCATGTCTTCCCCGCACCGCGCTGATCATAATAGACGATATTATAATTGCGCTGTGCATATTCCTCCACGACAAAAGCGAAGAAACTTTCTGTCTGCCCGGGTCCGCCATGGATAAAAAGCAGGACAGGATCCTCCGGCTTTGACTGATAATGCAGCAGATAGTGCTCAATTCCCGCAACGACTGCATATTCCTCTGTGTATGTTTGTTCTGTTCTCATATTTTACTCCATTTCCGCCCTGCTTCAGACTTTATTTTATTGAGCCGGCACATTCGATTAATCTGTGTCTCTCTTGCTGCTGACAGCCTTCTCCGCGCCAATCAGATAATTGACGGTCTGCGCCAATATCTTCAACTGAATACGAGGTTGATATAATGCCGCCAGCGGATTTCGTTCATGCTGATAACAATTATTTACGATACATGTCATTTGGATGCCTCCGTATGCGGACGAAATAAAAGCAAGCAGCTCCTCCGCGCTCACTTTCGGATATAATCTGCCGCATTCAACCTGTTCTTTAAAATATTCCATCGTACGCATCGTAAGATATTCCATATTTCCCGTTTCCGGAATACTGCCCATAATCTTTTCAACTCTATTTGGCATGTTCATGGCGAGCACGGAAAGTTCAAAATCAATCTTTTCAATTCCCATCAGTTCCCCCTCCATAAATTCCGATAACATCTCAAACAATCGATTTGTAATCTCCTGCGGCGGTATAAAATCTTTCTGTCCAAGTATTTCATCAATCTTCCCCTTAATACTCACCCGCTCGCGCATCTGCCTAATCATGTCTGCAAAAATCTCGTCTATATCTTTATAAAAGCGATAGATGCCACCCTGACTAAGTCCCGTCCTATCAATGATATCCTGCATTGTAACCGTGCTGACGGTCTTTAGCAGGCACAATTCATACGCCGCGTCCGTAATTATTTTCTTTTTATTAATGATATATTCCTCTGTTACTTTCGGCATGTTACCTCCCGCTGCATCAATCTCAATTTTCCATAAAATGAAACTAGTTTCATTTTAACATTATTTATAAGTATGTCAAGGAAAATTGTGCTTCACTCAAATAATTCCCTATACCACCGGAAAAAGGTTCCGGGAAACCCGAAACCTTTCACATTTACCATATAAAAATTACGTCTGTCAATTCCATACATACTATAAATCAAGCAAATCACGCGCTAAAGGACTTTACCCTGCCGCTTAAGTCTGCCGACAGATCGTCCAGTCTCCGCGCAAAGTCCTTAAGCTGAGACACAGCCTGAATCTGCTGCATGGAAATCTGCATTGCCTGTTCGGAATAATTCAGGCAGGACTCGGAGCTTACATCAATACATCCAAACGCCTCTGTGATATCTTCTTTCGCCGCAACAAATTCTTTCAGTCCGTTGTATAATTCGTGATTACGCTGGTCCATGTCCTCGATGGAAGCTGCAATGTCATCAAACGTTCCTCTGACTTTTCCTGTAATCTGCGTACTCTGCGCAAACAGTTTTGCCACACCTTCAATCTCACGCACCGTCTCGTCTATCTGAGACTGTATCTCCATGATTAACTGTCTGATGTTCTCCGTAGAGTCTTTGGTCTGTTCTGCCAGAGAACGAATTTCATCCGCCACGACGGCAAACCCTCTGCCCGCCTCACCGGCTCTTGCCGCCTCAATGGAAGCATTCAGCGCAAGCAGATTTGTCTGCGAGGATATCTGTGTAATCGTAGAAATAATATCCGTAATATGATTCGACTTTACTTCCAACGCTTCTATTCCTTCCTGAAGCCGCTTCATGTTTTCCATGGACTTATCCGTAGAAGTCTCCAAATCCATCGTAATATGAGCGCTTTCGGTAAGTTTCGTATTGACATCGCCGACAATCACTCTCATATCCTGAAATTGTTCATGGAACTCATCTATCTGCGTCTGGAACTGGTTCAGCTTCATTCTGCCCTCCGACACACTCTGGCTCTGCGTGCCGACACTGTCCGAAATATGCTCCATCTCATCTTTTACCTGATCTGCTCCATCTACTACTTCAACGGTAATTTCTTTTAATATCTCTGACGACTCCTTGATATTCTCAACCGCATCCGCAGAAATATCCAGAATGCCTTTCAAACTGACCATCATCTCATTGAAGCCGCCCGATAACTTTCCTACTTCATCTTTACTGTTAATCGCAACCTCATGCGTAATGTCTTTCGCCGCTACAATTTTAGTTAACCGCTTAATCGGTCTGACAATCGAAGAAGCCGTAATACTGACAATCGCAATACAAATGACAAATGAAATAATAACCGACACTGCAAATCCTTGTATCAGCGCAACCACATTCGCATTCAGTACCGTTTGATCAACTGCAATGGCAAGCACCCAGTCGCATGCCGGGATCGCTGCAGTAAAAATCTCTCTCTTCACATTATCGTAGTCTTGTACCAAAACGCTTTTTCCTGTTTTCGCCGCAAGTGTATCGGCAAGCTCCCTATACGGATTTCCCGCCAGATTTGAAATGGGCACAGGCTCGTCGTTCACATACCCGTAGTCCTCATGCGGATGTACGACTAAGCCCATATTCTGGTCAAGTAACATGGCATAGCTGTTTTCCGGAACAATACATCTATCAACCATATCAACTATTGTATCAATAAAAATATCTTCCGCAAGAACACCCACTACAGTACCGTCAACCGTAACTTTCCGCGAAAGCGTTATAACCATTCTTCCCGAATCCACATCACGGTAGGGTGATTCATAGTTTACTCCGTTATCCTCAACCGCACCTATGTACCAGCTTCTCTGCGTAAAATCTATGTCCGGCGTCGGCTCATATCCGCTTGCCGCCGTCATCTTATTATCCGCGCTGACATAATAAATATCATACAACACATTGTCCGTATTATGGTTCTCCAATAATTCAGTAAGATAAGCAAGCAGCGGTTCATGCTCTGTTTTACCTTCAATCTCAACCGTTGCCGCAATCGTATTAAGAAAGACTTCCTGTTCTTTAATCCACAATTGTATTTCTTCCGCACTTTTTGTCGCTAGGGATTTTGCATTTTCGCTCTCCTTATTCCTAAGTTCCCCGGAAGTGTTTACATAGCTCATAAAGGATGCAATTCCAAGACATATTACACAGATAAAGCATGTCTCTATAATAAGTTTTCCCCTTAAGCTTTTCATCACCGTCCCCCTCCTTTTTAGAAAATGTAGAGCCTGCCATGTCATAGGAAACATAGCAGGCTCATGCATATGTATGTGTCCTGAAATCATATCCGGTCATGCAGGTATATTATTTTCTCGTTACCGCGTGATTTGCAGATAATACATTAATTCGTATAATTATCAAAATATCCCTGAATCAAAATCACAGGTGTGCCCTTATCTCCCGAACCGCTTGTTAAGTCACACAAAGAACCAATCAAGTCAGTCAGTCTTCTGGGCGTTGTACCCTGAGATGCCATATCTCCCACCAGATTGTCTTTCTTCTCTCTGATGCGGTTGGAGATTGCCTCTTTCAATGCCTCACCGGACAAATCCTTAAAATCATTGTCCGCCAGATATTTCAGTTTCACTTCATTGGGCGTACCCTCTAATCCCGGCGTGCTGGCGGGAGATACGCAGGGGTCTGCAAGCTCCCATATTTTTCCTACCGGGTCTTTGAAAGCTCCGTCGCCGTATACCATGACTTCCACATGTTTACCCGTTCTGTCAAGAATCTGTTTCTGAATATCCAAAACCAGATCCGTACATTCTCTCGGAAACAGCTTAATCGTATCTTCCGTAGATTTATTGGAACCCAAGAGACCGTATCTCTCATTGCATCCGCTTCCGATAACGGGCGCCGTAAGAATGTCATCCATTCCCATTACGGCTTCCGCACCGGCCGCCAGCAGCAGCCTCTTCGTGCGTGCTCTTGTGTGAATATCACAATTCAACACTTTCTTGGCATAGGGAAGAATACTGCGGCAGTCGTTGGCAAATATAATCTCTACTTCCGCTCCTGCTTCCTTAATCAGTTCTCCATAATAAGATACATAATCCACTCCCGTAAAAGGATGCTTATTCTCGCCAAACAACTCACGATACTTTTCTAACGTCAGTACGTCACTGTACGGATTGATTCCAGCCTCGTCAAGTTTATCTAAAGAAACCAATTCATTACCGACTTCATCACTGGGATAACTGAGCATAAGCACTACTTTCTTAGCTCCCATAGCGATTCCTCTAAGGCAGATTGCAAAGCGGTTCCTAGACAGAATCGGGAAGATTACCCCAATCGTCTCACCGCCAAGCTTTGCTCTCACGTCTTCTGCAATCGCTTCCACCGATGCATAGTTTCCCTGAGATCTCGCCACAACAGATTCCGTCACTGCAATTACATCTCTGTCCCGAATTGCAAATCCTTCCGACTCAGCCGCCTCTAAAACACTGTCCACAACAATCTTGGACAGATTGTCACCCTCTCTGATAATCGGGCAGCGTATACCTCTTGATACAGTTCCTACTTTTCTTTCCATGATTTATCCCTTCTCTCCTTCATATATATTAAGTCTCTGTGAAGCTTTCTTATCGCGGAAATCAACTTTAACTCCGCCTATCGTTTTATTGCAAAACGCTTCCTCTCTCATTTTGCCAAAAAATATACAAAAAAGCAACAATATTTGTCATCTGCATAAAATCTTATATAATTTGCATAAAATCTCATCCATACGCTTGTAGGCAGTCTTATATTTACATCTTGACCACTCTAGTAGCTATCTTTTCGCGGAATCTTACATCATGCTCCACAATCAGCATTGTAGGCTGATAAGCGAGAAGCAGATTTTCAATCTGTATTCTGGAAAAAATATCGATATAATTAAGCGGTTCATCCCAAATATAAAGATGTGCCGGCTTTAACAGGCTGGCGGCAATCAATACCTTTTTCTTCTGCCCTTCAGAATACTCTTCTATCTTCTTAGCAAACTGCACCCGCTCCAAATCAAGCTGCCTTAAGATTGCCAGAAAGAGGCTTTCATCAAGATCTTTCTGTCTGACATATTCCTTGAGCGTCCCCCTCAGATGCGATGTATCCTGATTAATATAAGAAATAACCAGACCGGATGCTGTAGTCAGCGTGCCGGATTCCTGCATGGCGTTTATCTGACCCGGCTCTTGAATATCCGGTGCGCAGCGCGCCAGTACCGCCTTGATCAGACTTGATTTCCCACAGCCATTCTCCCCATGAAGAAAGACTCTCTCTCCCCGTTTCAATTCAAAATTGAAATTTCGGAAAATCTCTTTGCGATCTATACTCTCTGTTTCTGCCGCGTCGCTGCCTTTTTGCTCTACACGGTAAGCAATCCCGTAATCCTTCGTGGCAACAAGCACTTCCTTATAATGCTGCATCGGCATAACTTTTAAGGCCGCTGGGCGTTCAATGTCCTGCAGCAAACCTTCTTTCTGCTCGATCTCGTCAGCAATCCGCTTCTCCATCTGGGTCCGCCTGCTTTGCATCTTCTTCGTCTTGGCGCCAATATATGCTCGCGAACCCATACACCTGTCATGTTCCTTAATCGGGTCGTAACCTATCTTCGTGCTCTCATTTTTATCTGCCCACTCCATGGTTCTCTCTGCCGCCTTATTCAAACGACGGATTTCTTTCTTATGTTTCTCGTTCTCCGCTTCATGAAACGCATCCATACGGGTCTTATTCTCCCACCATGACGAAAAGTTCCCTCTCTGCACTTCTATCGTACTCCTGTTTAATACGAGCACATGGTCGATACATGCATCCAGCAGATCACGGTCATGTGACACAAGGATGAATCCCTTCTTCTGCCGCAAATATTCCTTGACAATATCTCTCGACGCCTGATCCAAATGATTTGTTGGCTCATCGATCAGCAAAAAATCATTTTCTCCAGAAAAAAGAATCGCCAGCATTACCTTCGTGCGTTCTCCATGACTAAGCGTACGGAACGGGCGGTAAATCACCTCCCCGTCAAGATGCAGCTTTTCCAGTTCGCACATAACCCTCCAGAGTTCACACTCCGGTTTCAAAATATCCATAAATTCAGCAAAACACTGTTCCATCTGTCCTTCCATAATGCGATAGGGAAAATAATCAAATATTACCGATGCGCTGATATGCCCTTGGTACTCATTTAATCTTCCCGTCAAAAGATTTAAAAATGTTGTCTTGCCTTTGCCGTTTCTCCCGATAAATCCTAACTTCCAATCGGTATCAATCAGAAACGATACGTTTTCAAATATATTGTCAAAGCTACCCTCATAACAGAAAGTAAGATTTGATACGCTGATTTGTGCCATAGTCTTTCACCCTCCTTCTCATGTCTTCTTTGCGCGCCCAGCCGCCCGTTCAGGCACGGCGTCTGGTTTATATGTCTTCCGACTCTGCTTGTGCGCGCAAAAAAAGAACCACTTGTTGCCAAATGATTCCGGATCAGTTTCTACTCATAAACACGATTCACTGTCTGATTGACTATACCGCGTCATATTGCGAAAGCAGCATTGATTCAATCATGTATCTATCTGTTATTTATAAACAAATAAAGAGCGGTTATGAGATAAAGAAACATAATCCACTTTTGACAACATAAAAATAAATTTGCGAGATTTGTCTTGCAAACTCGAACTCCCACAATGGGACTGCTTCATGCTTCAAAAGTTGATTACTTCTCCATCTTTCCACCTCTCTCGTTTGATGATAATCTATTATAAATGCATACCATAAGATTTGTCAACCATACTTGCAAGCATCAGTGCACTTCCACATTTATAACTTTTCTTTGAACTCTATTGACAATTCCCTAAAGGCTATATTATAATTAGCGTTATATAACAATAATTATAATTAAGGAGTTGTATCAAATGCCACCAAGAGCAAAAATTACAAGGGATATGATTGTTGACACTGCTTTTGAGATAGCTCGTAACGAAGGCGCAGAAAAGATCAATGCAAGGACAGTCTCGGAAAAGCTGAATTGCTCCACACAGCCCGTTATGTATCATTTTGCGACGATTGAGACATTGAAAAAGACGGTCTATGCGAAAGCAGACAGTTATCATTCGGCATATCTGATGAATATTAATAACCCGCAGAAAAATGTTATGCTTGAAATCGGATTGAATTATATACGCTTCGCGATTGAAGAACCACATCTGTTTCGTTTTCTTTTTCAGTCCAATGGTTTCAACGGAACCACCCTGCTTGAATTGATAGATGCCGAGGAGCTTACACCTGTTATTTCGGCAATGCAGGAATCCGCCGGAGGAGGAAGTATAGAGCAAATAAAAGAAATCTTTTTGACAATTTTCTTATTTGTTCACGGGTATGCGAGTATTATTGCGAACAATTCATTGGAGTATGATGAGGAGCTAATAAAGGCTCATTTGGAACGGGCATATAATGGTGCAATATTGGCGGCAAGGAAGGATACGAAATGAGAAAGTTATATGAGAAAAGTGAAATAACCTTTGCGATAGTTTGGATTGTGATTTATTGTGTTCTACAGTCCTTAGCAAATCCGCTGAATAAAATAATTGGAACTGAATATTCTGCAAGCGCCGTTTTATGTATCTTACAGACCGTTATCCTTTTTATCTTTATTCGGAAGAACAGCTTATGGAAACGATACGGACTATGCAAATCTTCTGCACCTGCACGACGATTTCTTTACTATGTGCCACTTTTTATCTTGGCCACAGGAAATCTTTGGAACGGTATTGCTGTCAATTATTCGCTATCGGGAACTGTTTGTCGTATTGTCTGTATGCTCTGCGTGGGATTTATCGAGGAAGTGATTTTCAGAGGTTTCCTGTTCAAAGCAATGGCAAAAGATAATCTGAAATCCGCAATTATTATCTCAAGCGTAACCTTTGGCGTGGGGCATTTGGTAAATTTATTCAACGGAAGCGGTATGGACTTAGTAAGTAATTTGTGTCAAATTTGTTTTGCGATTGCGGTAGGTTTTTTGTTTGTAACTATATTTTATCGTGGTGGAAGTCTGCCCCTCTGTATTATTACTCATTCTGCTATTAACACTTTCAGTACTTTTGCAAATGAAGTGGGATTTACGGTGGAAAAGCATATTATTCGTGTTCTCGTTATGACTGTACTAACTGTTGCCTACACTTTAATCCTCACAAAGACGCTTCCAGAAAATCAGTGTGCAAATGCGATTGACAAAGTAGATAAATGATCTGGTTTAGCTGCTATAAACACCGCTTTTCAGTTTTTCCCAGTATTCATTACCCTGCATATAATGAAACGATTCGTCTCCCAAAGATTCCAAAAGCTTTTGCCTTAAACCTTCTGAGAATTCAGGTTTCACAGTTTTTAGCACCATATGTTGAAAAAGTTTGGATTTTGCAAAATCGCCAATCGTATCAATGCTATTCAAAATTTCGTGCATAAATTGCGCTGTCCATGCAACATCCTTTTCCCATACAGCAACATCTAATCCGAAACAAACCTCTTGATACTTCCCCATTTCAAAAGTGGACGCCGCCGAGGAAGAAACCTCAACAAGTTTTTTTGTCATTTCATGATCGCCGTCTTCCATATATAGGGTGCGCAAACCATTTAATACCATTTGAATGTGCTGATACCCAGTCAAAATCAATTCTTCGTATGCACGATAAGCTTCCGCCCGCTTTCCTGTTTTACTGTTCACAAGCGCTTCCTTATATTTGCGTTCGGGGTTTTCCAGAGAGAAGTAATCCAAATATTGGTTCGCCATTTCATAATCCTTTTTCCTAAAATACGCGTGGAACAACATACCCGCCGCATGGTTACGAATCTGTTCGTTCTTTGAGAGCAAACATCTCTCGAACCATCCGGATATCATATTATCGTAATTCTCTTTATTCGCAAGTTCTATTGTCATTCGTTTCGCATCAAGAATGACTGCCGCTTGCCAAATTAGTTTTTCACAATTCGGATATTCTTCAATTTTTTCTTTTACGGAAGTAAACACTTCATGGAAACTCTTCTCCTCCAACTCTTTTTGAACGTTCAATAGATATTGGTTAATTTCTTCATCTGTTAATTCATCCTTAAAAGACAAAAGTTCGTCTGTAGTAATATCAAGCAGCCGTGCAATAGGTGCAAGCAAAGTGATATCCGGCAGCGTATTACCTCTTTCCCATTTGTTGACAGCAGGGGTAGTTACGCCGAGACAAGCCGCCATTTCCTCCTGTGTCATTCCTTTATTTTTTCTATATTTTTTGATGACATCTCCTATTGCCATGTTTAACCTTCTCCTTCACGATTTCTGGATCAATCGATCCTATGGATAGTATATCTGATTGGAGTTCAAGAAACAATTGAACGTGGGTTAAACAACAGGAATTATTTTTTACTATCGCTCAACTTTTAGACTGTTCATGTCACATTCTAAAAATCTATGTCTTTCCGTTTTCGCAATTTGATGAACAATCTCTGAAAACCCTTCCGAATCCGATTCCAGCAAACCGTGCGTCATATTTTCCATTATAAACATCTGTTTATATGGCGCGTTCACTTCTTCAAAATATTGCTGTGCCAATTTGTAATTTGTTTGATAATCCTTATCTCCGTTTATGTTATAAAAAGGCACTTCGTAATTAGTCCTGCCCGTTAAGGAGAAGGAAGCAAATTCTTCAGAAACACAGAAGTCTGTATATACACTCATATCTCCTTTTAAATAATTTATCCAATCAATAATGGAATAGTTCGGATTAAATATTATGGTTGCGACTAAATTGTAATCAGACCCATTTACCATCATGTCATAACCATATTTTTGCATAATTGCATTTTTTGCAGCATAGTGTTCCATAGTAGCATTATCAGGCGTTAATTGATTTAGTAATTCCAATGTTTCACTATCACCTTCTGCCCACAGCATAGCTTCCTGTATAAACGCCTCTTCATTTTCTAAGTCATCAACAAGTTGCCCTGTTCCAATAAAACATTCATAATATTCGGGATATTCAAGTACTAAATTTGCTCCATAAAGAGAACCCCATGAATGCCCTAAAATCGTAATTTTATCTTTCAAGAGGTAATTAAGTAAAAATTCAGTCACTTCTTTTCCGTCTGCCATAAATAATTCTCGTGTTAACACGATATCGTTTTGTTCCGCATCATAACTTTTTCCACAATTACGCTGGTCCCACGTTACCACAGTATATACATCCGCCCATTTTCTCGTAAACGCATAATCAATACCGCTTGTTGCCGAACCCGGACCGCCATGTAAATATAGCAAAACGGGATTATCTATGTCTTTTCCATAAATATTGATCCACTGCTTTGTGCCATTAACATCAATATACATTGACTCATTGATGCCGCCATCAGGAATTTGATCATAAACTGCTTTCCCGATTGCTCTAACTATAAATAATGAAACAATTAAAACCAAAATAACAAGCAATATCCATTTAACGATTTTAAATATTTTACATTTTCTTTTCATCATAATCCGCCTTGCCCGTCCCCCCTATTCGATACTGACTGTTCTCATTGCGCTGGTTCGCCTTCCGCCTTTTGGTAGTGACAGTTAGTCCCGCACGCGTAATACACGTTATATATTTCCCTCTGTATCTGCTTTGTCATATCCCACACATCGCAATCCTGATTAGACAAGATTGTTACAGATATGTCTTCTTTAGGATAATAGTTAAATCTGGCGGCAACACCGTCATTCTGCCCGTCTTTATAGATACAGAAAGGCTCTTTCCTATCCGGCAGGAAAAGAAATTCAAACGCATAACCGTTTCTTTCATATAATCCGGGAATCCCCCACCATTCCTTTTCCCGCGTATATGGGCAGTGGTCCGTAAGAAGCAGTTTTGCATGAGTATCGTCCAGCAGAATCTTCTTTTGTATCGCAGTCAAAAAAAGATTCATATCTTCCGCCGTTGTATACGCCCCTCCATCCGGCGTTCCCATAGGCGGAAAACAGTAAATGTTTTTCTTATATCCGACCACTTCTCCGTCTTCATCGTACAAATTCACATAACCTTCCGCCGTATTTTCATTGATAAAATCCATTGATAAAAAAGCAGTGTTTCTCATCCCCGCTTTCCGGAACACATTTTCCGTCACGTATTCACGATAGCCTTTACCTGTGATTTTTTCGATTGCAAGTCCCAGCAAAACATAAGAACAGTTACAATACCGGACGTCCGAACCCGGTTCAAAATTGGGCTTCTTATAAGCAAAATTTTTCAGAAAATCCTTGCATTCCCTAATTGCATAATTAGGCGAATCGACAAAAAGTTCGGAATATTGTTCTCCCGCCTCCTCTTCCGCATCGTCATGAATACCGGACGTATGGTTCAATAGCTGCTCGATTGTAACATTAGGGGAAATTTCCGTCCCTTCCAAGTCGATTATTTGCGTTATGTAATCTGACAATTTCAGTTTTTTCTCCTGCACCAACTGCAGAATGGCCGCTGCAGTAAACACTTTCGTAATAGATGCCGTATCAAATTTCGTATCGATTTTATTAGGTATTTTAAACGCCCGGTTTGCAAAACCATACGCTCCCGAAAATACGGTATGTCCCTTGCATTTTACCATACATACGCCGCTAAACTGATTACGTCCGGCCCAATCTTCACATAATGTTTCCGCCGCATCTTTTATTCTTCTATTGATCAGTTCCATATTTTGTCCTTCCATATCATATCATCTCCTGCTCAAAATATATCATTGTTCCAAAAATAAAAAAGACTATAGCCGTTAGTGCCATAGCCTTTTGGATGAAACGCCGAACTACTCATTCGGTCGATAATAGAATCTTCCCGATAGTTCTTCCGTCCTGATTGCATTTACAAAAGCAGCTTCGTCCGCTTTCTTCACGGCGTTTATCACTTCTCTGCTCTCTTCTTTAGACACGACGGAATACACGACCTTTCTTTTCTCATGCTCATAGGAACCTTCGCCGCTTAAAATAGTAGCCCCATGCATGCTGACCGTATTAATCGCCTGACATACTTTGTCTGCTTTATTCGTTACAATAAACAACGTCTGCTTCTGGTATCTCTTATACATCATATGCAGAATCTGCGTGGACACATACTGATAAATAATCGAGTACAAAGCTTTGTCCAAACCAAACAACATCCCTGCTATCATAATAATCAGGATATTAAAGACCAGAATAAAATTCCATGCATCCACACCCTTTTTCTCTGACAAATAGATGGAAATAAAATCAGTTCCACCCGTAGTCGCATTCATGGACAGACAAAGGCTGATGGCAAATCCGCTGATAATTCCCCCAAATATACTAATCAGCAGAATATCATATGTGACGGCAATATCCGGTATAATATCCGTCAAGATACTTGTCACCAGAATGGACAGGCACGAATATAGTGTAAACTTCTTACCGATAAAACGAAACCCAATATAAATTGGCACGGCGTTAAGCAATAAGTTCACCGGAGTGTACGGGATTGTAATGTTAAAAAACATTTTACAAATACTCTGTATCAATATGGTCAATCCGGTTGCTCCACCCGGATACAACCCGCCCGCATGAACAAAAGTCTTGATATTAACTGCCATAAGCGCTGATGCAAGGCAGATTATGATAATTCTTTTACCATCCTTTTTCAGTTCAAAAGTCATAACTCCCATCCCGCAATTCGTTAAACTGACCTTTAATCCACTTATTTGTTCGCCATCTCACAGAGCTCGTCAAGCATCTTCGGAAGATCTTGTGCCATATTCTCGTCCGTAAACTGGCATGTGCCGACCTTCTTATGTCCACCGCCGCCATATTTGAGCATCAAGCTGCCTACATTCACATCACTTGTCTTATTTATGATACTGTAACCCACTGCTGCAGAACAGCCCAAACCGCCTTTACCGTTGACAATCCACGCAGAAATGTTCTGCTCCGGATACATGCTGTAGATCATGAATCGATTACCTGTATAAATAATATCAACGCCACGCAGATCCGTAATGATAACATTACCCCTTACCTCGGTATGCGCCGTAACCATTTCCTTGAATTTCTGGGTCTGCTCATTATATACTTCAATACGCTCTTTTACATCCGGCAGATTGAGGATTTCCTCTGTGGTCATCGTACGGCAGGCGTCGATCAACTTCTCCATAAGCTGATAGTTGGAAATCGTAAAATTACGGAACCGTCCAAGCCCTGTTCTGGGATCCATCAGATAACCGACAAGAATCCATCCTGTAGGATTCTGTATCTCGTCAATCGTAAGATTTCCTGAATCGACCTTGTCAACTGCCTCCATCATATCGTCAAACTGCGGAAATCTTTCCCGACCGCCGTAATACTCATAAATAATTCTGGCGCAAGAAGGGGTGATACGGCTCTCTCCTTTATACTTACCTTCCAACTGCAGTCTTTCGTGCTCACTGGAATGATGATCAAACCACAGACCGCATCCCTCCACATAGGGAACATTAGCAAGACAGTCATCTTCCGTAATTTCAACTAATCCGTCCTGTAAATCCTTGGGATGCGCAAATTTCCAATGATCGATAATCCCAGCCTCTTTCAATAACGCTCCACATGCAAGTCCATCAAAATCCGAACGTGTTACTAACCTCATAATAATCCTCCATCTCAAACAAATTAGATATCAGGACATATATGTATCTAATGCCTGTCAAAATATAGTTAAGTTATATTATAGACAATTTTTATTTTTTTTTCAATATGAGCAAAAAAATTCTGTCTCTTCCCGCACATACCACTTTAATTCCTTCGCCGGTATAACCCGGTAATTCTCTGCGCCCTCGCCAATTCGGAGTATAACGTTGTTAATTCCCGCCTGAATAATCAGTCTGGCGCACAGCGGGCAGGGTTTCGCCTCATGAATCGAACAATCCTGCGGATTTACGGAAGTCAGATATAAATCAGCCCCTAACGTCTGTTCCCGGGAACAATTGAGCAGCGCATTGGCTTCGGCATGGATTGCTCTGCACATGGCATAACCCTCCCCCTGATGCATGTTACGCTTTATGCGCGGGCACTCTCCGATATCGCAGCAATTCTCAAATCCTCTGGGCGACCCGTTATATCCCGTGGAAATAACCGTATCGTTTTTGACGAGAACGGCGCCGTATTTCCTTTTAAGACAAGTGCTGCGATAGGCAAAATTCTCCGCGCAGTTTAAATAAGTATCTGTTTTGGATATTCTGGTAGTTCCGGTTGGTCTGACCATAATGCAGTTTCCTTCCTGCTTGTAATCTGTGCATAGTATAGCACGAAGTTCTATAAAATTCTACCGTTTAAGTCTCCCCGCCCACCTTCTTACCGTAAAAGGAATAAACGCACAGCCAAGTATCACTGGGACCGTGACAAGCAGAAAATACACATACTCATAAATCTCTGCCTGCAGCATATTCATCGGCGCAACCGCAATCAGCTTAATACCCGTTCTTCGTCGTCAGCATAAGCATCCCCATTCCGTTATGCCATTCTCCCGCAAAAACAGTAGACAATGCAATCACAATAAAAACCGCCATAACCATACCAAAATCATTCAACATTTGCGTCAGATACAGCTTCCAGCCTTCCAGCCAATGGTATACAAAGGGCTCCTTCACCCTGTCATTCATTTGAAGCAGATACGCTTTCTCTTCCTCGGTATGCCCGAATATATCCAGATATTCTTCCACCTTCCGCTGCCGTCTTTCATAAAATCCCGTCAATTCAGCCGGATCCACATATCTTTCCATAAGTGACGGATAAGTTTGTGATGAATCCTAGGCTGCCTCCGCCTCACGAACAAGTCCCTGATAGTCCTTTACCATCTCCTATAAAGTCTCATCCGTCAGATTCCCCTCCCATTGATTTGCATATTTCTTCTGCTTATTATAACGGTTTGAAGGTTTGGAATGATCAAAAAAATTTCCCATGCTCTGTTTATTAAAATAGAACATGGGAAACGCGTCGTTATTTTATATTATAGAATTCACCTTCACTGCACATTCACTACCCTTTTATACAGCGCCTTCTCTTCCAGCATATTACGGAATTTTTCTTCATCTTCCAAGGCATACACCTTGATTTCATCCATATACTCATTATACTCGCAGATATAGACCGTCACTGTAGAAATATCATGCCCTGCGGTCGTCAGTTGATATGCGTTAACGCTTCCGGACGCCAGCTTTCTGCCGTTTTTATCTAATACTACCGCAAATGTCAGACAGTTCGCCGGCTCTGACGTATACAGTGTCAGCTCAACGGGAGAAATCTCTATCTTGTCAAGCCCGATTCCACTTTCGTTCACTTCATGTATGTCTATGGTCTGCACATCCGACTCGCTTTTCTCAATCTTACAAGACGGAAATTCCCAATATCCGCGCACTCGATACTGATTTCCGTTCTGTGCATCCACTTCTTCTTTGCAGTATCCCCGTAAAGATTCTATCGCAATTTGTGTCTCAAATTCCTTCGGCACCACAAAACGCTCATAGTACAAATCCCATGTTTCTTCCGTAACTTCCGGTAGATTTTCACCATTCGCCTCCGCTTCACGGCATGCCGCATCATATTTACGGCCATCTATATTAATATCGTCATAGTCCACGCGCATAATTCCGGCAAATGTATGCGCATCCTCCAACCTGCCCTCAATACTCCTGACACCCCCTACCTCGCTGTCACGAAAAGAATACTGCTCTTTCGTAAATGCTTGTATCATCTGATATTCCGTGTCGCCCATAACGGCGAATTCCGGAAACGCTTCCTCGCTCTCTATACACACGCCAAAGAAAACCGCCTGATTAGACGCATAATACTCTGTAATTGTCACGGTAATGCCGCTGTCCTGAGCTCTATACAAGAAATCCGATTCTTCCGCAGGGACATCAGACATAGTTGTCCCTTGTTGACTCTCTCCCACGGCATCCATCTCTATATCAGAGTCACCGCCAACAATCATATACGGATTGTCAATTACATCCCTATGTGCGTCCGCATCATGGTCGTATAACCTTGTCGTTTCATTCTCCGGCATCCTGCCAAATGGAAAAACATCCTGCACCTTCGCAAAAATATTTCCCAGTATCGGTATGTTTTCAGCCAGTGAAGGTGCTGCTGCGCAGATAAATATCGACACAAAGAACACTGCCGCCACAGTTCCTAATCCATATACAATCTTTTTCCATACAGTCCGTTTCTTACCTGTCCTCTTTTCCTGTTTTATATCGGCTAACGTCTCTTCAATTCTTGTATCTATCACTTTATTCCGTACAGATGCCGTACTCATAATAGTTCTTAAATAATCGTCCGAATAATTATTTTTCATTGCTCTTCTCCTACTCCTTTCCCAGCCGCTCACGTAACTGTATCTTTCCTCTGCGGATTTTGCTTTTCACAGTATTTTCTTTCAAATGCAGCATATCCGCGATTTCCGCCGTCGTAAACTGTTCGCCGAAATATAACTGAAAGATTACCCTGCTGTCCTCGGGCAACGCTTTAAGCAAATCATAAAACTCTAGCTCTCTGTGCGCCAAATCCACATTATCACTGCTAACTCCAAAATCTTCCGCATATATATCAGCGTTTGTTTCAAACTTACTATGCGCCTTGTTTTTCCGATAGAGCTTAGAACAATTATTAATCAGAATCCTTACCATCCATGTCTTAAAGTATTCCGCTTTCTTCAACTGTCCGATATGTTCATACGCATCCAGAATCGTATCCTGTATAGCATCTGCAATATCGTTCTCATCTCTAAGCCACGCCACCGCAATTCGCTTAAGGGTATCCTGATTGATCTCTATTAACTTAGTAAACGCATCCGCGTCTCCCTTCTTTGCCGCTTTCACCAAATGTTCCATGCCTTCAGCCACACCTTTCTTCTGTTGGTAACACAGGTATTTTAACCCTTCTACTTAATTAGATAAATATATCATGCAATTAGTTGCCATAAAATTATGCTGCCGCTTATCATTCTCCCTCAATAACGAAGAAACGGCATAGCCCGCAGGCTGTACCGTTCCCAAAAACATTTTAATATTATCTTATATGTGCTGTCAATTCTAACTGCGGTGAAGCAGTTTCTTCTTAAACGTTCTGATTTTGGACATATGGCGGCTTGTATACAAGACGGAAACTAGAAGAATTCCAAATGCCAATCCAAGGCAGCATGACGCGATATCCTCAGTGACGCCGCTGTCTGCCATCCCCATAATATCCAGTACCATATAAATGACAAAACTGATTACCCCCATCCAGCAAATGATATGCATCCTTTTCATCAATCTCTTTTTCTCGTCATTGCTGTAGTCTGCTACCTTTAATACAGTTTCTTCTAATTCTTTATTCATTCTCTCACTTTTCCTTTCTCCGTCAAGCAGTTCTCTTAAGTCAACTTCATAGAAATCTGCCATCTCGATAAGAACATCCAGATCCGGCATATTACTGCCTGTCTCCCATCGTGAAACCGTTCTGCCGGAAACGCCGAAATGCTCTGCCAATTGTTCCTGCGTAAGTCCCTTCTCGCCTCGAAGTTCTTTAAAAAAGGCTCCTGTCTTTTTTAGGTCCATTTCTCTGTTCCTCCTTCACCGATAGGATAGCTTAACACCGTCACAATGAACACGACACAAAGTGAGAAAATGTCGTATCCCTGCAACCGGACACACTATGTCCTGCTTAATAAAGGTAGCATATGCGCGCTTCAAAGTCTACTCCATCACCATCACTGCATACCCTTTTTCCTTTATCCTGCGAAAACCTTCCTTAGAACGCTCCAGCCCCGGCTCCTCCACTCCTTTCTGTAAGAGAATTCTGCCGCCGGTAAAATACTTGCCCGCATCAACCGTACCTGCCCCCATATGAATGAGCACACGCACGCGATTTGCGCCCGCTCTCTCAAATACCAACAGATTTGTCTCTTTGTCCGCCCGCAGTATTCTGTAATCATCATAAGCCCCAATCCATTTCCTGCGGATTCCTATGACTTTCTTCACGAACTCTGCCTCTGCCGTACAATGTTCTCCCCACGGCATTCCGCGCCGGTACTCCTCCTCCCGGACACCTGCAATTCTCTTCTCGTCCCCATAGAACACACTGGGCACGCCGGGCGCCATACACAGATATAGGAACGCTGCCTGCCACCTGTCATAATCTTCCCCGCACAGACTGTAGAAACGCGCCACGTCATGGCTGTCCAGCAGATTCAGCTGTCCGCTGCTTACCTGCATCGGATAGCGCAGGAACATATCCGTCATATTCCATCCAAATCCTTCCGCAGTCGTCTGCTGCAGCGCAAAGAAATCCCTGCAATGCTTTCTGAAATCATAATTCATGACAGAATCAAACATGTCACCCTTAAGCCAGACTTCCGCGTTCTCCCATACTTCACCGATCAGAACTGCTTCCGGATTTGCCGCATGCACGGCGCTCCTGAATTTGCGCCAGAAGTTTTTATCCACCTCGTTAGCGACGTCCAGCCGCCAGCCGTCTACATGAAATTTTTCAATCCAGTACCGTCCCACATCGGCAAAATATTCCTGCACTTGCGGATTTGCCGTATTTAATTTCGGCATTTTGCGTTCATAGGCAAAACACGCGTATTCCGGCTCTTCCTGTTCCGTATTTGGTCTGACTACCGGAAAAGAAAGTTCATAAAACCAATCTTTATATTCAGAGTCACACCCATTTCGCACCACATCCTCAAAGCGAGGAAAATACCAGCTGCAATGGTTAAAGACGCCGTCTATGATAATGTGCATTCCTCTTTCGTGTACCGCCTCTGTCAGTTCCAGAAAGTCTTCATCGGTTCCCATACAAGGATCGATATGGTAATAGTCCACAATATCATATTTATGATATTCGCCCGCACAAAAAACAGGGTTCAAATACAGACAATTAAATCCCAATCCGCAAATATAATCCAGATTCTCCGTAATGCCGCGAATCGTACCCCCTAAGCGGCTACGGCTCACCATACCGTCCGCACTCGTAAGTGTTTGGCCTCTTTCTGCTAATTTTTCTTTCTCATCCGCAAAACTGTCCGGAAAGATATTATAGACGACCGCATCGGTATACCATTCCGGCAGCTTCACCACCTCCGAGCGCAGAATATAGGGATACTGATAATATTCACTTCTGCCTTCTATTACAAATCCGTCCTCTGTAATAATGTCCGGCATTTTCTGATGAAAAGAATCAGCGTAATAAAATATTTTTTCACCTCCTTTTTCCAACAGGAAATAATAGCAGAGGCGCCGCGGACAATCCGTCAGCATTACCTCATAGAAATCATACAGCTCATCTTCATATCGCTTTTTCATACTAATCGCTGTAAATCGGACCGGCGACGACACGCACGCCCTATCCCCATAAAAAAGCGTACAACAATCTAAGTCTCCTTTGCCCGCCCGCAGCCGGATGATAAAATTTTTCTCCGACCACGCAAAGGCATATTGAGACATCGGTATATGTAAAACCGCACTCTTATTCATTTTCTTATCCTCTTCATTTCTTAATCTGTCGTTCTGTAATATGTACATTCACAGACATAACTTTATTTCTTATCCCTTAACACCGCCGGCCGTCAATCCCGACACCATATATTTCTGGAAGCAGAAGAAAATAATGAGAATCGGCAGCGACACCAATATTGCCGCCGCAGAAAACAACGGCCAGCTTCTGCTGTAGTCATTTGCCTGTAACTGATACAGCCCTCCTGCCAGAGTATAACTCTCTTCCTTCAGCATAAATGTCGTTGCAAACAAATATTCATTCCAGACAAAAATCAACACCATTACGGCTGTCACAATGATTGCCGGACGCGCCAGAGGCAGAATAATCCTTGCAATCAGTTGAAAATTACTCGCACCGTCTATCTTTGACGCCTCTTCTATCTCAATCGGAATAGAATCAAAATACCCTTTCATATTCCATATACTGAAAATGCACATACTGCCTGCATAGACAAAAATCAACCCTGCATGGGAATCCAACAGACTCAGCAGCCTGAACAGGCGAAAGATGGCAAACATTGACAGAATCTGTGGAAATGCATTCAGTAAAAGCAGTATCTGCATGGATGCAGTTTTCCCTGCAAACCGAAATCTCGAAAAAGCATAGGAAGCCAGTACACTTGTCCCCATCGCAATGACCATAGTCCCTACGCTCAGCACGACAGAGTTCAAAAGCCATCTTAAAAAAGGCTCTTCCACAATAATCCTGCGGTAATTGTCCAAGGTAAACTTTTCCGGCAAGATAGAAAATCCCGTTTTAAGCGCACCGCCGCCACCGCTGACTGACAACAGAAAAACATATATAATCGGCACTAATCCAAGCAGGCAGACGCATATATAGAAAAGATTTAAGAAGATTAAACGTATTTTATCTTTTACATGCCATGTCGCAGTCCTATTTACCATCATGATTCCTCCTACACCTCCTTTGCCGCCCGGTTCGTCCACACGGAAAATGCAATGATAATTACAAAAATTACAACGGATACCGCCGAAGACAGACCGTAATTGTTGGAAACAAACGCGTTCTGATGCGCGTATGTGATGATCGTCTGCATTGTCGAACCAGATACCGCGCCCTTCTGCATTGTCAGAAGGTACACGATATCAAACTGTTTAAAGGTCGTAAACGTAGTCATAATAATCACTGGCGCCATTACCTTACGCAGAGAAGGAATCGTAATATACCAGTTCTTCTGCCATACTCCTGCACCGTCTAAAATAGCGCTTTCGTACATACTGCGGTCTACGCTCTGCAATGCGCCGTCAAACATGACAATCATATATGGCAGCGACATCCACAAATTCAGAACCATACAAGATAAAAAAGCCGGAACATTCTTCGACAGAAAATCCATTTTTTCAAATCCAAGCGCCACCAAAACCTTATTAAGCAGACCGAATTCCGTATTGTACATCCCTACACGCCACGCAAGAATCGACACATATGCCGGCATGGCCCAAGGAAAGATGATAAGCGTCTTATACACTCTTCTTGCGCGAAGTCCCTTGACATTCAGCCCCGCCGCAAGAATATATGCGATGCCCACGTCCAACACCATATTTGCCGCCGTCCAGAGAATCGTCGTCCAGAGCGCTGCTATGAAACCGGAATCAATTTTGCCCAAGGCACGCACATAGTTGTCGGCCCCGACAAATGTGTAATCCTGCCAGTGATAAAGGTTCATATTTGTCAACGAGATATAGCCCGTATACAAAATGGGAAACAACACAATAATCCCAATCAAGATAAATGCCGGAAGATTGTACAGCCATGGCGTCAAATTTTTCTTAGTATGATTCATTTTACCCTCCCCATGGTGGGAGAATGCCCGCTTTCTGGGCATTCTCTGACGTGCGCTTAGAAGTTCTTCTCACGCTACTACTGCATGTCCGCAATTGCCTGCAGCGCTTCTTCCTGATATTGATCCGCAGCTGCATCTATGTCTTCGCCGGATTTATTTACTGCTGCCAGCAAAGATTCCGCCGGTCCCCACATAACGCTCATTTCGGGTATGTTAGACATAGGCACCGCCTTCTGCGCGCTTTTCTCCATTGCCAGAATCATCTCGTTAGCCGCTACCTCAGCGTCTTCATATGCCCTACTGTTTGCCGGCGCACAGTTAAACTCTTTCGCCAACGTAATGCCCGCTTCCGGCTCCGCCAAAACTTCCAGTACTCTTGTAATTGCGTCTTTCTTGCTTTCAGCAGCATACTTAAGTACACCCAGACACTGTACGCCGGAATAAGGCGTCATTACGTCTCCGTTTGGAAGTGTAAAGTCGCAGAGTGACTTGATTCCAAGGTCGATTCCTGCTTCTTTGATACCCGATACCAGCCATGGTCCGCCGATAATTGCCGCGGCATTTCCTTCATTAAATAACGCTGTTACCGTATTGTAATCCCCGTCCGCCTGCAGCGCGGCAAATTTCTTGTTGTAGCTGATTGCATCCTTCGTTTCCTGAATATTCAGCCCGGGAGTTCCGTCTTTATCAATAATATATCCCCCGAAACCATTGATAAAGGGCGCCACATTATAAGAGTTGGAATGTTGGTTTACAAGCGCATAAGTGCCCGCATTTGCATCTGTATTTTCAACCATATAGTCATATAACTCCTCTGTTGTTGAAGGCACCTCTCCCTTCCACAACGATTTGTTGTACATAAACAAAAGTGTTTCATAATAGACAGGCATCAAGTACTGTTCTCCTTTATAGCTTGCCGCCTCTATTGTCATAGGTAACAAATCCGCCTCTTTATCCGCGCTGATCAAATTACCAACCGGCTCCAGAATGCCCATCTCGGCAAAGCCGCCTAAGGAGTCGTGTGCAAAAAGATACATATCCGGTCCGTTCGCCGCATCCGTTCCATATAACCTGATCTGTCCGGTAACATCGCTCTTCTTCTCAAAACGCAGGGTTATGTTCTCTTCCGCTAGTTTCTCATTTACTACGGCAGCCAAGGCATCCATCATTGCTTCATCATTATCGTGCCAAGCGGTGATTGTTACTGCTTCACCCGACGCTGATGCTCCGCCAGCTTGTCCTGCTTCAGACGCTTCTTCTTGTTCCGGCTGCGCCGTTTCTAACGCCGTATCATCCGTCTCTGCCGTACCTTCAGTCGCAGTTCCGGCATTTCCTGCCGCATCCTGTCCACACCCTGTCAGCATTCCCACTGTCATGGCTCCCGCTATTAGCAGACTTAAACTTATCTTTATATTCTTTCTCATATCGTCCTCCGTTCCGAATCCCTGAACTTCTAAGAATTCATTTGTGAAATTAGTTTCCTAATTTTGGAATTTATTGCAAATGATGCGCATCACTTTGTTATGTATTTTATACCACTTATACAGTATTTTTTCTATGTGATTCCATGGCTTTCTATTGACTTTGTTAGGAAACCGCTATACTATTATCTTGAATTTAGGATATTTTCACAAGAGGAGAAGATTCTGACATGTCCGTAACAATCCGTGATGTCGCAAAAGAAGCCGGCGTATCTACATCTACGGTTTCCAAAGTACTGAATAACTGGAGCTCCATCTCCCCCGAAACCTATGCGCGCGTTCATGCAGCTATTGAGAAATTGCAATATACGCCTAACGCACGAGCCGTCAGCTTTGCCAGAGGCGCCACCAGAAATATTGTATTTTTATCCAGCCTGCAAAAAGAAGAAGCGTATCACAATCCGCATATGTTTGACATTCTCTGCGGTATACAAAAAGAACTGTCCTCTCAGGGATATACCTTAATGCTCTCTGATATCCCTCGTGACAGTTCTCCGGAAACATTTCTTTCAAATTTAATTACCAGCCGTATTGCCGACGGCATTCTAATCCACGGTTCCGGCAACATTCCCGGAATGGCTAAAATACTGTTGGAAACACAGTTTCCCCACATATATATCGGCAACCCGGGACGCAGAAGCCGCATTTGCTGGATTGATACCAACAACGGACTTGCTGGAGAATTTGCCGCCAGCCATATGCTGCAGTGCCATTATGAAAGGATCGCCTTTCTCGCCGAAAGTCACGACGACCATATTTCCATGCAGCGCTTAAACGGTTTTCTCGGCGTTATGTATGAATACGGTTACAGAGTCCCTGACGAATATATTCTTTATACAAATTCCACCAGAGAAGACGCTTACCGCAAATCAATGGAACTGATCGCATTGCCGGAACCTCCTTCGGCAATCATCTGCGAAAACAATACTTTGGCTCTTGGTTTATCCAAGGCTTTACAGGACAGCCATATACGGGTGCCCGAGGAAATTGCTTTTCTCACCTTCGACAGCTATCCTTACTCCGCCCTGATCGAACCCTCACCTACGATCATAGACATTGACGTCTACGATTTAGGCGTACAGGCTGCTATTATGCTGCTCAGAAAACTTGAAAATCCATCCCTGCTGGTGCAGACTTATACGACTCTTCCTGTTCTACGGCAGGGGAGTACCACGCGCATTATTTCGGACGGTAAGCAACAGCCGTAACCGTTCCGTCCTCGTTCAATATAAATACGTCGAATAACAAACTTGACAAACCATCTTCATTATAACTGTAACTGCCGAAATTGATACCGGGCTTACCGTCAGGAAATAACTCTTCCAAAAAGCCCAATCCGTCTGTTCCTGCACCGTTCTCCAGCTCATAAGAATATCTCAGATAAGTGACGCCGTCGTTTGATTTCTCGACCTTACAAATCTGTCGTGTTGATTCAATCGGCTCCGCATACTCATCAAGATTCTCTGGCGTCAGCCTGTTTATAAACTCATCTACTTCTAAATCTGTCGTGTCCATTTCTATCGGTTCGTCGGGCGTACTCCAAGACTCCTGTAGCTCTTTCAGATATGCCTCCGCCGCTGCCGGATCAGCCTTTGTAGTATCAACGGGAAGTCTGAACAGCGCGTTTACTCCTGCATAATTCTCATTACGGCTTATCTCACCGGTATTCGCATCATAATTGTAAGCTGCTGAGTCATAGAAGCTTCCGGAGCTTACCCCCACATAAATGCCTCTGTCCGCAAACATCTCAATATTATCCATTTCAAGCAGGCGGTACATTACGCCTTCTTTGATAAATTCCGTATAATTTCCACCCATAGTCATAATGCTGTACTGATTTGGGTCGAGCCCTTGAACGTAATGGGACGCATAGAAAGGTGTATCTCCATAGTTATCCGCGCTCGTATCAGGCATCTGTGTACCGTCCGCGCGCTCAATTGCCACAATTGTATATATTCTATCATCATTTTCTATTTTGCCTGTATTGTCGTCCATTGGTATAAAATTACTTATATTTTTGCCTGCCACGCTTCCTAGCAATGTAATACGAAAACCGCCGCTCTCCTGCGTCTCATTAACCTGAATTGCATCATTACCCAAAAATGCTTCCTGCAACGCGCCGTCTTCCGTTTCCTCTGCCACTTGAGCAGGCGTTAAATATTTATACACCGCCAGAGCCGTCCCCGAACACAATATCAACATACATGCCGCCGCAATTGCTGCAGCCGGAATTCTTCTGCGAACCTTTTTTCTTTTACCAGCCATATCTCGTCTCTCCTTTACTTCCAGAAGAATCCGGTCATTTAACTTGGCATCCGGCTCATTCATGGGAGTCAATGCTGTTTTTAATAAGTTATCTATATCTTTTTTCATAGCAGACCCTCCAATTTCTCCTTCAGGATTTTCTTTGCCCTATGTAATCTGGTCTTTACCGTACCCTCGGGAACCTGCATCACTGCTGCGATCTCCTGAAGCGGCAATTCTTCCATGTAATATAACAAAACCGGTATTCTGTATTTATCCGGCAGCTGTATGACTGCAGCTCTGACCATCCCTCTTACTTCTTTTGCCACCATGATCTCTTCTGTTTCCGCCTCGGTACAGACAATACTATCCGCCGTCTCATCAACAGATATATTAATGCCCGTAATCTTCTGTCTTACCGACTGCTTCCGCTTATGGTTTCGATACAGATTCAGTGCGATACTCATCATAAAGCTTTTTGCATTTGACCTGATTACTACTTTCTCACCCAGTTCATACATTTTCAGAAACGTATCCTGATATAAATCATCCGCCTCCTGACGGCTGTGCGTCACACAGCAGCAGAACGAATATAAATCCTTACCGTATGCGTAAATATAATTTTCCAGTTCTTCCTGTTTCATCGTAACCTCCGGTATTTCCGACAGCCCTCATGATGACGCCGGATAATGGATATCCATGGCACGCATGCGCCAATTCCGGAATTTGCTTCCTTCATTGATATAGGGTAATAAGTAAGCGCAAAGTTTCATTCAGTTTATAAAAAATCCCTTTGACAAAATCGAGACCTTCCGGCACCCCAATTTAATAAAGTAAAAAAGTTCTTCCGACCATTACATCGAAAGAACTCTTCTCCGCCTATTGCATCATCCTAGTTTGCCAATCCCATCACTTCATCTACCGGCAGCGCAAGCACAATCCCATGTGCATCCGTTCCTAAACCACACACGCTTGTAATTGCCGCCATTGTCTCGTTTTTCTTATCTCTCGGAACAACAATCATAACGAAATCCTGCTCCTCCTGCATGGAAATACCGAAGTGATGACTTACTTGCTCGGAACTGCGTCTGCGTCCCTTCATGACCGTACCGCCCTTTGCTCCCGCATTTCTGGCCGCATCTACTACATCGTCGCTGTAACCGCTCGCCACAGAAACCCAGATTACCGTGTACTCCGATTTTTCTTTCATCTCTTCCTCATCTCCTTTCAACGCTTCCTTCATCTCATCCCGCGCCGCATCGTTTAGTATTTGCAAAACATGGCTCTGACATCCGCTCACCGGAACGGTGATCGCTATTCCGCCACCCCTATGCCGAAAAGAAAGCTGTCTGTTCATCGTCTCGAATAACGGCTGCACCTGAGACTTAGGGAGCAGCGCCCCCGTCAAAAGCCTTGTCGTTCCCCGCAGTCCGAAAATATCCATCATCTCTGAAGGCGCCGTACCTTTCCCTCTAAACTGAAAGCACAGTGGCGCATTCATAGAGTCAAGAACTTCTTCCAGCTTTTTTTGATCCTCCTCCCGCGTAATCGCAATAACAAGCCGCGGTATTATCTGCAGATTCTTTTGATCTGTCATATCTAATCTTCCTCCAAATCGACAATCGTATCCTCAAAGTCAACCACCGCATCCTCCGTAAGCGCTTCTGCCGGTTGATGAAGCGCTTTCGTCCTGCGTTCGTACACAAGCCCCATTACCTGTATTGCAATGAGCGGCGCCAGCGCGACTAACGCCACGATACCAAAGGCGTCTGTTACTACGTTGCCGCCTAATGCCGTACATGCGCCCATCGCCAGCGGCAGTAAAAATGTAGATGTCATAGGTCCGCTGGCCACGCCACCGGAGTCAAACGCGATACCCACGAAAACCGGCGGTACCAGTCTGCTCAAAATAAGCGCCAGCGCATATCCCGGAATAATAATCCAATAAATACTGATACCCGTCAAAACACGCGTCATCGAAAGCGCAACCGCACACGCAACACCGATAGACATAGAGGCGTTCATCATCTTGTAGGATACCATTCCGCCCGTAATTTCTTCTACCTGCTCGTTTAACACCCTCACCGCCGGCTCTGCCTTGACAATATAATATCCTATTATAATCCCGACGGGAATCAAAAGCCATTTAAAAATACTGTCTGCAAGTCCGCCGCCAAGCAGACTTCCCACAGGCGCAAATCCGATATTCACTCCGGTAAGAAACAGAATGAGTCCAATCACAGTATACCCAAATCCAACCGCCATTCTCTGTACCTGACGTTTACGGTAGCTTCGCGCAAAAATCTGAAATATAAGAAACACTCCGACCACAGGCAAAATACTGCGCAAAACTTCCCCTGCATAATCCGGTATTGATTTTGCAAACTCCTTCACCACATCCTGCGTGGTCACGAGATGGGGAATCACTACCGCCGTATAGACGGCCTCTGTCGGATGATAAAATATTCCTAATAAAAGTACCATAAGAATCGGACCCACACTGCACAGTGCAATCAAACCGAAACTATCATTACTTCCGTCCTTATCGCTTCGTGCCGCGGAAAGACCGACGCCCAGCGCCATGATAAAAGGAACCGTCATCGGACCGGTTGTCACACCACCCGCATCAAAGGCAACCGCAATAAATTCTGACGGAGTGAAGAAAGAAAGTATAAACATAAATATGTATAACCCGGCCAGCAAAAGCGAGAGTCTCACCTTAAACAGAATACGGAGCAATGCGACCACCGTAAAAATTCCCACGCCTGCCGCGACCGTCCAGATCAACACCATATTAGGGACTGCCGCAACCTGATTCGCCAGCACCTGCAAGTCCGGCTCCGAAATAGTAATAATCGCCCCCATCAGGAAACAAATAAGCGCCATCATCCAGACGCTCTTAAACTTCACGAGTTTACCGCCCACACCCTGACCAAGCGGCGTCATAGCCATCTCTGCACCCAACTGGAAAAAACCCATTCCCACAATCAGAAGCACAGCGCCTGTTAAGAACAATACCAGCGTACTGATCTCCATTGGCACTAAAGTAATGCTCAAGATTAATACAATCATGGTAATTGGCAGAACACTTGAAAGGGATTCCCTGATTTTCTCCTTTAACTTTTCATTCATCTGGTCAATCATCCTCCCTTCCCTAAATAATATATGTTCATATCATACCGTATATTATTTGAGATTGGAATCAATTGCGTGCTAAGAAAACGCTAACATCCAAGAAGCCAGCTCCTTTTGTTTCGTAAAAAAGGACAGGGAAATATGCTTCTCTCTGTCCTTTCTTCCAGTTCTTTTAAATTATGGGTTCTGAATACTGCGCTTCCTACTCGTCTTCCCCGATATCCTGAGATGCCGCTATCGCAGAAACAACCGAAGATACTACCGCAATCACAACGGGGATAATCACAACTACTAAGCCGCCTGCCAATAATAAAAACATACTCTACCTCCTGTGTAATGACGTCTGTCATAATCTATCTGCTGCAGCACTATCGCTGCTTATCATCTCATACAATCTATCCTCTGACCAATATTTATTGTACACGCATTGGACGTGTATTGCAACTGGTTTTCTTCCTACTCTATTGACTTAAGCGACTCCGCCATATTAATCTTCTCCAGCTTAAAGAACATAATGCCGTTTACAAACATGGCAAAAACATACGTGAGCAGTAAGCTCAAACCGTAACTGAGCGGACTGATATAAGTCTTAAAAGATATCATGTCAATATTAATATTGTACATAATAAACCAGTGAAGTAATTTCCCGAGCAGCAGCCCTACTACAGCGCCTAATCCTGTAAGCATCAAATTTTCACGGAAAACATAGTCTGCCGTCTCCCTCGCATAAAATCCCAGCACCTTAATTGTTGCAATCTCGCGAATTCTCTCCGTAATATTAATGTTCGTCAGATTATAAAGCACGATAAAGGCAAGGCATCCCGCGCAGAGAATAATCAGCGCAACAATATAGTCCATACTCTGCATCATCGTAGAAATCCGGTCCCGCATATCCTGTGTGACAGAAACGGAAAGCACATCGCCTATGTCGGATACAAACGCCGCTGCTGCATGAAGGTCCGTGTCTTCCGTGACAATTGCATACGCACTCTTATATTCCGGCTCTGCGCCAATCTGTTCCCGGTAAGTTTCTTTATTAAGATATATATAATTATAAACAAAGTTCTCACACAGCGCAGATATCCTCACCCGGATAACATTCATATCATTATCTCTGAGCAATATCTCATCACCGGCCTTGATTCCCATATTTTCAGCTACTTTTGCAGTAATGACTGCTTCTCCCACCGTCGGATACGGGATCGCCTCGCCCTGCTTCGTATGCAGATTGATGAAATCCGTAATCTCTTCCACATTTTCCGGAATCACCATATATACAGATTTTGTTTTTCCTTTGAAATCTATGTCCGCACTCTCCTCATAGCGATATGCCGTCTGGGCCAAAACGCCTGCTGTCTGCTCCGTCATCATCTCCATATCGGACTCCGTCAGCGGTGTATCGAAAGTCACTCCGATATCATAGATCTGAACCTCATCATACTGCTGATCCGCTATATTTGCCACCGAATCCCTTATACCGAAACCCGCCACAAGAAGCGCGGCGCATCCGCTGATTCCGAGTATCATCATGAAAAATCTTTTCTTGTATCTCACAAGGTTCCTGATGGAAACCTTATGCAGAAATTTGAGTCTTTTCCAGATAAAAGTAATCTTCTCCAGAAAAATGCGTTTTCCGTTTTTAGGCGCCTTGGGACGAATCAAATTCGCAGGTACACTATAAAGCTCATAGCGGCAGGAGAAAAAAGCCGCTCCCACAGAACACAAAATCGCTGCCAGTACAGAAAGTAAAGCGAGCCAGCCGTTAAAGAGATAAGTAATCTCTCCCATGGTGTACATAATGCGATATCCTTCCCATATTGTTTTAGGGAACAGCCATGTACCGCCGGCGAGTCCTGTCAGCGCGCCAACGGCTGCCGCACTTCCTGCATAGAACATAAATTTTGCCATAATGGCAGTATTGCTGTAACCAAGCGCCTTCAAAACACCTATCTGCGTACGCTGCTCTTCCACCATTCTGTTCATGGTAGTCATACAGATTAACGCCGCAACCAGAAAGAAAAATACAGGAAAAATGTTAGAAACGGCTTCCACTATATTGGCGTCGTTATCGAAACATGCATATCCTATATTCGTTTCCCGTGTCAGGACATAATCGTCCGGCTCCTCAATATCCGCAAGTTCTTCCCGCGCATCGTCTATCTTCTTCTGTGCATCTGCAATCTCTTCCTCGAACTCTGCCTTAGCGTCTTCGTACTCCTCCCTGCCTTCCGCCAGATCAATCTTCGCCTGCTCCAGTTCGTCCTCTCCTTCAAGCAGCTCAGCTTCCCGTATAGTCAACTCGGCCTCTGCCGCGGCAATCTGTTCCCTGCCTGCCCGAATCTGCTCCTTACCTTCTGCAATCTGCTGCATGCCCATCTGTGCCTGCATTCCACCTTCCGCAAACTGCCCCGCAGACATCATCGCTGTCATTGCCGCTTCCATCTCATTGAGCTGTGCTTCCTGCTCATCCAGTTCACTCTTCTGCTCGCGCAGAGTGCCCCACGCTTCTGCAATCTGTTCTTTACCGTCCTCTATCTCCTGTTCATGCTCTGTTATCTCTTCTTCTCCGTCCAGAATATCCTGCCATGCCTTATCCAGTTCTTCCTCGGCTTCCGCGCTTTTATCATCAAGCTCTGTCTGTGCATCGTCTATCTTCTCCTGCGCTTCATCAATCAGACTCTGATATCTCTGTGTGACCACCTCTTTTGTCTTCTCTTCAACTCTATCCTGCACGCCATCTATATAATCTTCATATTCGTCTGTATAGACATCATATTTTTCCTTAAGTGTAAGGAACACTTCCGTTAGATATTCACTGTCAAATGATTCCTTCGGCACATAAGCATAAGCCGCAATCCTGCCATCTCCAATCGAAGTGGTCCCTCGTTCAAAATTCATATAATATGGAGACTGTACAAGACCCACAATCGTATATGTTCGATTCCGGAACATATCCAACGTATCTTCATCATTACTGTCCGTGACCGTAAACGCAGATCCGATCACTTCCTCCGTATACTGCGTCGAATCTAAGACGCATTCATCTGCCGCCTGAGGCATCCGCCCCGCTGTCAACACCACTTTGTTAATCTTCTCCGGTATTGCATGTATCTTGTATACCGCCTCGTTTTCTTCCTTAATCGTGCAGAGAGCGTCAAAAGAAATCGTTCCCTCTATATCGGCAGCATCGTCCATTTGCGATAATTTCTCCACATCGTCATCCGTAAACCCTATTGTAGACAACAGACGGAAATCAAAAAAGTTCTGCTCCCGTAAATAGGCATTTTCCGTAGCGATCATTGTAGGTTTCGTTATCTTTAAGCCTGCAAAAAGTCCTACACCCAGCATAACAATTGCCAGAATCGCCAGATACCTTCCGAAGCTTGCCTTTATTTCCCTGATTGTCGTTTTAATCATTCCACTGCTCATCCATCCGACTCCCATGCACTCATGAAGTATACATGTCATTACCTTACACGACATTTTAGCACAGCCAATTATTTGTTATCACAATTACCACTCAATCTGCTCCACAGGAACAATGTGCTCATTCATCTCCATCTTCTGAATGGTGCCGCTTTTGACCGTAATAACTCTGTCCGCCATCGCAGTCAGCGCCTGATTGTGCGTGATGACCACCACCGTCATCCCTTCCTTACGGCATGTGTCCTGCAAAAGCTTCAACACCGCCTTGCCCGTATTATAATCCAGCGCGCCGGTCGGTTCATCGCACAATAGAAGCTTCGGGTTCTTCGCCAGCGCTCTCGCAATCGCTACTCTCTGCTGCTCCCCACCGGAAAGCTGCGCCGGGAAGTTTCCGGCTCTATCCTTCAATCCCACCATTTCCAGGACAGTCATCGCGTCCATCGGATCCTTACATATCTGTGCCGCCAGCTCCACGTTCTCGAGTGCCGTCAGGTTCTGTACAAGATTATAGAATTGAAAAACAAACCCGATATCGTACCGCCTGTACGTCGTCAGCTTTTTACTGTTGTATGCCGAAATCTCCGCTCCGTCCAGCATAACCCGTCCGGAAGTAAGGCTGTCCATTCCACCCAGAATATTTAAGATCGTCGTTTTGCCCGCACCGGATGCTCCCACCACGACGCAGAACTCCCCTTTTTCAATCGTGAAGTTGACATCCCTCAATGCTTCGATGTCCACCTCGCCCATATGGTATGTTTTGCTGACTCCTTTAAATTCTACAAACGCGCTCATGTTCCAATCCTTTCCGATTTTTCACTGCCACAGTCTTTCTTAGAATTTTATCATATGCATTTGTCCGCTGAAATAGTGAAAAAATAAAATTATAATTAAGAATTATCATTTATTATAATAATGTGAAAAACACGCACAGAAATAAGGCGCAAAATAAAAACCCAGAAATGCAAAACCAGCATCTCTGGGCCTGAATTCATCGGTAGATAAAACGGAGAAAGAGGGATTTGAACCCTCGCGCCGCGCAAGCGACCTACACCCTTAGCAGGGGCGCCTCTTCAGCCTCTTGAGTATTTCTCCACAGTCTGAATTACCTCTACCAATATAAAATTCTGCGTCTTATTACAACGCAAGTGTTATTATACCTAAGCTGTTTGCGTTTGTCAACGCTTTACGGGGATTTTCCTCACCTATTTCACTTTGGATCGAAGTTTTCCTCTTTCATGGGCAAACAGTCTTATGCTGTTAACCACTATTCGACACAATATTCCCTGATTGCTGTCTGGTACAAGTCATTCCCCTCAGAATCAATCACTACAATTACCGGAAAGTTTTTCACTTCCAGCCTGCGGATTGCCTCCGTTCCGAGATCGTCATAGGCAACGACTTCTGATTTCATAATCGACTTAGACAGCAGCGCGCCCGCTCCGCCAACAGCGGCAAAATAAACCGCGCCATTTCTGACGATTGCATCCTTCACTGCGTCAGTACGCTTTCCTTTGCCTATCATGCCGATTAATCCCATATCAAGCAGAGTCGGCGCATACTTATCCATTCGACTGGCCGTCGTGGGCCCTGCAGAACCAATCGGTCGTCCTTCCCTTGCCGGAGACGGTCCCATATAATATATTATATTATTGCACATTTCAATCGGGAGTTTCTCACCTCGCTCCAGTGTCTCCTGCATCCTCTTATGCGCTGCATCACGGGCCGTATAAATTGTTCCTGAAATATACACATAATCGCCTGCACGCAGTTCCTTCGCTTCATTCTTGGTTATGGGCGCCTGTATATGTTGTTCCATGCCACTCCTCCATGTCAAAAAGTCAGAGAAATTTTTCCTAAACCGTACTCACGCTCACGGTAAACTTCTCTGGTTCGTTCCCATCTCAAATCCGTGCGGAGAATGCCGCATTTTGGCATTCTCCAGTGTGAGAAAGATTTGCTTGGCAAATCGTAGTACTTCTTGACGAAATACCCTCTGGCATGAGTCTTAGAAGTACTTCTCACACTAATATCCTCACAACATGTCTGTTTACATGGCAGCAAATATTCACCGCTACCGGCAGACCGGCAATATGTGTCGGATATGTATTAATGTTGACAGCCAGTGCTGTAGTCGAGCCTCCCAGCCCTCCGGGACCGATACCCGTCCTGTTAATTTTCTCAAGCATTTCCTCTTCCAGTTCTTTCACATAAGGAATCTCTGAACGTTCATCAACCGGTCTTGTCAATGCTTTCTTAGCCAGCAGAGCGCACTTTTCAAAAGTACCGCCTATGCCTACACCCACCACCATCGGCGGGCATGCATTTGGTCCGGCATCTTTGACTGCGGTCATAATTGCATTCTTAACCCCTTCGATTCCATCCGCAGGTTTTAGCATAAACACACGGCTCATATTCTCACTGCCAAAACCTTTTGGCGCCACGGTGATTCTAACCTGATCGCCTTCAACCAGTTCATAATGTATTACCGCAGGTGTATTATCTTTCGTATTCTCCCGGTATATCGGATCCTTCACCACGGATTTTCTCAAATACCCTTCCGTATATCCCTGTCTGACTCCTTCGTTAACCGCATCAGTTAAACTGCCGCCCGTAAAGTGAACATCCTGACCGATTTCCATGAAAATCACCGCCATTCCGGTATCCTGACAAATCGGTATCATATCCTCTGCGGCAATTTTAAGGTTGTCCTGAAGCTGGCAAAGAATCTGTCTGCCAAGCGGCGCTTTCTCTTTCTGTGCCGCTTGTTTCATCATTGCATCCATATCTTCGGAAAGAAAATGATTTGCCTCAATGCACATCTGCTTAATATTTTGTGTGATGTCTGCTGCATCTATCGTCCGCATCTACTTATAATATCCTTTCAAGCTGTCTCAACCCACAATTTCCTTCATAACTTCTTCCAATTCATCCTGCGTCACTTCCATCGGTTTCCAGCCAATCTTCTGTCCGTCCGCCTGATATCTCGGAATCATATGCATATGAAAATGGAATACGGTTTGTCCTGCCATATCACCGTTATTTTGTATGAGGTTGAATCCCTCACACTTCAATTTCTCTGTCATTTTAGCTGCCATTTTCTTAGCCAACTTCATAGCTTCTCCCGCCAGCTCTTCCGGCAGTTCATACAAGTTCGCATAATGCGCTTTCGGCAGAATCAAGGCATGTCCCTTAGTCGCCGGACCCAAGTCTAAAATCACGCGGAACCGTTCATCCTCATATAACGTTTTGGATGGAATCTCTCCTTTCGCAATTTTACAGAAAATACAATTTGCATCTTTCATTTTCATTTCCCCCTTTATATCAGTTTACACTTCTCAACAACTATACCGTCATGATTGATAAATGAAAATAACTCATTACATTCCCACCGGTCTTGTCCCGAATATCAATACTTGATCCAATACCCGTAACACCTTAAAATCCCCTCTCATCTTCATGTCTCCCGCCATGAAAGATGCTTGAAATGTATTTTTGCCCGCTATAATATCGTTAAAGACATCTCTGGTCATCTGCATTTCCACATCCACATGGCTTCCCTCACCATAAAAGCATTGCAGATTACCGCCGTTTACTTCTATAACAAGCGGCGTCTTTTTGCCTTCCACGACAATTTTATAGGTGCCTGCTGCTCCGGGCTGCGGTTTGAAATGTTCCTGAATGTCCTTGACATACTCTGTAGTATCTTCTTTCTCATTGCTTCCCATCATATCGCGGAACATGCTGGCCAATTCCTGAATATCCGCCTTCTGCCTTTGCACATAAGTGTCATCGGACACATATTGCGAAAGCTGTTCTGACTCCTGCGGTGTAAAATTAATGTTCTTGGTAATCGCAACCTTCTGCTTGACTGCCTGATTGCTGCTCGGCAGACATGCCATTTTCTGATTAATAGTTCGATATAAATTCTCCGCTCTCTTTTCTATAATACGAATATACTCTTCGTTTTCCTCCAAAATAGACGTATCTGCAATATACCCGCAAATACCGTCACAAGGAAGTCCGCCTAACATCTCCCATGCAATTGTCAGATTCAGCTTCCCGTCTCTTTCCCCATATGTGGTTGACATGACGATCGGGCACATATAAATCTGACTGATCTTTTCTTTATCCCCATACAGCCAGCATGAATCTAAGAATTGCTGCATATATCCGCCAATTCCGTACCATTCAACCGTAGTTGCCAGAATAACTCCGTCGGCATTCTTCAGACTCTGTGGCAATGTCGTAATGTTGTTTTTTAACTCATAGAGATGAAAGCACTCCACAGTCACGCGAAGCTCCTCCAGCACTTCCTTCATCTTATCGATGACAAAAAGTGTCGGATCGTCCATTAATCCTCTTCCGCCGTAATAAATGTTGATTTTCATTGATATCTTTATTCCTTTCTCATCCTGACGCCGGGACAAAGCATCACAATCACCGCTGCCGCCACAAATCCCATCAGAACGCCTCCTATATGCGCCGCATTATTTACATAGCTCCCGGTAAAACCGCAATAAAGGGAAAACGCAATTGCGAAAACCAGTCTGCTCACAGTCATATGCTCCATCTTACCACGGTGCAGTATCATCAAAAGGAGCAGAGCTCCTTCCACGCCAAAAACCGCACCGCTGGCGCCTACAGAACTATAATAATCTCCTGACAGCAGTTCATACCCCATAGAAAAAATATCTCCTGCAATTCCCGAAAGGAAATAAATAATGACATAAGGAATATGCCCTACTTTTTTCTCCACAATCTCCCCGACGTAATATAGAACAATCATATTGCTGAAAAGATGATTGATATCCGAGTGCAGAAACATAGACGTAACCATCCGGTAATATGACCTGTCCTCTGCAATCTCCAGTACGCCAAACGCACCTTTATTATATAACAACTCGCCGGTAAATGTACATATCAGAAATACGATTACATTGACTGCCACCAGACAGATGTTAACCCACGGCAGCTTTGCAACCCTTTCTCTGCTCCATTTCTCACCATTTCGTTCTTTACTGCCGAGGGTTTCTTCTTCCGCCTCGGCATAATAACCGCCGGAACAATCTGACATGTGCGTCATATAATCTTCCAATATCTTCTTTAATCCATAAAAATCATCTACCTGATTCTCATGGATAATCAGCCGGTTGGTATTCACATCTATCATCCAGCAAAAACTGTCGCTGATGCACAATGCTTTCGCTTTCTGTATATCTGCACTTAAGATCAAAGACAATATATGAATCTCTTCCTCGCCCTTTGCCCGAAAAAACCCGGCAATCTTCTCTTTCATATGTGCATACTGATCCGCTGAAATATATATTTGCTGTTGATAGTCAATCGCAAATACTACCGTTACCCCCTGATTTTCTTTACGCCAGTAAAAATTATATTCCGGCAGGTTTGACGAAATCTTATTATATCCGTTTTCATAAAAAAGGCGCTCAATCCGCTCTGATGTCATGGCATACTCCAACTGCTTCCAAGCAAAACAACTACTATTTGAGGTTATCATTTTCCGTATGTCATGTCAAATAGATTGCCTGCATACTGCACTTGCCCCAGTTGTCAAAACATTATTCTTATCGGTAACTCTTATCGGTAACAATAATTCAGATTACCAAAACGAATTTCATCACCCGGTTCTATCATCACCGTTTCCTGCGGCTGCATACGAAGGCCGTTCTTATATGTCCCATTGGTGGAATTCATGTCGGTCATCATAACATTATCCCCTTGTTTATCGAACCTCACATGTATTCTGCTGACAGAATTATCCGGAAGTACATAATCGACGCAGCCTGCCATTTTTCCAACAGTAAAAGGAAAATGCTTTAGTTCTATGTGTCTTTTGTTTTTCCGGTCTATCGCATACAACTTGTATTCTGCTACTTTGCTCCCATCAAAGAAAATCGTATTGCCATAATTTCCATCTTCTTGTACCGGATATGAATCTACACAGTAAGACGTCGTATGACTACTATATTTTGTCGTTCTATCGCACATCGGTTTATTTTCTGACATCTCTAAATTCATATCTCTGCTGATGACATGTTCCAATGGCAGAATCGGCTCTGCAAAACATTCGATGTTTGGGTTTTTTTCTGTTTCTTCTCTGAAATTACTGTCACATTTCTGCCGTGTTTGTGCATGTACGATTGACGCCGGAGACCTTTTCCTTCCATTTAATATGCCCGCCAGACAAATTAACAGGCATACGCCCATAACTGCTGCACAGCCATATAGTGCCAGTTGTTCTTCCTGCGTCAATTCATACATGCTGCAAACAACTGCCGCTCCGGCTATGCCAATTATTAACAATACCGAAAAGACAGGATAGAAAAGGCTTCTTTTTACATCCTTCCGTTCAAACTGCTCTTCCGTAGACAAATCATCCGTCCCGTCGTATAGCATGGACTTGTCTGACATTTCTTCTTCCGGCGGTTCCCATGTTGATTCCAATCCTAACGCCGAATCATTAGCCTCCTTTGCGGCATTGCACTCCCCTTCTTCCCTATCATCCAATATTTTAAGTGCATCCTCTATGCAAAAATGTCTATCCTCCGCCATTTCATAAAGTCTGTATATATCCTCTGTCAATCGTGTGTCATCCGTATCAATATGCTCTAGCAGAAAATCCATGAGCGGTCTGTATACATCCGCACCTTCCGTTTCATAATCCGGATAATACAGCCCGATATACTTATCGTTCGTAAAATCATAATAAATATGTTCCGGCTGCAGTACCAGCTTTATCTCCTCCATAAAATACCCCGACAACTTTTCACAGATTCCGCAGAGCTGATATAGAACGTCCCTGACCTGCGCGTAGGTCATTTTTCTGCCCCGGTATAATCCTTCCAGCGTCGTTCTTGAACTGATATCATAATAATAATATGTAGTGCCGTTAATATGACGTACGGAACAACTAAGAATTTCTCCGATTTTATTTGAAGTAAGTATCTTATGTTGATAACTGTTCATTCTCTCTTTCCGCTCACACCGTAGTATCATATAATTATGGCGGTAATCCTTATAATATTTTGCTTCTAACATAATATCCCCCATTCACTCTAGTCCTGCTGCAGCATATTTCCCAGCCATCTGCTTTTTCGTATTATATGCGTCGGATTGATGATTTGCGCTCGTGCGCGCGTACGAATTTTCCAACCGGGTTTACTGTGCATCGTAAATATCGCTCGTATCGGCACTTTCACATGACATTCGCTGGTTACATCCGTCATATTGCCCATACGATCCACGCTTCCGTGAACCTCACCCGTCCCAAAGTATTTTCTGCCAAACTGTTCCTGCATGTGGGCGTTAATATACGGTACAACACGATCTTCCTGTTTCTGAATACTGCCGCGAAAGCAGACGGCATAAGCATCTTGAAAAAGTACGCACTTGTCGTAAGAATAAAATGAAAGATATATCAAAAAAACAAAGAGAAAAATTGTCCAAGTAATAACAAAAGACGCTTCCACCGTCATATATCCTCGCACCTTTTTCTTCATAAACATAATACAACCCCCATTCCGAACAACAGAAACGGCGCAAAAGGAATCCTTCGGTCACGAGAAATCCGCTGAACTGCAAGCAAAACCAGCACAATAAAAGATTCCGATATAAGTCCGATCAGCAAGATCAAAAAACAGCTCCACATTCCGACAAACAATCCGATCATGATAAGCATCCATCCATCTCCGTAGCCTACTTTTTCTCTGGTAACAAAACTGATCATCCATAACATTACCCCGGGAATTACCGACAAGGCCGCCATGACAGCGCTTCCTTCACCTATTGTTCCGCATAGGCGCAATATAACCGCGACTATAATGCCAATCCATACAATCACAATAGGAATTTCTTTCTTTAAGCCGTCAACCACTGCACATACACCCATCATCAAAAAAAGCAATATTTCTATCCGCATTTTGAGCACCCTCCCCTTCCGTCTGTCTGTGATAACGGCACCGTATAAATTGTTCTCTTAAGTCTTACGCAATTAATCATGCTGTGATAACTGCTGCCGTACTTCGTGATATAAACTTGTCCGACTCCCCGATATCCGCCACACGTTTCACAAGAATAAAACTTCTCACCCGATTGGTTTCTCATATCTCCTACTGTTTCTGCAGGTACAGATTTTACAGACGGATTTAAATAGGTACAATTTCTGTCCCAATGATATACCGTCCCGGTTTTGGTAACATATACCATAGGATCCTCCTGCTCCATGTTGCTGACATGCTGTGTGACATCGTATCCTGTCCAAGCCTTTCCGTAATAGCGCTGTGCCATGGCAAATCCGTCAAATCCCATAATTCCCGCAAAAGGTTTTACCCGATAAGAGACGTTAATATCTATAATATCTCCATCCTCCATCACGGAAGATCCGGCAAAAGAAATCCCTCCGGAACCTCCTGCAACGCAGGATTGATTCAGATAATCCGCTCCGACATACTCAAGCACCTGCCCTCTGGCATAAATGCTTGTCAGCGCCACATTCGCCAGACTATCCGGCAATACGCTCCCTACCGTCCGCTCATAGGCATATCCGGCAAACGCCATCTTATTTCCTGTCTGATGCAGCGCAGCGTTTATCCTGCTTTGCGTTCCGATCATACTGACTGTATATAGAATATTAATCACTGCAAACAGAAAAAAAGGAAGAACAAACGCCGCCTCCAACGTCATAGAGCCTCTCTTTCGCAGACCAATTATATTGCGAGAGCCGATAAAAGATGCCCTCTTTAACGATTTGCAGATTGATAGAATCATTTGACTACCTTGAACGGTATCAAGATATGCCCGGAGAGAATGTGCTGTCGATTTGTTAGATTTGTACTGTTTTAATCGCAAAAAGGACATCTTTTATCACCTCCCGCCCTAATAAAATCCATAATTTCTGGTCATTTCGTAGGAATAGCCGAATCGACTAGTGACAGACAGATCCGCCTGATAAGTGTCGAAGCATGCGTCCATGCGAAATCTTGCGTTGCCGGGCGTCTTCCGTATATCCATCTCCATAATGTCCATTGCGCGAAACGTCCGTGTATCTTTATTCTGCAAAAAAAGCATAATCTGCAAATAATCCTGATAACTGAGCCCAGTGCCGCCTTCATCCTCTGCCAAGCTGCCCCTCACGTTCTTGATACTGTTTAATCCGGTTTTCCAGTCCGACGCTGTCTTGAAGATCGGCACTCTGCCACCGGAAAGCAGCGTTTTTACGTCTTGTAAACTCTCTACATACGCCCACGCAAACAATATGGTATACTTTACCGGTTCCGCCAGTTCCGGGCACAAACACACCGCCGTCAACGCCAATGCCATTGCTTCGGCTTCCGCTACCTTAGCAGTATCCGTCAATATGTATAGAACATTTGCCGCCTCACGCCATTTGAGAATTCTCTTTGCCACATACTCCAAATTCTTCCAGTCGGTATCTTCTCCCGCCAATATGTACTCCAACTGATATTTGAACAACGATTTATCAAGCTCATGCCCGTAATAGCCGTATTTCTCAAACAAATACGCCTGAAATACCAATTCATTCGGCTCTCCCGATATTGCTGCCGCTTCCGCGCACATGCCCGTTCCCCGCATCAGCGCCCGATGGGAAATATAATCATTCAGCGATACTTTGACCGCCGATAGCTCCGAGCTGTCCTCTACCACCAGATTTAGAACGCCGCTGCTTCTTGTGGCATTAGCTATGTCTGCCGGATTATCCAAGGGCACTTCCTCATATACCCCTTCTTCCACTTCCTGTACAGGCAGCCCGATTTCCTGAATGCGCGCCTCGTGTCCTCTCCTCTCAGATTCGGTATCTTTCGTCTCTAACCCGTAACGCTCAAGTTCCGATACACCAAACTGAATTTTCTCAAGGATAGCCCCCACCGGATAGTCGGACATATAATCCGTTACCTGTCTCTTAAGAACTTGTCCCCCTTCATCGGACGCAAGAGAATACTTTCCGATGTGCACTTGACCTGCATCCATGGCTAGAAAATCCCTAATACCTCCGCTTCTGCCGCCTGTCGGCAATTGCAGATTCTTCTGCATGTAACTGTGCAAATGCGCTTCTGTATTACCGACAGTTGCAGAACTTCCTCCATATGACATGTCCACAAACAATAAATCATACTGCTCTAACAGTTCCCTGTGATACTCTGCCAGAACAGAATTCATACCAATATCCGCCACACACTCAAATTTCATTCTGACAGCACTGATTCGTGCCCCTTCTATTACCGTGAATACAAGGGACAGAATCAATGTGAGCGATAATGTGAGGAATACGGTTATGTACCCCTTCCTCATGACATTACCGTATTGCTGTCACGGGTAATCTTATCAAATACTCGTTCCACCAAAGCGCGAAGCTGGGTCTTAAAGATAATTACTAATCCGATTAGAACCACAATAATCAGTATGATTTCCACCGTTCCCATTCCTTCCTCTTCTTTTATGAACTCGCGCAGCCCTTTCAACCTTCCTTCTTCTCTTTTTTCTTTTTTACTGCCCATTCGTTCTCTCCTTCTTGTACATATTCCATTCATAGTCTTGTCCTCCTTTTCCTTTCCCTACAGCATGTTTTCATACAATAAAAGAAAAATATGCCGGTATCATGATAATTACCATAACGATGCATAGCATCATCATCATCGGAAGAAGCAGTTTTGTACCCGCCTCTTCACCCAGTTTCCTCGCCATGTTCTTTCTCTCTGCAAACGCATTATCCGCCTCCTGGCGAAGCATACTCAGTAAATCATTACTGCCCTTTCTGATGTTTTGAGACAGCAGGGTGCTCAGCTTCATATACACTTGTACCTGACAACGTCTGCCAAAGTGCTCATAGGCTTCTTTCTCTGAACGTCCGCTTTGCAGTTCATGGCATGTAATCAATATTTCCTCATAGATGTACCGCCTCCTTTCCTTCTGTTGTTTCTTATAATCCTCCCCCATTTTGGCAAAGGCATTGCGTATCGTCATGCCCGCGCCCATATAGAGCAGCAGCTTATTGACAATCTCAGGATAATCAAGCAAAAGTTCTTTCTTCCGTCTCTCCATCTGTCTGTCAATTTCTCTGTCCCTGCCCAAATATAATAGTCCTGCCGCCAGCAAAATAAGTATCATCAGATATCCGCTGCTGTCCTCTACGATTTCCCGCCAGACAATCGGCTGAGATTCCATGCTGTCCGGCAGCACCATAATCTCTTTACTTTCGGTGCGTTCCTCCTCCATATGCAGCCGTTCCTCAATATTGTTCCGCACCATTTCTTTATGCGTATATCTGACCGGATTTACCTGTACATGTATCTGGCAGTCCCATGTCCACTCTTCATACCGAAAATGCGCTGTCAGCATAACTACCGTACTCTCCTGCAAATCGGCATTGTCTACCGCACCATCCGTATTTACAAGCAAATAATTATTGCTCTCCCAAGAGATTTCAAAAGGGTATCCGTCAACCTGCGTCACCAGCTCCAAATCGGTCTGCACATCTTCCAGTCTGTCGTTATCTTTGCAAATCACTTCCGGCAGCCATGCCGATGCTTCCTCATATAATGCTTCTGCCTCTTCTTTCGTATATTTGCGCTCTTCCACCACATACTGAAAAAGTTCTTCCTCCTCTCCTTCGATCTGTGCCCCCAGTTCAATCGGTATATCTCCTTCTCCATATGAATTTCTCTGTATATATCTTCCCTCTGTCAATAAAGAACCGCTATGTGCACTGATCCATACCCCCAGACTAATCAGTACCCCCGCAAACACTACCGCGAGAACCAAGCTGTACTGCGACACATAATGTTCTTTCAACTGTGCCGTTACAGCCATCGTTGGCTGTAAAGTTTTGAGTTTATTTCTCAACTGCCTCTCTTGTAAGTCTCTTTTCCAACTTTGTTTTCCGACAGATTTACGCTGTGGCATACTACGCCGTCTGCACATGATGTAGAGTGCCATTTTGCGAAACGAATTTCTTTCCTGCTCCTTATACGACAAGACGAAAAGAATAATATAGATTCCAAGCATCGTTATGTATGCATAAATCATTGGTTCCACATCCCCCCTTCCTAGACCTCTATTTCAACCATCCGCTTGGACATCAAATATGCTGCCGCATAAAATCCAAGACAGACTGTCATAATCACTACGCCGACCGGATTGTGATACAATACGTCAAAGAATCCTTTAGATGTACTGCTTACATAGAAAATAATCAGAAAAGGAACCATATTCATAATTTTCTGCTCCAGCTTCTTAGCGCTGATCATTAACTGTATTTCTTTGTCTGTTTCTGTTTTCTGCTCTATCACCGTTACTGTCTTTTGCAAGATTTCGGTGATATTACCGCCGCTTCTTTTGGCAATCGTAAAGACGTCTGCAAATTGTACGATATCCGCCTCTCCACTTCGCGTACCTAGGCTGTAAATAAGCTTTTCCAAAGGTACATTGTTGTCTAACCCCGCAATAATATATCTTATTTCTATACAGATAACTCCATCCGCACCGTAAAGCATCTCCATGTCCTTATAGGATTCCCGAAACGCGTTCTCAATGGAATATCCCGCTTTTTGGTTTGCAGCCACCGCAAGAATTAAATCCTTAAACTGCATACTCAGTTCCTGCTTTTTTCTTCTGGCAAGTTCCTTTTTCTTCTCTTTTATAAAAAGAAACAGTACCGGCAATAGACACAGACATGCAATCCATGACCGGTAAAAGAAATATCCGATTGCCAAAACAATCAATGTGCCTTCCACCGTATACAGCAGTCTTTCTTTGCTTTGAAAACGATACTCATTATAATCCGGCTGCCCGCAGCTTCTCGACATATGTCAACTCTCCTTCCTTATGCAGCGTACCAAGTACCCTGCCTTGCGCGTCTTCTCCCGTCTCTACGAAGCGATACAGCGTCTTTAGTTTGATGCCATCTTCCTCATAGCCTAATACCTCTGTGATTTCCATCGTCTTTCTGGATCCGTCCCGCAGCCGCCCGAGATGAACGATAATGTCAATTCCCGAGGCAATCTGTTGTCTAATTGCCGGAAGCGGTATCTCCATTCCCATTAAAATCATGTTTTCCAAACGATTCAGCATATCCTTAGAGCTATTGGCATGACCCGTTGACATAGAGCCGTCATGCCCCGTATTTAAGCACTGCATCATGTCAAACGCTTCCCCGCCCCTGACTTCGCCGACAATAATACGGTCGGGACGCATGCGCAGCGACGTCCTGATCAAATCCCTGATTGTAATTTCCCGGCATTCTTCCACGTTGGCATTACGCGTCTCCATACGCACCAGATTGGGCGCCTCGAGAATCTGTAATTCCGCGCTGTCCTCTATCGTGATAATCCGCTCCTCTTTCGGAATATAATATGACAGCGCGTTCAAAAACGTCGTCTTGCCGGAGCCTGTTCCTCCGCTGACAAAGATATTGTATTTTGCTTTTACAAGCCTGCTCAGCCAATCGCACGCTTCTACGGTAATGGAACCGTAAGAAATCAGATCGGCCATCATAATCGGCTTATCCGGAAACCTTCGTATGGTTACAATCGGACCGTTCAGCGCCACCGGATTCAGTACTACATTGACACGCGCACCGTTTTTTAATCTGGCATCCACAATCGGAGACGCCTCATTGACCACTCTGTTGCAATCCGCCACAATCTGTTGGATGACGTTGTGCAGTTTCTCCTGACTTTCAAAACATAGTTCGCTCCTACACAGCCGCCCGTCTTTCTCTATGAAAATAGTGTTCGGTCCGTTAATCATAATTTCCGTAATATGCGTATCGTCGACCAGTTCCTGCAATACATCCAATTTGCGGACTGCATGGAACAATTCCCTGCGCAGTCTATGCCTCTCCGCAATCGTCAGCGGAATTACCCGGCTTTCCTTCGTCAGCATTTCATCGATTAAATCCTGTATCTCTTCATCCGTGCTCTCTGTGGAATAGTCAATACTCTCTGAAAGCTTCTCCTTTAACCGTCTCTTGTACTCCTCTTTATTTTCCATACAAGTCCTCTTTCACAATTGCCTTTACATAACCTGCCATTTCACCATGCGTCATTAAATCCATATTTGCCGGCAGTTCCTTGAAAATCGGAAATTTGCATTTCACAGTCTTATCCGCAATTTCCTCAAGCTCATGAAATTTCAAAATCTGTTCATATTGATTGATTTTTGCCACCGCAAAATTATCATCCTTTGTGATCGTATAAATTTTGGTACAGTTCTGCAGCAGATCAAACAATCCTTCCATGCTGTCATCCAAATCCAGAATGATATACTCATACTGCCCCATTCCGGCAATATTTCTGCATAGTTCCAACCATTGTAATCCTGTGATTTCATTTGGTTCTGCACGATACTGCATCGGCGGTACATAATCCAGTCCGTTGATGTTCTGTATCATAGACGGCAGACGCATAAATAACTTATCTTTGTCGCACTTAAAGTAGTACATCAGATCCGTCATATCCATTGAAAACTCTCTCTTAAGCATCTGTCCGAAGCCGGAATAATTTTCAAAATTAAAGTACAGCGTCTTATGCTCCTTCGCCAGAATCTGTCCCATAGTAAGCGCGAAAGAAGTCTGCAGGCATCTCTTGATCGGAGAATAAATCCCAATCAGTTTTACCTCTGTGTCTTGTACTGTCATTTTCTGCCTCCAATCTGATAAATCTACTATTGATTCATACAACGCCGCCACAATTTTCTCCGGGCTCTGAAATTTGTTGATACAGTTTAAATGGTTCTGCTCTTCCTTATCATCCTCCGGACTCTCCGCTCCCTCCTGCAAAACAAACAATTTTGCCACCTGCTGTCTGACGTATTCCTCCCTAAGCTGCTTTAATGCGTTCTCGGCAATAAGCAGAATCTCCACCTCTTCCTGCTGCATAAACTTCTGCAGTTCTTCCGATTGTGTAAATAAATGTAGTGCGTATGGCAATCTGATTTTCTCCAGCATATACTCCGTCAGTCTGATTGCATATGCTTCTTCCGTGTCACAGATTGCAAAAATTTTCTGTTTCAAATAATCCCTCCAATTCGCAACGCCGTACCAAACAAAATCGGCACTGTAAAGTGTATTTTATTCGTACGGTATAATTGATAATCCTGTACCATGTTCTCTCCGTATATTTTCCATTGCCGCGCCCGCATTACGTCCGTAAGATAAGACAAAAAATAACATATTCTTTCCCTGCCGTTATGCTCGATCAGCAGCTTAACCAAAGAAAATACCGCGCCGATTACAAACGCTGCGACCAAGACCACAATCATGTCTTTTATTTTCACGAAACTTCCGATCATGATAAATACCTTGATATCTCCCGCGCCCAACGCGCCGATTTTAAATAAGGGATATAAAAGTAAGAATGCAAGAAGCATAGATGCAGCAGACTGCATAAGATTCGAACGATACAAAAGGCCTCCCGTCAATCCGGTTACAACGCCAAACATGGTCAGTCCGTTCGGAATATGATCTGTCTTTAAATCTGTAAGCGCTGCAAGACACAGCAACAGAAGCAACAGAGACTGATAATAAATAAATCCTATAAAACCACCTCCATAAATAAAGTTTAATTTGACTCAATGAAACACATGGGATGAATTTCCCGATGCCGTAGCGGCAATAGAGTAAAGCAACGCATTTAGACTCACATGCTTTGATAGAATTTCTTGAGTTGTAGTTTGAATTATAAACACATTGATAAGTCTTGTCCAGACCTATTTTGCATAAAAAACAATTTTGTGAAAAACCTACAATATTTTAAAGAAATGAATCCCATAAAGTACGGCAATCCCCGGAAATCCGAGGAATCCTGATGTCAAAATAGTAAATGGGTTAATGCCCACAGCAATTGTAATCTGACGCGCTGCCAATAAATAATTCAGACAATAAATTCCTATTGTTCCCATAACTGCCCTCAATATGAAATTGACCAGCCACTCCACTTTTCTCCCCAGCGCGCCGATGATCAGCACGATGATACATACTCCTAAAATTGCCAATATACTGTTTGCATTTACCATTTTATTCCACTCCTGCGGTCTTGTCTGCTAATAACATATGTCCCATATACTTAAAATATTCCATGAATATTTATCCAAATTTTACCTATACTTTAATTAAGAGAAAGAAAGGCAGGACATACCATGAAAATATTTTTTCATCAAAATTCAAACAATCCCACGCAGGCGGACATTATCGTAGACTGCCATAAAATGACGCTGCGTGAAGAATTAGCGCAGACAAGATACGCTTTAGAAATTGCATATTCCAATTTTGATAACGTAACCGAACCGGATTTAATTGACTGTTACATCTATGAAGTAAACGCTGTCTTAAAACGCTACAGATATTTATTAGAACAGGCAGCAAAAATGAATTTGCTGCCCGAAGAAAATACTACCATATAATCCATATATAATCATTTATACGCAGAATCCTCTGTTAGACGACGGATCGCTGATATTCTCTGTCAGCGTATTTCTGCCGTAAGTAAGCCCGGCATAAACAGTCTGCGTATTGCCCATAACCGGACCCGATGCATCCTGAACTTCTATTTCTTTATATGCCGCGTGAAGTTTATCAATCACCTTGCGGATATGCTCCAGATTCTCTTTGTCATAGTGTGAAGATGCTTTGACAAGTTCCCGATTTACATACAGATATAGCTGTAACAGATTTTGCGCCAACTCATACTCGAAGTTCAATGATCCCATCAACTCATTGATGCACCCCCGGATCTTGCGGATTACACTCTTATATTCCATTCTGTTATCGGTATCAAGCGCTTCTTTCGCCTCATCAATATAGAGTAGAACCATCTCGTACAGTATCGTAATCAGCTGTGTCTTATTCGCCTGTGAAATCCGCAAAGTAAACTCCTGCTTCAATTCCTTCGTCATATTTCCCTCCGTCTTCCATTCTATCGGCTGCGTCTTTTTGCAGCCCTAACATAGCTTCATGTCTTATTACTGGAGAAGCTGCAATACCTGTGACGGTCTCTCATTTGCCTGTGCAAGCATGGAAGTTGCCGCCTGAGAGATTACCTGCTCTGTCGTATATGCAGTCATCTCTTCCGCAATATCGGCATCCATAATACGTGAGTAAGACGCCGTCATATTCTCATTCGTTACATCCAAGTTACTTACCGTATGCTCCAGACGGTTCTGATATGCCCCCAGCCTGCTTCGTGCATCCGACACGTACATAATAGCTCCTTTAATCTCCGTAATCGCATCATCGCTGCTTTGCTGTGTAGTCACCTCGGTCTTCTCAATACCGAGTCTGTCCAAAGATATTGTCGGAATCCTGATTTCCAGCTGCTGTCCCTCGTTCGCACCGGTCTGCATATCCATTGATCCGATGCCGATTACGTCAACGACCAATTCCTGCCCTGCCGCTGCACAGACAACACTGGTATTTACATTAGGAGTCGGCGGCGTCACCGCAATCGTCATCTTAAAGTCCTGATTGCCGGTAATCGTTATCTTATCCTGTCCTACCTCAGTAATCTCCACACCGTCCGGGAAATTTTCACCCGGCTGAAAACTGTTCTTCGTCTGATCCAAATCAATCTTTCCGTCCGCATCATAAAATACTTCCAGTCCGTCAATCGTATACTTATTCGCCAGCACTTCATCGCTATAATAATCTACTTTTGCCACCTGACTGTTGGTATAGCCTTTTAAGTCAAACGTACCGTCCAAAAGCGCCTGTCCGTTAAACTCTGTATCTTTGGCAATTCTCGCCACTTCTTCTTTCAGCTGCTTCATCTCCTGATTCAGCGTCTGACGGTCCATCGTAGTGAGCGTTCCGGTTGCGCCCTTTACCGCAAGTTCATTCATTCTCTGCAGCATATCGTGTACTTCCGTTAACGCTCCGTCCGCCGTCTCAATAATAGAAATACCTCTGTTGGAATTTTGTGTTGCAACCGCTACTCCAGCAATCTGCGCATTCATTCTTCGTCCGATTGCATAACCGGACGGATTATCTTTGGACGCCGTGATTTTCAAGCCGGATGACAATTTCTTAAGTGATTGGGACAATCTCTTATCTGACATGTTAAGTGCATTGTTCGCGTGCATAGCCGCTGAATTGTAACTGATTTTCATATAAATTCCTCCTGTGATATATACCGTTTTCTACTCTGTAATAGCCGAAATAAATGCTTTTGCAATTCTGTATAAATCAGCCGTCTGTGCTGATTCTGAAGTCTCCGGCGCTTCCTCAGCCTGAAAAGCATTTAAGTCAAGTTCACTGCTATGAACCACTCCTACCTTATCAAGCTCCATACCATTCTCTGAAAAGCCATTCATTGCGCTTCTAAGTCTTTCCTGCAGACCGTTGCTTTGTTCCTGAAGCGCTTCCGTTCCCTCTGGCGTTGCACAGGCAATATAACCTGATACTTTGTGATTCTTGATCGTAAACTGTGCCGCCACATCACCATATCTCTCTGTGCTGAGAGTTGCCTTTACCTTGCCGCCGTCTTCTTTGCCATGTAGGATTTTTAAATGAATGGCGGTCATCTCGCCATGAATCTCAACCGGTATCTGATAGTTTTCTTCTTTGGCAAGATTTCCGGCCAGCGTAAGCTGCTTATGACAGCTTTGAATCGCCTTTAAATCAACATATGTGATGCCCTCATCATACTGCGCTTCTTCAAGAACCTCTTCATAGGCCTGCTGCATTTCTTCATACGCCGCCTGCGCGCTGTCTTTATCTGTCAGAGCCTCCTGTAGATGAGCGATCGCATCTTTGACTGTATCTTCATTGTCAGGTGAGGTATATTCTTTCAGCTTTTTATATAAAGCGCCATGACTGTTCATCAGCATATTTGCCGCTGCCAGATTATTTGCCGTCACCGGCTGTTTATTATGCAACAGTTCCTCAATGACCGCATCATCTACTTCACATGACTGTCGATATTCCTGCACCTGCTCCTGCTGATAGTCTTTCTCCACGGAAGCATCCTGCTTTGCCATGCGGTCTGCTATATCGCCTACAATGTCGCGGTAATATTTGCGGAATCCAGTCTCAATCTGCGCCGTGATAGACATACCCTTCTTTACTGCATCTATACCGTCGAAGGCATCGTCTACCATGAAATCCATGCCGCTTCTCTTACTGCTTCGAACTGCACTGAGCATATTTTTGAATGATATCTCGGCTCCCATGTTCATGAGTGCTCCCACCGCTGCATCGTCTGTCTTCTCAAACTGTCTGAACATACGGTATATGCCAATGTAAGCTGTTCGTTCCTCTTCGGTAATAGCTTTATTTTTATCCAGCTTATATAAGAATTTACTGTATTTTTCCGCTTCCTGTTCTTTTCCGTAAGGTATGGAATCCAAATATTCGTTCAATTCCGGTATGGTCATTTCCAATGGATTCTTTCCGTCACGAATCGTCTGTAAGACGGCTGCCGGCGTCATCTTATCAATTACGCGGTGAAGTTCCATAGCCGAAGCACGCACCGACATAATGTTCTCCCGCGTCAGCTTCATCTGATTGTAACCAAGAATCCTCACTGCACGACGGTTCTCTTCATTAAGTTCCATGTCCATATCTTCCAGAATATCATCTACATTTCGAAATGCCTTCTTGATGGAATCACCCAGATCGGCTCTCGTCGATGTCATCCATGTCTCATATTTCTCTCCGGCCTGCTCGTATCTATCCCTTAACGCGCTGCCTTCAATATGCACTTGATCTAAAGTGAAATCTTCATCCGTTACTTTAAACCTGCCGGCAATATCAATCGGCATATAAGGAATTTCGGCCGTCTTCGTCCGCGTCTGTTCATAGAGAGCAGCTTTCTCCGTCGCCTTGTCAATATCCGATTCTGCGAACAGAAGCTGCTTCTGTTGCGCTTCTATCTGTTTCAACGCATCCACAAGCTGCTCTAAGTCCGTCGTATCAATTGAGTAGCCACTCTCTAACAGCTTCCGGTTAACCTCTATCGTCATCATCAGCCGGATTTCTTCCAACTGTCTTCTAGCCGTAATATTCTCCGGATGTGTAGATGCTTCCGCATAGTCAACAGTAGCTTCCTTTCCTGTTCCATCATCCGGCATCGTATTTTTGTCCGCCTGCACTGACTGATTTTGTAATCCTTCCTGTGCCGCTTCCAGATTCACCAATGTAAGTTCTTTTCCATCGGCTACAGTCTGGTCTACCGCTTCATCCGATATCTGTGCAAAACGCTCTACATACCCGGCCGCTTTCTCCATGCTGTTTTTGCTATCTGCAAGATTAGCCTCTCCTGCGCTTTTCCCATCTGCTATAGCAGAAGCAATTGCAGTAAGAACCTTTTTCTCATCCTGCGGAAACTTCAAATGTCCGAGTTGGTTAAGAATCCTCGCCGCCTCCGGTGTCAAAGGCACTCCCTTTTCTATCAGCCACTTTGCATTGTCCAAAGTCTCTTCATTTATCTTTAACCCGGCTTCTTCCAACACTTTCTCCATCTGAGGGCGTAACTGCTGCCAATTATAGTCCTCTGCCTTTTTGGCATAATAGCCGGGACCGTCCGCATAATAGCCTCTGCCCTGTCTGTCGCCGTCTGCTGTGGAACTGTGTTCTGCCAGATACAGATTATCAATCGTGGGCTCCCTATGATTTTCTACCATATATTTTGTGGCGCCCTCGGTCATATCCTGAAGTTCCATTGCCTTATCATAGGCTTTCTTAACTTCCTGAACATTCTCTTTAGTCAAAGGGATATCTCGCTTCGCAAACTGATCGGCCAACTCTTTCGCAAATACTTCGCTGCCTGTAATCTCCTCTAAAGTAGCCATATCCAGCTGGTCGGTATAACCGATTACCTGCGTACCGCCCTTCATAAGCTCCGCTTTAATCGTATCGACAATGGTAACAACTTCTTCTATGTCCATATCGCCGACTTGATATCCGTCCTTAACCATCCGGCCATAATCTTCCTCAGACATAGTATTAGACATAACTGTCATATAGTCTCTCTGCGTGGCAACGTCAATCTGCCCCGCATCCTGCATAACTTCTTCTGCGGTCCTTCCCTGACCCTTGTAAGCTGAGTTATCCATAACTGTTCCAGAAATGTCTAATGCGAATGCACCCGTCCGGTTCGCTTTCTCCGTATGGGTGTCTCTGTATGTAGTTGTTGCCGCCTTGTCTACATTTTGATTTGTGCTATTATTATCAAATGTTATCTTCATACAAATACTCCATGTAGTAGGTTTCGCTTCCCCATATAAGAAAAGGGGAATGTATTTACATTCATCCTTTATTTCGGCATGGTTTATTGAATTCTTAACCCCTGCGCCTAAATCCTCAGTTACGGCAGCAAATCCAATAGGGATAAAACACACACTTATATGCGTTTTATCCCCATTATACTATTTTATTTCATTATTCCGTTTATATTTATCTTCCATGTTAATTAATTAAAACACAAACATCGCAGCCGTATACGGCGGTAGATCAAATGAAATATTGTAATTCTTGTAATTACACGTTCCTTTGACCGCATTAATCTCCGCCGGAATTTCATGTCCGTTACCGCCGAACCGCTTATCGTCACTGTTTAAAAGCAGCTTGTATTTCTTTTTCTTCGGCACGCCTACCATATAATTCTCCCACATCATAGGCGTCATGTTGATTACGAACATGATATTATTCTTACCTGTCTCATCTTTTCTGTAGAAGCTGTATACACTACGGTCAGAATCATCCGCATTGAGCCACTCAAAGCCACTCCAGTCATTGTCTATCGAATAAAGCGCGGGGTATTTGTGGTACAGATTTAAGAGCTCTTTCACATATTCGTGCATACCCTTGTTCTGTTCCTCTCCAAGCAGATACCAATCAAGTTCTCTCTCTTCGCTCCACTCTCTCTCCTGCCCGAAATCCTGCCCCATAAACAGAAGCTTCTTGCCCGAATGTCCGAACATATATGTATAGCCGAGGCGCAGATTCGCATATTTATCAACCGGATATCCCGGCATTTTGTTGACCATGGAACATTTCAGATGAACTACTTCATCGTGCGACAACGGCAGAATATAGTTCTCGCTATGGTTATAGGTCATCGCAAAAGTCATGGCATAATGGTTATTCTTGCGGAAATAAGGATCAAGCTTCATATATTCGCAGAAATCATGCATCCATCCCATATTCCATTTAAAGCTGAATCCAAGCCCGTCATCCTCCACCTTGCCGGTTACTTTCGGCCATGCGGTAGATTCCTCCGCAATTGTCAGGAATCCCGGGTATGTACCGAGTACCACCGAGTTGAGATGTTTAAAGAATTCTATTGCCTCAAGATTCTGGTTGCCGCCGTATTTATTCGGCACCCACTGACCGTCCTGCTTGCCGTAATCCAGATACAACATCGAAGCAACAGCATCCACACGGATACCGTCAATATGGTATTCTTTAATCCAGAACAGCGCATTTGCAATCAGAAAGTTCTTGACTTCATTCTTGCCATAGTTAAAAATCTTCGTGCCCCAGTCCGGATGCTCTCCGATTCTCGGATCCGGATGCTCGAATACACACTGCCCGTCAAATCGTCCGAGTCCATGGGCATCCGTAGCAAAATGTGCCGGAACCCAATCCAGAATAACCCCTATCTTATTGCGGTGCAGTGTATTGATAAGATACATGAAATCCTCCGGCGTACCATGTCTTGACGTTGGCGCATAGTAACCGGTCACCTGATATCCCCATGAACCGTCGAACGGATATTCAGCGATACCCATCAGCTCAACATGGGTATACTTCATTTCCTTCAAATATTCCACAATTCTGTCTGCAAATTCCCTGTAATTATAGAACCCATCCGGCGTACCGTTCGGATGCTTCATCCAAGAGCCTATATGGCACTCATAAATCGCCATCGGCTCCTTATTGTAATCTTTACCGTCACGGCTTGTCATCCAAGCGCTGTCAGTCCATTTAAATTTACTGATATCATATGTCTTTGAGGCATTACCCGGACGCATTTCCGCATAATTTGCAAAGGGATCTGCCTTGTACAGCTTCTCTCCGTATGGAGTCTGAATCAGGAATTTATATAACTCGTTCTCTCCCACCCCCGGAACAAACAGTTGGTAGATACCAGAAGGTCCGATTTTCTCCATCGGATACATTTCTTCATCCCATTCATTGAAAGTGCCGATCAAATGCACGGTTGCCGCATTTGGCGCCCAAACAGCGAAGAACATGCCTTTCACGCCATCCTCTACGGAAGGATGCGCGCCCAGCTTCTTATAGATATCATAATGCGTACCTTGTCCGAACACATACTGATCCGCCTCCGAAATAAAAACCCTGTTCTCTTCTACTTTTTTTACTGTTTTTGTTTGTTTTTTTGCTGCCATAAGCATCCGCCCCCATTACCTTTCTTTTAATAATGCATAAAATCTTTTTCCCGGAGTATAATCATGTCTTCCTCGTCATACCTCTTTGCCAGCAATATATCCATGAAATGCTTCGGTGTTTTCTTATTGGCATAATCAATTGCCTCATCAACCAGCTCTCTAACCTCTGCCATGCTCACCTCATGATCGCTTGTCTGTCTATCCGCAATCCTCGTGTGAAGCGCCAAAACTCCAAATTCGTCAATTGAATACTCCTGCTCCTCCGCATACTGCTTCGCGTAAGCAACCAGCGCCTCATCATCCAACGGCTCAATATCCACCCTCAGATTGATATTGTGGCTTAGTGCCGTATTATCCGCAAGAAGCTGATTAATATTCTGCTTTCTGTCGATAATAATAAGCAAAAGTCCCATATTGTCTTTGTCAAGCACCTTAGAAATCTTAGCTGCCGTAGCCGGCTTTAACTTTGAAGCTTTCTCAATGATAAGCGCGCCGTTATCCAGCCGTCCGAAAGTCTCCGCGACGTCTTTCCTGTTTAAGACATTTGCGGATATCTTGGCTACTTTGCCCGAAAAATTATCATCGCTAAGCTGCATCTCCTTAATCAGCGCCTTTGCCAGCGTCAAGGTCGTAATCTCCTCCTCGCCGGTGATAATAACATTACCGGTGCAGGACGCCAGACTCATATTATCCAAAACATGTATCAGCTGCCTCTTAGATTTGCGATGATGTACGAATTGTCCGAAGAGCTCCGTTTCCTCCGGCGTCAATTCACGGTCATGTATACTGTCCTCCGGCGTCTCGGTACTCTGCTTTATCGTCTCATGCGCTGCTTTCGCTGTCTGCCGGACGGGATTTTCTTCTTCCTTCGCCGGTTCAACAACGTCCTCCACAGCTTCCGCCACTTCTTCCGCTACAGGTTCTTCGATTTCTTCCGGTTCCTCAATATCGTCATCCGCCTCGCTCTGCGCTAATTCTCTCTCAAACTCTTTGACTGCCGCCGCTACATATTCTTCAACTTCCGGTTCGCGTTTCCTGATCCCGCTTTCATCCTCCGGCAGAATAACCTTCTTAATCGCCGGTTTCTTACCGGAGTCTTTCATGATTGCGGCAACAAACGCTTTCTCTAACTCTTCTAACAGACCGTTCTTGGTCGCCTCATCAAAATCAGCAAAAAGATTTCCGGTATGATCCAGAATGCGCTGCTTTACTTCTTCCATGCGCTTCTGCTTATTCGTCTTCTTCATTTCCTCCCACTCAGCCATAATATCCTCAATGCTGAGCTGTCCGGTAATCTGTTTCTCTACACGTTCTGTCTCCGGAACCACGAGACTGATCTGCCCGTCATACTCTTGAGACAAAATATTATCAAACTTGGAAGGTCTTGTGTTGAGCGGCGTAAGAACACCCGTCCGGGCGCCCGGAATCCTATCCGGCGCGAATGCCGCCTCCTGTCTTTGCGGCTGCACCGCGTCCTGCTTCATCTGCTCTAATATCTGCTGCGCGTCATAAGACGCCGTATCTTCCTTGGCAATCTGTGCGCTGATTTCCTGCAGATCGTCCGTGTCCATGCTCAATTTCTTGTTGGATTGTACGCTATTCCTATCCGACACGGAGCGGCTCTCATTTGCCTCCGAAACTGCTTTGCCCGGAAATGCAATGACCGGAGCCTCTTTTAGCTGTTCCTCCACTTCCGCAGGCTTAGGCAGCTCAACCGTCTCCTCCAAAAGCGGCGCGATCAATGATTCGGCAAGAGATCTCTGTTCGTCATCTTCCTCGTCTTCCTCTTCGTCCTGCGATATTCCATCGTCCGGCATCTCTTCATCTGAAGCTTCGCCTTCGTCCTCTTCAGAGACTTCTTCATCTTCATAAAGCGTCTCTTGTTGGGTGATCTGTTCTTGAATCAGTTGTCCATTCTGTCCATTCTCTCCGGAATATATATTTTCCGGAACGAATAACGCTTCGTCGCCCTCGGAATCCTCTTCCTCATCGCTCAGGATTTCTTTCATGCTCTCCGCAAGAGCCATCTGCAAATTAATCGTATTATATTGGCCTACATCAACAGTCTTCACTTCCGGCAGTTCCATTGTCGGCACGGCGGAAATTTCCTGTTCATCCGCAATCGCTTCTTCACTTGTATGTCTGACCTTACCTGCTACTCTTGTATCTCCCTGTATGCTGTCAATATCATCTTCATCTTCTTCCGGCGGTCTATCCTCCGTCGGGTCTTCGCCCGCCTTGCGCATTCTGATCCACTCGTCATATTTCACCTGCTGCTCCGCATTGAGCGGCGTATGCAGCGCTTTTAATTCCAATGCCTTGATGATATACTTGCCTTCACCGAACATGATGAACATTTCATCACATTCTTCTACACACTGGGTCGCCAAGCCAATCCTATGATACAAATATGCCAGCTCATATGCCCATTTCTCGCGGTAATCGTGCTTCTTAAACTCTTTTAAGACTTCTATTCTTTCTTCCAGACTGACATCCTGCGCCTCGTAAAGACGATATTGCAGAATATATCTTCCGGTATCCTTCGGCGCAATCTGCACAAATTCTTTATAATATTCAATCGCCTGTACATACTCTTCCATTTTAATTGAAAGTTCACATAGAGAATACACGATCGACCGTGCCGTCGGGTGTTTCTCATAAGCCAGTAACATGATATCTTTGCTTTCGCGATATCTTCTGTTGATCTTATATAAATCGCTGATTGTGCAAAGCATCATGACGCTTCTGACCCTGCGCCAATCAATTGTATCTGCTATTTTTACGGCTTCTGCAAATTCACCCTCTGTAATTAATGCTTTGATTTCATCCGCCCGTATCTGGTATTCATACTTATCCAAGGTGCTCACCTCATTACTGTATTCCCGTAACTATTCGGAACTCCGTACCGTATCGCTACACATTTTTCTACATAGTAACCCAATTATCACTGTTTAAGTTTACCATAGCCGCCTATCAATGTAAACAAAATATGTAGAAAAAAGCACCCCCATTCTGGTATCTTACTATCGAATATATACCAATATATGGAGATGCCTCAATATACAATCACTTTATATTGTATTTATGTTTCAAATACAATTTACGTTCTTTTCTTTAACAGGCGATTTGCTAATTCGGAAAATTGTTCTAATGTCAACGTTTCGCCGCGCACAGATGCGGGCAGGCCCATTTCGGCAAGCGTCTCCTCCACCTGCCGTCGGTTTATTGACAGATTTCCGGCATTTGCCAAGCCGTTCGCTAATGTCTTCCGTCTCTGGTTAAAAGACGCCCTGATCACGGCAAAAAGCCACGCTTCGTCATCTGCCTTCACAGGCGTATCCTCATAACGCGTCAGCCGGATTACCGCACTGTCCACATTGGGTCTTGGCATAAAACAGGCTGCCGGCACTTTTGTTACAATCTCGGGTTTTGCATAATATTGTACCGCTAGTGACAATGCGCCGTAATCTTTCGTTCCCGGTCCCACCTGCATCCTGTCCGCCACTTCTTTCTGCACCATGATCGTCACGCTATGCAAAGGCACATGTTTTTCAAAAAGTGTCATAATAATGGGGGTCGTTATATAGTATGGGAGATTCGCTACTACCTTAACCGGTCGTTCTCCACGTTCTTCCACGATTTTGTTGATATCCACTTTCAGAATATCATCATTAATAATCGTCACATTATCGTAATCAGCCAGCGTTTCATTCAGAATCGGAATAAGGTTCTTGTCTATCTCCACTGCGATCACTTCGCCCGCCTCCTCAGCCAGACGCTGCGTCAACGTACCGATTCCCGGTCCGATTTCTAATACGCAGTCATCTTTTGTAATCTGTGCCGACTCAATGATTTTCTCCAATATATTGTTGTCTATCAAAAAATTCTGCCCGAATTTCTTCCTGAAATCAAACTGATGTCTCTCTATAATATCCGCCGTATTTTTTCTGTTCCCTAACGTTGCCATGCCGTCCTCCATGTTAGAACCTTAACTTGTCCTCGTCGTTTTCATTCTTCCGCCGTTCTTTATCTTACTCCGCAATTCGAAACAGCCTGCATGCATTTTCATAGGTGGCTTCCACGACTTCTTCATAAGTAATCCCTTTAAGATCTGCAACCGCCTGCGCCACAGAAGGAAGATTCAACGAAGAATTACGCTTACCACGGTTTGGTTCCGGCGATAGGTAAGGGCTGTCCGTCTCCAGCAGAATCTTCTCTAATGGAATATACTCTACCGCCTCTTTCAGCTTCTTGGAATTCTTAAATGTAATCACACCGCCGATACCGAAGAAATAGTCCATATTGAGATATTCCCGTGCCAGTTCTTTCGTGTAAGAATAGCAATGAATCACGCCGCCAAGTTCCTCGGCATGAAACGCCTTCATCATATCAAGGGTGTCCTTCGCGGCGTCTCTGGAGTGAATGATAACCGGAAGCTTAACCTCCCTTGCCAATTCCATTTGTCTCTCAAACCATACTTTCTGAATCTCCGCCTCCGGCTCTTTCCAGTAATAGTCAAGCCCAATCTCTCCTACCGCCACTACTTTCTCATTCGCACACTGCTCGCGCAGCCATACAAAATTTGCTTCATTCAGTGCAGCCGTCTCGCTCGGGTGTATGCCCATCGCTCCGTAGATAAATGGATATTCTTTCATTAATCGAAGTGTTGCTTCACAGCTTTCGAGGCTTGCTCCTACATTGACTACCTTGCCGATACCATAATCTTTTAAAGATGTAAGCAGCTGCTGCCTGTCCTCATCGAACGCTTCATCATCATAATGCGCATGGCTTTCAAAAATCATTTTTTCTCTCCTCACATAACCTTCATAAAGACATTTTTTCATATATGTTTAAATTCATTAAAAATTTCTTAAAAAAATACTTGCAATGCCGGAAACATTATACTATAATAACTCTTGCGTGTTAGAGAACATGCATTTTATGTTGATATGCACCGCTAGCTCAGTTGGTAGAGCACCTGACTCTTAATCAGGGTGTCCAGGGTTCGAGCCCCTGGCGGTGCACTCAGGAGAACTGGTTTTGGAGTCATAGGACTCTGGGGTCGGTTCTTTTTTTGTTCTATATTCTCGAACCATTCGAATTAAAATGTAATGCCCAGCATCTCAATTACAATTCCTGCGGCTACGCCCACTGCATACAACAGACATACGAAGCGCAGATTTTCCCTGCGGTTGTCGTTCACCCGTATCAGTACAAGGAGTCCCACTCCCGTTCCGGATAGAAGCCCTGCAAGCATGGCCCCTGCACTCAACACCCCACCAAGATAAAGTTTCGTGACAATCACCGATGCCGCGCAGTTAGGAATCAGCCCGACCAGTCCTGCCAACAGCGTTCCGATCACCGGACGATCAAGTATAATGCTGCCAAGCACATCCTCACCAATCCATGCAATCAACAGATTCATCGCCAGAGAAACTACCAATATATATAAGAAAATCTCTATCGTATGATGCAACGCCGACTTCCAAATCCCATTCTCGCAATGACAGTGATGCTGCTCACACAAATGTTCTATCTGCATATTCTTTTCATTTTTACGAAAAATGAAATCTATGATAAAACCTGCCAAAACAGCAACCAGTACTTTGACTGCAAGGATTTTGACAATCATCGTCGCACCGACATTCTCCGATATCATAATCGGCAGCATTTCGTCCGATGTAGAAAGAAAAACAGCCAGCAGAGTACCTATCGTAATAATCCTGCCTGCATATAAGTTCGATGCCGCCGCCGAAAAACCACATTGAGGAAAAATACCGAGAATGCCCCCGATAATGGGTCCGCTTTTCCCCGCGCCACGAATCGCCGCCTGCATCTTGTCACCAGCCTTGTGTTCAAGGCATTCCATGATCAGATACGTTACGAACAAAAAAGGCACCAGTTTAATGCTGTCTATGAAACTATCTGCTACTATGTCTATAATCATTTTCCGCTTCTTTCTATGTGCCAAAATCACTTTACACACTAGAATACAGTGTCTGTTTATAAAATGCAATGTAAAAAAGTGCAAAAAGTATTGAAAATAAAGATTGATTCTTGCACAAAAATGTACTAACATATATATGTGGGGTTTGTCGATATATGACAAAAGAGGGAGGTTCTTTCAATGGAAGGTTTAAAAAATGTAATGGAGGATGCTGTGGAATATCAGCTTAACAAGATATTGCCCAGCATGCCTAATGTCTGTTCCTGTGAAAAATGTCGTTTGGATATGGCATCGTTTGCACTGAATAGACTGTCACCGCAGTATGTGAGAACGGATACGGGCGCCCTTTTTCAAAAGCTCAACAATTCCTCTCAACAGGCTGAAGTAGAAGTTCTGACTACCGTAATTAACGCAATCAATATTATCAGCGCGCATCCTAAGCACGATTAGAACAGAAAGGTTTTCTGTCTGTGTAAACCGTAGATACTAACATGCATATTATAATGAATCGCAAGAACCGGACAGTTGAGTGCCCGGTTCTTGCTGTTTTTATATACTTTATTGCTATTTCTTTAGACAGTCGTATGGGGAACTATACTACGCTCTCCTGACGGCGGACTACATCTTTGATGTATGTTTCTACCTCTTCCCTTGGTATCGAAAGCGCCACAGACATTTCACTGTAGAGTAACTCTTCCGCCTTACGCAGATACTGTTCATCGGAAGAAAGTACTTTCTTCCCTTCCTGAATCCTATTCTGTTTGCGCATATAGAGTGTCTTAATAACCTGCACAAGACTTCTGCAATCATACGTGCGGATTGCTTCCTTATACATCTGCTCCCGATTCTTTTCTTCTTGAATCCAAACGGTATCTATCTCCGTAACCCGCTTTGTCAGTTCCTCTGCCTCTTCCTTCGTCATAACCCTGCGCATAATAACTTTATCATTATCTACCGGCGTGTAAATCGTGCTCGCTTTCTCAAATAACGGCTCCAACACATAATATTTGCGCACTTTATCCCGTCTGTCTACCGGATTATCCGTAATGCTGACAACACGGCAGACGCCATGCCCGCCGCACATAATCAATTGACCTTTTTCAAACATAAATCCCTCCAATATCTGTGACCCAATATATACCGACAATTCCCTTACTATATATTAGTGTAACACCAAATTGGAGATTTAGTAAATATTTTCTGAAAATTTATAAAAAATTCAGTACATTTCTGACATATGCAATCTACTATTTTGTCTAAAATGTCCTATCATATTGATTCCCTAAACTCAAAGAGTCCGTTCTGCCATATATACAGACCGGTCAAAGCCAGAAACATTATCCCCGCATAAAGAACTTCGTGACGCTTTTTGAATGAAATCTGTTTAATGACCACCTCCGGCACAACGTCTTGATAAGGGTTTTTAATCTGTTCGCTGTGCTCATACCACGCGTTGTTCGGCGGTACTGGTTCTCGGCTGATTTGCCCTTCCACCCGTACGCTCTCCGTCTCTCCTCCAATCAATTTCTCCATTTCGTCGACCGTATCTTCATCCACAAGCATAAGTCTGATATAATTTCCATCATTCATCGGTATTGTATAGAAATAATATGTTTTTAGAATAGAGGGACTGTATGCATTCGATTGCCCCATAACCTTCCTGCCAACAGTAATCGTCGCACATCTCTCAACCATACCCGCCACATAATCTCCCTCCTTGCAGTTCCCGGCGGAAAGATGTTCCAGCGGAATGTATCGATATTCCCTATAATATGACCTCACACCATTAAATGTACACAATATGCCTGCAACCAAAAAGACCAGTATCATAACAGACTGCTTTGTAATATGGATTGTCGTCCTAATGCGCGGCATCTCTGTCTCTTTCCCCTCTGTTTCATCACCTATACGTCTCATAACCAACACCTACTTCAACTCATTCGCCGTCACATAGAAATGATGATAAATGCCGCCGAGCGCAAGCAGACTATCATGTGTGCCTTCTTCCACAATTCCTTCTTCCGTCAATACGAGAATCCTGTCAGAATTGCGGATGCTGGACAGTCTGTGTGCAATGGTAATCGTAGTCCGTCCCTTGGCAAGCGCCTCCAGAGACTTCGCCACCTGAAACTCGCTCTCATTATCCAGCGCCGAAGTCGCCTCATCCATAATAAGAATTGGCGGGTTTTTTAAGAATACTCTGGCAATACTAATGCGCTGTTTCTGTCCGCCGGATAATTTCACGCCCCGCTCACCCACATAGGTATCATACCCGTCTTTTAACGCCGTGATAAACTCATGGGCTCCCGCGCGTTTTGCCGCCGTAATCACTTCGTCCATCGTGGCTTTTTCTTTCCCATATGCGATATTTTCATAGACCGTACCCGAGAACAGATAAACGTCCTGCTGTACCATCCCTATATTTTGCCGCAAACTTTTGAGCGTATAATGGTGTATATTCTCTCCATCCAGCAGAATCTCGCCCTCGTCAATGTCATAAAAACGGGGAATCAAATTACACAGCGTCGTCTTACCGCCGCCGGAAGGTCCTACAATCGCGATTTTCTCTCCCGCATGAATATCCAGATTTAACTCGCGAAATACCACGTTATGGTCATCCGGATACTCGAAACTCACATTGTGAAAGGCAATATTGCCCTGTGGGCGAACGCATTCCACCGCGTCCGGCTCATCGAATATCTCAATATCGCTGTCCATAATCTGCACAAACCGTTCAATTCCTGTCATACCTCTCTGGAACTGTTCAGCAAACTCAATGATCCTGCGAATAGTGGCAATCAACGTACTCACATACATCACATAAGCCACCAGATCACCGGGCATAATCTTACCTTTAATCATAAAAATTCCGCCCGCTACAAGAAGCACCAGATACATCAAGCCGTCAAAGGCCCTCGTCGTGGTATGAAAAAACGCCATAAATTTATATGTTTCTTTTTTAATATCAAAAAAACTTATATTATCCTGCTCGAATTTCTCCTTTTCCTTCTCTTCATTAGTAAACGCCTTGACTACCTTTTGCCCGAGCAGACTGTCTTCAATGCGGGCGTTCAACTCGCCTATCTGCACGCGCTGCTTACGAAAAGCCTCGCGCAGCCGCAGATTGATGACCGTGCAGGTTGCCACCATAACCGGAACCACAGCAAAAAGAAGCAACGTAAGCGGCAGGCTGATTCGTGCCAATATAATAAAAGAAATGACCGCTTTAATACCCGCAATAAAAAACTCCTCCGGACAATGATGTGAAAATTCTGTCACATCAAAAAGGTCGTTCGTGATGCGGCCCATAATCTGTCCGACTTTCGTATTATTGTAGTAAGTATTTGACAATTTCTGCAGATGGGCATAAGCATCACGCCGCATATCGGTCTCAATGCGCGTACCCATCACATGCCCCGTATAAGCCATATAGAAATTTGCCAGCGAATCTACAATCCGTAAACACAGATACAGTAATCCGAGACGCAGGATAACAGACACCGTAAGAGATGCCAAATCATTCATTCCCGCATTTGTGATAAAACGGATGATCATCGGCAATACTAATTCGCATATCGTTGTCAATCCTGCACAGAATAAGTCAATAATAACAATATATAAATACCTCTTATAATATGGAAGGAACCGCCGCAACAGCTCCCCAGCCTTGTATGTTCTTGTATTTGTCTGCGTTTCCATAAAAATACTCCTGTCATTCATTCTTAAAAATACTTTCCTACAGTTTGCCGTCTATATTTCTATTTTGCTGACTTTTGTTAAATATGTCAAGGGTAAGACCTTCCTCTGTAAATTACTCCAAAAATTTATTGACTTATATATACCTATATGGTAATGTTAATTAGTACTATATAGTACTAATTAACAAAGTATTATATAGTATTAATGCGGTGCCGTGAAAACTTCTCTGACGGCGCTTCTAAATATCAACGTCTAACAACCATTTGGAGGATAAAAGATTGAAAATTAAAATTTTCAATCGCGAGATTTGTGTCTGCGCGCTGCTTGCCACAAACTCGTTTATGCGCAAAAAGCAGCGCAGAAATGGAGTTAAACATGGAAAAAGAAATACGGGACAAATTAAAATTACTGGTAGATTCCGCTCAATGTGCAGATTTAGGCTTTATAGACGGCATGGGGATACCAAGCATCAGAAAAGTGTTCTGCACCTGCCACAAAGGACTTCGAGCACACCTGATATCAACCAACACCTCCTCGCTGCATATACAAGAGTTGGAAAAAAACAACAGTGCATGCTTATATTTTGCAGATAGCAATAACTTCAGAGGATTATGCTTATTCGGAAAGACCATTATTCATCACGACCCCGAATATAAAGAATTTCTATGGCATGAAGGAGATGAGCAGTATTATCCGGAGGGTGTGACGGACGAGGATTACTGTGTAATAGAGTTTATTGCAGATCGGGGAAGATATTACATGTGTGAAGCCGACCCATATAAGGGTGACTTGGCTTTAGAAGACATTGATTTTACGGAAAAGGAAACATCTTATATAAAACATATGTTATAACTTATATAAATAAATACCGGAATATATGAGTATTACTGCTTCAATGTTCCGGTATTTAATTTATAGTCTCTATGAAAGTCAGCCTATTACCGCCAGCAGACCTTTCGGATCATCCAAATAATATTTGGCACTGATATCCCGGTTGTGGCAGCCCCAGCCTGCCAATGCAAAATCAACTCCGGCGCCTTCGGCACATCCGCTGTCATATTCACTATCGCCAATATAAAGTATCTGACTGCAATCAGCGCCTGTTAATTCCATATATTTGAATAGAGGCGCCGGTGTAGGCTTATGTTCCGTTGTATCATCGGCGCAGACAATCGTCGTAAATAATTCCAAAACTCCCGCCCGCTCCAGATCATCTCCAAATTCATCTTTTGTCCTCGAAGTAATAATACCTAATTCGTAGCCCTGCTTGGATAATTGATCCAACAATTCCGTTATCCCTTGAAAAACGACTACCATATCCGTATACTTGCGCAGATTTTTCACCCATATGTCCATTGCGGCAGGTATATCGTCAATTTCAAGCCTCTTTAGCGCGTCCTCTCCGGTAATGCCCAGTGCAAACGTTAATTCTACAAGCGGTATCTTCTTTCCTGTTACAGCCAGTAATGTTTCCTGCAAAGAATAGACAATCGCAGATTCCGTATCAACCAGCGTCCCATCAACATCAAATACAATATGTTTATACTTCGGCATGGTAAGCCCTCCTTTATACAAATTGCCACAATTTCCTATATAGCACAAATCGGCACCGTCAGTCAATTACTGACAGTGCCGGTTTATCAATCCTTATACCGTATAACTATTCAAATATTTCTCCTGCTCCGGCGTCAGCACGTCAATCTCTTTACCAAGGAATGCCAGCTTACGCTTAGCAACATCCTTATCTACTTCTTCCGGAACGTCAATCAGCTTCTCTTTCAGTTCACTGCCATGTTCAACCAGATATTTAGCGGAAAGCGCCTGAATCGCAAAACTCATATCCATAATCTCTGCCGGATGTCCGTCGCCTGCCGCAAGATTTACGAGACGTCCTTCTGCCAATACGAAAATCCACTGCCCCGTAGGAAGCTTATAACCCATAATATTCTTGCGCTGTTCTTTCTTCTCCACTGCATTTGCTTTAAGCCATGCCATATCAATCTCGCAGTCAAAGTGACCTGCGTTGCACAGAATAGCGCCTTCTTTCATTTCGGCAAAGTCTTCTTTGTCAATAACGCCGTCACAACCTGTTACGGTTATAAAGAAATCACCCACTTTAGCCGCTTCTTTCATGGGCATCACATCGAATCCGTCCATTACCGCTTCAATTGCTTTAATCGGGTCAATCTCCGTTACGACAACTCTCGCGCCAAGACCTTTGGCTCTCATCGCCGTGCCTTTACCACACCAGCCGTAACCTGCAACCACTACAATCTTACCCGCTACAATCAAGTTTGTGGTTCTGTTAATACCGTCAAATACCGACTGACCTGTACCATATCTGTTATCAAAGAAATGCTTACATGCCGCATTGTTGACGCGAACCATCGGGAACTTTAACTCTCCTGCCCTGTTCATAGCCTCCAGACGAATAATTCCTGTCGTTGTCTCCTCGCATCCGCCGATGATGTTCGGAATCAAATGAGGCATTTCCTTGTGCACCATTGTAACAAGGTCACCGCCATCATCAATAATAATATTCGGCTCGGCCTCCAATACGTGACGAATATGTGTCTCATACTCTTCTTTCGTCGCATCGTACCATGCATGGACTTCAAGTCCTGCCTTGACAAGCGCTGCTGCCACATCATCCTGCGTAGACAGCGGGTTAGAACCCGTCACATACATTTCAGCGCCGCCTGCTGCCAGTACCAGACACAGATATGCGGTCTTCGCCTCCAAATGTACGGACAATGTAATTTTCTTGCCTGCAAAAGGTTTGCTCTCGGAAAATTCCTTCTCCAACGTCCGAAGCAGGTCGCAGTTTCTCTTCACCCACTCGATTTTCTTCTCACCGGATTCAGCAAGATTAATGTCTCTGATTTCGCTACTCATTGATAGTTTCCTCCTTAAAATTAATCAGCCGAATTTTTATTATAGTGATGGTCGTCTGTCCTATCATCACTTTTATTTCTAAATCACCCGGGCAAACTGACCCGGATGATTATTTGCACACCATGCCCGATTGCTTGCCTTACATCTTTAGAAGAACATATCTCTATACCAGCACATGGAATCGGTATACGCCTTGTAAATCGTATCAATGCTGACATTCTTCACAATCAGCCATCGACACACCTCCTGCCAATCAGCGTTCTCATACGCATTCATGAAGTCATACACTTCTGCCAGTTCGCCCTTATGATGAATGAGCGCCTCTGAGATATCCTTAGATACATTCACTCTGACAAGGGCTTCCTCAAGCGGCACATTCAAGATAATATCAAGTACCGAGAACAAACCCATTAAGAATAATTCCGAAGCCTTGAGCGTCAACCCGAAAGCCGGTGCCAAACTTTCCGCAAATTTCGCACGCAGAAGAGAAAGCCGGGTAATCTCGTTTGGTCTGTCGGCACACAGTTCCTTGGTAATTACGGTATTAATCCATTTCTTTAATTCCTTCTGTCCGAGGATAGCTGCCGCATGACGGATAGAAGTTATCTTCGAATTGACAGCAGTACGATTTACCATCTCGAGCAAAGATAGAACAAGTGCCGTATCCCGGCCGATAATGTCCGCCGCCTGAGTCAATTCATAGTCCTCATCGTTCACAGTATTCATCAGTTCCAAATAATTAACCTTGAGCGGCTCAATCTTTGTCACTCCTTTGGTAACCGGAATACGATAAAACTTTCCTTCAAAAATCTGAAAAGCTTTATCTTTCTTGAGAGCCTCAAACATCTCTTGTCTTTCTATATTGCCGACACAGAGTTTAAGTCTCGGATACTGATCTGCAAAGTACAGTTTGGCTTTGAACACATCCACTTTCTTGCAGTCCAAAATAATATAATGCATGAGTTTAAGGATGTCTCTGTAATTCTCAAACTCTGCCACCGGGAGTTTAAAAATTGCCAGCTTATATCCGTTATCCCGCAGTTGCTTCAACCGTTTGCGATAATCCGCCGTATTTGCAATGGAATTATCACACAGCAAAACCAATCTGTCCTTCATATCCTCAGACTGCGATTCAATATCCGAAAAAATATTAATCGGTCCTACCGGAAGAAACACCTTTGTATCCGGTGATAATGTATCAATACCTATATTGTGTATAATCTCCAGCCCGTTTACTCTGCCTGAGCCACTAAGTACCGCTGAACCTTGCAACTCCGGATTTAGCAGATAATTCTCTTTCTGCGAAAATAGAGAGTAAGCAGACACTTTCATATCTTTATCAAAGAACGGAATCAATGTTGCAAGCATATTGTTCACTCCTTTCAAGTCACGCACGACTATCCGCCGTGTTTTACATATCTTTTTATATTATATCAAATTCTGTGCCGTATGGCTATGATAAAAATTTGTTTGAGTCATATATTTCCCATATTTTCTATTCCAAAAGCCCGGAAACGGTCTGCAAGATGAAAGCTTAAATATATCCTAGGAAAAATAGATACTCTATGTTACAATATTTTCATGTTCTATTTTATCACATTTTGAAATGATTACATCACAAATTTTGCGAAATATTAAAGAATCGGAGGTCCAATATGAAACTGGTCGTTTTAGAAAGAAACAGCATCGGAACGGATGTAGACGTATCCTGTTTCGAGAAATTCGGAGAAGTAACTTACTATCCCAACACGGTAGCAGACAATACCGCAGAGCGCGTGGCGGACGCTGATATTGTTATCGCGAATAAAGCACCCCTCAATGAAAGTACTCTGAAAGACGCGCCCAACGTAAAACTAATCTGTCTGTTTGCCACAGGGTTTGATAACGTAGACGTAGCATACTGCAAAAGCAGGGGGATTAAAGTCGCTAACGTTGTCAATTACTGTACTCCCGCAGTAGCGCAGCACACGCTTTTGCTTGCGCTGGCTCTCGCGGAGAAGATTGCCTTCTATGATGATTATGTAAAATCAGGAGCTTACAGTGCACAAGACCGCTTTTCTAACTTTGACAGAACATTCCATGACTTGAACGGCAAGACATGGGGTATTGTCGGCATGGGAAATATAGGACATAAAGTTGCCTCTCTTGCACAGGCCTTCGGCTGCAGAGTCATCTTCTACTCCGCATCCGGCAAAAGCACTTGTACAGAATATGAACGTGTAGAATTCGACACTTTACTCCAAGAATCCGATATTTTGTCCCTGCACTGTCCGCTCAGCGACAGAACAAAGGGCTTGATTAATAAAGAAGCTTTTGAAAAAATGAAAGAAACCGCAATCTTAATCAACGTTGCCCGCGGTCCCGTAGTAGACACGCAGGCTCTCTACGAAGCGCTCATCAATAACCGGATTGCAGCGGCAGGCTTAGACGTATTGGAGAAGGAACCGATGGCAAGCGACAATCCGCTGATTAAGATACAGGACAGCACGAAGCTGATTATCACACCACATATGTCTTGGGCAAGTATTGAATCCAGAAACTGCCTTCTTGGGGAAGTAGTTAAGAATATTGAATCTTTCTTAGACGGAACAAACAGAAATGTTGTGAATCCATAATTACTCTCTGCGGCACCAGTTTCTGCTGCCGCACACGATTCCACTCACTGCAAATGTAGCTCCCGACACCGGTCTGTACCAGTTCGGGAGCAAATTTTTCCACGACGAGAATGTCTTCTGTCCTAAATCCGCCGTCGGGATATCCGTATAAAACATGACAGACGCTAAACGCCAACAACAATACCAGAAGAAACGCCCCCGCCGTCAAGATTAACACCATGTCTTTTTTATGCCGCATTTCTCACTCAAACAGCATCACGCCCTGCATATACTCCTCCGGATTCACAAACTCCCCGAACCGGCTGAGTGCAAAGTGCAGGTGCTGTCCCGTTGACATTCCGGTGCTTCCCACAGTCGCAATTTTCTCTCCTCTTTTCACCTGTGTATCTTTCTCGACGGTAATCTCGGCACATTGGCAGTAATATGTCATCTCGCCGTTTATATGAAGAAGTACCACATAATTACCGTATTTAGTCGAAAATCCTGTCGCGTATACTACACCGTCCGCGGCGGCGACTACATCCGTACCTTGTTCTGCCGCAAAGTCGATACCTTCGTGCACCATAACTTCCTGCGTAACCGGATGAATTCTACTGCCAAAAGTATCTGATATACGAGAAAAATTGCATGGTTTATCATAGGCAATCTCCACATTCACTACTGTCCCGCTATAATAATATGGGAAGTCGTCCCTCTGCGGTTCCTGCTCTGGTTGTAATTCCTGCCCCGTTTGTACATCATGCGCCGTCTGGTCGGGTACTGTCTGATTACCTGACGCTCCGTTATCTTTATTATCCCAAGACAATATGAAAACCATATCGTCCCATACACATTGAAGATTTCCAAGCTCCAGTGTCTCTTCATCGGGTACATATAAGTATATGTACGCGTTATGAACTCCCTGTTCATCCTTGTATTCTTCATACAGATAATTAGACTGCCAGTTGCTTCGTCCTTGTGCAGCCTCTTCCATCACTAAGTATCTGTCAAACAGTTGTTTCCCCTCCAAGTCAATCTGAAAACTCTTCACCAGCGGCTCCTGATACAGCAAATCTTCTTCTATTTCATAGCGGTACATATACTGTTTTGACCTAGGATGCAGCCACACCGTTGTTCCATCTGCGGAAACTGCCACTTCACAGGCATCGTCGCCCTGCGTCGACTGGCATCCGATAGCGGCAAGATCAAGGCTGCTCACAACTCTTTGATTAGTCAGATCGTAAACAATCAGCCCGAAATAATCATGTAAAATTATTATGCTCTCTTTACCCGTTCCAAGATTCCCGGCGAAATCCAACGTCGGACCGTCTGCACCAAAGAAAGTTCCTTCTGTTATGCCCGCGGACGCGGGTTCAAGCTGCCGCGGTTCCATATTCTCTTTACTCTCAACTTGATTTTCCTCTTTTTCTCCGGAAGAATCGTGTATATTCCCGCCTGCATTCTCCGCAAACTGTACGGGTTTTTGCTCTCCCTCAGCCTGCGCGTTGTCGGTAAACGCACATCCCACTAACACAGCCATAAGCACAAACGTCAACGCCGCCGCCCATGCGCTGCTTCTTTTCCCATCTGTCAGGCGTAATACTCTTTCTTTTAATTCGGATTTGCCCGGACGAAGCATCGTTCCGTAGGCATATACTCTTTTACCTCTGCTTCTCCGGGATAGCTTCAAAAGCATCTCGCTGTAGGCAAACCTCTCCTTTTGCCCAATTCTCTGAATCGTTCCGTAATCGCACGCAATTTCTCCGTCTTTAACAGAAGCTGCCGCCGCAATCCAGACGAAAGGATGAAACCAGTATACAGTGACCAGAACTGCCCTTATAAATGCCCATATATAATCTCTATGCAGATAATGCACTTCTTCATGAGCCACCGCATATCGGAACATGTGCGAAGCAGTACTTATCTCTTTGCCAATATAAATTGCCGGGCTGAAAAGTCCTGCAAGACACGGAGAAGGCAAGTTTTTGACAAGGTAAACAGGAACACGCTTTTTCCGGATGACGCCCACATATTTGCCCCGGTAAGCCGTGCACGTTCTGCATAACCTGCGGCGAAAACGTATATGAGATACCCCAAAGAAAACTCCCACCATTAGACTTCCGGCAATCCATACCACACATACTATCATCTTAAGCGATATCTTCTCTGCTATCCCGGTAATACGTTCCTCGTCTGTTGTGAATCCGACGTTTCCAATCTCTTCCGCATGGTTGTTTAATGCATTTGCGTCATTTACCGTCCACAATTCATCCTTTGCAGACAGTCCTTCTCCGGAATTATGTACCTGCGCATTTTCCTGCTGCGCTATATCGGATGATGGCTGTCCGCCGGTTACGTCTTCATGATTGTTAATTCTCTGTTCAAACTGTGTCGCGGCTGCCTCTGCAATATGCAGCATACTAAATGAACTGTCTATAAAGTTAACCGGCAGCAGAAGCCGCGCTGCTACAAGCAGCCACAGTCCATACCGCACATAGGCATGAAGCTTATCGCCCAGCACTTTTTGTATCGCCAGTATTGCCGATACCAGCAAAGCCGTCTGAATCATAACACCCGCCATAATGTCTGCCTCCTACTGTCTGCGTTCCCTTGCCTCTTTAATGATTTGATACAGCTCTTCCATCTCTTCTTCCGGAATATCCTGCTTTTTCACAAGTGTATTTACCATAAGTCCCAGACTTCCGTTATAGATTCGGTTAAGGAAACTGCTTGTCTCCGATTCCACTACTTCATTTCTCATTAAAACGGCGTAATATTCTCTGGCTTTCTCACCTTCCCGATAGGCAATGTAGCCTTTCTGTTCCATCCTTTTTAAGACAGTTTTCGTGGTACTCTTCGCCCAACCGGTCTCTTCTTCCATCGCCTTGATCAGCTGAGTCGCCGTCTTGGGCGATGCCTCCCACAGATTTTCCATTATATGCCACTCACTGTTTGTTAATCCAACTGCTTTCTCGTCCATGATTTCTATACTCCGTTTCTGTTGTGCTGTTTATACTTCCATTCAATTGTGGCAGCACACTGCCAAATCCTCGTCGCTGTTCTATGCATACAAAAGGTGACGTATGTAACCCTTTTTAATATACCACTATGGGTTACACGTGTCAACCCTTTGTGCGTGCTGAAATCCGGATTGCCTGATAACGGGTATATCTCTTGATAATATTAGAAACATGCAAGGCCGACTCCATATTTTTACTTTATACTGCGGCAAAGATACTGTATAATAGACGCAGGAAAGAGCTTTTGCGTCTGCAAGAAAAAGCTTTTTGTGTCTACAAGAAATAAACTTGTTGCGTCTGCATAAAGAATTGCACATATATGAAGGGATATGACTCACTGTATGAATGACTTACTCATAAGAATCAAAGACAACGTAGCAAAAACTATTATAGGAAAGGAACACGTCACCGACCTTCTTCTGACTGCTCTCGCCGCAGGCGGGCACGTGCTTTTGGAAGACGTCCCCGGTACCGGCAAGACGGTTCTTGCGAAATCACTGGCCAAATCCATGGATTGCGCTTTTGGTCGAATTCAGTTTACACCTGACCTTCTTCCGAGCGACGTAACCGGTCTGTCATATTATAATCAGGAAAAAGGCTCTTTTGTCTTCAAAGAAGGTCCTGTATTTACTAATCTGCTGTTAGCTGACGAAATCAATCGCGCAACTCCGAGAACACAATCGAGTCTGCTGGAATGTATGGCTGAAAAACAGGTGACGGTTGACGGCGCAACACGGACACTTACAGACCCGTTCTTTGTCATTGCAACACAGAATCCGGTGGAAACGCTCGGCTGCTACCCCCTGCCGGAAGCACAGATGGACCGTTTTCTCATGCGCATCGGTATGGGCAGTTTAAGCCATGACGAAGAGCGTCAAATGATTGACCGTTACATAAATGAACAGCCGCTAGATACCATCCGCCCAGTATGCACGCGCGATGAAATTGTCTCTTTACAGCGCGAATGCCAAAATATTTATGTGCATACGGACTTGCGAGACTACATCGTAAATCTCGTGCAGGGAACGCGAAAATACAGCAATTCTTCCGTCAAAGGCAGAGGAATCGCCGAAGGTGTAAGCCCCAGAGGCACTCTTGCACTATTGCGCGCATCACAGGGTTATGCCATGGTTCAGGGACGGGATTTCGTTGCTCCGGAAGATATTAAAGCTGTTGCAGTACCGGTACTTGCCCATCGGTTAATTTCCGAAACTGCCTATGCGGAGGAAAAAGAATCTTTTATTTCCGGACTCTTAAGTAGTATTCCGCTTCCCACGGAGGACTGGACAAAGCCATGATCAGCTTATTTCTCTTATCATTTTTGCTCCTTGTCGTTCTCTGGAATTTGTACTATTCCACACATTGGAATAAAAATCTGACAGTTAATTTAGCTTTCTGTCAGGATTTTGTTTATGCCGGAGAACAGGCTGAATTGACAGAACAGATAGAAAATCGCAAAGACTTGATGCTTCCCGTGTTGGAAGTCGCTTTTCATATGGATAAAAAACTGTCTTTTCATGACTGCGAGAATACAAGTGTAAGCGACTATACATATAAAAGGGATATTTTTGCCCTGCTGGGCAACCAGCGCATTACAAGAAAGCTTACACTTGACTGTAATCAAAGAGGTTATTACCAAATTAACCAATCATACCTAACTGCCTTTTCGATGCTGCACAGAAGACGTTTTTCTATAGAATGCCCTGCCGATACGAAACTGTATGTGTACGCCGCCAGAACAAATATCTCTGATATCCTTGTCTCCTGCGAACGGCTCATGGGAAATATACAATGCACAAAGCGACTCTATGAAGACCCTTTTGCTTTCTCTTCCATTCGGGAGTACACTATCACCGATCCAATGAATACAATCAACTGGAAGGCAAGCGCCCGGACAGGAGAACTAATGGTCAACACCTTCGAGTCCACCCTCTCACAGAAAGTAATGCTCTATCTTGATTTAGAGGACCGCGGTATCTTGAAATATGAGCATTTGATAGAAGAAAGTATTTCCATTGCGGCTGCCCTTGCCAGAAAGTTTATTTCCCGTGGCATGGAAGTAGGGATCTGCATAAATGCAGATGGAAGCATCATTGAACCTGCCGGCGGCAAGCGCCGGCTCAACGATATTGAACAGCTGCTTGCAAAATGCAACAGTAGCGACTCAGTCATCCCTTTCACGACACTTCTCAAGCTGCCGTTTTGTCCGCAGGAGAATTTTTCGTATACTTCACGAAACGAATTTTCATCAGACGCACTGAAGGATGTCTTTCACATTTTTATCTCTAAGAACGCCATCCAAAACCAAACTGCCATCGAACAATTTGTAGGAAACCGGCAGTCGGCAGTCTGGATCATACCCTATGCCAGAGGCGAATCTTGTGACATCGCAACTCCTGACAATCTTCATCTGGTCAAACGGGAAGTAGGCGCAAGCTGATTCAACGATTCGTTCTGACGTACCGTTTTCACGACCGTATAAAGCAAAGACTTTTACCTTACAATCATCCAGCAAGAAGGAAATCAAGCATGAGAAAATTAATCAGAAAAAGTGCGGGATGGATTCATGCCTCCCTTATGATCGCCGTCATCATTCCCCTATTTTATTCTATAGGCGCCGAATCGGCAGGTATGCTCGAACAGTATTTGTATGTAAAGTGCCTTCTCATTGTCCTTCCGATTGCGACAAGCGATTTTGCAGCAGAAAAGTGCAAAAATTTCCTTTCGTATCTTCTTATAAGTATTATAATTTTTGCCACGACAGGCGTATTAAGCTGGTGTATTTCCGCTTCCTTAAATACACACATGATGTCCTGGGCATACATGATAATAATCCTATGCGAAACTTTATTTGTCATTATTGACCGTTTTGTCGAACGCGTCAGTAAGTATAAAGAAATCAAACTATCCCAAGGTGAAAATCCCGATTGGCATCCCTACCGTACCATTTTGCGGGAACCGACTTTTATTTTTTTAAGTTATTTCGTGGTAATCTATATGATTGCACTTAACTTAAACAGTCCTTCCGTCTGCAATGCCGCCCTTTTCAGCGCAATTGTATACACTCTGACCACCCTTTTATATCAGTATGTATGTGAAACCGAAAACTATCTGTCTCTCAACAAAAGAACCTGCAATCTTCCGTCCAGAAGAATTTACGGTATCGGAGGCGGAATGCTTGCGATTTTTCTCATGCTCTTTATGCTTATCCTGCTGCCCTCTTTATTTACTGTCAATAGCCGTCACTACCGCGATCTTAGAAACTGGTTTGGCGACATGAATACGAACTTTCCCGATCCGGAAGATGAAAACATTACGGAAGATCCCGTTGAGGATCCTATGGCTGCCTTGATTGCGGAATACGGAGAGCCTAAACCAACACCGCAATGGTTGGTTTATTTAACCTATGCCTTGCAGGTGATTGTTTTTCTTTTGCTCGCATTACTGCTTCTTAAGAAAATATTTACCGCTTTTCGTGATTTTCGCGAAGCGATTGATGAAAATGGAGATGTAGTTGAAGAGCTGCACGATACCAAAGAAGCGCCTTTGCCAATGATAAAATCCGCATCGGTAAACCGCAGGCTGTCGGAACGGGAACGCATCAGAAAGGTATATCGTAAAACCATTCGGCGTTATCGCAAGGAACGTCCCGCCATATATGAATCGCCCAGTGAAATTGAAGCGCGTGCAGGAATTGCGAATCGTGAAGACTGTATGAAGCTTCACGATGATTATGAACTGGCACGGTATGGACGTGAATTGTGACGCAGAAATGTTCATATTAATCTAATAATCTATTAGATGTCCACCATACCACCGCCTTCGCAAATCGTTTCGGAATGTCGTCAAAGTGTCCTCCTTCATTCCACTCAAAGCAGACGGTCTGTGTAAGCTGTTTTGTCAGAATATCCTTTGCCTTCTCTGTGCACTCCGCTACTTTGCTCATACGCGGATTTCTGCTTAACTTCTCTTTTTTTCCGAGAGATAGGTACACCTTGGTATTTCTATTAAAAGGCTTATTACTCTCCATAAATTCGCCGAACCCATCATACCAGAGCGAACCTGAAAGACATCCGATCATGCCGAACACATCCGTCTTGTAAAGAGTGTATACCGCCGTCAGACCACCCAGAGAATAGCCGAACAGCGCCGTGTGTTCTGCCTCCGGCATTGTGCGGTAATTTGCATCCATATGTGATTTGATTTCTTCTATCAAATGACATATATATACATCCGCCAGACCTGCCGGCATTTTTTCCCCTTTGCGAAAAGCAGGTGCACTCCACGGTGTGAAATCATCGTTCCATTCTCCCGGCTGTACGGAAAGCAAAATGAAATCCGCTCCATATCCGGCTTTGCCGACTTCACTTATTATTTCTTGTATCGGCACATCCCCGTTGACATAGATGACAGGGTATGTCCTATTGCCTGCATAATAATCCTCCGGAAGGAACAAATTACACGTAAACTCTGAAATTTGTATTTGCTGTATATACATTTCTATCATCCTCTTTATCTATGCATCAGTACGGAAAATTCTTTTTCAAGGCACGTTCCGTAAAGAAAACCGGCACAAGCAAAGCGATACCTTGTACCATACATAAAATGCAGCCCAATCTCCCAACCATATTATCTGAAGCATAATAAAATGGAATATGCAGCAAAAGGGATGGAATCAGTATCGCCCACCCGGTTTTCCACCATAGGCGTCCACAATAATTGTGCGCAAATCTCCATGTGTCCATATTTTTCATAGAACGTGAGGTCCGATATCCAATCATACCGTTAATCTTTTGGGGCGGATGCTTCCACATCACTTTTCCGAAAATAATCATTAACACCGGGATTAACAAATCGCTGACAAGCATAAACCACCAAAACCACATATTAATCGCCCCCTAAATCATTCCTTCTCTGCTATCAATAACCGTATCCGAAACCGTCATTTATCTGTTTTTATCTTTGCGGTATTTCTTCTCAATCACAGTCACATAAATAACCATGACGGCAATTACCTCCAGCAGGCTCCCCAAGATTGTAATGACAATATACCCTGCGTCCAACCCCGGCAAGAGCGGGATGCCAAGTAAGGCAAAAGCGCATCCGAAGACACACCAAAGTTTTCCTACCGCACGATTATATCCTTTGACGTCTTCTACCGCAAATACTTTCGCATTCGCCCAAAATCCAAACGCCACTTCCTTTGTTGACAACATGACATAGATTCCCAGTACAATGAATGCTGCGCTTACCGCCAGCCAGATGATAAAGCCCATATACATAACAATTCCTCCCATCTATACCTCTCCGCTGCATAGCAGTTCTCTGGTTTTTGTCCCGGCATATCAGTATTCCGGTTTTCATTCCCTCGCTAACGCATATAAATTCCTGCCAGATTCAAATTCTCATCAAATGTGATTGTGTATACCACACTGATATTTTCATACATCACGTCCGTCTGCGTGACAATAAGTATTTTGCCTTTCTGCTTTATACCCTGCACATATGTGTTACCGATCGACAGTCTCTTTCCCCAGTCATCTGACATGGGAATCCTTACTTTGTCAATTACCTCCTGCGTCAATACATTCCGCAGTTCATCGACAGCTTCCGCCTGCAGCGTCTCAAAGTCATTCGCATCAAGCAAAGAAACCATCGTCTCCACTCTTGCGCTAACTGTCTCCTTCGAAAGCAGCGCATTATTTTCTATCGTATAAGGTTTCGGGAAAATCCACCATACATAAAAGCCAAGCAAAACGACTCCCAGTACCACTGCTGTAACGATCATCCCTATCTTCTTATTACGGTATGCCTTTCGTTCATTTTCCGGCATATCCTGACTAAACGCATCCGCTATCTCCCGTGGGCTTCCCATACTCTGCATAATCTCTTCCAATGTCTCGCCCTGCTTGATACGCATGGAAATATCCGATAGCAGCTGCGTCCCAATCTCTTTCTTTTTAACGCTGCCGCACTTGATTCTCCCGACAATGTCTTTGACATATTTTTCCGCGCTCATATCATAATCTCCTTCCATATTTGCTTCTATCTATTTTCCCATAATCTGCCCTACGCCGTCTGTAATCTGCTGCCAGCTTAAATAGATTTCCTCAAGCGCCTGTCTGCCCTTATCCGTCATCAGGTAATACTTTCTGGGAAGCTGCTTATCCTCTGCCTCAGACCATCTGCTTTCCACCAAACCTTCGTCTTCCAAACGATACAGAATCGGATAAAGTGTTCCTTCTTTCAGGCAAAAAATATCACCGCTCTTTTCCCGCAATTCCATGATCAATTGGTAACCATACTTCTTTTCTTGCGCAAGAAGCTGCAAAACGAGCATATCCAAAACACCCTTTTTCATCTGCCGTTCATACTTTTCCCTCAATATTCTGCATTCTCCTTCTTATTGCTATATAATTTGTATTACTAAGTATATACTAGCACTACACCTTATGTGTGTCAATATTAGCGGTTACAGTAATCGGACACAATCTGAATCGCGATTTGTACAAATTGTCTCTATAATCGATTCCGTAGTTGGCGTAAACTTATCCGTATGATAAACGGAGGCACACATTGTAAGCCCACATAATATACCTCTGCACAAAAGTCTCTGTCTCACATGTATCTCCTATACTACCACAAGTTACTGACACACTATTATATTTTCAGCGTCCTCGAATTCTTCCGGTACTAAATCCGTCAAAACCGTAGCTGCGGAAAATGGGGCAAACGTGACCGAACTGACTACATGAAACTTACTGTTATCACATAGAACATATGCTGTCCGGCACTGCTCAAGCGCCGTCCTCTTCACCAGCGCTTCATTGGCATCAGGTGTGGTAAATCCCGCCGTCCTGTTAGCACCGTTCGTCCCGAAAAAACCCTTCGTAAAATGATAATCTTTCAGTGTCAATGCCGCCATCGTTCCCACAACTGCTTCCGTGGTGCTCTTCAGCGTCCCCCCTACCAACAGAACATGCATGCCTTTTGCCGCCAGTCTCTGTGCATGCGCTACGGCATTTGTCACAAATGTCGCACTTGTCTCTTCAATGAATCCAATCATATAACCGGTAGTGGTCCCAGCGTCAAGATAAATAAAATCCTGCGGTCCGATCAGGGATGCCGCATATTTTGCAATCTGCATTTTCTCATCTCTGCTCAGTTCAGCCTTCTGCGTCACCGTCGGTTCCGCGGCCAGATAAGTCGCGTCGGCAAGCACTGCCCCACCGAATACTTTTACAAGCCTGCCTGCCTTATCGAGCAGAACGATATCTCTTCGAGCCGTAGATTCCGATATACCCAGAAGTCTTGTTAACTCCGTCACCGTAACGCTGCGCTTTTCTTCTAACAGTTTCAAAATCATTTCGTGTCTCTGTTCTGATAACATATAAATCCTCCAAACAAAACCCCGCTACCAACAGTGTACATCAACCTTGCTGCACCGTAAATAGCGGGATTTTCATTTTATGTTATTAATAGAGTCATTCTGATCATGCAATTGGGCGCATTGTATGCTCTGAGCAAATCCTATAAATTCTCCTGCATGAATTTGCTGACTGCATCGTATGCCGCTTCTTCATCCTCTCCGTCAAAAGTCAGGACAACTTCATTGTCTTTCTTTACACCAAGCCCCATAATACCGAAAATCTTCTTACAATCGCCGGACTTACCGTCTTTTGTAAGCTGAATACTGCAGTTAAATGCTTTCGCCGCCTTTACTAATTCTCCTGCCGGGCGGGCATGAATTCCTTCAGGGTCTGTGATGACATACTTAAATTCTTTCATGATACGTTCTCCTTTTCTAATTTTTTTTAATTGTTTTGTTTCATTTTCGTTTTTATTGTTTTCATTATTTTTTGTTGTTACTTTTTATTGTTGCGTTTTTTATTGTCTAACTTTTGTTGTTTTACTTTTCATTTGCTTTTCGCTAATTCTCATATTTACTCGACATTTTTCTTCAGCACGCCAAGCAGCGCCGTAGAAACTATAGTACCTACAATCAATGCTGCAACATACATGAGCGGATTACCCACTACGGGGAATACGAAGATCCCGCCATGCGGAGCCATCAGTGTGCAGCCAAACAACATCGTCAGCGCTCCTGCCACTCCCGAACCTGCAATACATGCCGGAAGGACATGCAGCGGATCGGATGCCGCATAAGGGATTGCGCCTTCCGTAATAAATGCCAGTCCCATGATAAAGTTGGCGGGCCCTGATTCTCTCTCCTCTTTCGTAAATTTCTTTTTGAAGAAAAGAGTTGCCAATGCAATCGCACAGGGAGGCGTCATTCCACCAATCATGACTGCTGCCATAATATCGTAATTGCCCGCTGCAATTGCGGCCGTACCGAACACATACGCCGCTTTGTTAAACGGACCGCCCATATCAACCGCCATCATGCCGCCTAAGATTAATCCAAGAATCACTTTACTTGTTCCGCCCATACTTGTTAAACCGTTGTTCAGCGCAGTGTTGATCCCACCCATAACAGGCTCTATCACGAAGGACATAATCAGTCCCATGATCAGAATACCAACCAGCGGATAGATGAGTACCGGCGCAATCTTTTCCAAGAATTCCGGCAATTTATCACAAAGTTTGCGAAGCAGAACAATTGTGTAGCCTGCAAGGAACCCTGCTGCCAGTGCGCCTAAGAATCCTGACTTACCGTTCGCTGCAATCATACCGCCCACAAAACCAAGCGCGAGTGCAGGTCTGTCGCCGATTGCCATCGCAATAAATCCTGCCAGTACCGGAAGCATAAACCCAAACGCTATGCCGCCCAGATTCTTAAACCATGCCGCTATCGGTGTAATCGTGCCAAAGTTTGCTCTCTCCGCCGCATCTAAAGAATTCATATCCACACATAAACCGTCAATCAAAAATGCGATTGCAATGAGGATACCGCCGCCTACTACAAAGGGAAGCATATGGGACACGCCGTTCATAAGCTGTGTGTAAATCTGGTGTCCCGCACCACCGCTTTTTCCTGTTGTCTGAGATGTTTTGCCGGTTCCTGCCGCTGCGTGATAAATGGGTGCGTCTCCCGCAATGGCACGGTCAAGCAGCTCGCCTGCCTTACTGATGCCGTCAGATACCTGACACTCAATTACCTTCTTGCCGTCAAACCGCTCCATCGGCACCTGCGCATCCGCCGCAACAATAATACAATCTGCTTCCTCAATCTCCTTTGCCGTCAACACATTCTTGGCCCCGCCGGAACCTCTCGTCTCTATTTTCACAGTACAGTTTCTTTCTTTTGCCGCTTTCTCAATTCCTTCTGCTGCCATGTAAGTATGCGCAATCCCTGTAGGACAGGACGTTACCGCCAGAATTTTCACAGCCCCTGCCTCTGCGCTCCCAGTGTCTGCCAGACGGTCGTCAATATCCGCCTTTTCTTCGTCTGCCTTATCGATAATGGCAAGAAACTCATCTACTGATTTCGCATGGCGAAGATTGTCGGAGAACTCTTCATCCATCATCAGTACCGACAACTTACTGAGTACGTCCAGATGTACATTGTCCTCTGTGTTCGGCGCGGCGATCAGGAAAATCAAAGTAACCGGCTCACCGTCCAACGCATCGAAATCGACGCCGTCTTTTACTACCATGGCTGCAAGCCCCGGTTTGCTCACCGCATCGCACTTGCCATGTGGAATTGCAATCCCTTCGCCAATACCGGTGGTACTCTCTTCTTCCCTCGCATACACCTGTCTGCGGTATGCCTCCTTATCGTTGATCTTCCCACTTTTTGCCATTAATTCCACTATCTGATCAAGCGCCTCGCTCTTATTTGCAGGTGCCCCGGTAAGAGAGATACTTCGTTTGTCCAGTAATTCTGTGATTCTCATGACTCCTTCTCCTTTCCATGATTAATCTGTCTGGTTCAATTCTTGTTAATTTGACGATATACTTCTTCAATCTCCTCTTTCGTTGCGAGCAGTTCAGAAAAAGCACTTGCACTCCCTGCCGCAACCCCCATTGTAAAAGCATGGATATAATCGTGTTTCTCCATCCACCCTGCAATGAATCCGGCAACCATAGAATCTCCGGCTCCTACGCCATTCACTAACTTCCCCTTCGGTGCAGGCGCCATATGAATGCTTCCGTCAGAAGCCGCCAGCACCGCTCCTTCACCTGCCATCGACACTAACACGTTATCCGCGCCCATTTCCTGCATCCTCTTGGCATAAGGAATTACCTCTTCTCTCGTCTTAAGTTCCACTCCAAATATTTCACCCAGTTCATGATTATTCGGTTTTACTAAGAACGGATGATACTCCAGCACATTGACTAACAACTCCCTCGTGGCGTCCACTGCGATCATCACACCTTTCCCTTCAAGGCGCTGCATGATTTTGCGGTATATATCGTTTGGCATGGAGCCGGGAATGCTCCCCGCAAGAATTAGCACATCTCCCTTATTCAGAACATCCAGCCTGCTCATCAGCTTCTGTATATTTTCTTCACTGATCAATGGTCCGCACCCGTTAATCTCAGTCCCGTCAATGGATTTCAGTTTCAAATTGATACGTGAAATACCCTCGCGGATCTGAATAAGATCGGATTTCACGCCCATCTCTTCAATCCGGCGGACAATCTCATCTCCCGTAAATCCTGCCACAAAGCCAAGTGCCGTATTTGTAATTCCCAGATTTCCGAGTACCATCGACACATTAAGCCCTTTGCCTCCGGGAAGTATCAATTCTGAGCTGGTCCGGTTTGTAAGCCCTAATTGAAAATTCTCCACCGAAACGATGTAATCCAGCGACGGATTAAAAGTAACCGTATAAATCATCCCATGCCCTCCTTATTTTTATGGTATTGCTTCCATGTTCATAACCGCTTTTCTTTTTGTAATTGCATTATACAATCATAATCAGTCAAAATCAATCATATTTATTCACAAAAGATAGCGCTGGATTTTATCTATTGTGCACATTTTTGATTGATTATAAATGTTTATGATTGTTTTTATGAGCATACACTATTAAGCCATTTAATTTATTGTAAAATTATGAGTATTTCTACGAAAAGCTCAGAAAAACTTCCTATAACATAAAAATCCTTCCAGTTTCTATATAAATCAGAAACTAAAAGGATTTCTATTCCATATGCACTTGGTGAGGTGCATAATCTTAACTGTAAGATAGAGGATATGAAGCGATAACAGACAGGGCGGCGGGATAGTCAATGTCTATCACCGTCGCCCTTTGTTGAATTATTATTAAACCGATAAAATGGAATTTGTAATATTAGTTCTTATTTTTCAAAAACTGCAAAACTACATTCGTAAGGATGGGCGCAATACAAACTTTCTCGCTTATCAGTTAATATACTTCTCAGTATAATTTGAAAATCTCCGCCACCTGATAAAATCATGTATTCTGCCGCCAAAAACAGCAATAACTGATTTGTCATCACCGCAGCCAATGTACCCCCACCTCCTAAAACCAATGTAGGCATAACAACTCCTAACAGATATTGCCACTTTTTCAACGGTTCGAAGCAAGCGCAGTATGGGGACAAAGTACTCCAAACGATTCCAAAATCAATCGCATGAAAATGATTTTTTGCAAAAATCCCCCAGGTAATTCCATGTATTAGCTCATGCACAATAATCAAGCATAGAATGAGCAGAGGCAGCTCCACAGCAAATCCCCATGAAATACTATCTAAATTAAAACCATTCACATTATTGTAGAACCAAAATGTTAAAGCCATAAACGGAAACATGACTAAAATACCTAAATACTTTGCTTTTTGCGTATCAATAATCACATTCTTTATTTTGTATTCTTTTTGTTGCATTTCCGAACTTAATTTTTCAAAGTAATCCTTACGTTTCAATTCTTTTTCTGTTAATTTTCTTTTATCGTCATCCATAGATGATTCCTCCAAATTTCAGTTTATCGGTTTGTATCAGGAAAACCGTGACAAAACGCTTCAAGTCTGACCAGCCGATGAACAAATGCTTCTTTATTTGTAGAATGTAATGCAGCCTGCTTTCGTCGGGTGGTCTACGATCAGGCTATCCCGTTCCTTTAATACATTAGCCGCAATCATCAAATCAGCTCCCGCTGCAACAAAATTAACCAGCATAGTAAGTATAGATACGGTCCCGGGATAGATAAGGATAAACAACACGCTGCCTATACCCAATACGATAAAAGGTGTTAAAACGCCTATTAGGTATTGCTTCTTTCTTAATGCTGTTTTGCAGGCGCAACTCGGCATCATTGCATTAATATTGAAATGAACCGTATTCCATCCTTTACCGCTTGAAACCGCCCAGCCAATCCCATGCAATAACTCATGTATTATAGTTGAAACAGCAATAATTACAAAAAACATGATGTAAAACGAAAATCCGCTTACTTCTGATAAATGCGCTCTTTCAATCAGCAAGAGACGATACATGAAGCCAGAGATCATTACAAACGGAAGTGCATAAAGAACCCCTAAAACCATAGCTTTTCCGGATGAAATAGTAATATCTTTTTCTTGATAGTCCTTTTCTCGTAATTGTACTTTCATCTTTTCAAATTCATCGCTGTAACCACTCATTCAATATTCTCCCGGCTCTGCTTATTCCTGCCAAGTCCTTTCAACGCCTCCAACGTCCCTTTCAGATTATTTGCATGCCAGTTATTAATAAACGTCCAGTCCTCCAGACTGTTTATGCCTGAACTGCGAAGCGCACTTAATTCTGCCTGCTGCGCCATCAGTGAGATTACTTCGTCTTGAAACCGGATATCAATACGATAGTTTAATCCTTCCTCTGTTACCTGCACGCCAAGAATAGAATCATAGGGCAGCTCCAGCGCCACTTCTTTCTTAACATCCGCCCATATATCAGAAAACGGAAGCAACACGATAGATTCCTTGCAGAAGGAAAGCGCGAAGTAATTGTTCCTCAGAAGTTTTGCGATTCTGTCGCTCAAATTAACCGGCGCATAAGATACCACGATCGACTTCCCTTCCTCCGCTTCATAACCTAGACCCTTTAACACCTGATTGATTCTTTTTGTGTTTGCCATAATATCCACTCTCCTTTGTTCTTCGTTTGATGTTGGACTCATTATAGCAACACACTTTCATAGCGGCATATTTCTTTCGCAAAATGTTAATTTGGCTTCGCCAAAAGCAAATTTCTTTGAAAATGGCAACGCCAATCACATTATTGATATTGTCATGATAGACTCCCTCTGTATTCCGTCTTCGCCTTGCGGGACAGCGGGCACTCCTCTCCCGTGTCAAGTTCCACAATCTGTTCCTTCAGATGCACCGTCCGGACATGCGCACGGTTCACGAGAAACCCCCGGTGACACCGCCAGAAATTTTCTCCAAGCTGTTTCTCAAAATGATCAAGGCTGTTGTTAAACTCCAGAAGTTCATTGACAAGATGAAGTCTCAGCGTATGCTTATACCCCAAGGCTTCAAAGTATAAAATATCCTGCACCGGGATATGCCGCACCGTATCAAACAATTTCAGCGTACAATAATTACCTTGTCCCGAAGGTTCATCGTGCAGTCTTTCCTGAATGCTCTCGAAGCATTCCCGTACCCTCACAGACATTGCGTTATAGTCACCTTTTACAATATAATCCAAGGCCTCCAAGCGAAGGCGGAATGTCTCAAACGCCAAATCGCCATGCGCCGTGATGAACACGATAAAGCCTCTGGGGTCGTACCGCCGCAATTCCTGCGCAAGCGCCAGACCACTCATCTGCCCCGGAAAATCTATGTCTAGGAAATAAACTGCCGGAACTGTATCCTGCCGCTGCATATCCAGCAATCCTGCCGGGTTATCCGCCACCCGCACCGGTCCCATATCCGCGTCCAGAATCATAATCTGATCCGATATGATCTTCTTTAGATGTGTACTGATGACTTGTTCGTCATCGCAAATATATACGGGAATCATGCTTTCCTCTCTCTATCCGTTATCATTTTCTGATATGAATCCTAAACTAGTCTTACACTGTCTATCCGTTCTCTTTGCAGATTGCACATACCGCTACACAGACTGCATAGGCATACGCAGTTCCTGTACAAAAAATCCGTCGCGCAAGTAAGTCCTCGCTACACAGCCGGGATAACGGGATATAATCTTACGGTAACTGCTAAGTCCGGTTCCGTGGCCGCTTCCTTTGGTGGTATAACCTCTTTCCGCAATTGCATTTAAATCCGGCTCCGTCTCATAATTGTTGACTACCGCCACATAAAGTTCCCTTTCCTCTTGCAGCAATACAAGTCGTATCTGTCCGTCTTGAAACGGAACTGCCTCTATTGCGTTGTCGATCAGAATCCCCAGACCACGCAGGAAATCCGCCGTCTCCATCACCTGCTTTTCCTGCACCGGATTCAGTACTTCCAGCGCGCTTTGAATATGCTTCTGACGCATTGCCGCCAATTTCGTAGTCAAAAGACTGCGAATGGGATACGGTTTGATATTATTCAGACAGTCCATCTGTTTAATTTCATTTCCAAGCTTTTCATCGAAATAACTGCTCGTTTTCTTCATAAATTCCTGTATTCCGTCAAGGTCGCCTTCCTGCGCCTGCAAAGTCAGTCCCGAGAAAAGATTGGTCACATCATGCCGGAACGCCCGAATTTCCTGCTGCAGCTCTTCCAGCAATTCCATATGCGACTGCTGCTGTGCGATCGTTTCCTCCTGCACATGGATTTTCTCCTGCCCTGCAGTATACATCGCCATAAACTGAATCCATAACAAAACCACCGTAATCAGGGAAAAGAAGAAGAAAGCGTACAACATGTTCGGCTCAGCACCGGGATAGAAGAAATCAATAAATGACCAGAAAAGCATAAAGATCCAGCCGACCGCCACCATCACCACCGTTTTGAATCTGCTGGAAAACAGCGCCGCAAAATAACGGTAAAATCCACTTTTGCGAAGTATGTACGCCGCCAGAAAAGCAATAAAAAATCCCCACAGTTTAGGAAGGATAAGCGTTATAAAAGTATAGAGATACATTCCGCCAAACAGGGGACTGTAAGTTGCTGCCGCCGTGGCGACTACGTCATCTGCCGTATTGATAACGAAATGACTGAGCATAGCTGCCGTCAATCCCTGTAGAAAGGGAACGCCATAACATTTCCGGATCACGATTCCCAGCGCCGCCGCCCCAACCGTATATCCTGCGATTGCAAATAGCAAAGAGAAATATGGTCCGAACAAAACATCCTCATCGACCAGCCATGTTGACAAAAGCACCACCATTACATTAACCAAAGAGGAGCACACCGCATAGATGAGGAACGGACGAATCCTTACTTTCTTACCGACGATACCGACGCACAGCCAGAACAAACCGAGTCCTGAGAGGATAAACACAAAAATAACGACCGAAATGCGAAATGAAAAAGGCATAGTTTACAACTCCTTGATATCTGTTTTGCTTTTTTCATTTTACTATTCCGGTCATCATTTTTCAACTATGCTATAGCCCTGATGATTGCTTTCATCCAGTTTGCAAAGATATGGAAATAATCCGGCACATTGGCGTCGATTGCCGCAATCATTGCCTGATGGTCGAAGCTGCCGTCTGCCGCCCGTACTTCTTCATAAATACTGCCTACCGCCTCACTAAATCCCAGCGCAATATTTCCATGCGCCGAGTCGCCGATGGCAACCTGCTGCCCGACGGCAAACGCACCTAAACTAAACTGTCCGACTGCTAACGCGCCCATAGTGAAAATACCCGTGCTGAGTGCTCCGCCGGCAATCACACCGACTGCGAGAGAACCAAATGCGATGCCGCCCAGAACACATGCCCCAAACGCAAACAGAAGACCGACGCCCACCGGCGCCAACGTAATGATTCCTAATCCCACAATCCCGATGGCAATAATACCCTGTGCGGCATTGCCGATAGCAATCACGCCTTTTGCCCGCACAGGCCGCAGCCCAATATTGACATGTACAAGCGGTATTCCCCTAAAAGTCTTCTTACTTTTATATTCATAATGAAAAGTGGATTGCTGTCTTCCTTGTGCCATCCGCTGTTCTTGATATCCTTCAACCGATTCTTTGAGCAGATAATCTGTGCTGACGCCAAGCATCTCGCTGATTGCCACAATCTTATCCAGTTCTGGAACGGACTGATCCGTCTCCCATTTCGATACGGACTGCCTCGATACGCCTAACATATCGCCGAAGCTTTCCTGCGACATCCCTTGTTCCGTCCTGAGTCTGTATATTTTTTCTCCAAGTGTCATATGATTGTCTCCTTATGTTTTGTTTTTTTCTTTTTACATGTATCAATGTCTCAGCAAGAACATATCGACACACTAATCTTGCGGGTAGCTATCCCGATTGAGTAACTGTCTTCAATCTACCTAAATCATAAAACAAAACCTTCTAAATGACTATATAGAGCGCTTGGAAATTTGTCAACTGACAGTTGCAGGCGGCATGTAATGTGGCTTTCTATAGGATTCTCGTCTGCACAAACTCTGCAAACCTCGGTAAGATAAATGAGACTTCTCCATACTTACTTGTATCTATAACCCCTTTTCGCTTCAACCGGTCCCTGTATACCGAAAACTTTTCCAAAAGATAACGTAAACGGATCATTCATAGCAGTCCCCTTTCTGCTGTTTATATAACGTTTCATTTTTATATAAGTTTATATAACTTTCTCTAATATATATAACTATATATAAGTTTATATAACTTTTTGTCAACAGCCTCCATCAGACAAAAAGATTTATGAATATACAAAAAAGGCGTCCCAAAGCTTCTCTTCCCGGAACACCTTTTCTTATTACTGTTACGTGCAAACTCCTATTGCATGAAATTCTTCATCTTAATGGCATCCGCCGCCGCAATGCTTGCAGTCGCCGCCGCAGTGTAGAGATTTACCCGCCTTTCTGTCTTTAATCATGCTTCGCAGTGCAAACGCCACTGCCGCCGCCACAATTGCTAATACAATTACCGTTCCCATACGATTATCTCCCACATTCATTCTTTACGCCTATTTTACAATTATATTATGCAAAGCCGTAAATTCTAGTTTTGCTGTTTTTGGCGGTTAGTTATTCCTAATTTCCTATTAAAAATATCATGTGTACACCGAAATGTCAATTCCTTTTTCGACTTATTTTATGGAGGTTTTTTGAACCCGTTTTATGGAGTCCCTCTTTTTATAGAGCCTCTTTACGAAATGCCTTTTCAGGGCACCTCTGTCTTTTAGGGAATCCCCATCTTTTAGGGCACAAACCGCGCAATCCGGCGGTGTGGTGTGCGGCACAATCCGCGCAGACCACGCTGTTTCTTACCCATGGCGGCACGTCACAGACCTGCGGGTGGTTTACATGATCATTATCAATGTACACAGTCATACCGTTATTACCATCTGTATGGAAAAGAAATGAATAAGCTTTTATATTCCGGCATCGGCGTAAAGCCCTGCCTGTATTCGCCACATCGCCGCATATTTTCCGTTCGCTCCGACCAGTTCCTCGTGGGTTCCTTTCTCCACGATTCTTCCCTTCTCCATCATATAGATGCAGTCCGCATCGCGTACCGTGGACAATCTATGCGAAATAAAAATTACCGTCTTATCTTTCGCAATCTCATTTAATTCCTGATTCAGACGATATTCAGCCAGCGGGTCTAACGCGCTGCTCGGTTCGTCCATAATAATCATATCCTGTTTACGGTATAGTGTACGGGCAATGGCAACCTTCTGCGCCTCACCGCCTGACAAGTTCACCCCGTCTTTCTCAAACTCCGTCGTCAGCGGCGTTTCAACCTGATAGGAAAGCCTGTTATCTTCCAGTGTAAAGTGCGCCTCATACAACGCTTTCTCCACCTCATAATTTTCCTCCCTGCTTCCGGTTTCCACATCCATCAGCACATTCTCTTTCAGTGTCGCCGCATAAATCTTGAAGTCTTGAAAAACAGAACCAATGCTGCGCCGGTAATCCATGACTTCATAATCTCTGATATCTTTTCCATGATAGCAGATTCTGCCCGACAGCGGATCGTACAATCTCAGCAGCAATTTTACCAGTGTGGTCTTACCTGAACCATTATATCCCACAAGCGCAATCTTCTGCCTCGGTTCGACAGAAAGTGTCACATCATTTAATACCTGTTTTCCTGCAAGATAGCCAAAGTCTACATGTTCCACCGAGAGGCTGCCGCTGCCTTCCGGTACCGCCTCATTTTTATTGGAAGCAATCGTAGATTCCATTTGCAGAAATTGTCTGATCCGGTAAATGTAAGCCGCGTTCTCCGCCATTGACCGTAAGCTGCCGACTATAATTTCCACACTTGCGGATATCCGCAATACACAATTACGACTTGTGATAAGCTGCGCGCCTGATACAATCCGCAGTACAAGCATCTGGTACAAAAGAAGTGTCCAGACTGCGCCTTCCTTGACAACGCGGGATAATACCACGTCATGCAGCAGACTATAACCAAATAGCTGCTTGCCGTATTTCTTATGAACCGCTTTTATTTTATCATTCGCATTCGTATAATCAGCCCTGCATTTGTCCTTCATCTGCGGATATAAACGAAGTTCTCCAGCATAATCGGACAGATAAAACACTCTGTTTCCATATTCACGCTTCTGTTCATGGGTGACGCGCTCCATACGCGCTGCCACCGTCTTCTTATTTTCCTGTACAACGCAGAGCAGTTCCAGCGGAAGAATCACTACCAGTACAAGCAAAGCTGCGGGATTAATATATGCGCAATAGAATACGGAGCATGTTACGCCAAACAGACGCGCAATGATTGAATTCTCAAAGACCAGATATCTGTCCATGCAGCGGTCCGTCTCCTCCGTTGCCAGAATAAATGTCTCATAGAAGTCTTTGTCATCATAACATGACAAATCTATCTCTTTTGCTTTCTCATAAATTTCCATCCGCAATGCCTGATACAATATCTGCTTCCCCCGCGGGAATACATAATGCTTATATATCGCAAAAGTCACTGTGGAAATTGCGATGGCCGTCATCAGGATTCCCATACACCACAGAATCTTCCTAAAGTCTCCGCCTTCTTCCGCCACGGTCAGAACATAGTTAACCGCCCAGGTAAACTCGAAGAAGATCGAAACCTGCAATTTGATACTCTCAAATAAGTGGAAAGCCATAACTCCCGGCGCTTTCTTATAACAAAATTTGGTCAGATACCATTGTTGCGCCAGAACCTGCCGCCATGTAAGCATTTCTTTCATATCCTTTTCTCCCTAATTTCAGTTCGGTTCCACGAAGTAATTCTCGTATAAATCACCTTCAACCCTGATAATTTTCCGCCTGCAGGCGATATAAGGATGCGTATTCTCCCTTCCGGCTCATCAGTTCGTCGTGCGAGCCTCTTTCCAGAATCCTGCCGTTTTTCATATAGAAAACAATATCCGCATCACGGACAGAAGATAATCTATGTGAAATAAAGAATAACATTCTGTCCCTTCCATATTCCCTTATATTTTCAAATAACTGAAACTCCGCAATCGGATCGAGCGCACTGCTCGGCTCATCAAATACCGCAATCGGGCTCTCCTTTGCAAACGCCCTTGCCGCCAGTATCTTCTGGTTCTGTCCTCCGGAAAATACAACGCCCTCCTTGGAAAACTCACGGGTGAGTATCGTTTTTTCCTGAAGGGGATGACTTTCCACCTCTTCATACATATCTGCAAGCTTAAGTGCTCGCCATACCTTTTCTTTATCCTGTGCTTCTTCCGCGTGATGTCCCATCAGAATATTCTCCTCTATGGTATCCGCAAATATCCTGCCATTCTGAAATGCAGTCGCAAACAGTTCTCTGTATGCCTTCACCTGATATGTACGGATATCGGTTCCATTCACCAGAATGCGTCCTTCATCCGGGTCATACAAACGCATCAGAAGCTTCATCATAGTGCTCTTTCCCGCACCGTTATACCCCGCTAACGCCACGCTCTGATTTCCTTCGATTTTGAAATTGATGTCTTTCAACACATATTCTCTTTTATTTTGATTTGAGTCCGTCAAGATGCGTAGCATTTCTTGGTCATGCAATTGAGCTTTACTCAATTTTTTATATCCGAATGACACATGCTCAAATTCAACAGAGCAAATCGGCAGCTCCGGAATGATTCCGTCCTGATCTTCCGGAATCGCCGGTTCATATTCGAGGAAATTACGTGTCTGCTCCAAATATAATCCATTCTTTGCCACGGTCATGACGGAATCTGCAAACCCGATCAACGTCCATGTATTGGAATTCATCGTCGTCTGAATGACCGCCATCTGCGCAAAAGCCATCGTCCCACTGACCAGTACGCGATAGCCGGCGTAGAGTACCGCTCCCTCCTGCAATAGCGTGAAAGTAAAATACTGGAACAACCAGAACAGAATCATATTTCCGATACAATATCGCCCGATGACTTTTTGAATCGCGCCGACCGCCCGGTCATACTGCTTTTTCAGTAACCGGAATACATTGGTCATGCGGATTTCTTTCGCATACTCTCCCAGATGGATCGTCCTGTTCACGTAATCCGCCATTCTCTGAAACACAATATTTTCCTTTTCCATACGGAAAATCCTGCTGTTCAATATGCCGTAGAAGACAAAGTTGCCGAGAATCGGAAAGATTGTAAACAGAATTGCAAAACGGTCAATCTGATAAATGATAACCGTTGCCACCATCATAGCCGCAAATCTGGCCACAATCTGACATGCGCTCTGAAGTGTGTCCGGCAGCTTGATATGCGCCTGACTGACCGCCATCATATATTCATTGTAAAACTCACTGTCCTCAAAGCAAAGCATATCCACCTGACAAGCCTTATCGTACAACATTTTGTTGATACCGACATACAATTCCACATCCGTGACAGGTTTGACATATGTCTCAAAAAACCGGTTAAATATTTCAAGCAGCGCTTCCAGCGCCACAACGCTCCAGACATATAACATCATTTTTTCGAACGGCGTTCTTTTCATCGCCATGTCGAGAATAAACCGAATGAGGACGCAAGAAATAATCAGCCAGTCTATATAGGTAAAAATCCACTGCAAAAGTTCCATAATAACACGCTTACGGTTAATTCTCCATCCGATCTGCAATGCAAATTTACACGATTTAAATGTTCTGTATACAAAGCTGTTTTTCATGCTCTCTTTTCCCTTTCGAACTGTTTGAACACATTGTACCACATAAATATTCGTCACTCATTTTCTGTCCTTCAATCCGTTCTTTTTGTCCTCCAATTTCCATTGCATGTGTTCCGAATATTATCTATACTGAATATGGGAAATTACAGTCATTATTCATGGGGTTACATACGATATATGAAACAACGCGGAGGATTTTATGCTGCAAATTGCTATCTGTGACGACGAAACGCTCCTCTTAAATGAAATCAGGCAAATAACGGAAGACTGCCTGTCCGGTCAGAAGGTTTTCCAAATTATATCAACCTATACCGACGGACAGACGCTCCTATATGATATTCAGGACGGCAGGCATTTTGATCTGCTGCTTCTTGATATTGAGATGCCGGATATATCAGGAATGGAACTGGCCCGCCGAATCCATAACCTTCTGCCGGATGCCCTTATGGTCTTTGTGACCGCTCACTATAAGTACGCTGTGGACGCTTATGAGCTCCATATCTTCCGATATATTCCCAAAAATCAGCTAAAAGAACGGTTGTCTCATGCATTAAAAGACGCTGTCTCGCTTCTGGAAATCCAGAACACAGACTCCTACATTGTCAGCAGTCAGAATCGCCTCGAACGCATTCCGTTTAAGGAGATTCTTTACATTGAAAAAGACGGAAAGAACGCTATCTTTCATATAACCGAAACCGCAAATCGGGCAACGCAGAAAAGTCTGTCGGAATACCGGACAGATCATACCAGGCGCATCCGCAAATCACTTACGGAAGTTTTTAATGAGTTACACTCCGAAGAATTTTACTTTATTGAACGGGGATTTATCGTAAATCTGCGGCATGTATCGGGTATTACCCGTACCGACTGCGTCCTTACCGATAAGACGCATCTGCCGATTTCCCAGAGCCGGCTGACGGAATTTAAAAGGATGTTGAATAAATATTGGAAAGACAAAGTGTGATGTGCCAAATCCAAGCAACGGCACATGGAATAGAGGCGGCAATGTTACAGACACGCAGGAATAAAATCAAATTCTTAGAACGCAAAAATCAGGTGCTGGAGGAAAATTACCATCTTCTTACCCAGCTTTATCAGAAAAATGAACGTTTATACCATGACATGAATCATCATTTACAGATGATCTATCATCTTGCCAAAAATCAAGGTGTGTCCGAAATTACAGAATATGTTCATTCCATCAGCACGCCAATCAACGAACTTTCCGATATGACTTGGAGCGGCGTCGATATGGTTGACGCCATCTTAAACCACGCAATCCTCGAAGCCCGCAGACAGGAGATTATATTGAATGTAAATGTAGAATTTCCTCCAAACAGTACGATTACCTCTGACGATTTATGCGTAATTCTGTTTAATCTTCTGGATAATGCCATGGAAGCCAGCCAGCGCTATCTACGGCAGAATGAAGATACCCCATCGGTCGAATTAACCATTCGCAGAATTCATCAATTCCTGATCATCAAAATACAAAACCCCTGCGTACCGCCCCGCAGGTTGTTCGGAATATTTCCCACCACCAAATCTGACCCTCTTCATCACGGAATCGGTCTGCGCAATGTGCGCGAGAAAGTTGAGAAATATAACGGCAGTCTGGAATTCGAAGTAAAAGATAATCTGTTTACGGTCACGGCGCTGTTGTTTTATGAGGAAGCAGACACAGCGGCAGAAACATAGCCGCAAATATTATGAAAAGTGAAATATTATAAAAAAGACACATACCTTTGTACTTAGTTCAAATAGAACTTAACGAAAGGTATGTGTCTTTAATCTATACTTACAATCTCTTCAGCAGTTCTTCTCTCTGTGCCTCATATCCCGGCTTGCCAAGAAGCGCGAACATGTTCTTCTTATAACTCTCCACGCCCGGCTGGTTAAACGGATTCACACCAAGCAAATATCCGCTGACGCCGCAGGCAAACTCGAAGAAATAGAATAATTCGCCCAGATAGAACTCATTGACTTCCGGTACATTAATCATGAAGTTCGGAACCTGTCCGTCTGTATGTGCAAGAATCGTTCCGTTCATCGCACTCTTGTTAACAAAATCAACATTTTTACCTGCCAGATAATTCAAACCGTCTAAGTCTACCGGCTCTTTACCGATAATAATCTCTTCCCTGCTTGTCTCAATGTTTAATACCGTCTCAAACATCGTTCTGGAACCGTCCTGAATAAACTGTCCCATGGAATGTAAATCTGTGGTGAGATCAACGCTTGCCGGGAAAATACCCTTCTGATCTTTGCCTTCGGACTCGCCGTAAAGCTGCTTCCACCACTCAGATACATAATGCGCACTCGGTTCGTAGTTGGCAAGAATCTCTATGACTTTGCCTTTCCTCAATAAAATATTGCGAAGCGCCGCATATTTCACCGCGTCATTCTCCTCGAAAGGAGCCTCCAATGCCATTTTTCTGCCTTCTGCCGCACCTTCCATCAATTGATCAATATCCGCACCGGATACCGCAATCGGAAGAAGTCCTACCGCTGTCAATACAGAAAAACGTCCGCCTACATCATCCGGAACGACGAAACTCTCATAACCTTCTTCGTTGGCAAGATTCTTAAGGGAACCTCTCGCCTTATCGGTAGTCGCATAGATTCTCTTTGCCGCGCCTTCCTTACCATACTTCTTCTCCGCCATCTCTTTAAATACGCGGAATGCAATCGCCGGCTCCGTAGTCGTTCCGGACTTGGAAATCATATTAATGGAGAAATCTCTGTCGCCAATGACGTCAATCAAATGCTTAATATACGTAGAGCTGATAGAATTACCTACAAAATAAATCTCCGGCGTCTTCCTGACAGACTTATCTACTACATTGTAGAAGCTGTGGCGTAAAAATTCAATTGCCGCTCTTGCGCCGAGATAAGAGCCGCCGATACCGATTACCACCAAGACCTCGGAATCACTCTGAATCTTCGCCGCCGCCTGCTTAATCCTTGCGAACTCTTCCTTATCATAATCAACCGGCAAATCAATCCAGCCTAAGAAATCATTTCCGGCCCCTGTTTTTGACACAAGTACTTCTTTCGCATCAAGCGCCAGTTTCTTCATGGATTCTACTTCGTTCTCACCAATAAAAGAAGCTGCTTTAGAATAATCAAATGTAACTTTGCTCATTTCATCCTCCATTCCGAAGTGCTTAGCCGTATCATATCTACAGCTAACCAGTTCACCTGTTTTTCTATCTGCACCACACATAAGTGTAGCATTGCATACACGGTTTTTCAAGATTTTTCCAAGCCGTCTTATTTATTATTGACTGCGTCCTCAATCAATCCGATAATCGTTCCGATCGCATCCCTCTGGTTGCTTTTACTCATCGCGTCAATATAAGTAAATCTGTTAAAATATAATTCCTGAATCTTTTCCAACAGTAATTTGTTGGTTAGATCATCCTCGTCTATTACAATACTGAATCCCTGTGATTCAAAGGATTTTGCATTCATAATCTGGTCTCCCCTGCTGCTTCCCATCGGCAGCGGGATCAAAATATTTGGCTTCTTTAAAGCAAGCAGCTCGCTGATGGCATTCGCTCCTGCTCTGGAAATCACCAGATCAGCCATAGCGAAAAGATCTTTCATCTCAGACCGGACATATTCAAACTGCTTATATCCTGATGTGGTAAGAAGAAGATTATCCATCTTTTCCTTTCCGCAAAGATGCACTACCTGAAAATCTTTCAGAAGTTCCGGAAGCACGTCTCTTACCGCCTGATTAATCGCCGCCGATCCGAGACTTCCTCCCACAACCATGATGATCGGCTTGGAAGCATCGAAGCCGCACAGTCTGTATCCGGCTTCTTTACTGCCCATGGCAAGCTCTTTCCTGATTGGAGAACCGGTCAGCACGGCTTTACTTGTCGGCAGCATACTGAAGGTCTCCGGGAAATTACAGCAAACTTTCCTTGCCACCGGAATACAGAGTTTGTTAGCAAGTCCCGGCGTCATATCGGACTCATGTATGATACACGGAATGCCTAAAGAGTAAGCGGCGCGGACCACCGGCACGCTGACAAACCCTCCCTTGGAAAAAACTACGTCCGGCTTGATTTCTTTAAGATACTTTCTCGCTTCCCTCATTCCCTTTAATACCCGGAACGGATCGGAAAAATTTTTCGGGTCAAAATATCTTCTGAATTTGCCCGTTGCAATACCGAAATACGGAATATTAAAATCTTCCATCAGCTTCTTCTCAATACCGTCATACGACCCCATATAGGCTATCTCGTACTGAAGTTCGCGCAGCTTCGGAATAAGCGCCATATTAGGCGTTACATGTCCGGCAGTTCCGCCGCCGGTAAGTACAATTTTCTTACTCATTATTAAAGAAACCTCCTAATTGTCTAAGATTTCCTGTAAAGCACATGCCAGTTGATCGGGGCAGGAAGTATTCTTAAACCCGCATTTAATGCCTCTCAACTTTCCGATTGCTTCCTCAATCTTCATTCCTGAAACCAATCTGGATATTCCCTGCAGATTTCCGTTACATCCTCCCGTAAATTCTACGGACTTGATCACACCGTCTTCTACTTCCAAGTCGATCGCTTTAGAACATACCCCTTTCGGATGATAAACCATTTGTATTCCCTCCAGTTTACAATTAATATTTTCCCCGGATAATTCCTTTTTACACATTGCCAGACGCAAGATGCTTTTAACTGCGCTCATTGTACCACATCGGTAAATGCCACAGATGTAAATCATTTAGGCAAGAATTACTGTGTAATTCTTGTAACGCAAGCCGCCGGGCTTGCGTTTATTATAACATATTTTTCTATTTATTTCCAGTATGCTGGTCGGCAATACAGCGTTGAAATATACCGTAAAACAGATTAATTTAACGACGCTTTACGGCTTTAACATTACAGCTTTTCAAATATAATATAGGTATGCGGATTATTTTATCGTATCTGGGGAGGGTATGACGAATCATGTTTTCGATTTTTTTTGTACATAAGAATTTTATGGTCGCGATTCTGACATTGCTGTTTGCTAGTATCATATGCCAGATTGTGATGGGAGTGATTTACCATCGCCTGATCTGGGAAACGGAACATATGTCCACCACCGGCAACAAATCTTTGCAGCAGCTTAAACTCAAATTTTCCGGCTGCTGTAAAATCAACGAGCGAGTTTCTAATGTTACCGTTTTTGTGGACAGGTTTATCAGTCATATGAAATTCGGCATTGTTCCTCTATCCATGATAAAGCATCTGTCGGGACAACTCATGCTTCTCGCGGTTCTGGTCGCCGGAATCGGCGCATGCTTAAGCATTATACATAATGAAACTTTCCTAAGCATCGCGCCTTTTTATGTTATCAGCTTTCTCGGTCTGTACTGCTATTTTGCAGTCTCCTCGCTGATTGACGTTCCCGGCAAAATCAACATACTGCGGATTAACTTGGTGGATTATCTGGAAAACCATTTGGCAAATCGTCTGGAACAGACCGAGTTAGACATGAAGTTGGTTAATCCGGACACAAAAGAAAGTAATGAAAATCCGCCTCTCGGGGCATCTGCCGTTCAGGATTCTTACGCCGCTTTTTCAGGTACGGAAATGGAAGAACTGGAATTGCTGCTGCAAGAGTTCCTTCTGTAAAAAATAATGGACAATCCCCCTCATCTCCTATAGAATGTTTAATGTACTATAATATATGTATCTACACATGAAGAGGGGGATTACATGGAAGACCTATTAAAACAGTTCAAAAAGAAATCTATCAAAAATGTACTGCCTGTCACAATTATTCTGACAATTGTCGCCGTCATTTTATTCCTTATTAACGGCGCTGCAGTGCCACAATTATTCAGCATGTTTTCCGGCGGCATGAATCTGGATGATATTCCTTCAACCCGGTTATATAATACTATTGCAAGCAGTGAAATTTCCGCTGTATATGACTGCTTTGCCGAATATGAATCCAGTGACGGACAAATTTACGAATATTATATCATTCCTTACGGTGAGGAATGGGAGAAATATATCGGCGTGCGTGTCAAGGAAAGTAAAGCACCCGATCTGGACCGCATCTGTGACGACACATGGGAGTATCTCATGGGAAACGAAGAAATTTCTTTGGACAACTCTGTCCTTGTCAAAGGTAACGTGCGCCTTATGAATTATGAAGAATCAAAATATTTTAAAGAATGGTTCCGGGATATGGAGTTTACCGATGACGAAATTGAGGACTGCGCTGTTGAATATGTTCTTGTAGACGATAGATTTGCCGACGATATCAGCCCGCTCCGTCTCTATCTTATGTGCGGCGTCGGCATCATCATTTTCTTAATCGGCGTCTGGGTTTTCATCAAAGCGTGCCTCGGTCTCTACATCAAAGATATCAAGAAAGATTTTGCGCAGCTTGGCGGTTATGCGGAAGGACAGATTGTCTCAGATTATGAGAATGCCTGTACATTCGGCAAGGGTATTCGTGTCGGTCGTCTCTTTACATACAACACTGCCTCAACATCGCCCCGCGCGTATCTGAATAACAACATCGCCTGGTTATATCAGCATCGCACAAAGAATTACACGAACGGTCTCTATACCGGCAGCAATTACAGCCTCGTGCTTTATCCGGTAAACGGCGACGGCAAGGTGGCGGACAGTTTTGATATCAAGAAAAAAGACAAAGACAGAATCCTCGAATACTATGCGAATAATTTCCCGCATATGGTCGTAGGATTTTCCGAAGAACTCCGAGATATGTATCACCGCGACCGGGGAGCCTTCTTAGCGCTGCGTTACGCACAGGCACAGACGGACGCATTCGGGCAGATGCCCCTGCAGGGTGATGGCTTTAAGCAAGCGTCTCCGCAGAATAATGAGTTCACTCCGATGCCGTAACCGGCATAAAATAATATGCGACATAAGAACAGGGCTATGCCATCAATATAAAATGGCATAACCCTCTTTTATTTCTCTGTTTACGGCTTTTATATTTTTTTGTAATAATAGAATCCGTAAGCGGGTATACTGACTTCATTCAGTCTGACTTTCTTTCCCGCTATCAATTCGGTATAGTCGTCCCCGCTTTCTTCTATATGTATTGTCTTATCATATTCGCTGAAATTGAACACGCCGATTATTTTGTCACCGTCATAATATCTTCCTATGCACAGTACCGATTGATCGCCTATCTCTATCGTCCATGCGTCCGCATCCGAAACAAACGCCTTCTGTGTCTTGCGAATCTCCTCTAACTGTTTCAGTCCTTGGAAGATCCTTCCTTGCACGGTATTCATATCCTGAATATTCTCTGCCAGCTTCCAGTCCATCGCCCCACGGTGTATATAGCGTGAATCCGCCGCTTTGTCCGGATCTTCCTTATAGGTATAATCGTTGAGCTGTCCTATTTCATCTCCGCTGTACAATACGGGAATACCTGACTGCATGAACATATATGCATGGAGCATCACGTCAAAGCAGATTGCCTTGTCCATGGCTTCCTCATTCCGCTCAAAGGCTGCCTTCTCGACACCGCACATAGAAGCAATGGTTCCGCAGAATCTGGCGTCGCCGGTAACCGGATCCGCATTATATAGTTCTCCCCGGCTGTTACTGTCTCCGGCGTATCCTTGGAAATAATCGTTCAGATACTGTTTATGACTTCTCTCTTCAAACCCTTCCTTCTGCAGCGTACCGTAATCGAGTCCCCATCCGATATCATCATGGCAGCGCAGATAATTCAGAAATACATAATCCTTAGGCAATGCATTAACAACATCAAGCTGCCGCTTCAGCAGTCTCACGTCTCTCGTTGCAACCGTATGCCAAGTCGTTGCCATCGTCGTGACATTGTACAGCATATGGCACTCCGGTTTTTCCACCGTACCGAAATATGGCGTCACTTTCTCCGGTTCCATAACTACTTCTCCCAGCAAAAGGATTCCCGGGCAGATAATCTCACTTATGATACGCATCATGCGAACGATCGTATGTACCTGTTTAAGATTTCGGCAGGAAGTATTTAATTCCTTCCAGATATAAGGCACTGCGTCAATACGGATAATATCAATTCCCCTGTTTGCCAAATAAAGGAAATTGTACATCATTTCATTAAAAACGCGCGGATTTTTATAGTTCAGATCCCACTGATACGGGTAGAAAGATGTCATCACGTATTTACCCGTATCTTCAAGCCATGTAAAGTTTCCCGGCGCCGTAGTCGGAAATACCTGCGGCACAGTCTTTTCATACATGGCAGTCTCCTCGGCGGTGTCAAAGAAAAAGTACCGGCTCATATACTCGCCGTCTCCCTGACGCGCCTTTCTCGCCCACTCATGCTCCTCCGACGTATGGTTCATGACAAAATCCATGCATACATTAATATCTTTCTTATGGCAGGACGCCGTCAGACTATCCAGATCTTTCATCGTTCCTAACTTCGGCTGGACCTTGCGGAAATCCGAGACGGCATACCCTCCGTCCGAACGCCCTTTGGGCGTATCGAGAAATGGCATAAGGTGAATATAATTGACGTTACACTTCTCAATGTAATCCAATTTGGATTCCACACCTTTCATATTCCCGGCAAAATTATCAATATAGAACATCATGCCAAGCATATCATTCTGTTTATACCATTCTCTGTCTTTCTCCCGCATCAAATCACGGGCTTTCAATTCCTCATTCCTTTCTAAAAAGAACTGCCGCATCCTGTCGCACAATTCCGCAAACATAGAACCGTTATCATACAGTTCCATATAAAGCCAGCGAAGCTCGTCATGCTGCTTCTCAAGCCTCTGTTTGAAAATCTCATCATTCTGCTTATTTACCACTGTTTTCTTCGTTCTCATAATCTATTTCTCATCTCCCAAAAAAATCAATCCCACGGCGCCCGGACCCGAATGCGCCCCGATACTTGGTCCGATTGGTCTGATGATTATATCCGTATAACCAAACCGTTCCGTAATCTGGTTCGCAACATATCTCGCATCCATCTCACAGTCTCCGTGAACAATGCCGATAAAAACTTGTTTATCCTTGTATTCACCAAGTCTCGTCTCCATATTATCGACCAATGTCATAAGTGATTTTTTACGCCCTCTCACTTTATCGAACGCTACCAGCTTGCCTTCCTTGTCAAAATAAAGAATGGGTTTGATGTTAATTACCGTACCGAGAATTGCGGACGATCTTGACAAACGACCGCCGCGATAAAGAAAGTTCAAATCGTCTACCGTAAACTGAATATTCAGGTGCGGACAGTTCTCACGCGCCCACATTGCCGCTTCTTCTATCGTTCCGCCTTCTTCTTTCAACTCTATCGCTTTGCGAATAATAATACCCTCTCCCAAAGAAGCCGAAAGCGTATCGATAACGATAATCTTCATCCCCGGATATTTATCCATAATTTCTCTGGCGCCGCCGACAATATTCTCATATGCACTGCTGAGGGCGGAAGAAAAACTGATGTGCAGAATATCTTTACCCTGTTTCGCATACTCCTCAAACCGCGTCCTGATCACTTCAGGATTGCTCGCCATTGTCGCCGCTTTCCTGCCTTCACGCATAGCATCATAAAATTCCCTGACCGTCAGTTCTGCACCGTTACCGTACATCTCGTCATCCACCGTATAATAATGAGGAATAACGCCCACTTCATGTTCTGCCAGATAGGTCAGATCCATGTCGCAATTACTATCTGTTGTGATTACAAACTCTCGCATCGTACCCGCCTCTTTATATAATTATATTATTAATTGTATTTTCTATTCGTACCTTGCAGATAGGTCCTCTCAAACCGCAAGCATCCATCTCAGTCTATCACAAAATCGCCATTTCGGATAGTAATCTGAAAAAAATTTGTGTACAATAATGGTATAAATTATCGCAAGGAGAATCATTATGCAGTCAATCAAACTAAACGAAAAAACCGTAAAGCACCTTGGACGTACACTCACACAAGATGATATCCTGTGGCTGAGCCTCTCCGGCAGCGGCATAGAGTTCCTCTACACAGGAACGTATCTTGAGATATGCCTGCAGGGAGACGACCACACCGACGCATCTGCAGACCATACCCGGATTGCCGTCTACATAGATGAAAAGCGTATATTGGATGAAATGGTCAAATCCTCTCAGCCGCGTTATACGATCATAGATGAACAAACACCAGTCACCTGCGCAGTCCGTATCCTCAAACTCTCTGAAGCGCCTATGTCAATTGTGGGAATCCGCGAACTTATCGCAGACGATAACGCTAAGATATCTCCTGCTCCTGCCAAAACGCACCGCGTTGAATTCATCGGCGATTCCATTACTTGCGGCTATGGCACGGATGATACGGACATGTCCCACACCTTCAGCACTTCAACGGAGGATGTGACCAAGGCCTACGCCTATAGAACCGCACAAATGCTGGATGCCGACTACAGCATCGTGTCTTACAGCGGTTATGGCGTATACTCCGGTTTTACGGATGAAACTACGGACGTCCGCAACACTGCAGAACTCGTACCCCCGTACTATCCTCTGATCGGTTTTTCCAGAGGAACTTATAAAGGAACGGCTCTTACCATGACCGATTGGGATTTCCGACGTTTTGAACCGGAACTCATAGTACTGAATCTCGGTACAAATGACCAGAGTTACTGCAGAAATCATTCGGACAGACAAGCGGTTTTTACCTCCTGCTATCATGATTTCCTGTCACTGATTCATGCCAAAAACCCGAATGCCTATATTCTGTGTGTTTACGGCATAATGAATAACGAGCTGATTCCCTGTATCGAAGACGCGGTCGATCGCTACCGACAATCCTCCGGCAGTGAACGCATCTCTTCTTTATTTCTGCCTACGCAGACGGAAGCAGACGGTTACGTTGTCGATTTCCATCCGAGTCTTTATACTCACGGGCAGGCGGCTTCTGCTGTCTTTGCCAGAATCTGCGAAATCATGCGTTGGTAGAAAAGTTATTTTCCGTATATTGAAATTGTCGGTCCGATATAATATTCTTTCGGACTGTATTTGAATAAGTCAAGATATCCTATCCGGTATTTCCATTCTTTTCCGTAGGAAATGCCGGTATAGCTTTGCATCATCGTATAATTGCCTGTCTTTGTTTCATAAGCTGCCTTTAAATCAGGGTACATATCGCCGCCCTGTACGACCAGATAGTCTTTCTTCTGGCTGAAATATCCTGTGGCGTACTCCGTATCGACATAGTATTCTTCCGCGCCAAGGGAATCGGGAAGAAGCGAAAGATCCTCGCCTATGTCAATCACGGTATATCGTGCCGTATCTATAACGGGCGCAAAAGAAGTACAGTAAACCGTCGCCCCCTCCGGAATCTGCGCCTCAATATACTGTTCTGCCTTTGTGTACGTCAATTCATACCGATAGCTGTTAACTGCCACCGCGCTATTACAAGCAGCCATAAGCACAATCAGTGCAGGAATCACCCACTTCCTGTCAAGGCGAAGCCTCTTACACCTGCCTGTCCACTCTTTCACCTGCATCAGACCATACGCCATAAACAGAAACGCAAACGGTTGTACCAGCGAGAGATTTCTACCTAACACTATCTGATATCTTGACAAAAAGAGAAGGACGACAAGCGGCATAAGCAAGAACACTACCGTCTGCTGCCAGTCTTTTCTCCGAATCAAATAAATAATTCCTATCACAAGTACTGCCGCTCCCACTACACCGTAGCCGGTAAGCGCATACGCCTCAAGATACCCAAGCAGCGGAAAGTTATGCTCTATTCCGGGATGCCCCCAAGCATAATGGTTCAGATTATATAGATTGTCCCACACAAATGTCTTAAAATGAAAAAACATCGAATAATTGCACAGACAGAATACCATCGCCAGCATAATACAATTTAGAAAGAATAAAAAATTGTTCCGGTAACTCTTCCAATATTTCTTCTTCACATGGAGTCCCAACCAGAAAATGCCAAACAGAATGCCGTGGACTTTCGAGGCTGTAGCAAGCCCGATACAAATCGCCATAAGCGGATACCACAGATAAACCGCCCGTTCCTCATTTTCCTCCTGATAAATGACGCACCCGAGGAGCATGATCACATTTGCCACTGCATACATCATCGTATCCGGACCCGTATAATACAGATACGCATATCCATATAAAGAAAAAACAGACAGCACCAGCGCGGCAAACGCCCAAGCGCGGTTCTTTGTCATCTTTTTTACGGCAAAGTAGACGCACACATTGGAGAGCACCGCGGTACCGCATACAACATAGCGAAGTAAAACTATTGTTTCTGTCCCCGACAAAAATTTACCGAGTATGCGAACTCCCAATACCGCATAGTAGAACGTAAAATGCGGATAGCGGAAAAAGTCCAGTACATAAATATCTCCCGCATAGATATGCTGGTTCAGCAGATCATAGATACAGTCCAAAGATAATTGTTCGTCCACATTCGGATAAAGCGGCATCTCGAACTGCCAATGCCTGTAAAACAGTACCAAGCCTGCCAACAATGTCACGACAACCGCCGCTGCCATTCCGATTCTGTATTTCATTTCTTGTCGAGATATTTTCATAATTTGAATTTTTTTCAACCTTATTCACTTCCTTCAACTAACCGGCGTCTGATCGTTACATCCAATCCTCTATATGATAGCTCTTCGTACAGATTGCATCAAACATGATTCCCTGCTCTTCAATGTATTTTCTGTAAAGCGGAATCTTCTCTTCCTGCGCCTCTAATTCCGGGGACACGAAACATAATTTATACCCCAGTGCTTTTAACTCCCGATAACTTTCTGCATCAAGAGGAATCTTCGTAAAACAGTCCACCCATACCCATTCAGCCTTACCCGCCATATTGCGGATGGTATCTAATCCCTCAAATTCACTGAATCTGAGCGCAACATCTTTGACCCCCATATCCGTCAGAAGCTTAATCATTGGGAAGGAAGAATCTAAGAAAAAATATTTCTTAATATGATACTGCTTCATATACTCCAAGACCTTATGCTCAATCCGCTCGCTCTTGATGTTCAGAATCATCGTCCCGTGATGGTATTCCTTGCAGTAATCTTCAAAGTCTTCTCCCTGCTCAAAGGGATTGTGTGAAATATAAATCCGTCCGTTTAAATCATCCCTTAAATCCAACTCAACACCATACTGTGCAGGCAGTCTGCGCAGTTCCTCCACAGTGTTGATCCTATGCGCTATGTACTCCATATCTTCCCTCCGTTTCAAACAATAGCTGATTACTTTTCCTTAAAAATTTCTTACATTTCTCACTACTAATCCGGCGCTTACCGATATCCTACAAATTTCCGTTCTTTTTTAGGTTCACGCTAAATTCAATGGTTCTCTTGATAAACTTCCACTTAGACTGTAATCCCGTATTCCATTTGGATTCTCCGTGAATCCTCTCCGGAAACAGTACCGGAAACCTGACCACCTTCAGATTCTTCGTGCGCGCCATATACAATGCATATAAATCCAGTGAAAAATCATAGGGCGGATTCTCCCACTCGTCATAAAATATTTTCGGAAAAATATTCGGCTGCGCGTTGATATCATAAAGTTTCTTATGGAGAAAACAAGTCTCGAACAGACTCATTCCGGCTGTAAAAAACACGTCAAAGAGTGGTCTGCCTTTGCGGTTCCCCTTGACGAAGACGAGTCCTTTTTCCTGCTCGATAAGGTCAAGCGCCTTCAGAATATCCGCCGGATCTGTCTGCATGTCCGCATGCGTCCAGCCGATATATTCCCCTCTGCATTCCTTTAATCCCTGCAGGATACCGTAACCGTAGCCTTGATTTACTCCAACCCTGACCGTTCTTGCGAAGGAATACTTCGGAAGCAGATCCGCAAGCACATGCGCACTGCCATCCGTAGAACCGTTATCCACAAGAATGACCTCCATATCGTCTCTCTTAATAATTTCTCTGAACCGCTCAAGAATCAGCGGAATATTCTGCTCTTCATTATAACATGGTACAACGACTGATAATTTCATTCCTGCTTCCTTCCTCGTAATATTACCTGCAATGCCGCCTCATACTGCTCTCCGGTCGGTTTTTCGGGGTGAAAATGGATTGCCTGCATTCCCGCTGCTTTGGCTCCCTCCACATCCTTGGCAAGACTATCGCCGATACAGCACACATCCTCAGGCGGCAGTCCAAGCTTCTTTAAGCAGAGCGCAAAAATCTCCGGCGACGGCTTTTCTCTTCCCGCCTCTTCGCTCGTCACAAGACAACAGATATCTTTCGCCAGTCCAAGCGCTTCCAGCTTACGATGCTGAATGTGCGCCGTTAGGTCCGTACAGACCATCACCTTAATTTCGTGCTCGTGCAGGCAGTCGATAAACTTTCTTGCACCCTCATACAACACCATTTTCTCCAGAAAGGTCCCCCAGTATATCTCGTACATCTTAAGTGCACAGCGTATCGGGTTTACGCCCAGATACTCCAATGTCTTTTGGAAATACAACATTCTGTTGTGAGACGCCCCCACATCATGAAGCTGACTCTTTGTCTCGTTTCTTCCATAATGATAGGCCTCCTCGTACTGCTCTTGGGTAATCCCTATCTCTTTACACGCATACTCCCGCACTCTTTTCCCAGCCTCTTTATCCAGCGGGTCATAGGAATATAACGTATTGTCCAAATCAAATATCACGGCCCGAACCATCGTCTTATCCAATCTCCTGTCATAAAACTGCCACTTACGGATTCACTTAATCTCTCTTCATAATTTCACCGATTACTGCCAGAAGCATCAACTGTACCACGCCGTTTGCTCCATCCTCCCATACGATGTGACCGCCCGTCAAATCTTCAATCTGCGAAATGCCCATATAGGCTATCTTCTCCCAGATTTCTTTGCCAACCTGCAAATCATCGCCCGCAAAAAGGATTCTCTGGTGCATCAGGTCATTATCATAGGACAGACTGCTGTTCACTCCGTTCTCCTGTAAAAGCGCCAGCATCGGTTCCGCATTGATTCCCACATCCATCAGGAATTCCACGCTGAGATTCGACCTATATGTACCATCCAGCCCGGCTATCTCATCTAAGTCCGACGACAGTCCGGTGTCAAAATAGCGTATTACAAGATCCGCGTACTGCTTCTGCGGTTGAATGTATTTAAGCGCATCGCTCCGGCGCTTATCAATTTGTTCCTTGACTTCCGCCCAAGCGTGCCCCCTGCTGTCCTGATCTCTTCCCAGCTTCCAATGGCACCTCAGCGCCTCGTCTGTATCCAGATAAATCTTCATATCGAGTACCTGCCGCATCTGAGGCAGATACAGAGAATGCAGACCGCACATGATAATATACGGTTTAGGAAGCATTCTTTTCTTGGCAGTAAAGGTGCCCGTATTGTGATCGTAATCCACCCGCTTCACGGAGTTATTACCGCGCAGCACTCTCAGATCTTCCGCCTGTCTGTACAGGTAATTGGCTTGGGGATTCAAATGCGTCATTTCATTCCAGTTATTATCGCCCCGCTCCCACTTGTGGTCGCCATCTCCTTCAATATTTAATATACTGTTCTCGGAAAGCAGTTCTCCCAACATAACAAGCAGGCGGCTCTTGCCCGCACCGCTGTCCCCGGCAATGCCGATTGTAAACGGACGGTTTCTCCTTCGATAATAAGAATTACTGTTTACGCCGTACAAATACATAGAGACCACCATAATCAGAAAGACGCCGACCATCAGTGTAAATATGATATTCTTGACACTTTCATCCACAATTTTAAGTCCGTTCAAATCTCTGCCCAGAAACGATAAATCCGTAAAACTAGTCACATGGAAGCAGACATAATACAGCAGATACAACAAATTGAATGCTCCATAAACCATTACCATCTTTCCCCTGTTTACAGAGAGTCCGGCGAGATAGAGCATGAAAAACGGAACCACCCATATAAACCATGCGGGCATCGCCGGCACAAACGCCAAAAACACGGAGAACAAAAGACCCGTCATACTAATCAACAGATCCCTGTTCATCTGGTTAATGTGAAATGCTTGAAAATAAATAAAAAGCAGCACCAGCACACACAGCAGCAAATGCGCACTGCCGTACTCGATATAAACATTGTCAATCGCACGCTGCTCTCTATTAAACAGCACCATACTGACAAATCCGCTGCCCCAGAAAGGCGCCGTAATCATCGCTGTAAGCACAACCGGAAGTCCGGTCATGACAAGCGCCTTTTTACGTCCTTTTCTTTTATATATATATAAGAAAAACAGCGGAAGCACCACTGCAATATGAAATTTTGACGCCAAGGCAAGCGTGAGGAATATCACAAACTTTCCCTCGTTGTAAACCGCCTGCTCAGCAGCAAGGTCCGTCTTGGTCAGATAATAAATGGCACCGATCAAGAACACCGTCGGTATGATATCAAGCTGTCCGTGCATATATGAAGAATACAGCACGATTGGAGACAGAAAATATAATACCAGAATATATTTTCTTTTCGATCTGGATATATGCATCAGATAATACAGTCCCAGCAAGTCCATCAAAAGAAGCGGTAACTTAAACAACAGATTCCTTATAAAAACCGGAGCCGCATTACTAAAACTGACAAGAATTCCTCCGATGCACTCGACAAACAGCATCACCGGCGGATAAGGAAAAGAAGAAAGAAGGCGGTTATCATAATAATACTGATAAGGATTCTCACCGCCAAGAAAACACTTCACAAAGGGAATAAACATCAAATCCTGATAATCCGAAGAAAACAAACCCATCAAAAGCAGCTTAAACAAGACTGCCGCCACAACGGCAGTCTTCAGTATTTTATAGTAATTCTTTTCCAAATCAAGTGTATTTAATCTCTGTAACATGAACTGCTCATGCCTTTCTGTGATGCTCCTCATTCGTATGCCGTATATGCATCCGTAAACTATGTATCCGCGTTAATTGTTCGTCTATGCCAGATTTTCCGTTTCCAGCAGCTCCTTAAAATACTGCCATGTTTTCTCATAATTTTCATAATCTGCCGGCGTACCCCAGCCCACATACCGGTCGATATCAAAAATCTTCGCACGATATCCCAAATCCAGCACATGCTTTGCCACCTGATCCACATAATATTCCCCGTTGATGCGGTCATTCTCGGCAATCATCTTCTTGGCCGCCTCCAGAAATATCCCCGCCTTTTTAAACCAGAAAGTAGCTACCACCGCCGGATCTTCCATCGGCGTATCGGAAATCGCCTTTTTAATCGATGTACCTGTAATATTGCCGGTATCGTCCGCAATCATCCAGCCGTATGCATTGGGGTTTGCCAGCACAGCCTCATTGTGGCGATAGGTAAAGACAATACAGTCGCACTCTCCTGTCAGACTCTCATAGGCTGTCCGATCAATATCCATGCCGTTGTCACAGCCCGCAATCAAAAGCGGTTCCTCCGGATCTAAATAATCCTCCGCCAGCATACAGGTACAAGCCTGCCCCTCCGTCAGATGATCCACCGTAATAAACTCTGCCTTAGGGTAATAAGCGCGAATCACATCCTCCACGCCGTCCTCTTTATGAAAAGTTCTGTCCACATAGATAACGTTGCTGCCATCGGTCATAACCCCCGGCAGATCTTTCGTGGCGCAAACGACCATCGGCTTCTTATCGCCGGTCTGTCTGTCCGTAGTCATGATTGCCGGTTTATGCACGCGGTATCCTGCATCGGCAAAACGCTGTCCTGCGCCAGCCATAGGAATTAGGATTCTGCCGGCATGATTCACAAGTCCGCTGTATTCCTTTTTCGCGCCTGCTGCCGACGTTTTCCCGCGTATCAAATCCGTCCAGTACACAAACTCCTGCATGTCTTCCGGCGTTCCCCACTGGCAGAAATATTTCACGTCCGCCGGCACCCACACTTTAAGTCCGTCCCGCACCATGAAATTATACGGAAGAGACGCATAGAATTCCCCGTTAATGGCGCACTCCTCGTGCTCCGTCAATATCTGACAATATTTCTCCATCACGTCGCCGTTTTTGAAATAATACACACCCGGCGAATGCTTTGCCTTTGTCTTATCTTTTTCAAAGGAATACTTCTCTCGAATCTCAATCAGATTGTCCTCCTCATCCGTCAGGCAGGACGCATAGTAGTTGTTCTCCGGAAGCAGATTCGGATGAAATCCGGTATAACACGGTACGGCGCCGGCGCAGTCCCTTCTTCTCGCCTCCGCGGCAAATGCGGCATAATCCCAATTCATATAGAAGTCGCAGTAATTAATGATACAGCCTTCCTCCGTGTCAATCTTGTGTTCCTCACACAACATCCGATACGCTCGCAGTACATCGTATACCGGACCCTTCTTGACCCAGTCTTCTATCGATACGATCATCGCATCCGGCGCAAGCTTAAGCAGTCGCTCACGCATAGACGCGTCTTTGCTCAAATGCTCCCCGCGGCACACAAAAACAAACTGCACGTCCGACGGATACATCCGCTTCACAATCCACTCTATAATCGGTATATCCATAACCTTAATAAAAGGTTTCAAATCCTGATAGCCTGCCGCCACAAAACGGGACCCGTACCCCGTCATAGGAATGATTACGTTCATGTATATCTCCTTCATCTGTTATTGCGTCATCTTATGCCGTTTCGTGTAATTTCACGATACTGCCCGGTATTCTCATCTCACTGTTACACCATCTGTCTGCGGTACTTCTCCGCATCCCAATTGAGAAGTTCATCCTCCTGCGTATCGTTTAAGAGATTCATCCCATACTCCTGATTCGCACATTGTACTCTCGCCGCAAAGCTCATGACATTCTCAATTTCCTGCGCTTTCCTCACACTCTCCGCAAGAATATAGAAATTCCCCTCATAATAAATAAGCGCCGGTATACCGTATCTGTCTATAAATTCCAGAATATCCCGCACCTCATAATCTTTCTTCAGCCATAACAATTTCTTGTTGGCATAAACTACGCAATCCGGGCAGAAGGCATGTTCCCATGCGTCCTTTTCGACCAGCTTTGCCCCGGCATACTCGCGCGACAGATACCGATTCTCGGAGACGTAGACAATCGTTCCTTTTAATACCTCAATCTGTTGTATCACCTGATACAGCATCGTCGCCGCGTGGTATGCACTGTCATCTATTCTTAAATATTCCGCAATGATATGTAGAATCTCCTCTGTTTTTCCGATTACCGTATCCGCATCATCACCGCTGACTACCAGCCCATGATTCGCCAGAAAGATAACGTTTACGTCTGCGCCCTGCGCCTTCTGCCTGCAATACAATTTATAATATGTCTCCGCCAGCGCGGCGCCCGGTTTCCTGTAAGGGACAAACACTGCTTTCGGAAAAAGCGTATGCAGAGTATCCATGCCGCCCTTTCTCGCCGTCAATATATTGACAAGTGTCGGATGGGAATGCAGCGTATACTTACCCGTAACCGCATGGAGAAACGTCTCTATAGACGCGCGCCCTCCCTCGATATGTACTTCTTCCAACAGTTTCTTGCCGATTTCTTCCGTAAAGACATCTTCTTCCTGCATTTCTACATGCACTTTGAAATAATCCACAATCTTCTTGTAATCTACTTTAGAATAACCTGTCTGCTCACTAACATCCGCCAGCTGACAACCGGAACTTTTAACAAGCATCGTATGGTCATCTGTTTTCACGGAAGTATTTCCACCGCCTGCCTGCGCCAAGTCATTGCGCATTCCCGCATATCTTGAAATCCTAATAAAATCCTGCATATGTTTTTCTATCCTTTTTCTTTCGCCATTTTATCATACAGATAGTTTATTTTATCATATTCTTATTTATAATGCCACGTGAAAACAAAATACCAAAAACCACCACAAAAAAAGCAACCAACCCGATCAAGGTTTGATGTTGCTTTTTTGATTTTTATTATCATTGTATTATATCAGTCAATATCTCTAACTCTGAATACAAACTGATATGCCAGATGCTCTCCTAATTCCACAGGCATGGGAAGCCCTGCCTCCATCAACGCCGAACCGTAATAACTTCGCCCGCTTTGTGATTCCTCATAGACTTCTCCCGGTAATAATCCCTGCATTCTGACATAGTTTACCGTCATATTTCCGTGATTTTCCAACATAACCACATGTAACAGAACTTTTTTCTTATCCTCCGACACGTGCATCCACGCCGCATACTCATCCTGAAACGGATTCGACAGCCGATAGTAATCTCCTTTACGAATCAACTCTTCATACTGTTTGTATTGTCTGATTTGTTCTCTAATCTCTTCTTTTTCTTCCTCACTGAGTTTGGCAAGCGATAATTCATACCCAAACGCGCCCGTCATTGCCACAATTCCACGCGTATGCAGATTAATATTTCTACCCGTCTGATGATTCGGTACTGCCGACACATGAGCTCCCATTGTTGACATCGGATAGAAGAACGATGACCCGTACTGGACACGCAGCCTGTCCAATGCATCCGTATTATCGCTGCACCAAATCTGCGGCGTATAGTACATCATTCCTGCATCAAACCGTCCGCCGCCGCCGCTGCATCCTTCTATCAACATATGGGGATATCTCTTTTGTAGTTTCTCCAAGAAATCATACACGCCCAACACATAGTCATAAGTGATTCTTCCCTGACTGCCTGTCGAAGAATAGACGTCGGTAATGCTTCTGTTCATATCCCACTTTACATATTCTATATTTCCTTGATCCAAGACGTCGCATATTTGTTTAAAAACATGGTTTCTCACATCCGTACGGGAGAAGTCGAGGACAAGCTGGTTTCTTCCACGAATCGATTTCCTTCCCGGAATCTGCAACGCCCAGTCGGGATGTTCTCTGTATAGTTCACTGTCCTCCGAAACCATCTCCGGTTCAATCCAGATTCCAAACTTCACGTCAAGCTCGTTGATCCTGCTAATCAGTTCACCAAGAGTACATCCCAGTTTTTCCTCATTGACTTGCCAGTCTCCCAATCCGCTGTTATCGTCTCCCCGCCGTCCAAACCATCCGTCGTCCATAACAACCATATCAATTTCCAGCTCGGCGGCGTCCTTTGCCAGCCGATAGATCGTCTCTCCGTCAAAATCAAAATAAGCTGCTTCCCAGCTATTGACTAAGACCGGTCTTGAACTGTCTCTATACTTTCCCCTGCATATATGTTCTCTGATACAACGATGATACTTGCGCGATAAATCGCCAAAACCCTTGTTTGAATAGCATAGTATCGTCTCCGGAACAGCAAGTACCTCTCCCGGGGCTAACGGATAATGAAACAAATCACTCTGCAATCCCATTATGACCCTTGTCTGATGATACTGATCGAGCTCAGCCTCGCACAAGAAATTCCCGCTGTAGACAAAGACCATTCCGTAGCAGTTCCCGTAGTCTTCTGTCGTATCCTGCCCCGCAATTATAACTGCCGGATTATATTGATGACTCGAAGTTCCTCTGCGGCTGCCGATCACGTGGCTGCCATGCGCAATCTTTTCCCGTTGAAAGTTTCTCTCCATCGCATGTCTGCCATAGAAACTAACCAGATCATATCTCCCACTTACAAAATCAAGACAAGCAGATGCAGCTTTCTCGACGACAATACCGCTCCCGCCTTTATTGATAATCTCTGCGCTCCTCGTAATAATATCCGCTTCCGCCAGCACCCCGTACAACAGCCGAACCTGCACTTTACTGACTCTGTCTTCCAGAATAATTTCTAAGGTTTCCGCTTCCTGTTCTTCCGCATGAACTGCCGGTAATCCCGGCAGTTCATATTTTCCTTTGCTGACATAATGACTGGCATAACGCAGGTCACAACATTCGGATTCGTCACTATTCTTTATAACAAGAGCGCTGTTCCTAAAATCACCGGTTCCCATAGTAGGATATTCCTGCGGCAGTACGTCCATAGAATATGTTCTGTCATTGCCTGCATCGTAAGGATTTCCTGAAAAACCCCGGTCATAATAGGTCAGCAGATAATCCATATTGCCATCTGTCCTGCTCCCGTAATACAAATGCAGGAGAAAACCGAAGTCATCTATTTTCATTTGATAAGTCGAATGATTAGTCTGTAATGTAAAAATCCTCTGTTCTTTCTGATAAACAATTGCCATACACTTTACCTGTCCTTGTGCATATTTTTACGCATTCTGATTCATTTTCTCCACGATTGCGTTCAGCGCATAGCGCATATCACCGTATTTATTTGACCGCTCCGTTTACGACGCCGTTCAATATCTGTTTCTGGCAGATAATATAGAAAATCAGAATCGGAATCAGCGAAAGTAAATAGGATGCAAACGCTAGGTTATAGTTTGTACCGAACTGCGACTGAAAGTTCAACTGCGCAAGCGGCAGCGTATTATGCTCGGAACCTGCCATAATAACAAGCGGTGTCATAACATCATTCCACACTGCAAGCGCCGTCAGAACCGCAACCGTTGCATGCATAGGTTTCATGATCGGGAAGATAATCTTCCAATACGTTCTCCATGTGGAAGCGCCATCCACTTTTGCCGCCTCTTCCAATGCCATCGGTATATTAACAAGATAACCCGAATACAAGAGTACATTCATCGGCATATAAAATACCACATATAAAAGAACAACGCCAAACCAATTTGCAAGTCCCATCTCCGCAGTCTGTTTTGCAAGAGGCATCATCAAAATTGCAAAAGGAACAAACATACCGCTGACTATAAACAGATATACAAAACTGTAAAATTTACTGTGTGCTTTATTTCTTCCCAAGGCATAGCCCATCAGGGAATGAACGGCGATGGATAACCCAACCGTAAGAAGCGTTATCAGCAAACTGTTCGTAAGTGAATTCCAGAAATTGGTTACCTCCATCGCTTCTCTAAAATTATTAAGACTCCATACCTTAGGCAGCGATAAAATACCGCCGATACTGTTGGTCATCTCCGAAGGCTGTTTAAATGCAATTACAATCGTTAAGTACAGAGGAAATATAATCGTAGATAATCCGAGGATTAACAAAATCATCGCCGGTGTATTTACTTTTCTTTTCATCATAACTGCTCCTCCTTTTTAGCGGAAAACTTCATCTGTGCGACAGATACCATGACAATCACAATGAAGAAAACAACTGCGTTGGCACTCTGAAAGCCAAACTGTCCGCCCGACATACCGTTATTGTAAATCAAGTAAGAAATAGACTCCGTACTCTGCGCCGGACCACCCTTTGTCAATGCCATGATCTGATCGAATACCATCAGGAAATTCTTAACACACAGCACCATATTAATGGAGAAGAATGGAATGATCAACGGGAAAGTAAGATGCTTAAACTGCTTCCATCCGGTCGCACCGTCCAACCCGCCGGCTTCATATACGTCTTCCGGCACAGTCTGTAATCCTGAAATATAAATAATTGTGTTCATCGCAACCGCCTGCCATGCACATACGATCATAATACCAATCCACGCCGCACTGGGATTTGACAGAATACTGGAACTTAATGCCTCTATTCCAACCATATCCGCTAATGCCGGAAGAATGTATGTGAAGAAATAATTGAAAATATAACCTACAACAAGTGCTCCTAATATGTTCGGCAGGAAATACGCTCCGCGGAAAAAGCTTTTAGCTCTGATTTTACTGTTTAATCCTAATGCAAGTATCAGGCTGACCACATTTACCACAATGGTCGATACAATTGCCAGCTTAAATGTAAACAGATAAGATTTACCGACGCGGCCATCGGAAAACAAATCAATATAGTTCCGAAATCCGACCCAGTCATAACTTCCGAATCCTTTAAAATTCGTAAAACTGTATATCACGCCGCGAATCAACGGAATGGTATTAAAGCAGACAAATAGTGCAAGAATCGGAATTGTGATTAGCAAAAACGTTCTCTTTCTTTCATTTTTATATCCATTCCTTTCGCTCCGCTCAAGGCACAAAACGCCATGAAAAAGCAAGTTGTGTCTCAGCGGTTT
>ERZ808051.89-NODE-89-length-123242-cov-10.917403_pt1 | contig 123242 bp, 105 predicted proteins | sample MGYA00380199_ERZ808051 | MGnify/ENA primary metagenome ERZ808051 (study PRJEB31490, sample SAMN06133391) | mouse gut metagenome | isolation source: J11 | host: mice | place: China: Chengdu | collected 2015-05 ... | reverse complement strand
TTTGCAGGATTAGTACATCGGTAGTACATCGGCTTCCCAAGCCGAGGAGGCGGGTTCGACTCCCGTATCCTGCTTTTTTTGTGCCTATCCAATATTTTTCTGATGCAAAACGGTGCAAAGTCTTCTTTCACAAATAAGACTTTGCACCGTTCTATTCCCTGCAGATCCGCTTTATCCTTTTCGGATCTTCGTATTTCAGATCTCCACGATCCAGCCCTCGGGCGCCTCGATGCGTCCCATCTGAATCCCGGTGAGTGTGTCGTAAAGTTTTTTGGTCACAGGTCCCATCTCGTCCATGCCGGCAGGCAGGATGATCTCCTCGCCCTTGTTGACGATCTTTCCGACGGGTGAGATGACGGCAGCCGTGCCGCACAGTCCGCACTCCGCGAAATCCCGGACTTCGTCAAAGCGCACCTCGCGCTCCTCCACCTCGAGCCCGAGATAGTCCTTTGCCACGATCATCAGGGAGCGGCGTGTGATCGACGGGAGTATGCTGTCCGACTTCGGTGTCACGACTTTGTTGTCCTTTGTCACGAAGAGGAAGTTTGCGCCGCCTGTCTCCTCCACCTTGGTGCGTGTCGCGGGATCGAGGTACATGTTCTCGTCAAAGCCTTCCTTGTGGGCCGTGACGATCGCGTGCAGGCTCATGGCATAGTTGAGCCCTGCCTTGATATGGCCTGTCCCGTGCGGCGCCGCGCGGTCAAAATCGCTGACCTTGATCGTGAGGGGCTTTGCCCCGCCCTTGAAGTACGGTCCTACCGGCGTCGTAAAGATTCTGAACTGGTATTCGTCCGCCGGCTTGACACCGATCACAGCATTCGTCCCAAACATGTAGGGTCTAATATAGAGGGTCGCGCCGGAGCCGCAGGGCGGCACATACGCCTCATTCGCCTTCACGACCTGTTTCACCGCCTCCACAAACCTGCCTTTCGGCAGTGTCGGCATCTCGAGACGCACACAGCTGTCATACATGCGCTGCTCGTTCAGATCCGGCCGGAACACGACAGTCCTGCCGTCCTGCGTCGTGTATGCCTTCAAGCCCTCAAAACAGGTCTGCGCGTACTGCAGGACGCCTGCGCACTCGTTCAGCACGATGTTGGCATCCTCCGTGAGCACGCCGTCGTCCCACGCTCCGTCTTTATAATTCGCAACGTACCGTCTCTCGGTCTGTCTGTAGCCAAACCCCAGACCGGACCAATCCAAATCTTTCTTCTCCATCTCAAACTTCCTCCTCTTTTCGTTGAATGCCGTCGGCATTCCTCAACTTTTTATTTTATACCACAATGCTCAAAAGTCAACATTTCCCCCTGTTTTTTCGCTCATATTTCTGAAAATAATACTCCAGGTCAAAATAAGTCTGCTCCTCGCTGTCCGCCGTCAGCTGCCAGTCCGCTGTCTGATCAAGCCTTGGAAAATGCGCATCCGCCTGATATGTATAGTCGATCTTCGTGATGTAAGCCGTGTCACAGTACGGGAGGAGCTGCCCGTACACGCTCGCGCCCCCAGCCACATAGACATCCTTTTCATCATACTGTTCGAGCGTCTCCATCAGCTCTTTGATGGAATGCACGACGACAGCCCCCTTGACCGCATAGGTTTGATCCCTTGACAGGACGATGTTCACGCGGTTTTTGAGCGGTTGTCTCTGCGGGAAAGACTCCAGCGTCCTCCTGCCTACAACGATCACTTTCCCCTCTGTCATCTCGCGAAAGATCTGCTGGTCCCTCGGGATCCGCACCAGCAGGCTGTTTTGATATCCGATCGCCCAGTTGCTGTCCACAGCCGCTATGATATTCATGCCGTCATTTCCTCCTGTCATGAAAAAGCCTCCCGGGATCCGTGAAGGTCCCGGAGGCCGTTTTACCCGTTTCCTCAGATTCCCCGCACAGAATGGTTTCAGTGGTCGTATTTGTCCGCTAGCGAATTGATCTGGTCTGCAAATTTCGCCAGATCCTTGTTCGCCCTGCCCTCGTTCTTGTAGATGACTGCGATGAGCCTCTGCCCTGCCGCGAGCAGTCTCGCAAACACGTCAGATACACTGCGCAGTCGCTTCTTGACAGCGACGGGCGATGCCTCGAACTCAACTGCCCCTGTGATCAGATCGACCCTGGTGCCGGAGTACGGCGCGTACGCGTCATGCCCGTGCTCTGTCCGCAGGCACTCCGCAAACAGTGTGCACGCGGTGTCCTCCCCGTGCGTGATGAATACCTTGTCCGGCTTTTCCGAGAAGGCGTTCACCCACTCGATCAGACCGCCCTTGTCCGCGTGTCCGCTAAGTCCCGGCAGCTGCGTGATCTTTGCCCGCACCTCGACAGCCTCGCCGAACAGCTTCACCTCGTCAGCGCCCTCTATCAGGATCCGCCCGAGTGTGCCTGCCGCCTGGTAGCCCACAAAGAGGATCGTGCACTCCGGCCGCCACAGATTGTGTTTCAGATGATGCCTGATCCGCCCCGCCTCGCACATGCCGCTCGCGGAGATGATGACCTTGGGCGTCTCGTCGAAGTTGATCTCCTTGGACTCCTCACTTGTGATGGCAAGCTTTAAACCTGGGAAATTCAGCGGATTGATGCCCCTGTTCACCAGTTCCATGGCCTCCTCGTCAAAACATGTGTAGATATTCTTCTGAAATACCCCTGTCGCCTCCACGGCGAGCGGGCTGTCGACGTACACCTCAAATCCCGGGAAATCCGGGATCATGTTGTCAGCCTTGATCTTTCTGAGGAAATACAGGATCTCCTGCGTCCTGCCCACCGCAAAAGAAGGGATCACGACATTGCCGCCCTTTGCAAAAGTCCTGTTGATCACCTCGGCGAGATCCGACACGTAGCCCTCCTTCTGCTTCGCGTGATACCGGTCGCCGTACGTCGCCTCCATGACCACATAGTCCGCCTCTTTCGTGTAGATCGGATCCTTGATCAGCGGCTGGTTCTTGTTGCCGATGTCGCCGGAAAATACGATCTTTTTCGTCACGCCGCCCTCGGTCATCCAGACCTCGATGCTGGCAGAGCCGAGCAGATGTCCCACGTCGGTGAAGCGGATCCTGATGCCGTCGCTGACCTCGACATTTTTGTCATACGCGCACGGGACGATATTCCTGATGACCCCGTCCGCGTCCTCCATGGTGTACGCCGGCTCCACGAGCGGAATCCCTGAATGCCGCTTTGCCTTCCGGTTCTTCCACTCTGCCTCCTGCATCTGGATGTGCGCACAGTCGCGCAGCATGATGGAACACAGGTCGGCGGACGCTTCCGTCGTGAACACCTGCCCCCGAAATCCTTTCGCGTAGATCAGCGGCAGATTTCCCGAGTGATCCACATGTGCATGCGTCAGGAACACATAGTCGATCTGTGCCTCATCGACGGGCATCTCGCAGCACTCAAACGGGTTCGATCCCTGCTGCATGCCGCAGTCCACGAGCATATTTTTGCCGCACGCCTGCAGAAAATGACAGCTCCCCGTCACCTGATGGTCCGCACCTACAAAAGTAAGCTTCATACAAATTCCTCCTTTATGTCATGATTTTCCGAACTGTATTTTTATGATATGACCGTTTTCCTCTGTGTATTTCTATTTTTTGCTGCCAGCCGGAATGCCTTCTCCATAGCTGGCGTCAGCTCTGGGGAATCCTCGTCAAATACGATCTCCCTCTTTGCAGCCTCCTCAATCTGACGGATCTGTTCTTCTGTCGGTTTCTGGCCTCTATTCAAAGTAACTGTCCTGATCATAGTAAATGCTCCTCTCTGTTTTCGTCGCTAACCTGGCTGATATCAGACGAATATTGTCCTTTCGCTCTGTGTAAACCACAAACAAAACATCGTACACCATTCCGATCGTATTATATCGGTCCCCTTCCACACTATGCTCCAAATCAAAGATTTCGATTCTTTGCATATCATTAAAAACCAATATAGCAGTCTCAAAATCAATTCCGTGTTTTTCCAGATTGATCTTATTCTTATCTTCATCCCACTCAAATGTCAATCATATATCCTCCGAACTGTATTTATGATTATTTTACCACACATCCGCGATTTTGACCAATGTATTTAAAAATTAATGCTAAAAAACTCTAATTATTTCATTTCATTTTCATCAATATATGGTATGATATTTTCATACAGGACGCGCACAGTGCCGGGTGCAGCAGTTATCTGTCCTTGAAACGATCCAATCCATACAAAGACCGGCGCAGAAAAGAGGTCATGATGAAATTCAGTAACGGCTGCTGGCTCCAGCAGGAAGGCTGTGAATGCTTCGCACCACAGCAGGCATATTTTACAAAAGTTGAGGCGGACAAGGTGACGATCTGCGCCCCTACGACGCGCATCAACCACAGAGGCGACACGCTCGGCGGCATCAACCTGACGCTGGTCATCACCGCCCCCATGGATGAGGTCATCCGCGTGCAGACCTACCATCATCTGGGCGCCGTGAACACCCAGCCGGCATTTGAGATCAACGCCGCCGCAAGACCGCTCAAGGTGGACGAAGATGCGCAGCGCATCGTCATCCGCAGCGGCTCCCTTGCCCTCGAGATCGGCAAAGACAACTGGTATATGAGATACACCCGGGACGGCAAACTGATCACGGAATCCCGGGCAAAGGATCTCGCCCTCATGAAGACAGACTGGCGCGGGCTTGCCTACGACAGGGACGACAACCATGACACCTACATGCGCCAGCAGCTGGGGATCGGCGTCGACGAGAAGATATACGGCCTCGGCGAGCGCTTCACCCCGTTTGTCAGGAACGGCCAGAGCATAAAGATCTGGAACGCAGACGGCGGGACCAGCACGGAACAGTGCTACAAGAACATCCCGTTCTATGTGTCAAGCAAAGGGTATGGTGTCTTTGTAAACCATCCGGAAAACGTCGAGTTCGAGATCGGCACAGAGATGGTCACAAAGACTGAGTTCTCCGTGGAGGGCACTTACCTTGACTACTTCCTGATCGACGGGCCTGAGATGAAAGACGTGCTGAGAAGATACACCGACATCACCGGAAAGCCGGGACTCCCCGCGCCGTGGACTTTCGGATTGTGGCTGTCCACCTCGTTCACGACAAACTATGACGAGGAGACGGTCATGAGCTTTGTCGACGGCATGCTCGAAAGGGGGATCCCGCTGAGAACGTTCCACTTCGACTGCTTCTGGATGAAAGAGTTCCACTGGAGCGACTTTCTGTGGGACAGCAGGGTGTTCCCGGATCCGGCCGGCATGCTAAAGCGCATCAAGGACAAGGGGCTGAATATCTGCGTGTGGATCAACTCCTACATCGGGCAGGAATCCGCGCTTTTCAGGGAAGGCATGGAAAAAGGTTACTTTATCAGACGCCCCAACGGTCAGGTGTGGCAGTGGGATATGTGGCAGCCCGGCATGGCGATCGTGGATTTCACGAACCCTGCCGCATGGAAATGGTTCCAGGACAAGCTTGAGATCCTGCTCGACATGGGCGTGGACTGCTTCAAGACGGACTTCGGTGAGCGGATCCCGACCGATGTCATCTATCACGACGGCTCCAACCCGAAAAAAATGCACAACTACTACACGTATCTGTATAACAAGTGCGTCTACGAGCTGCTCGAGAGAAAGCTCGGAAAGGGACAGGCAGTCCTCTTTGCCCGCTCCGCAACGGTCGGCGGTCAGAAATTTCCCGTCCACTGGGGCGGCGACTGCTGGTCCGACTACGAGTCCATGGAGGAGAGCCTGCGCGGCGGGCTGTCGCTGTGCATGTCAGGCTTTGGCTTCTGGGCGCACGATATCGGGGGATTTGAGCACACCTCGACGGCTGACGTCTACAAGCGCTGGGTGGCTTTCGGCCTCCTCTCCTCACACAGCAGGCTCCACGGCAGCCAGTCCTACCGCGTGCCGTGGGCGTATGACGAGGAGGCAGTCGACGTTGTGCGCTACTTCACGCGCCTGAAAGCAAAGCTGATGCCCTATATCTACAAGACCGCGATCACTGCTGCCACACAGGGCATTCCAAGCATGCGGAGCATGGTGCTCGAGTTTGCAAAGGACAAAACCTGCCACTATCTCGACAAACAGTACATGCTCGGCGACAGCCTGCTCGTGGCTCCGATCTTCAACGACGAGGGCCGGGCGGAATACTATCTGCCGCAGGGGATCTGGACAAACTTCTTCACCGGCAGGGAGTACCGGGGCGGCACATGGATCGAGGAACAGCACGGCTACCTGAGCATTCCGCTGATGGTGCGCGAGAACGCTGTCGTGGCGGTCGGCGCCCACGACGACAGACCGGACTACGACTACGCGGACGGCTGTGAGCTTCGCGTCTACGCGATCCACGACGGTGTCAGGATCGACACGGAAGTGTACGGCATGAACAACACCGCCGAGCTGTCCGCCTGCATAAAGCGGCAGGGACACAGCATCATCGCGACAGTCGACGGCGGCAAGCCGTACAGGATCCGCATGGTCAACATGCGCGCGGCAAATGCCGTGAACGGATTCCTGACGATCGAGGGAAATGACTCCATCGTCACGCCCGACCAGGGTGCAAATGTGGTGGAGATCACGTTCTGATCGCGATCGAACAGCAAAAAGGTGCAGATTCTGCACCTTTTTGCTGTCTTGTTCTCTTGAAATACTGCAGATCAGATCCTCTCACGCCATGAACGGACTGTTCATCAGCTCGTCGCGCGCCACGCCGACCGCGCGCGCCACACTGCCCTGTTCAAACGGGTTGGAGATGTTCGCGTACCTGAGTGTCTCGAGATAGCTCATGCTGCCGCCGCACTTGCAGAGATTGAGATAATCCGCCCACGCGCTGTCGTGATCCTCCCGCGCCTTCTTCTTGAACTCCATCGCGCCCATCGTCGTGAGCGTGTAATTGATATAGTACATCGGGTAGAGATAAATGTGCAGCTTGTGATACCAGTACCCGCCTCTGTCAAAGAAATCATCCGGCTCATACGCGCGCCACGGCATATACTTCTCCTCGAGCTTTTTCCATTCCAGCGTGCGCTCCCGCGGCGTCAGGTCCGGGTTTGCATAGCAGATATGCTGGAACTCGTCGACCGCCACGCCAAAAGGCACAAACGTGATCGCCTCCTGCAGGTGCGCAAAGCGGAATTTGTCCGCCTGATCCCCGAAAAAGCGCTCCGCGTACGGGTAGGCGAACTGTTCCATCGACATGGAATGGATCTCCGCGATATCGGTTGATTCCATGTAGTAATCGGAGAGCGGCTGGCTGCGCATCGCCATATAGCCGGCAAACGCATGTCCGAGCTCGTGCGACAGCACCTGCATGTCAAAGATCGTCTGATTGAAGCAGGAGAATACGAACGGCGCCTTGTATCTGCGCAGATCCGTCATATACCCGGTCGACGCCTTCCCCGACTTGTTCTTTAGATCCATCAACTCGTGTTCGATCATGAAATCGATGAACTCCCCTGTCTCGGGACTCATCTCGTGGTACATCCCTGCCGCCTCGCCGACCATGAAATCATCGTCGCCCGCCGGAACCGCATTGCCGTCCGGGAAGATGCGCTTCTCATCATAGAATGCAAAGTCCTCCACGCCGAGACGCTTCGCCTGCGCCTCATACAGCTTCTGGCAGAGCGGCACGATCACGGTACGCACCTGCTCGCGGAAGGACTCCACTTCCTTCTGTCCGTAATCCGTGCGCCCCTGTTTCATGTACGCCACCGGTATATAGTTTTCATAGCCGAGATTGCGCCCCATCTCATTGCGTATCGCGATCAGCTCATCCCAGATCTCCTCCAGACGCGGCTCGTTTTTGTGGTAGAACGCGGCATAGGCGCGAACGGCTCCCCTGCGCACTTCCCTGTCCTCGTGCTCAAAGTACTTCTGCACACCGTACAGGTTCAGCGTCTTGCCGTCAAACGGGATCTCCGCCGCCGCCATGATCTTCTGATATTCATTGCAGAGCTTTGCCTCCTGCTGCATCAGCGGGATGTTTGCCTCGCAGAATGACTTCTCATCCAGCTCCATCTTTGCAAAGAACTGCCTCCCGTACTCCCTCTCAAAATCAGCGCTGAACGGACTGTTTCGCAGCGCATCGTTGACAGCGAGGAAGTGCGGCACGATTGTCGGGAGCGTGGTGTCAATATACTCGTTCTCCTTCTCGTAAAACGCATCCGTGGTGTCCAATGTGTGGCGGATCGAGGCGATCGTGGCATCCGTGCTGAAATCCATCGACTTCTCGTCAAACGCGAAAAGTGCCTCCTTGAGCTCGGCATAAGTGCCCGCCTTCCCGATGCGCTCCTTCGTCTCTGCCGCAAACGCCGCCATCTCCTCAAAGTCCGGTCTTTTGTACTCCAGTGTCGAAAACTTGAAATCTTCCATTTTCATCTTAACCTCCATGATTCCGCTCTGCGGAATCTCAAATCAATACGGAGAATGCCTGTACTTTGGGCATTCTCTTGTGTGAGACTTAGAACTTCTTCACGAAGCAGCCTTTGCTGCGAGTGATTAGAAGTTCTTCTCACACTAACTCCTTCTCTTTTATTTTTATGCGATCTCTCAGGAACTGTTTTTTCTGCAGTTCCTAAGCCAAGGGCGCTGCCCCCGGCATCACTCGTACGGTCTCTGGTAAAAGCGCCCCGAGATCTGCTGGGTGTTGATGACGTTGACAAACGCCTTCGGATCGACCTCCTTGATCCCCTTGATGATGTCCTTGCACTCCGCCCTTGACACGACAGAGTACACGATCTTGCGCTCCTGATGTTCATAGGAACCCTCCGCCTCGATGATCGTGGCGCCGTGGTTGCTGTTTTTGGCGATCACCTCATACACGCGCCTTGCATGGTTCGTCACCACCAGCAGCGTGTGCTTGCGGTACTGCTTGAAGAGCGTGTGGAGAACCTGCGTGGAAGCGTACTGGAAAATGATCGAGTACAATGCTTTCTCCCAGCCAAACAGCAGTCCTGCGACCACCAGAAGGATCGCGTTAAAGCCCAGGATCAGATTGAACGAATCCATGCCTGTCTTTTCGGACAAAAAGATACTGATAAAATCCGTACCGCCCGTCGTGGCGTTCATCATCAGACACAGGCTGATCGAAAACCCGTTGATGATCCCGCCAAACACACTGATCAGCAGTGTGTCATAGACAATTGCCTGGGACGGAAGAACGTCCGTCAATATATTGGTCAGCATGATGCACAGACAGGAATAGAGTGTGAACTTCTTACCGATAAAACGGAAACCGATATAGATCGGCACCAGATTCAACAGGACGTTGATCAGCGTGTACGGGAGCTCAAAGCCGAAAAACAGCTCGACGATCCGCTGGATCAGCAGCGTGAGTCCTGTCGCCCCGCCCGGATAAAGGCCGCCAGTTCGAACAAATGTTTTGATATTCAACGCCATGATCACCGATGCCAGGCAGATCACTACGATTCGCTTCGCATCTTCCCTGAAACTGAATTTCATACGTATTCTCCTCCATATCCCGCTCTATGAAAATATTATTTCTGTCCAGATGCCCGCCCGGAGCGCCGCTTCCGCGCGCCTGCCGTCATAGACAAAACGCCTCACCGCATCGCGCGCGCTGCAGATCCGCGCCGATATGAGCTTTCCGTCCCGCCATGCTATGTCCATGCGCGCATTCCCGCGTACCCTGACACCTGTTATCTGTCCGTTCCGCCACGCGCCGGGCAGTGCCGGCAGCAGGACGATCCGGTCTGCATTGCTCTGTACCAGCATCTCCACCATCGCCGCGACGGATCCGAAATTCCCGTCGATCTGGAATGGCGGGTGGTTGTCAAAGAGATTTGGCAGCGTCGACTTGATAAAGAGCTGCCGCAGATGCTCGTGCGCCCGCTCCCCATCCCAGAGTTTCGCGTAGTGGTTCATGATCCACGCCCGGCTCCAGCCGGTGTGACCGCCGCCGCCCTCGAGACGCTTCTGCAGCGTCCGCTCTGCCGCATCCGCGAGCTCCGGCGTGCCATCCCTCGTGATCTGATCCGACGGGTGCAGCCCGTACAGATGAGAGATATGTCTGTGCCCCGGCTCCTTCTCCTTGTACTCCTCACACCACTCAAGGATCCTGCCGTCGCGCCCTATGCGCGTGGGAATCAGCTGTCCGCAGGCTTCGACGATCTGTCTGTCGAGCTCGTCGGACACTCCGAGAACCTCCGCCGCGCGGTGGCATTGGCTGAACAAATCCCGCAGGATCTGATTGTCCATCGTCACGCCGATCGAATTTGCCCCCTGCTCCCCGCCTGGCAGGATAAACGTATTTTCGGGCGACACGCTCGGGCACGTACACAGATAAGTCTTCCCATCGATCTCATGCCCGATGCAAAAATCCAGGAAAAACTGTGCCGCCTCTCGCATGACCGGAAACATCCCGCGCAAAAACTCCACGTCACCCGTATACTCGTAGTGCATCCATATGTGCGTGCAGAGCCACGCGCCTCCCATCACCCAGAAGCTGCCGGGAATCCACAGATCCTGCGGTGCCGTGTCCCCCCAGATATCCGTGTTGTGGTGCGCCACAAACCCGCGGCAGCCGTACATGACCTCGGCAGTCCGCCTGCCGTTTGGCAGCATCCTTTTGAGCAGGTCAAACAGCGGCAGATGGCACTCGCCCAGATCGCAGACCTCCGCCGGCCAGTAGTTCATCTCCGTGTTGATATTGATCGTGAACTTCGCATCCCACGGCGCTTCCATGTCCTTGTTCCACAGTCCCTGCAGCGTCGCGGGGAGCGTTCCCGGACGGCTGCAGCTTATGAGCAGATACCTGCCGAAATTGAAATACAGCTGTTCCAGGCACAGGTCCGTACCGCCTGCTGCGATCCCCGCCAGACACTGGCTTGTCGTCCTCTGCGCCGTGCTGACAGCAGTCCCGTCCGTGTCTAACATCAGGGACACCCGGTCAAAGTAGGACTTGTAGTCGTCGATGTGCCTTCTCCTGAGTTCGTCATAGCCTCCCGAAGCCGCCTCCGCAAGTTTTCCCGCAAGCGCCTCTCTCAGCGCGTTTTTTTTCGCGAGGCTCTCCTGCCGGCTGTCCTCGATCTGTACCTGCAGGCGGTATGTCGTCAGCGCGCTCCAGTACAGGCAGACCTCCGTGGCGTCACGGACAGTGATGCACTCGCCGATCACCTCGATCTTCCCGTCAGGGCTCGCCGCCTTACACATCATGGCATAATCCAGACCGTCGCGCCCCAGGTTCCCGCCGAGCACGATGCTGTCCCCCGACGCTCTCTCCGAATACTCATATATGTGATGCCTTGACTGCATGATCTCCAGGTTCATCTTCTTTTTCCCCCTGGCAGTCAGACGCATCGCGCACACGTCATCGGGCGCCGACATAAAGATCTCCCTCTCATACACCGTATCGTCCAGCTCAAAGTGCGTGTAGCCGAGTGCCTCGCCCACGTTCAGCCCTCTCTCATACCCGCTGACGCCCCCCTCGGAGAGCTCCCCTCCAAGATCGTAGTCGACCGAGATATCCCCGAGTGTCTGGTAGATCCGCATGCCGGACGGTGTGCCGCTGAGCGCCTGCTTGCAAAGCCGTTCCGCCTCATGGATCTTCCCCGCCCGGATCAGCTCCCTGATCACCGGGAGCTTCTCCCTCGCGCTCGGATTGTTCCTGTCCATGGGGCCGCCGTACCATATGGTATCCTCGTTGACCTGTATCCGCTCGCAGCCGATGCCTCCGAACACCATGCCGCCGATCCTGCCGTTTCCGACCGGGAGCGCCTCATTCCAGTCCGTTGCCGGCTGGTCATACCAAAGTACTGTGCAGTTTCTCTTGCCCTCGTCGTGTCTCTCTCTGATATCCATCTTTACTTTCCTCTGTTTTCTTTTTGAATTTTTCATGCAGATTTTCATGCTTTCTGCGCGTCCAAAAGTGCCAGCAATGCCTCCTCGCTCTCACTCACCCACGCGTCCTCCTCCTGCTCGTTCAGCCCCAGATACTGGGCGAGCGTGCACGCCTCGTCGCTCATCCCCCACTCATAGCAGTAATCATCGATCGCCTCAAACGCGATCTCCCCCGCAAGATAGCGCTCCTTGAATTTCCTGGTGTTGTCCATGTCGGTTCCCTCCCGTCTTTTTCTCTATCCATTTTATCATACTCCCATGCGAAATTCCACTTCAAATACAATCTGTTACATCTGTTTTAAGGATCTGGTGTTATTGTTCAACTCGTCAATAAAAGTAGTGAAAAACGTGCGCCAAAATGCTTAACAGTAACGATCTGATTTTCATGTCTTGACAAACGCAGACTATCGTGATAGTCTATAGGTGAGCTCAGACTATTGCAATAGTCCAAAAGAACAGAACAAGGAGGCAGACATCATGAAACTATTTGATTCTGAACTAAAGGTCATGGAAGTTTTGTGGGAGCACGAGGAGAACGCCGCGGAGGCATCCGAAAAAGTCTCCGCAAAACAAATCGTGGATGTGCTCTCGCAGCGCATTGGCTGGAATAAGAATACGACCTACACGGTCATCAAAAAATGTATCGAAAAGGGCGCGGTCGAGCGCGGAGACCCTGGATTCTTCTGCATACCGCTCGTGAGCCGCGACGAGGTCGCACGGAGCGAGACAGAACAGCTGATCGACAAGATGTTTGGCGGCTCGAGCGAACTCTTTTTCTCATCCTTCCTCAAAAATCAGGGGATCTCGGATGAGGACGCCGCAAGACTCGCCAAAATGATCCGGGACTCGGACTGAATCCCGCAAAAGGCGTTCAGCCGCAGGTTATTTGAAAGGAGATTCCTGAAAGGAGATTGTTATGATAAGTTTTAAGATGAACATGCCATTTCATCTGATGGCATTCTACGGAAGCATTATGATCGCCGCCGTCCTGGTACTGCGCGGACTGTTGAAAAACAGGCTTCCAAAATTCGTATTCCCGGCACTCTGGGGCGTCGTGCTGCTGCGCCTGCTGATCCCGTTCTCGCTGAGCAGTCCGCTGAGCATGAAAGTACCTGAATTTGCTCTCAGCTTTCCTTACACGGAGCGGGAGTTTGCCACTGTGGAGGTCTCACCAGTCGAGGATCTGCCCATCCTGCAGCATGGCATTTCCTCTGTCCAGAATGAGGACATCGTGACGACTGCAATGCCGGAGACGATCACGCAGGAGGCAACCGCGCTGGAACCGCATACGTCTTATTTTATTGATGCGCACACAATCCTGCTGCTTTACCTTGCGGGCACCCTTGTGACGGCAGGCATTTTGCTCGCGCAGAAGTACAGTTATTCAAGACGCCTGAAAAATGCGCTGCTGATAGAGCACAACGAGACGATCAACACGCTCCTGCGCGAGATGGATATGGGGCACATTCTGGTGTTCACGAACGATGAGATCGCCTCCCCGCTGGTGTGCGGTCTGCTCTCTCCAAGGATCTACCTGCCCACGCGCATGGACTTTGGCAGCGCGGAACTCCTGCGCCATATCCTCAGCCACGAGACCATGCATATCCGCCGGAAAGACAACTGGCTGAAAACTGTCATGCTCGTCGCACTCTGCATCCACTGGTTCAATCCGCTGGTGTGGATCCTGTCCAGATATCTGGCATCCGACCTGGAGATGGCGTGCGACGAGGCTGTCCTTCGCCGGTATGATCACGGCGACGAGGCGGAGGAGAACAAAAAGAACTACGCCATGAGCCTGCTCGCCATGGCAGTCTCGGAAAGCCGCCAGACATTGCTCTACAGCGCCTTCTCCAAGACCGAAGTCGAGAAACGCATACAAAATGTCCTGCACTATCGGAAAGCTTCCGCCCTGCTGCTGGCACTGTCGGTCTGCCTCCTGGTCAGCGGCTCCGTCGTCCTTGCCACCGGCGGACAGGCGCCCTTTTACCAGACGCTGACTCCCTACTGCGCTTCCGACAGCTGCCGCTGGGGTGTGCAGGTCGATCTGACGCGGGACATCGCGCTGGGCAGGGACGCGGAGGTCAGGGCATCTGAACGCATTTTCGACATCATGTGCACAGATGCCGCGAACGACCCGGATATCCTCGAGGCACAGATCCTCGCCGCACTGTCCGACGAATTCCATGTCGAGAAAAGCGCTTTCTCCCTTCACATATCGCTGTGTCTGGACGACGAGATACTGTACGAAGAGTACGCCAGGTGGGGGCTCGTCCGCAGCAGCGAGGACAACCTCATGTCGCTCCTGTACAACGGCGAGACCGTGCGCTCCTACTCCGACAAAATGATAGGACGCTACATGTCGCAGCCGGAAGGCGCGGTGGATCTCACTGTCGAGCGCGACCGCCTCGGCGAGATCGTCGCTGTCAGCGCCTACCGGAAGGGCGACCCCGAGTACGACCGCCGGACAGCCGAACTCGAACAGTCCAACCGGAAATATGCGTCGGACTTCCACTCTGCAGACATAATGCCGGGGATTGAATCTGTCGTGACCGAGGACAAAGTGCAGGAAAGTCATTGACCAAAAAACACTTCCGCCAGACGGATCAGGTGTTCTATATCTCTTGCTCCGCCCGTCTCGTACGCGGAGTGCATGGCAAGCTGGGGCAGTCCGATGTCCGCTGCAGCCATGGACACCTGCGCCATCGCGAGATTTCCAAGCGTCGAACCACCCGGTATATCCGAGTGGTTCGCGTATGTCTGGAGCGGGATATCGTTCCTGCCGCACAGACTCCTGACATACGCTGCGGAACAGGCATCCGTCGCATATTTCTGTCCGCCGTGGTATTTCAGCACCACTCCCCTGTTCAGATACGGGCGGTTCGTCAGATCCGCCTTGCCGCCCTGGTTCGGGTGACACGCGTGTGCATTGTCGGCACTGAGCATAAAGCTGTCCGCCTTCCATGTGCGGTGGATGTTTGCGCAGACACCCAGCCCGTCCGCGATATTTTCCAGCGTGTCCCTGAAAAAGGTCGAATCCGCCCCCTGCCTCGTGAGGCTTCCCACCTCCTCGTTGTCGAATACGGCGAGCACGTCAATATAGCGCTCCGATCTCTCACCGACGATCCCCTTCACCCCCGCAAAGACACACGCGAGGTCATCATACCGCGGCGCCATGATAAACTCGTCATCCGCCCCCGCGAGAACCGCCTTCTCACAGTTCTCCACAAAAAGGTCATAGGACAAAATACTGTCCTCCTTTTCCCCCAGCGCGCTTGCAGCCATGGCGGCGATCATTCCCTTCGCGGACCGCTCCCGCCCTGCCACAGTGAGCAGGGGCAGCATGTCGTTCTGCGCGCTGAGCGCCGTGCCGTTGTTCGCGTCGCGGTTCATGTGGATCGCAAGGCTCGGTATCACGCAGAGATTTTCTTTCAGACGGACCGTTTTTGTCTCTATCCCGCGCTCACTCTCCACGCAGACCCTTCCCGCGATCGTGAGCGGTCTGTCCAGCCATGTGGACAGGATCATGCCGCCATATTTTTCCGTATTCACGCTGACGTACACGCCCTCCTTCTCGATCTCCGGGTTCTCCTTGACTTTGAACGCGGGGGAGTCCGAGTGGGCTGCGTACACGTGATACCCGCGGATCTTGCCGGCATCGCAGTCCGGCACACGGAATGCGATCACGGACGACCCGTTCCGGACCACAAAGTAATCCCGGCCCTTCTCCAAAGCCCATACTTCCCTCTCCGAGAGCTCCACAAAGTTCGCCCGCAAAAGCTCTTTTCTGATATTTTCTACCGCGTGATAGCTTGTCAGACTGCTGTCCAGAAACGCCATCAGCTGATCTATATTCCCCATGTCAATCCTCCTAATTCTTTGTCTGCGTCTTTATATCACATCGATCGCCTCGCCGATGCCGCCGACGCCAATGATCCTGATACCTTCTATCTTATCCATCCCCTCGAGATTTACTCTCGGCATGATCACCGTCTCATATCCGAGCTTTTTTGCCTCCTGCACCCGCTGCTGCGCCATGCTCACGGCGCGCACCTCGCCGCTCAGCCCCACCTCGCCGAACACGATCGTCCGCTCGTCGACCGCACGGTTTTTGAAGCTGGAGACGATCGCCATGATCAGCCCCAGATCGATCGCCGGCTCGCTGATCTTCATGCCGCCTGCTATGTTCACATAGGCATCGCAGTCTCCGATCTGCAGCCCCAGACGCTTCTCGAGCACCGCCATCAGCAGGTTGACTCTGTTGAAATCCGTGCCCGTCGTCTGTCGCCTCGGTATCCCGAAGTTCGTCCTGCTCACGAGCGCCTGTATCTCGATCAGAATGGGTCTCGTGCCCTCCACGGAGCAGACCACGACAGAACCGCTTGCACCCACCGGCTTTCCGCTCAGCATGTACTCAGACGGATTCTCCACCTCCATGAGCCCTTCCCTGCGCATCTCAAAGACGCCGATCTCATTGGTGGAACCAAAACGGTTCTTGACGCCCCGGAGGATCCTGTAGGAAGCGTACCTGTCGCCCTCGAAATACAGCACGGTGTCAACCATATGTTCCAGCACGCGCGGTCCCGCGACCGTCCCCTCCTTCGTCACATGTCCCACGATGAAGATCGACGTCCCCATGCCCTTTGCGAGCTGCAGAAAGACATTTGTCGCCTCCCGCACCTGGGACACGCTCCCCGGCGCCGAAGTGACAGACTCCTGGTACATCGTCTGTATCGAGTCAATGACAACGATCTCCGGTTCGGTGTGGCGGATCGTCTCCTCCACAATGGCGAGGTTCGTCTCGCACAAGAGCATCATCGTGTCCTGGAAATCGCCGATCCGAACCGCCCTGAGCTTGATCTGTTTCAAGGATTCCTCCCCGGATATGTACAGAACTTTTCTTCCCGCGTTTGCGAGCAGCCTGCACATCTGCAGCAGAAGCGTGGACTTTCCGATACCGGGATCGCCCCCCACCAGCGTCAGGGAACCCTGCATGATCCCCCCGCCGAGCACGCGGTCAAGCTCCGCGATGCCGGTGTGCGTGCGCGCCTCCTCCCCCATGGAGATAGAACCGATCTTGACAGGCTTTGCCGCCTCCCGAAACGGCGTGATCTTAGCGTTCGACACACTCACTTTTTCCTCCACGAACGTGTTCCACTTCCTGCATGCAGGGCACTGTCCCATCCATTTGGAGGACTCGTGTCCGCACTCCTGACAATAAAAAACAGTCGTACTTTTTTTTGCCATTAGAACCTCCCAGATAAAACTATTTTCTTTCTGTTTCTTATTTTCTCTTATAAATTTCTGATAAAGAAACCTCCTCATAGGAGGAGGTTTCTTTACAGATATAAATTCTCTCAAATCATATCGCTATCTATTTTTTAATGATCTTCACTTCTACCTCGCCTGAACCCTCCAGCTCCACGCTGATGCTGAGCTTTCCGGAAAGATTCGTCTTCATGACGCCAGCGCTCTCCCCTGCCACGACCACCTCATACTCAGAGTCATCCGCCGCGCCTACTGTGATCTGTACATCCTGGCTTCCCTCAACCGTAAAAGATATGCCGCTCTCGCTCTCACAGAAATTGTGAACAGAAGTACCCGGGACCGATTCATATAAAAACAAACCGTTTTTCTCCAGCTTGGTGATCTCCTGGAAGGTCTTTACCTTGTACCTATCCCCGGAATGCTCATAATCCTCAAGCTTTGCCTTTGCCGCCAGCTCGTGATTCCCAAAGCTGATACTTCCGTTACTCTCGGAACGTAGTAATTCATCAATTACTGCCATTTCATTTGTCCTCCTAAAAGTTTATTAGAATTAGTTTCTCTTACACTATAATCATATACTATCTGTTTGTCTTTTTCCACAGAATTTTTTCTTATTTTTCAGTCAGGCGCACGTTTTTTTGTCTATATTGTCTATTTTACCGTAAAAGTCACCTTGTCGCCGCGCACCCCGGCCGTCACCGCGTCGCCTCTCTGAACCCTGCCCTCTAAGACTGCTGTGGCAAGCTCATTCTCCACGACATTCTGGATCGCGCGCTTTAACGGTCTTGCGCCCATCTTGAGGTCCGAGTATTTCTTCACCAGATACTCTCTCAGCGTGTTTGTGAAGGACAGGTCTATATCCATCTGTGTCCTGCACCGCTCGCAGAGATTCCTGGACAGCAGCGAGACGATCTGTTTCATATCCTGCTCCGTCAGCGGATGGAAGACCATGATCTCATCGATGCGGTTGATGAACTCCGGCTTGAACAGGCGTTTTACCTCTTCCATAACACCTGATTTCATTTTATTGTAATCCGCCTGCGCGTCTCTCCTGGCGGCAAATCCAAGATTTTTCGGGTCGACAATCCGCTGTGCACCCGCGTTGGAAGTCATGATCAGGATCGTGTTCTTGAAGCTCACTTTCCTGCCCTTGGAGTCGGTGATATGACCGTCGTCGAGCACCTGCAGGAGGATATTGAACACGTCCGGATGCGCTTTCTCGATCTCGTCAAACAGCACGACGGAATACGGCGACCTGCGCACCTTCTCGCTGAGCTGTCCCCCCTCCTCAAATCCTACATATCCCGGCGGGGATCCCACCATCTTGGAGACCGAGTGGGACTCCATATACTCTGACATATCCACCCGTATCAGGGCGTTTTCCGAGCCGAACATCGCCTCGGCAAGCGCCTTGGACAGCTCCGTCTTTCCCACACCGGTAGGTCCCAAAAACAGGAAGGAACCGATCGGTCTGTTGGGATCCTGCAGCCCCACACGACCGCGCTTCATCGTCTGTGCCACCGCGGTGACAGCCTCCTCCTGGCCGATGACACGCTTGTGGAGGATGGACTCGAGCTTCAGCAGCCGCTCGCTCTCCTTCTGCGTCAGCTTCCTGACCGGGATCTTTGTCCAGTTCGCCACAACCTCCGCGATATCATTCTCCGTCACGACGAGATTGCGCTCCTCCTGGTTCTTCTCATATTTTGCCACAGCCTTATCGTATTTCTTGATCAGATCCTCCTGCGCTTTGCGGAGCTCTGCCGCCTGCGTGTAAGCCTCCATCCGGATAGACCGCTCTATCTGAAGATCGTACTTCTTGATCTGCTCTGTCATCTCCTTGAAGCTGTCGGGCACATTCATGTTCTTGAGCCGGATTGCCGCGGATGCCTCATCGATCAGATCGATCGCCTTGTCCGGAAGGTTTCTGTCGTTGATATACCGATCTGACAGCTTCACCGCCGCCTCGATCGCCTCCTGCGTGATAGTCACCTTGTGATGTTCCTCATACTTGTACGCCACGCCGCTCAGTATCTCGACAGCCTCGCTCTCGTTCGGCTCCTCCACCATCACCGGCTGGAAACGCCGCTCGAGCGCCGCGTCCTTCTCGATATACTTGCGGTACTCCGCGATCGTCGTGGCGCCGATCAGCTGTATCTCCCCTCTCGACAGGGACGGCTTGAGGATATTGGACGCGTCGATCGCCCCCTCGGCACCGCCGGCGCCGATCAGCGTATGGATCTCATCGAGGAACAGGTAGATGTTCCCCGCGTCGATCACCTCCCGGATCACTCGCTTGATGCGCTCCTCAAACTCCCCGCGGTATTTTGAACCTGCCACCATCCCTGCGAGGTCGAGCGTCACGACGCGTTTGTTCTTGACCGTGTCGGGCACATCGCCGTTCACGATCCGAAGCGCGAGCCCCTCCGCGATCGCGGTCTTGCCCACGCCCGGCTCACCGATCAGGCAGGGATTATTCTTGGTGCGCCGCGACAGGATCTGCACAACGCGCATGATCTCCGTCTCCCTGCCCACGACAGGATCCAGCTTTCCCTCTTTTGCCAGATTCGTCAGATCCCTGCTGTATTGATTCAGGGTCTGCGTCACACCGTTTTGTTTCTTTTTGTTCCTGTTTCTGCTCAGGTCGTCCTTGTGCTGGTTGATATCCTCCCCCATGGCGATCAGTGTATCCATATACAGCTTCTGCACATTGATCCCGATCGTATTCAGGAGCCTGAGCCCCACATTCTCGCCCTCACGCAATATGGCGAGCAGAATGTGCTCCGTCCCTGTCAGCTGGCTCCTGAACTTCTCCGCCAGCCTGTGGCTGTCCTCGAGAACCTTCGCCGCCCTCGGGGAGTAGCCGTCCCGCTCCAACAGCGCGACATTCCCTTCCGGTGCGATCAGCTCCTTGATCATACTGATGAGCTGCACCTCATCCACACCATTCTCGGCGAGAACTCTCGCCGCGACGCCTGTCTTCTCTTTCACCAGCCCCACAAGGATATGTTCACTCCCAATATAGCTCTGGTGCAGATCCCTCGCAGCTCTGGCTGCTTTCTGCAGTGCCGCCTTTGCCTTATCCGTAAACTGCTGCATTTCTCCATGCCTCCATGTCATTTATATAGTCGCTGTATGCCCGCCGCGCGCTATTCCTCATAGCCCTCATAGATCTCGTCGATCAGTGCATGTACTTCCTCCCTCGATATCCGCTTGCAGCTGCTCTTTGCCAGCAGCACCTGCATATCGCGCTTTAGATCCTCCTTCGCCTGAATCTTGTCGATGTCGATCGCGATCACCGCACCTTTTCTCCGATCAACCTTCACAAAGCCTTCCTGCTTTAGCACGGAGTACGCCTTGTTGACCGTGTGCATATTGATACCGATCGTATCTGCGAGCTGTCTCACGGACGGAAGCGTGTCTCCCTCCTGAAACTGAGACGTGGCGATCCCGATGATGATCTGGTTGCGCAGCTGCAGATAAAGGGCTTCATCACTGTTAAAATCAATCTCTATATACATTGGCTCCCACGCTCCTTCCGTCGATTGGCTGTTATATAGATTGTAGCACACTAGCAATGTGCACACAAGGGGATTATAGATTTTTAAGAAAACGACGGTCCAGAGACGAAAAAACCTGTCTGATTCTTTCCCTCAGACAAGTTCTTTCGTATTTTTATTCAATATCCATAAAATCCATGTCCTCGTCGTCCAGAAGATTCTTTGCCTTGTACCCCCTGGCTTGTCCCTTCTCGCCCGGAACCCTGTCATTCTGTGGCTGCGGGCGTCTCGGCGGCTGGCCGTTCACACCTCCCTGCGGACGTCTTGCCGGCTGACCGCCCTGTGGTCTCGCACCGCCGCTGCCGGGAGCATTTCCTCCCTGTGAGCGTCTTGGCGGCTGGCCGTTCGCACCTCCCTGCGGCGCGCTGTTGGAGAGTGCTCCCTGCGGGCGCCTCGGCGGCTGCTGGCTCTGCGGATGTCTCGGCGGCTGCTGGCCCTGCGGACGTCTCGGCGGCTGGCCCTGCGGCGCGCTGCCGGAAGGCGCTCCCTGCGGGCGTCTCACCGCCTGCTGGCTCTGCGGACGTCTTGCCGGAAGCGGCTCATCGTCATCGTCGTCGTCCTCCTCCATGTCTTCCAGATCTTCTATATCGTCGTCCTGGTCATCGTCGTCATCGTCGTAACTCTTGTACCGCTTATAACCGGTGCCCTGCCCCTTCAGCCTGATCAGCAGCAGCCCTACCACCGACACAAGGATCACAATGATGACCACGAGGATGATCACAGGGATCAGCCCCAGCGCACCGAATCCGTCATCCGGCGGCGTAATGCCGTCTGTCGTGTAGACATATCTCTGATAGATATGATTTTCCGAGTCAAAGAGATACCATCCCTGTTCCCCGTTCGCCTTCTGTCCATAGAAGATCAGGAATGCACCGTTCTTGTAGGCATTGTAGCCCTGTCCGTCCGCACTGAGCGTGATCAGCTCAAATCCCGGCATGATGTATGGAACCTCGTCCACATTCATGGGAATGACGCTGTTATTCTCAGGCTGCGGTGTCTCCACAGGCGGCTCTGCTGCCGGCGGCTCCTCCGCGGGCGCTGTCTCCGCAGGCGGCTGTTCCTCCCCCGGAACCTCCCCTGTGATCTGCGTTGTCGCGGGATCGTTCGGGACATTGTCCGTCGTCACCAGATCGGAACGGACATAACCGCTCTTCTCCTCGTTATTGTAGGTGAACGTCACCTGATACCACTTTTTGCCGTCCGAGCCGTCCGCCTCGCCGACCACGGTCAATACCATCCCGCGGTTCGCCTTCGCCTTCGACGCGGAGTTCGTGGAGGCGCTCTCCCTGATGTTCGTGTTGTTGCTTATGACGCTGACCTGCTTCGCATCCACAGGTGTCGCCGTGGTCGGCGTCGTGTCCGCAGACGGCGCTGTGGCTGCACCGCCCTGTGTGTTCGGTATATCCGCCCCGTCGGGCACTTTGATCAGATCACTTCTGATAAAGCCCTTCGTGTCGGAATTCACATAGACCTGATACCAGGTATTGTTGTCTGTCCCCGATGTCTTGCTGATGATATCGATCACCTTTCCCGATGGCACGCTTGCAAGCTTCGCGCTGTTGGGATCTGCCGACGCCCTGATCACCGCACTCTTCGCGATCACCGTGCCCTTCACATCGGCAAGGCTCACCATCCCAGCACTCAACACCATGAAGAACAGCATCAGCGCCATCAGGTGCTTTATTCCGTTTCTTTTGTTCTTTTCCATAATCCTACTCCTGTCACGCCTCGTCAATCGCTTTCCCGATATCATGGCGCATATATTTATTGTCAAAGTCAATCCACTCCGTTGCGGCATATGCGTTCGCCCTGGCTTCCCTGAGATCTGCCCCCTTTGCCGTCACACCCAGCACACGCCCTCCGTTCGTGACAAACTTTCCGTTCTCATCCAGCTTTGTCCCCGCATGGAAACAATAGTAACCGTCCCTGCCGTCAAACTGCTCCAGACCTCTGATCTCGAGCCCCTTGTCGTATCTGACCGGATAGCCGTCGCTTGCGAGCACGACACAGACTGCCGCATTGTCCTCAAACTGAAGGTCTATCTCGTCAAGTGTCCCGTCGATGCACGCCTCCACCACGTCGATGATATCATTTTTCATGCGCGGGAGTACGACCTGCGCCTCCGGATCGCCAAACCTTGCGTTGTACTCCAACACTTTTGGTCCCTCGGGCGTCAGCATCAGTCCAAAGAAAATAATCCCCTTGAATTCCCTTCCCTCCGCCGCCATGGCGTCGACCGTCGCCTGGTAGATGTGCTCTCTGCAGAATGCATCCACTTCGGCTGTGTAGAACGGGCTTGGCGAAAATGTCCCCATGCCGCCGGTGTTTGGTCCCTGATCCCCATCCTGCGCGCGCTTGTGATCCTGCGCGCTTGTCATCGTCCTGATCGTCCTGCCGTCTACGTAGGACAGCACCGACACCTCGCGTCCCGTCATAAACTCCTCGATCACCATACGGTTTCCGGCTGTGCCAAACTGCTTGTCGAGCATGATCGAGCGGACACCCGCCCTCGCCTCGTCCAATGTATTGCAGATCAACACACCTTTGCCGAGCGCCAGACCGTCCGCTTTCAGCACGATCGGAAAACGCGCCGTCTCCAGATACGCCAGCGCCTTATCCGCATCGTCAAAGTTCTCATACGCCGCTGTCGGTATGTTGTATTTCTTCATCAGATCCTTGGAAAACGCCTTGGAGCCCTCGAGAACCGCCGCATTCTTCCGCGGTCCGAATACCCTGAGCCCTTCCGCCTCGAACACATCGACCACGCCGCCCACCAGCGGGTCATCCATGCCGATGATCGTGAGGTCGACCTGCTTTTCCTTCGCAAAGGCTGCAAGCCTGTCAAACTCCATCGCGCCGATCGCCACACACTCCGCAATCTGTCCGATCCCCGCGTTTCCGGGAGCGCAGTAGATCTTGTCAACTTTCGGGCTCTTTGCCACGCTGACAGCGATCGCATGTTCGCGTCCGCCGCTTCCTACGATTAAAACTTTCATGCCGCTCTCTATATCCTTTCCTCATCTCAATATCTCACTATCCCAATATACATGGTCCGATTATCTCAGACTCCACATCTCAACGCATCCTTCTCTCAGTCCACGATTGCGGCTGCCGGTTCAGAGCAGCCCGTTTGCGATCATGTTGACCGCCTGCGGCAGGATCACCCACTCCGCCTGTTCCATGACACGCCGCTGGAGCACCTCGGGCGTGTCATCCGGCAGCACCTCCACGGCTTTCTGCAGGATGATCGGTCCCGTGTCCGTCCCCTCATCCACGAAGTGGACCGTGGCTCCGGTGATCTTCACACCGCGCGACAAGACCGCCTCGTGCACTTTCAGCCCGTAATACCCCTTCCCGCAGAACGAGGGGATCAGCGCCGGATGGATGTTGATGATCCGCCCTTCATACTTCCTGATCATCATCGGCGGAAGCACGACCAGGAAACCTGCCAGCACGATCAGATCCGGCTCTGCATCGTCCACGCACCTCAAAAGTGCCTCGTTAAACTGCTCCCTGTCCCCGTAGTCCTTCGGCGACACAGACACGGCGTCAATCCCTCTGCCTCTTGCGCGCTCCAGCGCGAACGCCCCTTTATTGTTGCTGATCACCCGCACGATCTGTGCATTGGTGATCGTCCCTGCATCGACGGCGTCCATGACCGCCTGGAGATTCGTCCCGCCGCCGGAGACACACACGCAAACTCTCAGCATATCGTTACTCCCTTTTCTCCATCCCGGATCTCACCGATCACATAGCAAGTCTCGCCCGCTGCCCTGACCGCCTCCATCGCCCTGTCCACATCGCCGGGAGCGACTGCGGCGATCATGCCGATCCCCATGTTGTATGTATTGTACATCATGTGTTCTTCGATACCGCCCTTGTCCTGCAGCAGCCTGAATATCGCGGGAACCTTATAGCTGTCCTTCCTGATCACTGCGTGCACGCCGTCGTGGAGCATGCGCGGCACATTCTCATAAAATCCGCCCCCCGTGATGTGACTGCACGCCTTGATCACAACACCGCTCTCCCGGATGCTCCTCAGCGCTTTCACATAGATGATCGTAGGCTCGATCAGTGCCTCTCCGAGCGTCTTTCCCAGCTCATCATAGTGCGTATCGAGGCTCTCCCTTGTCATTTCAAACACCTTTCTGATCAGGGAAAAGCCGTTGCTGTGCACGCCGCTCGACGCGATGCCGATCAGAACATCGCCCGCCTCGAGATCCGCGCCCGTGATCAGATCCTTCTCGTCGACCACGCCCACTGCGAACCCTGCAAGGTCATATTCATCCTCCGGCATCAGCCCCGGATGCTCCGCGGTTTCGCCGCCGATCAGCGCCGCGCCGCACTGCCTGCAGCCCTCCGCCACGCCCTTTACGATCGTCGCGATCTTCTCGGGCTCATTCTTTCCGCAGGCAATATAGTCGAGGAAAAACAACGGCTCACCGCCCGCACATGCGATATCGTTGACACACATCGCCACACAGTCTATGCCGACCGTATCGTGCTTATCCATCAGAAATGCCAGCTTGATCTTGGTCCCGACCCCGTCTGTCCCCGAGACGAGCGTCGGCTTTTCCATGTTCTTGAACGCCTCCATGGAGAATGCGCCCGAGAACCCGCCGATCCCCCCGAGCACCTCCGGGCGCATCGTCTCTTTCACGTACTTCTTCATCAGCTCAACCGACTGATATCCGGCTTCGATATCAACACCTGCGTTCTTGTAATCCATAATTCCCTCCTATTATCAATCCCTCTGTCATCACTTCCCGGGATATTCACGATATCCGGTCTCCTGCAGCTTCGCATCCTTTGCCATGACCTGCTCTTTCAGCTTTGCCGAATAGTCTTTCAGCTTTGCGAGCAGGGCGTCATCCGATGTCGCAAGGATCTTCGCCGCGAGAAGCCCTGCATTTGCACCGCCGTTGATCGCCACTGTCGCCACCGGGATGCCCGACGGCATCTGCACGATAGAGTACAGCGAATCACGCCCGCCGAGTGATGTCGTGTGCATCGGAATGCCAATGACAGGCATCGGGAAAATGGCAGCGCACATTCCCGGCAGATGAGCCGCCATCCCCGCTCCGGCGATGATCACCTTAAATCCTCTCTCCTCCGCGGTCTTTGCATACTCAAAAAACACATCCGGCTCCCTGTGCGCCGAGATGATCTTCATCTCATAGGAAACGCCGAGTTCCTCCAATATATCTGCTGCCTTTGCCATGACGGGCATATCCGAATCGGAACCCATCACAATACCAACCTGTGCCATAGATAACCTCCACTATATACCTTTGCTTTTATTCCTAACCCCTTATAGTTTACAAACAATACATTCATACGTCAACAAATTATTCTAAAATTTCACAAAATAACTGCGGGTCAGCAGTCGAGGGGCACATTCAATTCCTCTGTGCCGGCAAGCACGAACCTTCCCTTTTCTATGATGGAAAACGCCTCGCCGTCCTTGCTGTACGCGATGATAGACCCCAGCTCGTCGTAAGGGATCGTGATGTCGGTGTGGCAGGCAAAATACGCTTTCGAGGGCTCTGTCTTTCTCAGGATCGACACGGAATTGTCCTTCGCGACGACTTCCCTGCCGTCCTCGTTGAACACCCGGACTTCCTCGCTCCTCGAGTAGCAGGTATCTCCGACTGCAAAGTGCGGCCCTGTCTTCTCCGCGATCAGGATCGGGAACAGGTTTGCGATGTCGTACTTCTTTGCCGTCATGTACGCTGTCGTATTCGTACCGATCGCAAACTCCCCTAGCGGCAGCGAATCGTGGTGAAACAGCACATTTGCCTTGATATAAGCGCTGTTCTTCTCCTCGCTGTCAAAGTTCGAGCAGCTGTAGCCGGCGGTCATCCCGTCCTCAAAGTCGATCTCAAGATCGTGATACTCAAGCTCGTTCAGAAATACACGGCTGACGTGGAGCTTTCCGTTCGTCCCCTCAAGCACCGGCGATGTGAACACTTCGCCGACAGGGATGTTGACATCCGCGACACAGTTCTCAAAAATGGATTCCTTCCCGGGATCCCCCAGCGGGTAGAGCGCCACGCGAAGGTCCGTCCTGTTGCCGTTCATCCCCTTGATCTCCACGTACGACGCCTTGTTGAGCGTGTCGATGATCGTCGCCTGTATGCGCTCATAGGTCCTGTAATCGAGGGTATTTAATTTGATCGTCTCGTCAAAGATCTCCCCAAAGCGCTCTCCGATGCTGGGAACGGGAAACGCTATGATCGTGAAGCTCCTCTCCTCCTCGTTGATGTAGCTGCTCACGATGTTCTGGGAAGCCCCCGTCAGCTCCGCCGACATCTTCTGCTGCTCCGCGTCCAGACTGCACACCTCATCCTTGGACTCGGGCGCAAAGGGAGGCTCACCAAACACTTCGATGACCGCAGGGCCTGCGTACACCGCCGCCTTCTCCCGCACCGCCTCGTAAGCCGTCCTGAGCACCTCAAGCTTTCTGTTCACAAGCTTTTTGTCGAGGAAGAGCGCGATATCATCCTTGTGGTCGTACAGAAACTGCTTGCTGGCATCCGCACCGTAATACCCCCTCTTGCGCACAACGGACTTGCCGAAGATATTGTTCTCACACCGGAAGATCGTCGGCTTTAACCCCATCTTTGCAAAATTTGCGATCGCCGCCCTCACCACGCGCTCGAATCCGAGCATATAATGAATATTGACTGTCTTCTTTTTGCCCAGATCCACATGCGCCTTCTCGAATCCGAGACGGTAGCCCTCCGTGTACGTGTCCGCCATCAGCCGGATGCGCTCCTCGGGCAGCGAATTCAGGTACTGTGCCATCTTCTCCACATCCGGCGACACGTACTCGCCATACCGGTACAGATAACGCAGATCGCCAAGATCGCTGTCCTCCACGATCCTGACTGCAAAATCGCAGTCTGCATCCACCAGACCGCGCACCCGGCATCCGGCAGCTGTCTCTGAGTAGTCGCTCACGAACCAGTACAGCGTATCCCTGATATCACTTGTGTTTGGCACTGCCGCCTTCTCAGGCAGTGTGCGGAGCTCCGCCTCCGACTGCGTGTAGGCAAACGCATTGTATATCTCCACAAAAAGCTCCATGCGTATCACCAGATCCTCATACCGCTGCTCGAAAGCATAGGGTATCATCGCCCTGATCTCCGCGTACAGAAATGACAGCAGTCTGCCCATCTCAAGTCCGTACTTCCCACAGGTATAAGTCGGATTGGCATAGCTCTCCGCGTAGTGCGAAGCGAGGATGTCCTCATACAATCCCCTGTTCTCCTCCCTAAGCTCCTCCAGTCCCGCATCCTTATCCCTGTTGTCACATGCCGCTGACACCTGCAGGATGAACCCTGCCACCTGCTCGAAATAATCCCTGTACTCCTCCGCCACTTCCTGCGCTGCCGCGATCTCCTTGATCCTGCCGCAGCAGAGCCCGTATCTTTCTCTCAAAACTTCCATCTCAAATCACTCCTAAATATAGTATAATACCGCTTGCTATCACTGTCAGTATATTCAAAAAAATACCTGCAACCGGAAAAAACCTGAAAATGTCCTTCTCCATCAGCGACCTGATCCCCAGAACCAGCCCTGCGGCTGCATAGAACAGTGCCAGGAGCACCACCGCGCCATACTGCATGCGTGCAGTCCCTCCATCCAGGTACGTCCGGTGGACCGCCAGGCAGATCGCAGCCCCCGCCACCAGTCCCAGTATCGTCGACATGATCCCCCACTTAGGATTTTTCTTGTCTGTAAAAATATACCCTTGCCTGCCAAAAATCCGCAACATCTCCACTCCTCCTGCCGTGTGCTGTCGATGCGAAATGGGCATTCCGTATGAAATGCCCACCATTCTAAAATAATATCTTTGATTTGCCCGCCAGAAGCCTGCCACCGCTGATCAGGAGCATCACTCCGATCGTCGTCCCGACAACGATCGATATCACTCCCAGCACGATCGAGAGTGTGCCTGCCCGCCCCATTGCCTTGTATATCCTCTCTTCCATCTCAATCCTCCATTTCCAGAATACAACTTCTCAGAATCTATATGATCTATCGGCGCTCCGCGCTTTATTTTGCCCCGTACTGGGCGTAGTACGCGTCGATCGCTTCCTTCATCTTATCGTCGATGAGCACCCTGCCATTGTACACCTTGTTGTGCAGATGTTCCACAACCTCTTCCATCGTGACGATCGCACCCGTCTCGATGCCGTAGATCTCGCGTATCTCCGCGAGTGCATTCTGCTGTGCCCTGCCGCGCTCCTGCCTGTTCAGGCTCACCATCAATCCCACGACATCCACATTTGCCTGCGCCCTCAGAATGGGGAAAGTCTCCTCGATCGACTTGCCGGAGGTCGTGACATCCTCTATGATGACTACCCTGTCCCCATCGTGTAAGTCACTTCCGAGAAGGATCCCCACATCGCCGTGATCCTTCACCTCTTTTCTGTTGGAACAGTATCGGATCTCCTTGCCGTACAGCTGGCTGAAAGCGATCGTCGTCGCCACGGAAAGCGGGATCCCCTTGTACGCCGGTCCAAAGAGCACGTCAAAATCCGAGCCGTAGTTGTCATAGATCGCCTTTGCGTAGTACTCCCCGAGCTTTCTGAGCTGTGAGCCTGTGACATACGCCCCCGCATTCATAAAAAACGGGGACTTTCTTCCGCTCTTCAACGTAAACTCGCCGAATTTCAGCACATTGCTGTCAACCATAAACTCGATAAATTCCTTCTTGTATTGTTCCATATTCCCCTCTACCTCCACATTTTTATCCGCAGTCCGCTACCTACCGACACTCGCAAATGCCTGGTCTATATCCGTGATCATATCGATCACAGCCTGTCTGGAAGCATCCGCAAAGCCTTCCGGACCAAACTTACCGTATCTTCCGCTCTGGTACGCCGCGATGATCCCCCTCGAAGAGTTGACGATCGCACCGAGCCGGTTCTCGTCAAAAAAGTGTATCAGATCTTTTCCGGTGCCGCCCTGTGCGCCGTACCCCGGCACCAGGATAAAGGACTTTGGCATCACCCTGCGGAGCACTCTGCCCTGTTCCGGATATGTGGCGCCCACCACTGCGCCGATATAGCTGTAGCCGTTCTCTCCCATGAGCTGCTCGCTCCACTCGGCAACCTTTTCGCCGACCACCTCGTAGAGCGGCTTGTCCGGGAACGAGATACCTCCTGCGTCCTCACCCGCTGTCCCCGCAGTGACACCCGTCCGCAGCAATCGGTCCTGAAACTCGCCGCTGCTCGGGTTGGACGTCTTGACAAGAATGAAGATCCCCCGCTTTTCCTCCCTGCACACGTCGATGAACGGCTGGACACCATCGGAACCCAGATACGGATTGACCGTCACGAAATCCTCTTCAAAGCCAGCACACAGACTGCTGCCCACCTGCACCCTGCCAAGATGCGCCGCCGCGTATGCAGCCGAGGTCGAACCGATATCGCCCCTCTTGACATCACCGATCACCACAAGACCCTTTTCCCTGCAGTAATCGACCGTCCTCTTGAACGCTGCCAGACCCGGTATGCCGAACTGCTCGTACATGGCGATCTGCGGCTTGACTGCCGGGATCAGATCGCACGTACTGTCCACGATCGCCTTGTTAAACTGCCAGACCGCCTCCGCTGCGCCCTCCAGGGTCTCGCCCATCTCGTCGAAAGCCGCCTTCCTGATATGGTCAGGCACAAACTTCATCGTCGGGTCGAGCCCCACCACGACAGGCGCCCCTGTTTTCTGAATCTTCTGTATCAGCTTATCAATCATCTGCTACCTCCATGCTCTCTACACCACTTTATTCTGCTGCAACAATTCAGCGTACTTCCTTATATTAGATAGATTAACATATTTCTGCTGTGATTGTCCAGCAACAATTACAAGAGTTGGTGCCTGCCGCACGCCGTACTTGACCGCAAGTTCCATATTTTCCTCCGCATCGACCACCGTGTAGTCCACATTCTGCAGATATTTCTTTGCCAGGCTGCAGTTCGGACAGGTCTTGGTCGTGAACAGGTACGTATCGCTCTTTCCCGCGGCTGCCGGTGTCTGATCCGCCTGCTTGATCGCGCCGATCCGGCTGATCGTGCCGATCCGGCTGCCCATCCTGTACTCCGTGCGGTTCTGGTACTCCTGCAGCTTTCCGTCATTCCAGTTCTGCACCGGTCTGTAGTAGCCTGTGATGCGGCTGTAGATCTCCGTGGCCCGGCCGCACTTCGGACACGCTTTCTGCTCGCCTGTCAGATAGCCGTGCTCGCTGCATACAGAGTAGGTCGGTGACATGGTGTAGTACGGGAGTTTGTAGTTTTCGGCGATCGTGCGCACCAGGTTTGCGGCAGCCTTCCAGTCCGGGAGCTTCTCCCCGAGAAAGGCGTGGAACACCGTTCCCGACGTATAAAGTGTCTGCAGCTCGTCCTGTATGTCGAGCGCGTCAAAGATATCCGTCGTGAAGTCGACCGGCAGATGTGACGAATTCGTATAGTACGGCTGGTCACCCTCGTGTCCCGCCGTGATGATATCGCTCCACTTCTCCCTGTCGTGCTTTGCAAGCCTGTAGGTCGTGCTCTCCGCAGGCGTCGCCTCGAGATTATACAGATCGCCGTACTGTTCCTGGTAGTCGGACAGCCTCTCCCGCATATGGTTCAGGACATCCTTTGCAAACTGCTGCGTCCTTTTGTGGGTGAGATCCGCCCTGAGCCACTTCGCGTTGAGCCCCGCCTCGTTCATGCCGATCAGTCCGATCGTCGAGAAGTGGTTGTCAAACCTGCCGAGATAGCGCTTTGTGTACGGGTACAGTCCTTCATCCAGAAGCTTTGAGATCACATTGCGCTTGATCTTGAGCGAGCGGGCACTGATGTCCATCAGCCGGTCGAGCCGCCTGTAAAAATCGCTCTCGTCCGATGCCAGATACGCGATGCGCGGCAGATTGACCGTGACGACACCCACGCTTCCCGTGCTCTCTCCCGCCCCAAAGAAACCACCCGTTTTTTTGCGCAGCTCCCGCAGGTCAAGACGCAGCCTGCAGCACATGCTGCGGACATCGGAAGGCTCCATGTCAGAATTGATATAATTCGAGAAATAGGGCGTCCCATACTTCGCCGTCATTTCAAATAGCAGTCGGTTGTTTTCTGTGTCCGACCAGTCGAAATCACGTGTTATCGAATATGTCGGGATCGGATACTGAAATCCCCTGCCGTTGGCGTCCCCCTCGATCATCGTCTCGATGAACGCCTTGTTCACCATGTCCATCTCCGCCCTGCAGTCACCGTAGGTGAAATCCATCTCCACCCCGCCCACGATCGCCGGGAGAGCTGCAAGATCAGCCGGGACAGTCCAGTCCAGTGTGATATTGCTGAACGGCGCCTGTGTTCCCCAGCGGCTCGGTGTATTGACTCCGTATATGAATCCCTCGATGCATTTTTTCACTTCAGGATAAGAGAGCGCATCCGCCTTCACGAAGGGCGCGAGGTAGGTGTCAAAGGAAGAGAACGCCTGTGCACCCGCCCACTCGTTCTGCATGATGCCGAGGAAATTCACCATCTGGTTGCAGAGCACGGACAAGTGTTTTGCCGGAGCTGACGTGATCTTGCCCGTGATGCCCCCAAGCCCCTCCCGGATCAGCTGCTTTAACGACCAGCCGGCACAGTAGCCCGTGAGCATGGACAGATCATGGATATGAATGTCTGCATCCCTGTGTGCGCTTGCGATCTCCTCGTCATAGATCTCGGAAAGCCAGTAGTTTGCCGTCACTGCCCCCGAATTTGACAGGATCAGCCCGCCGACTGAGTACGTGACTGTCGAGTTCTCCTTGACGCGCCAATCCTCTATCTTCACATAGCTGTCCACGACATCCTTGTAGTCGAGGATCGTGGACCGCATGTTGCGCATTTTCTCCCGCTGCTTTCTGTAGAGGATGAACGCCTTCGCCGCCTTTGTGTAGCCGGCCTGCTCGAGAACCATCTCCGCGCTGTCCTGGATGTCCTCCACATGGACCCTGCCATCCTTCACTTTTGACTGGATATCCGCTGACACCCGCAGTGCGATCAGATTGATGATATCCTGGTCAAACTGCATCTGTGTCGCGTCAAATGCCTTGATGACCGCACCTGCGATCTTGTCCAGACAGAACACGGCATCACTGCCATCCCGCTTAATAACTGAAAACATTTCACATACTCCTTCGCTTGATTCATTTTTAGATAATCTTATCAGATAGAAAAAGCGAAGTCAATCGAACACTACTAAATATCATGTGTTCGTATACCAGCAAATACAATATCTAGTGTTTTTATGACCTGCGTGTTCTTATTCGTGACAGGTCTTTAGAAACTCGTTCTCCCTTTTTGCCTGCGCATCGTCCGGGTAGGTCTGGAGGTACTCCTGCATCATCGCCTTTGCCTGCTCGAAATTGCCGGTGTACTCGTTGGCGACGATCAGGTTGAACTTCAATTCCTGCAGATAGTCCGAGGCGCCCATCGCAACCCCGCTCTCAAACACCGCCAGCGCCTCATCGTACTTCTGCTGGTTCATCAGACAGACCCCGAGGCTGTTGTAGATCGCCGCATTCGGCTCATGGGATTCGAGATACTTCTGATACACCACTGCCGCATAGTTCATGTCGCCGAGCTTCTCGTAGGTCTGCCCCAGGATCTGCAGACGCTGCACGTCATCCTCGTTCACATAGGAATCCAGATAGATGCGGGCGTTCTCGTAGTCCTCGAGATAATAGCAGATGACTCCCTTCTCCCCGTTATCGAGGCTCTTCTCCCTCTTCTTCATGAATTCTTCCAGGTACTTCCTCCCCTGCTCCGTGTAGCCTGCAGCCTGCATCTCCACAAAGGCATCTGTCACGAGCTCAACGTCGTCGGAGCCGAGCGCGAATGCCTTCTCGAAATCCAGCACCGCCTCATCGTACCGGTTCTGCCGAAGGATCGCGCACGCGCGCAGATAATAGGCGTCCTTCTCCTTCTTTTTCAGCCCGATGATCGCAGAGTAGATCTTCTCCGCGTCGGCGTATTTTCCCTGTTTCATGTAGGCGGACGCCAGATAATAGTTGGTATCGTACACCAGCGCTGTCGCCGTTCCCTCCGCATTCCTGACCGAGTTGAGGAAGGCTGTCTCCGCATCCGCGTAATCGCCAAGTCCCATGTAGGCGATCCCAAGCCCTCTGTAGGCGAGCTCCTTGTCCTCATTATTCAGGAGCGCTGTCTCAAAGTTCTCGACCGCCCCCTGAAAGTTGTACTGCTCCACCAGCTCCATGCCCGCAAGCACGTTCGTGTTCTTTGTGTTCTTCGCGCTTTTTGTGCTCTTCGTGTCCTCCGTGCCCGCTGAACTGGCCATGTCGTTTATGCGATCCGGATCGGCTGTGGTATCTGCAGTATCTGTAGTATCTGCAGTATCTGCAGTATCTGTACTCTCCGTAGTTTCTGTATCGCCAGCACTCTCCGTGCTCTTTGTGCTGTCCGGTTTCTTTGTATCTTCCGGTTTCTTCCCGCAGCTGCACATCGTCAGAACCATTCCGAGCACAGCAATGCCAACCCTTGCCGACTGCATTATTTTTTGTCTTTGTATCATAATGGTCTATTACAAATCTCCCTTCCAATCGCTTCCGCCATATACAGCCTTTGTGCCAGGCAGCTTCCGAGTGCCTCACGATGGCCGCAGTCTTGCCCTCAAGCCAAAATATCTCCTCATTTTTGCCGTGTTCCCCTCTCTGAGCAGGCGGTATTCATATCTTTTCGTCCTGGAGCGGATCCGATGCTCGTCCAGCTCGTCCAGCAGGTTTCTCAGGAGTCTGCTCTCCAGGGCTTTTGCGTATTCTGTCTCCAGGGTGCCCTTGCTGTGGCTGGCCCTCCCCGCATACCCGCGAAAAAAGTCTGATAACAATCCAAAATAATACACCTGCATACAGTGCACGAGCCCCTCATCGTGATAGCGCCCCACCACACCCGACTGAAAATCATACAGACCCTGGAGCATCTCAAGACATTCCTGCATGCTGTGATCTTTCATGATGTTCCCGCCCTTGTGCGGACTGTACAGGATCATCGCTTTCGTCATCAGATAGCTCTCACAGTGCTCGAAGTACTCCGTCACAAAATAGTGATCGCAAAAGTCTGTGCCAGCCGGCGCATCCGCCATGAAGAAAATGTTGTTGTCCCTGATGATCCGGCTCTTGAACAGCTTCCCGCCGCAGCCGCTGAGCGCGGAGTCCGCGTACATGAGCCGCCGCGCCACGCCCTCATCCGTCGATATCACATCCGATATCGGCAGCATCTGCGCCCTGAGCTTTCCGTTCCCGCGCGCAGTGATATGGCTGAACGCCACAAAGTCGGCATACTCCTCACCGACTGCAGCCTCGATCTGCTCCCACGCGTCCTCGCACAGCCGGTCCGCCACGTCCAGAAACAGTATGTACCGCCCCGAAGCCGCCTCGATCCCTGTATTGCGCGCATCGCCGCCTGCGCCCTCTCTCACCGTGACAAGTCTGATGCGGTTGTCCCGCTCCGCATAGCGGTACACGACTGCGGATGTCTCGTCCGTGCCGTCGCCGCCCATCACGAGACACTCCATAGCCATGTGCTCCCGCGGGCATCTGGTGACGCTTCTGAGACAGCCCGCAATATGGCGCTGCCCGCCGCGGGCAGGTATGATCACACTCAAATCCATAAACACGCTCCTATTCCCGATACAGGCGCTCAAGCACATTCCGTATCGTCTCCTGCAGCTCCTCGATCCTGATCGGCTTTGAAATATGCGCATCCATGCCAGCCTCGAGCGACCGCTTATAATCCTCCGCAAATGCGTTCGCGGATAGTGCAACGATCGGTACGCACGCCAGCTTCCTGTCCTCCAGCGCACGGATCGCCTTTGTCGCCTGGTGCCCGTCCATGACAGGCATCTGGATGTCCATCAGGATCAGGTCATAGTACTGCGGTTCTGATCTGCTGACCATCTCCACGGCAACATCCCCGTCCTCCGCCGTCTCGACGATATACCCCTCATCGGTCAGCAGTTCCTGTGCGATCTCCCGGTTGATCTCATTGTCCTCGACGAGCAGGATCCGTTTTCCCTTCAAGTCCGCCTCATCCAGCCGGAACCGCCTCTGATCCTGTATGGGCAGTTCGCCGGGCAGCCGCAGCATCAGATCCACTGTGAACTTGCTGCCCTTTCCCTCCGCGCTCTCGACCGCGACGCTGCCCTCCATCAGATCCACGAGATTTTTCACGACGCTAAGCCCCAGCCCTGTACCCAGCACACCGCTTTTCGTCGTATTCCGTTCCCGCCTGAACGGCTGGAACAGCTCCCGCCTGAATGTCTCCGATATACCTCTTCCGCTGTCCTCCACGATAAACCTGAACTTTCCGTAATGGTCGAGTTTCAGATCCTCCTCCGCCACAGTCAGCGACACGCTGCCGCCCGGTTCTGTGTACTTCACCGCGTTGTCGAGCAGCTGGAACAGCATTTCCTTCACCCGCAGAAGGTCCATGTAGATCACGCTGTTGTGAACCCCCGACCTGTCGATCGCAAACCGGAGTGCCTTCGCCTCCGCCTGCGGCAGTATCATCCGCTCAAGCTCCGACAACAGCTCGTCCAGCTCGACAATGTTTTCCACCAGATACACCTTGCCCGACTCCATGCGCGTGACCTCGAGCGACTCATTCACGATCGCGAGCAGCTGCTCGCCCGCGGCGCTGATCTGGTTCAGATAATTGTCGACCCTCGTCTCATCTGCCTTGTGTTTCCGCGCAAGCTCCGCAAAACCGATGATCGCATTGAGCGGTGTCCTTATATCGTGTGACATGTTCTGGAGAAATGTATTTCTCGCTATGCTGGCAGTCTGCGCCTGGTTCAGCGCGGACTTGAGCAGATTCTGCTTCTGGACCTGCTCTGTCATGTCCTTGGTGATAGCCATCGTGATCACATCGCCTGTATAATCGTTTCTGCCGAGCAGGAACGCATAGTGGTACAAATGCCTTCCGCCCAACGAGTCCGTGATCCAGCCGTCGTAGGTCTGCTCCAACTCCCCCCTGCCATAACACTCGATCAGGCGCCCGGCATCGACATACCTCGCGTACTCCTCCGACGCATCGGGATCCATATCCCTCATCCAGAATCTGACATAATCCGAATACTTTTCGAACCGCGGGATCCCCGCATGCTCAAAAAAATCTTTCAGCTGTCCATCCTGCATCTGTATGTACGCGGACAAAAACTCGTCCTTTGTCAGATTCACCTCAAAAAAGGAGACCGCATCGTACAGGATCGCCTTGCGGTACTGGCTTTCCCTCGCATAGGTCGCACGCAGCTCCTCGTTCACCTTCTCGAGTTCGCTCATCCGGTTTTTGAGCCGTTCCGTGCTGTCATCGATAAAGACATAAAAAATATCGCCGTACGCCTCCGTATGCACAAAGTGTCCATAATCCTCGATCCACCGGATCGATCCATCCTTCTGGATGATGCGGTACTCCACATAGTCAAAATCATAGATGCTGTTCGCGATCTGACGCTGGATGCTCCTCTCCACCTCATCGATATCGTCGGGGTGTACCATCCCCCTGAATGTATATCCTGTGAGCCTGCGAAACTCCTCCTTTGTATCACAGCCAAAAATCCGCAGCACGGCACTGTTGATATACAACAGCTCCTCGCCACCGCCTGCGCAGTAGATAAAAAGACCTCCCGGCATCCCCTCCAGTATCGGTTCGATGCTGGAAAGTGTACTCGCATCAAAAGTCATTCTTTTGTGATACACTTCATGCTCCATATGAACCCTCCACTTCCATCCTGTCCTTTTTTCATCTTTATTATATACCATTTTTCACGACAAAAAAACCATAAAAACGAAAAAGGCCTGAAAAGAAATGAAATATAATATGAAAATATGAAAAAGCAGAAATCCCTGAGCGCTATTCAGGGATTTCTGCCGTGGACTCCCTCGCCAGGAGCTCCGCCTCATATGTGATATGCTGATGTTTTGTCTTTTTGGCGATGATATCAAAGAGCAGCCGCGTCGTGTCCCTCGCCATCTCCTCCACAGGCTGGCGCATCGTCGTCAGGTTCGGCACCGTGTAGCCCGCCATGTCGATCCCGTCATACCCAGCCAGCGAGATATCCTGCGGCACGCGAAGACCTGCCTCGTAGAGCGCCCTCAACGAGCCGATGGCGAGCGTATCCGACACTGCATACAATGCCGTGAACGCCTCCCCGCGCCCCAGCAGCCTCTTTGTCGTCAGATAGCCGTTCTCCATGGAGAAATGACCCAGCTCGCCGCTGGTATGGCAGATCAGCCCGGGGTTCACCTCGATGCCGTGCGCTTTCAGGGCATCACAGTACCCGTCGAGGCGCAGTCTGCCGACGCTCTCCTCCAGCACCTCCGCCACGAGGATCGCGATCCGGGTGTGCCCTGACCGGATCAGGTACTCCACCATCCGGGCGCTCTCCCTGCGGTCATCCACGCTGATGCTGGAGTACAGCTTCCTGCTGATGTTTTCAGGGATCGACCCCGCCGTGCTGAACACAAACGGCACGGTGAGCTTCTTCAGCTTTTCCTCCGAGTGGGAGAACCGGCCTCCCAGAAATATGATCCCGCGCAGACGTTTTTCCTTGACGACCTTCTGTGCCACGTCCACCTCGTTCTCGTCCGCCTCTACGTGGGACAGCTCCATCGAGTAGTGCCGTTTCTTGCACTCCTGCTCGATCACCGTGATCATGCCGGTAAAGAACGGGTTCGCGATCCCCTTCACCAGCACTGCGATCGCCTTGGCGTCCACCCTTTTCAGATTTCTCGCGCTGTCGTTTGGAACATACCCGTATTCCTGGATCGCGTTCATGATCTTCTCTTTTGTCTCCGAATTGATATCCGGGTGATCGTTGATTGCCCTCGACACAGTGCTGACACCCACACCACATATTTTTGCTATGTCCTTAATCGTCGGCTCAAACACCCTATCACCTCTATCTCTTCATTATTATTTATCCTTATCTATTTGTTCTTATTTCCGCCGCTGCCAGACCGGACTGTCCTTCCGTACAGCTGTGCCAGCTCCAGCATATGTGCCGAAAGCGCCTCTGTGCACGCGCCGCGCTCCATGCGCCACTCCCAGTTTCCCCCCAGCGTCGACGGCGTGTTGATCCTCGCCTCACTGCCGAGTCCCAGATAGTCCTGCATGGGAATGACCGCGGTGTCCGCCACGCTTCCGAGCGCGGTCCGGATCAGGCTCTCACAGAGATCCGAATTTCTTCTGACATTCAGATATTTCCTGGCAAACGCCAGATCCTTTCTGCTGATGGAAGGGATCCATCCGTTAACTGTGTCATTGTCGTGTGTTCCCGTGTATACAACACAGTTGTTATCGTAATTGTGGGGAAGATAGTCGCTCTCCCCGCCTGCGTCAAACGCAAACTGCAGCACTTTCATCCCCGGAAACTTTGTCTTCTTCACAAGTTTCAGCACACTCGGTGTCAAAAATCCCAGATCCTCCGCGATCACCTCGCGGTTCCCGAGAGTCTTCTTCACGGCTTCAAACAGCTTGTATCCCGGCCCTTTCTTCCACATGCCATGCTCCGCCGTCTCATCCTTGTACGGGATCGCCCAGTACTCGTCAAAACCCCTGAAATGGTCGATGCGCACGATGTCGTATATGTCAAAACAGTGGGAAAGCCTTCTGATCCACCACGCAAACCCCGTCTCCTCATGGTACGCCCACTTGTACAGGGGATTGCCCCAGAGCTGCCCGGTAGCGGAGAACGCATCCGGCGGGCACCCTGCAACCTCGATGGGGACATTTGCCTCATCGAGCCAGAAAAGCTCGGGGTTCGCCCACGTATCTGCACTGTCGAATGCCACATAGATCGGGATGTCTCCCACGATGCTGATCCCTTTTTTGTTGGCGTAGTCTTTGAGCGCGCGCCACTGCTTGGAGAACAGATACTGCTGGTAGCAGTAAAATGCGATATCGTCAGCGAACTCCTTCTCATACCTTGCCATAGCCTTCGGCTTCCTGAGACGGATATCCTCGCCCCACTCAATCCACGACACGCCCTTCAGAGAATCCTTGATCGCCATGTACATCGCATAGTCTTTCAGCCATTGCTCATTTTCGCCGACAAACGCCTTGTATTCCGAATCCGCCCTGAGATCTGCCCTCTCAAAAGCCCTGCGGAGAAGTTGGAACCTTGTGTTGTATATTTTCTCGTACGCCACCTTCCCGGTATCGTTTCCAAAGTCGACAGACAGGCACTCCTCCTCCGTGAGGAGCCCCTCCTCGATCAGCGCATCCAGGCTGATGTAATACGGGCTGCCCGCAAAAGTCGAAAAAGACTGGTACGGCGAATCCCCATACCCTGTAGGTCCCAGAGGCAGGATCTGCCACAATGCCTGTCCTGACGCTGCCAGAAAGTCCACAAAATCGTAGGCTTCCCTCGAAAAGCAGCCTATTCCGAACCTTGACGGCAAGCTCGATACCGGCATCAACACACCACTTCTTCTCATACGCATCTCCCCTTTCTCCACCACAAACAACGGAACCGTCCACAGGAGCATCAACGGCTCAGGGAATCGTCGGATCCCTGATTTCGGTAACGTTTCCAATGGACAACCTAATAATATCACTTTGCACAATAAATAGCAAGGTCTAATTTGTGCGCCGATCAACATTTATGAAAAATATCCGAAATACACCGAATCCTTTATGCACAATTGCCATTGAAATCCCCCCGTTTCTGCCGGATGTCTATACGCATTGGGCAACAGACAGAATTTCATACGCGAAAACGGCAGGGGTCAATCCCTGCCGTAAATATCCCTTGTATAGATCTTCTCCTCCACATCGGCGAGCTCTTCTGTCAGGCGGTTCGCGATGATGACATCCGACATCTCCTTGAACGCGTCCAGGTCGCGTATCACCCTCGAGCGGAAGAAATCGCTCTCCCTGAGACTCGGCTCGTACACGACAACCTCGACCCCTTTCGCCTTGATGCGCTTCATGATGCCCTGTATCGACGACTGGCGGAAGTTGTCGGAGTCCGTCTTCATCGTGAGCCTGTACACACCCACGATCTGCGGCTTCTTTGCCAGGATCATGTCCGCGATATGATCCTTTCTCGTCCTGTTGGCATCCACGATCGCCGATACGATGTTGTTCGGCACATTCTCGTAGTTTGCCCGCAGCTGCTTGGTGTCCTTGGGCAGACAGTAGCCGCCGTAGCCAAATGAGGGGTTATTGTAGTGGCTGCCGATCCTGGGATCCAGACCCACTCCCTCTATGATCTGCCTGGTGTTCAGGCCGCGCATCTCCGCGTACGTGTCAAGCTCATTGAAATAGGCAACCCTGAGCGCCAGATAGGTGTTTGCAAAGAGCTTGATCGCCTCCGCCTCCGTCGTGTCCGTGAACAGTGTCGGGATGTCCTTCTTGATCGCGCCCTGTTTGAGCAGGCTGGCAAACAACTCCGCGCGCTCCGACTGCTCCCCGACGATGATGCGCGACGGGTAGAGGTTGTCGTACAGCGCCCTGCCCTCCCGCAGAAACTCGGGTGAAAAGATAATGCGGTCGGTGTCGAACCGCTCCCGCACGGTCTTCGTGTAGCCGACGGGGACTGTCGATTTGATGATCATGACAGCGCGCTCGTTCACTTGCAGGACAAGTTCGATCACCGACTCGATCGAGCTGGTGTCAAAATAATTCTTGTCCGGATCGTAGTTGGTCGGCGTTGCGATGATGATGTACTCCGCATCCCTGTACGCCGCCGCACCGTCCGTTGTCGCTTTCAGGTTCAAGTCCTTAGTCGTCAGGTATTCCTCGATCTCCTTGTCAATGATCGGCGATTTCCTGTTGTTGATCATATCCGCCTTCTCCTGAAACACGTCCACCGCCGTCACTTCATTGTGCTGCGCCAGCAATATTGCATTTGAAAGTCCCACATAACCAATACCTGCCACTGCTATCTTCATATTATTCCTCCAATTTTCTCTGTCTCATACGGTCGATCTCAGATTGTAAATCTCATTCAATACAATGTGTCCATTATACCACCATGTCCCTGCAAATACCACTAAAACTTTGTAAATGACGCCGAAAACCATTTAACAACACCCGTGCTTTTATTATCTTCCTGCCGCAGCCCCGTCAAAGCCACTCGTTCCAGAAGCGCTCGACCCTCCCCGAAACCTGCGACACGCTGACTACTTCGTAGCGGCTCCACTCCCGCGGGAACATGCGGCGGTACTGCGGCTCTAAAAATCGCTCGTCGAGCAGCGCCACCACGCCGACATCCTCCGCAGTGCGGATCACGCGCCCCGCCGACTGCAGCACCTTGTTCATGCCGGGATATCTGTAGGCATAGTCAAAGCCGTTCTCCCCCTGCGCGTCAAAATATTCTTTCAGGAGCTGCCGCTCACACCCCACCTGCGGAATGCCTGTCCCCACGATGATCGCACCGATCAGGCTGTCTCGTTTCAAGTCAATCCCCTCGGAAAAGATCCCGCCCATCACACAGAAACCGATCAGGATCGACCCTTGCGCATCCCCGGCATCCACGATGGCGTCCCCGGAAGGATAACACCCATTACTTTCTTGAAACCGCAGCAGGAACGCCTCCCGCATCGCCTCGCTCATATGGTCCTCCTGTACGATGCACTCCATCGCGTCCGCATCGTAGTACGTATTCATAAAGCTGTTGTACACCTGCTCCAGGAAAACGTGGGACGGCAGAAAGACGAGATAATTGCCGTGCCGCTGCCGCACCACCTCATGAATGTAGCGCGCGATGCGCAGGAACTCCTCCTCGCTCCTTCTCGTATATTTGCTCGTGACGTCGTTCGCGATCAGCAGCGCTTTCTTTCCCTCATCGAACGTCGATCTGGCATAGACCTCATAGTCCGTCGGCTCGCCGCCTAAGAGCTTCTTGTAGTACTGTATCGGCAGCAGCGTCGCGGAGAACAGGATCGTGCTCCTGCCCTTCTGCATACACTGCCGCAGATTCCGCGCCGGATTGACACAGAACAGCTTTAACATGAAATCCCCGTCGTCCATCAGCTGGCTGTACATCACATAATTCTCGTCCATGATCTCATACATATTGAGGAAGTGCGCCACCTCGAAATAAAATTCCAGCAGTTCTTTTTTGTTCGGGAAGGTGTCGTGCTCGTCGAGAAAATCATCGACCGCCCCGTAGAGGCGGTTCAGCGCCACGACAAATCCGTCGATGCCGTCTTCCCTGCGCCAGTCCTCGCACTGCCGCTTCATGGCGAGCAGCTCCCTGTTGCACTTGTCAAGATGCTTCGCGACCTTGGGGGACAGCTCCCGGACAAGCTTTTTCATGCGGAGGAACGCATTCTTGAACAGCGCCGCACTGTACATCTCCCGCCCCCGATCCAGCAGGTTGTGCGTCTCGTCGATCAGAAATACATAATCCTTTTTGCCGATGCCGTCCGCAAAAAAACGCTTGAGGTACACCCTCGGATCAAACACATAGTTGTAATCACAGATGACGGCATCGGCAAACAGGCTCATGTCAAGGCTGAGTTCAAACGGGCAGACCTGATGGCGGACAGCGCACTCCTGCACTTTTTCCCTCGTAAAGTGATCCTCGTGTGTCAGCAGGTCATACATGGCATCGTTGATGCGGTCGAAATGGCCGTTCGCGTAGGGGCATGCATCGGGATTGCACTCTGCCTCGTCAGTCCCTGCCAGCGGCACGCGTTCTCCCTGCTCCCCATCCCGCTTCATCAGGCAGATCTTGTCCTTTGCGGTCAGCACGATCGTCTTCATGCGAAGCCCGTTCTCCTGCAGCATGCCAAAACACTCCTGCGCCACCGTGCGGGTGATGGTCTTCGCGGTGAGATAAAAGATCTTTTCCGTCATGCCCTCGCCCATAGATTTCACCGTCGGAAAGACTGTCGATATCGTCTTGCCGACCCCTGTGGGCGCCTCGAGAAAGAGTTTCCTCCTGTGATAAACAGTCTGATAGACGTAGGTGACAAGCTCCTTCTGCCCCTCGCGGTACGGGAACGGAAACGTCAGCTGCCGGATCGCCGCGGTGCGGATCTGGTTCCACTCAAACTGAAAATCCGCCCACTTCCTGTACTCCTGCATCAGTTCGCCAAACCACCGTTTCAGTTCCGAAAAAGTATAATCCTCATGAAAATATTTGAGCTCCTCCGTCTCGATATAGCAGTACGTCATACGCACACCGATCTGTTCCAGATGATTTTCCTCCGCGTACATATACGCATAGCACTTTGCCTGCGCAAGATGGACACCCACAGGCTGGGTGATGCGTTTTAACTCCCTGTAAGTGCCCTTGATCTCATCGATGATCACTTTTTCTTCCTTCACCTGCGCCGGCAGTGCTTTGTCGCAGACAGCGTCATGTTCCCCCCAGCTGTAATCGATGATCCCATCCGCTCTTCCTTCTATTACTATGTCGTACTCCGGTGTCTTCCATGTGTACCGCAGACCGATCTCCGCATGGTACTCGCTGCCCATGCGCCGCTGCAGCATCCTGTGTATGCGGCTCCCCTCCTGCATCGCAGTGTCCGCTCCCCCCGATTTCCGATTGTCGATGCTGCCTTCCCGCAGTATGAACTCCACAAGCTGCCGGACCGATACACGTATCTCCATGTCTGTCCCCTTTTCCTACAGGCGCCCGCAATATCCGGGCGTATACTTATGCTTTTCCCACGCAGCCGCCGGAAGGGAACACATCGCTCCCAAAAAGGGCGTACTGCAAAAAACTCCCTCCAAGTGACAGTTTACGCTATCATCCAGAGAGAGTCAATTACATTGTATCGTTTTTCCAACACACGGATATGTTATGCGATCGCAAGCCCGTTCACGAAACGCTCGAACTCATCGTTGTAACCTGCGTACTGCAGCGTCAGTATTGACCGGAAATCCAGCCCCATCACACCGATGATCGACTTCGCATCGACAGTGTAGTGATTGTAGGAAATGTCGATATCAAAATCACATTTCGATGCCTCGTTTACAAAATTCTGTACATCTGCAGGTGTCATCTTAATTTTGCGTTCCCTCATAAATACTTACTTCCTTTCTCCGCACAAACTCACAGTCCGTCGTGCCCCCTGATCAGAGCAGCTGTCGGCAGCTTTGGCATCACAATATTTCATAACGCCCGCTCTTCTATATAGCTCCCCGCGATCTCTGTTTCACGTATTATAGTATACAATATGCGCCAAGTAAAGATTTTTTGTCGCTTCCCGCCACATTTCGTCGCTTTTGAACACCCTGTGTCCCATCTTGTATACAATCCTGCATATCGTTGTGCCATTTCTATAGTATATTGTCACCGAATTTTTGATCTTTATGCACTTTTGATCTGATTTCTTTTCTGCTCAGCCAATCAGTATGAAGATGTGAACACTTTTGAACACATTTTTTCCCGCGAAGAGAAAACGACAATTAATGCATTAAAACGTAACACTTTTAAGCTTGCATTTTATATTATTTCCGCTATACTAAGACGTAACCGCTCGAACACACTGTTAATTTTCAAACATGTGTTCAAGAGTCCGTGTCAAATACGCTCTGGCAAAACGAAAGAAAAGTGAGGTGCACAACTATGACTGCCATGAAATGGTTCTACTCTTTTCTAAGGAAACACAATCGAAGTATGGCGCTGGGCATTGTGATCGTGACCGTGATCTCAATCCTTGCCATCGTAAAGCCGATCGTCTCCGGCTCTATTGTCGACGACGTGATCACTGGCGGAAACTATGACCTGCTGCCGAAGCTGATCGCGCTGCTGGTCATCATCACGATCCTGCGCGGAACGCTGCGCTACTGGTCGCAGGTCATCTTTGAGACCTGCTCGCAGGATGTGCTGTATTCCATGCGCGACACGGTCTACCGCAAGCTCCTGCAGGAGGACTTCAACTTCTACAATAAGAAGCGGACCGGCGACCTGCTGAGCCGTCAGACCGGTGACATGGACGCCATACGGCATTTCATAGCATTTGTTATCTATCAAGTGTATGAAAATGTCTTCCTGTTCTTCTTCGCGCTGATCATGATCTTCACGGTCAGCTGGAAGCTTGCACTCTGCATGTGCGCAGTGCTGCCCTTCTCGCTGATGGTGACGCTGAGCCAGACCCGGGAAGGGCGTCCGCGCTTCCAGCGGATCCGGGAGCAGTTCTCCTCGCTCAACACCTTCGTGCAGGAGAATGTCAGCGGAAACCGCGTGGTCAAGGCGTTCTCCAAGGAAGACTACGAGATTGGAAAATTTAATAAGGAAAATGACGGCTACCGCGATGCCGAGCTTGCCGCCGCTGAGATCTGGACAAAGTACGTGCCAAAATTCGAGTTTCTCTCAAATATGCTCACGGTGATCCTGATGCTCATCGGCAGTATCATGGTGATCCAGGGCAGCATGACACTCGGAAACTACGTCACGATCAACGGCTATCTGTGGATGCTCATGAACCCGCTGCGTCAGATCGGCTGGCGTATCAACGATATACAGCGCTTCACGACCTCCGTGGAGAAAATCTACACCACCTACAGCGAGGAGCCGAAAGTAAAGCACCCCGCAAAGCCGATCCCCTGCAGGAAGCTCAAGGGCGATATCGAGTTCAGAAATGTCTCCTACAGCGCCGACGACGAGGATATCATCCACAACGTCAGCTTCAAGGTAAAGAGCGGTCAGACCGTCGGCATCCTCGGCTCGACCGGCTCCGGCAAATCCACCATCATGAACCTGCTCTGCCGGTTCTACGATGTCACCGACGGGGAAGTGCTGGTGGACGGCAGGAACGTGAAGGACTTAGACCTCTACAACCTCCGCCAGAATATCGGCATGGCGATGCAGGATGTCTTCCTCTTCTCGGACACGGTGGAGGGCAACATCGCCTACAGCAGACCCGACTGCCCGTTTGAAGCCGTCCAGAAGGCCGCTGTCATGGCGGACGCCGACAACTTTATCCGTGAGATGCCCGACGGCTACGACACGATCGTCGGCGAGCGCGGCGTCGGACTCTCCGGCGGTCAGAAACAGCGCATCTCGCTGGCGAGGGCACTCTTAAAAGAGCCTTCGATACTGATACTCGACGACACGACCTCAGCCGTCGACATGGAGACAGAGAGCTATATCCAGCAGCAGCTCAACAACATTGACCGCGCCTGCACGATCTTTGTCGTCGCCTACCGCATCTCCTCCATCAAGGATTCCGACCTGATCCTGGTCCTGAATGACGGAAAGATCGTGGAACAGGGCACGCACGACGAGCTGCTTAAAAATAACGGTTATTATGCTACGGTGTTCCGCCATCAGTACGGCGAGTTCGAAAAATACGTAGACGAGATCAACCAGAACAACAAAGGAGGTGGAAAGTATGGCTCGAAATAAATATGATATCGACGAAGTGATCGAGGATAAATTTGACTTTGGACAGCTCAAACGCGTCTTCCAGTATGTAAAACCCTACCGGGGACAGCTTGCCTTCGCGCTTTTCCTGATGCTGTCCGCATCCGCGCTGACCATGCTCTTCCCTATGTTTATCAGCGAGATCATGGACACCTACATCCCTGCAGGGAATATCAGGGCGATTGTGACCATCACTTTGATATCACTTGTTATCGTACTGTACACCTGCGTGTGCATCCGCCTCAAGATACGCATCACCAGCCGTATCGGCCAGGCGATCGTGCACCAGCTGCGATCCGACATCTTCTGCCACCTGCAGGAGCTGCCGTTCTCCTACTACGACGACCGGCCGCACGGCAAGATCCAGGTGCGCGTGGTCAACTACGTGAACAGCTTAAGTGACCTGCTCTCAAACGGTATCATCAACACGATCACAGACATGTGTAATTTAATTTTTATCCTGATCTTTATGCTCCTGCTGCATGTCAGGCTCACACTGATCTGCCTGTGCGGACTGCCTGTGCTCTTTGCGGTCATCGTGTTCGTGAAGCGGCGCCAGCGGCGCGCGTGGCAGATCCAGAGCAACAAGCAGTCCAACCTCACCGCCTACATCGCGGAGAGTATCAACGGCATCCGCGTCACGCAGTCCTTCGTGCGCGAGCGCGAGAACACTTCGATCTTCAACCATTTGAGTGACAGCTACCGGAGTGCCTGGATGCGCGCCGTCAAGTACAACTTCATCATGTGGCCCTGCATCGACTCGATCTCGACCGTCACGACGGCGTTCATCTACGTGATCGGGATCGGCTGGATCTCGGGCGAGATCTACGGTGTGACAGTCGGCATCCTGATCGCTTTCACCTCCTACATCTCAAGATTCTGGGAGCCGATCAACACGCTCGCCTCGTTCTACAATTCGCTGCTCACCGCCATCGCCTACTTAGAGCGCATCTTTGAGACGATCGACGAGCCGGTCAACGTAAAGGACGCCGAGGATGCAGTGCCGATGCCGCCCATCGACGGAAAGGTAGAATTTGAGGACGTATGTTTCAGCTACGAGGATGGCGTCCAGATATTGAACAAGGTCAACTTCGCAGCAAACCCGGGTGACACCTACGCCATCGTAGGACCTACCGGAGCCGGCAAATCGACCATCGTCAACCTCATCAGCCGTTTCTACAATGTGGACTCCGGCAGGATACTGATCGACGGCACGGACATATCCGGCGTGACCTTAAAATCCCTGCGCAAGCAGATGGGCATCATGATGCAGGACAGCTTCATCTTCTCCGGCACCATTATGGATAACATACGTTACGGAAATCTGACCGCGACGGACGAGGAGGTCATCGCCGCCGCCAGGACTGTCTGCGCGCACGACTTTATCATGGAGATGGAGAACGGCTACCAGACGCAGGTCAACGAGCGCGGAAGCCGCCTCTCGGCAGGTCAGCGGCAGCTCATCAGCTTCGCGCGGGCACTGCTGGAAAATCCGGCGATCCTGATCCTCGATGAGGCGACCTCGAGCATCGACACCGAGACGGAGATCCTGCTGCAGAAAGGTCTGAACAAACTGTTGGAGGGACGTACCTCCTTCATCATCGCCCACAGACTCTCGACCATCAAAAATGCAAACTGCATCATGTACGTCGACAAGGGCAATATCCTCGAGGCGGGCACGCACGATGAACTGCTCGCACTAAAAGGAGAATACTACAAACTGTTCATGTCGCAGTACGACTTTCTCGCAGGCAAAACCGAGTGATCGGGTGTGAACGTGTACAAAAAAGATGAGCGCAAACGCGCTCATCTTTTTACGTCACGATATTCTGCAGCCACACGCCCTTCCTGACCAGCACAAACCCGATGATGCACTTGATGATGTCACCGAGCTGCACCATCGCGTACACAGCGATCACCGGAAGCCCTGTATAGCGGCTGAGCACAAAGGCGATCACCACACTCACGCACCAGATGAACACACTGTCAAACAGGAATGTGACGATCGTCTTCCCGCCGGACCGCAGCGTGAAATACGTCGCGTGCAGAAAGGCATTCTGCGGCATGAAAAATGCCGTCGCCATAATGAAATATTTTGCGAGCAGCCGCGCCTCGTCGTTGATCTTGTAAAGCCCCGGAAACAGCGGCGCCATGAGAAACATGACAAACGCCACACCCGTACAGCACATCACAGAGAAAGCGATCAGCTTATTGTCCGTGTCCCGCGCCTCCTTCATCTTTCCGGCTCCGAGAAGCTGTCCCACAATGATGGCGACGGAATCTCCCAGCGCGATGAACACAATGTTGAACACATTGTTGATCGTGTTGGAGACATTTAACCCTGCAACGACATTCAGCCCGCGGATCGAATAGCACTGTGTGAGCATCGCCATACCGGCTGCCCACAGCGTCTCGTTGAACAGGAGCGGACTCCCCTTTTTGATGATCTTGCGCGTCAGATCTCCCGGCACCTTCAATGTCCGGTACAATCCTGTGACAAAGGCGTACGGCGCACTCTCACCGCGGCTCTTTCTGTGGACCCCGATCACCGTGATCAGCATTTCCACATACCGGGAGAGGACTGTCGCGATCGCAGCGCCGATCACCCCGAGCGCCGGTGCGCCGAATTTCCCGTAGATCAGGATATAATTGAACAGCAGATTTACAATAACAGCTGCTATTCCCGCTTTCATGGGCAGCAGCGTCTGCCCGCACTCGCGCAGCGTGCTCGAATAGATCTGCACCGCCGCAAATGCCGGAAGACCGATCAGCATGACTTTCAGATAGCGCTCCCCGTACAGGAGCGTCGCAGCGATACTTTCCGCCGATCCGTCCCCTTTCAGGTAGGCGCCGATCAGCGCCGTCCCGCAGCCCAGAAAGAGAACCGTCGTCAGCGCTGTTATGACTGTGACCATCCAGAACTTGAAGCGCATCGTCTGGCGCACCCCCTCATGGTTTCCCTGCCCGAAATACTGCGCCGTGAAGATGCCCGCACCGGACACGCCGCCAAAAATGCACAGATTGTAGACAAATATCAGCTGGTTGACGATCGCCACGCCCGACATCTGTTCTGTGCCGACCTGCCCGATCATAATGTTGTCAAGCAGGCTGACAAAGTTGGTGATCCCGTTCTGTATCATGATCGGCACCGCGATCATCAGCACCATCTTGTAAAAGTCCCTGTCCCCAATGAATTTCGACCGTATCCTCATAATTTCCTCCACCTTTTTTGCGTACGTTTCCATATTCTGCTGCTGATTTCCGACCGTATGAAGAAATAGCAGCATGAACTACATCTTATCATTGTTTTGCGGGAAATACAATACAAACGGCGCTCAAATGGCACTTTACTCTTATTTTGCCATTTGCTATAATTATTTTGTTATTATTATAAGGAAGCTTTCGGAAAAACAGGAATACCCGCAAAAATCAAAGGAGGAGATCTACCATGAACAATGTGATCGACACGATCAAAAAGCGCAGTTCCACAAGGGGGTACACCCCCGAACCACTGACGGAGGAAGAACTGAGTGCCCTGCTGCACGCCGGACTGCAGGCGCCCACAGCGGCAAACAGGCAGGAGATCCACTTCACCGTATTGAAGGGCGACAATCCCATCCTGCAGGAGCTCGAGGATGAGAAGAACCGCCTGCGCGGTCTCTCGGCACTACCCCACACCTTTTACTACGAGGCACCTATCGTCATCGTGCTGAGCGCGGACAGCACCTACAGGTGGAGCCCGCTCGACGCTGGGATCGCAGTTGAGAATATGGCGCTCGCGGCGGAGGCGCTTGGACTTGGCAGTCTGATCATCGGCTGCATCTACGATGCCCTGCGCGGGGAAAAGAAGGACTACTTCGCAAAAGCCCTCCGATTCCCGGAACAGTACGAGTTTGAGATCGCGATCGCATTCGGACACAAGGCGGTCGAGAAGGATCCGCATACTTATGACGCAGAGGCACAAGTCACGCATCTGTAATCTAGTTGCTGTTCACGCCCCAACTAATTCTGACACAATTTTATGTAATGAAGGCGTAAACAGCAACCCATTTTCACACAAAATGCTAAAGTGCAAGCATTTTGGCGCACGCTTTTCACTATTTTTATTGACGAGTGAACAGTAACGTAATCTATAACTTGTTATTGTTAGTAATTTTACACAGTTTTTATCTTGCAATATTTGACAGATGAACTATAATAAATGTTATATATGCGTGCATTCCATACCGGAAATGGAAGCATCAGATCAACAAAACGGGAACTAAAGAAGGGGGATTTTTAACAATGAACGAACAAGTCAGCATCGAAAAAAAGCTTACCAGATCTTTTTTTAAAGTGGCTTCCATCATGGCAGCCGTCTCAATACTGGGCCTGATCGCTCTCATCATCATATCAAACAGGTATTCTTACGCACTGAAAAATTACGGGTTCGCACAGGGCGATATCGGAAAGGCGATGTTTGAATTTGCCGACAGCAGATCGTCACTCCGGGCAGCCATCGGCTATGACAATGCAGACGCCATTTCCACTGTAGTGCAGCAGCACAACGAGAATAAAGTACTTTTCGAAAAATACTTTGCCATCGTCGAAAACACGATCGTGTCGGAGGAGGGCAGGAAAACTTATGATGCGATCTGTTCGGAGCTGGACGCATACTGGGCGCTGGATCAGCAGATCATGGATCTCGGGGCAACGACGGACAGAGAACTCTGCAAGCAGGCGCAGGATATCGCACTCGAGGATCTCGCTCCCGCCTACAACAGTATCTACAGCAAGCTGGAATCCCTCCTGAATGTCAAGGTGGCAGAAGGAAACCAGCTGTCCACCAGACTCTCCGTGGCAGGGTTGATCCTGTCGATCGCCATCGTCGTTGTCATCGCAGCCTCGCTGACGCTGTCGACCAGGATCGGCAGAACGATCGCGAAGGGGATCGCCGCCCCTCTCGGAAAGCTCGGAAATCGCCTCAAAACCTTCTCGGCCGGCGATCTCACCTCCCCGTTCCCGCTTGTGGAAACAGGCGACGAAGTGGAGCACATGGAAAAGGATGCCACCGAGATGGCAAACAACTTAAATGTCATTATCCACGACATCAGTGAAGTGCTCGGCGAGATGGCTGGCGGGAACTATGCCGTGAAGTCCAGGCAGGCGCAAAAATATACCGGGGATTTCCAGAAACTGTATGAATCCATGCGCGGACTGCGCGATCAGATGGTCGAGACCCTCACATCCATCGGCGAAGTGTCCAGCCAGGTATCATCCGGCTCCGGCGACCTTGCAGACGCGTCACAGACACTTGCCGAGGGCGCGACCGAACAGACAAACGCAGTGATGGAACTGCACACCACCATCTCCGAGATCACAAGCACCATGGAGATGAGCGCACAGAGCGCGGACGAGTCCTACGCGAAAGCGCAGCTCTACGCCGACAAGGCGGACAACAGCCGCGAGGAGATGAATTCCATGATGGCGGCGATGGAGCGCATCAATGCCGCTTCCAACAGGATCGGAGACATCATCTCCGAGATTGAGTCCATCGCCTCACAGACCAATCTGCTGTCGCTGAATGCATCGATCGAGGCGGCGCGTGCCGGCGAGTCAGGACGTGGTTTCGCGGTTGTGGCTGACCAGATCAGGGTACTGGCAAACCAGAGTGCCAAGGCAGCCGTCGACACCAGGGAATTGATCGAAGGCTCTATCCGGGAAGTTTCCGACGGAAACCGCGCGGCGGAGAACGCCGCGAACGCGATCGGCTTCGTCGTGGACGGCATCAAGCAGATAGCCGACTTCTCCAAGAATCTCAAGACGATGGTGCAGGATCAGACCGAGGCGATGCGCCAGGCAGAACGGGGCATCAACCAGATCTCGGAGGTCGTGCAGAGCAACGCCGCAACCGCACAGGAGGCATCCGCAACCAGCCAGGAGCTGTCCGCGCAGGCAACGATCCTGAATGGCCTGATCGGACAGTTCTCCCTGCCAAAATAAGATACATATTTAACCGCGCCGGGCACCCGTCAGCTTCTGCTGACATACTTCCTCTGGGTGCCCGTGTGCATAAAAAACTCCGCTCCCCGGAAACGAGGAGCGGAGTTTTTTATGCTGTTTTTATCTGAAATACGCTACACCAGCCTCAAAGATCTTCATGTCCTGCTCGCCGTAGATGTTCATCGCCACGGCGTCACCGCGCCGCTCCACATGTGCCATCTTGCCGAGACACCTTCCGTCGGGGGAGGTGATCCCCTCGATCGCCGCATAGGAACCGTTCACATTCCACTCTTCATCCATGGAAAGGCTGCCGTCGAAATCCGCGTACTGCGTCGCCACCTGTCCGTTGGCAAAGAGCCTGTCGATCCACTCCTGCGGTGCCACAAAGCGTCCCTCGCCGTGAGATGCCGGCGTCACATACGTCCGCCCGAGTTCTGCGAGCTGCAGCCACGGAGACTTGCTCGTGACCACCTTCGTGTACACCATCTTGGAAATATGGCGGTTGATGGTGTTGTAGGTCAGTGTCGGCGAGTCTTCCTTCTGCCCCACGATCTCGCCGTAAGGCACCAGCCCAAGCTTGATCATCGCCTGGAAACCGTTGCAGATCCCGAGCGCAAGCCCGTCCCTCTCGTTCAGGAGCCTGTTCACCGCCTCCCTGAGCTTCTCGTTCTGGAACGCCGTCGCGAAGAACTTCGCGCTTCCGTCAGGCTCGTCGCCGGCTGAGAACCCTCCCGGGAACATGATGATCTGCGCCTGTTCGATCGCTCGCTCAAACGCATCCACAGAATCCCTGATATCCCCGGCAGAGAGATTGCGGAACACGCTTGTCACGACGCTGGCGCCTGCGCGCTCAAATGCGATCGTCGAGTCATACTCACAGTTCGTGCCCGGAAATACCGGTATGAACACCGTCGGCTTAGCCACCTTATTCCTGCACACATAGATATCCTTCGCCTCATAGAGCTTCGTCTCGATCGCGTCAGACCCTTTCACTGCCTTTGTCGGAAATACCTTCTCAAGCTTTGACGTCCACGCTTTCAGAGCCTCGTCCATCGTCACGGTCACATCCTGGTACACAAAGCCCTCGTTCTCGCCGAGCACAGCTGCGACAGTCCTGTAAGCCACGCCGCAGGCTGCAAGCACGTCAAGCTTGTCGGCAGGAACCTCGGCGATGATGCTGCCCATGGCGTTGGCAAAGAGCGCGTCCGCCTCGATCGCACTGTCAAACGCGACGCCCATCTTGTTTCCGAATGCCATCTTTGCCGCTGCCGCCGCGATGCCCTTCGAGTCAAGCGCATATGCCGCCACAATCACCTTGTCCGCGATCAGTCTCGCGATGCCGCTGTACAGCTCCATGACCTTTGCGTAATCAGGCAGATCGTACGCGTCCCTGGGCAGGTCAAATACCACCAGCTTATCCCCGGCGCTCTTTAGCTCCGGTGTGATGATGTCCTGTTTCTTTGCGACGTCAACTGCAAAGGACACCAGTGTGGGCGGCACGTCGATCTCATTGAAGGTACCCGACATGGAGTCCTTGCCGCCGATCGATGGCAGCCCGTACCCGATCTGCGCATCGTATGCGCCGAGCAATGCCGCAAACGGCTGGCTCCAGCGGGAAGGCTCCTCCGTCATGCGCCTGAAATACTCCTGGAATGTAAACCGTATCTTCGTGTAGTCGCCGCCTGCCGCCACGATCTTAGCCATGGACTCCGTCACCGCGTACACCGCCCCGTGATACGGGCTCCAGCTCGACAGATACGGGTCAAAACCGTACGCCATCATCGTCACGACATCGGTCTTCCCTTTCAGCACGGGAAGTTTTGCGACCATCGACTGCGTTTCTGTGAGCTGGTACTTGCCGCCGTACGGCATAAACACACTGCCCGCGCCGATCGATGCGTCAAACATCTCCACAAGCCCTTTCTGCGAACAGACATTGAGGTCGTTGAGCGTGGCGAGCAACGCCTCCTTCACATCGCCGGCTTTCAGCGCCGCCTCGACCTTTGGAACAGCTGTCTTACGGAAGTAATTGTCCTCCTGCACAGGAGCGTCCACGAATACCCCCGTCTCCTGGTGCGCCCCGTTCGTGTCCAGGAAGGCTCTCGCGATATCGACCACCTTCTCACCGCGCCACTTCAGCACCAGCCTCGGCTCCTCTGTGACAACGGCAACCTTCACCGCCTCAAGATTCTCCTGCGCGGCGTAGGCAAGGAACTGATCCGCATCCTTTGGATCCACAACCACCGCCATCCTCTCCTGCGACTCCGAGATCGCAAGCTCTGTCCCGTCAAGACCTGCGTATTTTTTCGGCACCTTGTCCATATCCACGACCAGCCCGTCCGCCAGCTCACCGATCGCCACAGACACGCCGCCCGCACCAAAGTCGTTGCACTTCTTGATGATCCTGCTGACCTCCGCCCTGCGGAACAGTCTCTGCAGCTTGCGCTCTGTCGGCGCATTGCCCTTCTGGACCTCCGCCCCGCACGTGGAGAGCGACGCCGTCGTGTGTACCTTGGAGGAACCTGTCGCGCCGCCGCAGCCGTCACGCCCTGTCCGCCCGCCGAGCAGGATGATGATGTCCCCCGGATCGGAGCTCTCGCGGATCACGCCCGCCCTCGGCGCTGCCGCCATGACCGCGCCGATCTCCATTCTCTTTGCCACATAGTTCGGATGGTACACTTCCTTCACCAGTCCTGTCGCGAGACCGATCTGGTTTCCGTAGGAAGAGTAGCCGCTCGCAGCACCGCGCACCAGCTTCTTCTGGGAGAGCTTGCCGCGCATCGTGTTCTCCACGGGCACGGTCGGATCTGCCGCGCCCGTGACGCGCATCGCCTGATACACGTATGTGCGCCCGGAGAGCGGATCGCGGATCGCACCGCCAAGACAGGTTGCCGCGCCGCCAAACGGTTCGATCTCTGTCGGGTGATTGTGCGTCTCGTTCTTGAAGTTGACGAGCCACTCCTCCGTGACGACACCCTTTCCGTCCTCCTTGTCGATCTCCACAGGTACGACGATCGAACAGGCATTGATCTCGTCCGACTGCTCCATATCTTCCAGCCTGCCATCCTTTTTCAGCTTTCTCATCGCCATGAGCGCCAGATCCATCAGGCAGACATACTTGTCCTTTCTGCCGGCAAAGATCTCCTCGCGCACGGCAAGATACTTTTTGTAGGTCGTCTTGATCGGCTCCGCGTAGTACCCCTCCTCAAATGCAATATCGCTCAGCTCCGTGGAGAATGTGGTGTGACGGCAGTGGTCAGACCAATAGGTGTCGAGCACTCTGATCTCCGTCACCGTCGGATCCCTGTGCTCCTCATCCCTAAAATACCGCTGGATGTGCTGAAAATCCTTGAACGTCATGGCAAGACCCAGCGAATCGTAGAGCTCCCTCAGATCGTCCTCCGCCATATCCGCAAAGCCGTCAAAGCTCCCCACATCCGCCGGCTCCCCGAACGTCTGCACCAGCGTCTCCGGCTTCTCCAGTCCTGTCTCCCTTGAATCCACGGGATTGATACAATAACGCTTGATCTTGTCAAACTCGCTGTCAGAGATACTGCCGATCAGCAGATACGTGACTGCTGTCTTGATGACCGGCTGCTCGTCCTCCTTCAGGAACTGCACGCACTGCACTGCGGAATCCGCCCTCTGGTCAAACTGCCCTGGCAGGTATTCCACGGAAAAACAGCGGGATTCCGCCGGCATCTCGATCATCTCCATATACAGGTCATCGACCGGGGGCTCCGAGAACACGCATGTGCACGCCTTTTCAAACACTGCGTCCGACAGGTTCTCCACATCATAGCGGATAAAGATCCTGACCTTCTTTAACCCTGCGATGCCCAGATACCCTCTCAGCTCATCCTCAAGCTCCCTTGCCTTTACGGCAAATGCCTCCTTCTTCTCCACATAGATCCGTTTTACATTTTCCATTTTCATTCATCCTCCATTTTATATGCCATAGGAACTGTCCAAGAAACTGTCCAGAAATTACCTGTGACAAGAACACAACAGTTCCTTACTTGCTGTATCGGGAGACATTGCTGCTGTCCACACGCTCAAAATCCACCCAGACATACTTTCCGTCCTCTGTACTTCCCTCGATATCCTTCACGCTGCCGCTCTCTACGAGCTGGATCGCCGCATCGACCGCCGCGTGTCCCTGACCGCTTCCGGACTGGTACACGGTAAATGCCATGTCTCCATCGCGGATCGCCGCACAGCCGTCAGCCGTGGCGTCAACCCCCAGGATTAAAAGCGTGCTGCAGTCGACACCTTTGTTCTTACACGCTTCCATGACGCCGAGCGCCATCGCGTCATTGTTGCAGATCACACAGTCCGCCTGGACTCCTGTGCTCAGAAACAGTTCAAATAATTTCTGCGCCTGCCCCGTGTCCCATCCCGCGCTGTCCTCAAACACGTAGTTGATCTGCCTGCCGCTCGCTTCCAGCGTCCTCTTCACTCCGGATGTCCTTCCCTCCGTGGCGGAGTGGCTCGCCGGCCCCTTGACCAGCACCACGTTGATCTCCTGTCTGCCGGACATTTTCTCCAGCACATACTCTGCCTGAAACGCTCCCGCGACCTGCTCGCTCGAGCCGACATAGATATATTTTCCCGCCTGCAGATGTTTCTCGTCCGGGCAGCTGTTGACAAACACGATCGGGATGTCCCCCGCACTCATCCGCAGCTGGGTTGCCGTGTCCACCGAGACAGGACTGCAGATGATCACATCATAGCCCCCCGCCGCCGCTGCCTTTATCTGCTCGACCTGCTTCTCGATCGAACCTTTGGCATCCTCCATGGCAAACCGCGCACCTGCCTGCGCTGCCTGCTCTGCGGCACTGTCCACAAGTGTCTGGCGGAATGTATCCATCTCGTTCAAGGAAAAGAAGATCTTCACCCCGCCTTTCCCTCCGGCCGTCTTCTGCCCGCACCCCGACAACACGGCTGCCAGCATGGCTGCCGCAAACCACACAGGTATATGTTTTATCAAACGGTTCTCTCTCCTCATTGCAGACCTGCCTCCTCTCCGATCCTGAATCTGGCAACCTGTTCGTACAGCTCCTGGGCAGATGCCGTCAGCTCCTTTGCCCCGCCGGAGACACGCTCGCTGCTGTTCGTGATATTGTCCACCTGGCGCACCATCGTCTCAGAGGTTGCCAGGATCTCCTCCGAACTCGCGGCCTGCTCCTGTGAGATCGCAGCCACATTCGTCGCCACCTCGTCAACCTTCTCCACTTTTTTGATCATCTCGTGCACCAGGATGCTCACCTGATCGATATTGCCGAATATTGCATCAAATGTCTGCAGGGTGTCACCCACCAGGCGGTTGCTGTGGCTGATGTTATCCACGCTTTCTTTGGTCTGCTTCACCGTGTCGCCCACCAGGGCGTTGATCTGACTGATCAGCCCTTCAATATTGTGCACGGCATTGGCGCTTGTGCACGCAAGCTGTCCGATCTCTGTCGCCACCACCGCAAAGCCTCTGCCCGCGTCCCCTGCGCGCGCTGCCTCGATCGATGCGTTGAGTGAGAGGAGCGATGTCTGATCCGCGATATTTCCTATGATCTCCGTGATGTTCGTTATCTCCCTGGAGGCCTTGCCAACCTCGTCGATCGACTGCTGCAGCTTCTGCACGGACACGTTGATCATCTCCATCGCACTGTTGACGCGCTGCAGATCCTCCTGCCCGCTCCGCGATACGGCGACAGTCTCCTGCATCTTGCCGTTCACGTTCTCCCCGTCATCCTTTGTGTCTGACACTACCATCGCGAGCGTTGTCGCATGCTCCGCTATCTCGCCAACCGACACAGACAGCTGCTCCACCGTGGTATTGAGCTCTCTCATGGACTGCCCCTGCAGCCTGGACGCATCATACATATCCCTGGAGATCTTGTCGCTGTCGCCTGCCTGCGTGCCCAGCTTGTCGGAGACCGTATGTATCGAGGCGATCATCTGCCGCATGGTCCGTATAAACTGCTGCACATGTCCGCTCATGACACCGATCTCGTCATTGCTGCCCGCCTCGATCTCCACTGTGAAGTCCCCGTTCGTCATTGCCGTGATCACCCTGATCAGCTCCTTGACCGGGCGGATCACCATGTGGACCACGCGCTCCACCAGCACGGCCAGCAGGATGACAGACAGCAGCCCGATCCCCAGCATCATGTTCCGCACGCTGTCGATATCCGCATAGATGACCCTGGTGGGTATGTACGACACCAGAACCCAGTCCGTCCCCTGTATCTGCGAGAGTGCCGCCATGTTGCTGTCGATCTCGACCATCTCGAAATCGTACTGCGATACCTTCTGCCAGATATCCCGCATAAAGGCGTCCTTTGACTCGCCAAGCTTTGTGGAGATCAGGCTGCTCTCGTGATGTGCCAGGATCGTTCCGTCGGAACTGCTCACCAGAAACGCCCTCGCCTGATCCATCTCGATATAGCTGTTCACGATGATGCTGATGCGCTCAAGCGTGAGATCCGCCGAGATCACCTTGATCGTGCCGGACTGGTCATCCAATATGCCTGATGCGCTGATGACCTCCTCGCCCCCGGCATTCGTGTACGCTTTGGTAAGCCCCATGTTCCACCGGGTCAGACCTTCTTTGTACCACACCGCCTGCGTCGGATCCGTCTCCGTGCGCTCCGATGCGGACGCCTTCATCAGACTGCCGTTCTCGTCTGCGATGTAGAGCCCCTCCGGGTAATTGTCATTGAACCCGTAGTAACTGTCCAGGATCGCCTGGAGCTGCTGCCCGCCGGGGCTGGTCTGTTCGATCGTCTGTTTCACCGCGCAAAACGCTGACAGGTTCTCGTCCAGCCACGCCTCGATCTGGTTGGCCTGGTTCTCGATCGATGACCCCAGCAGATTTTCCGAGTACTCCTTAATGATATTTTTTGATATGTAGTACAAGATCCCCACCAGCAGTATCATAATGACGATGACCACCGGCAGTATGATACCGAGCAGTTTCACCTTTATCGATACGATCTTCTTTTGATTTTCACTTTTTTCTCCTGCCATCTTCTGCCGCCTTTCCACAAAACAGCTGTTATCTATTCCTTCCCGTTCCAACAGTACGTGCAGAGCTTACAACGGTCAAGTCCCGTCGCGTCGAGCATGTCATCCAGCCTGTTAAACCGGAGCGAGGTAAAGTTCAGCTCCTTTCTGATCTCCTCGACCATCTGCTCATATTTCTCAGACTCCGGATCCGCGTACGCCTCCAGGATCTCCCTGGTGACATGTCCGTTTTCCAGCCGCTCTATGACGCGCCTGGTGATCAGATCCATCTCCGAGGAGGAGCGGGAGAAATTCAGATATTTGCAGCCGTACAGCAGCGGTGGACACGCCGGGCGGATATGAACCTCCTTTGCGCCGCTCTGATACAGGAATTCCGTCGTCTCCCTAAGCTGTGTGCCCCTCACGATCGAGTCGTCGATCAGCAGCAGGCTCTGATCCTTGATCAGTTCGTCCACTGCCAGCAGCTTCATCCTGGCGATCAGATTCCGCTTGCTCTGCATGGTCGGCATAAAGGAGCGCGGCCACGTCGGCGTGTACTTGATAAACGGTCTGGAGAACGGAATGCCCGATTCATTGGCATATCCCACAGCGTGTGCGATGCCGGAATCAGGCACGCCCGCCACGATATCCGGTTCCACATTGTCGCGCTGTGCCATCTTTTCACCGCAGCGGTAGCGCATCTGCTCCACATTGACCCCCTCGTAGGAACTTGCGGGATACCCGTAATAGACCCACAGGAAGGTACAGATCCTCATCTCTTTCTGCGGATTCACGAGCGTCACGCAGTTCTTCTCCGTCATCACCGCGACCTCACCCGGCCCCAGCTCCTTGTAATCCACGTACCCGAGATTCTTGTATGCAAAATTCTCAAACGATGCGCAGAAACCGTCGTCCTTCCTTCCGATCACGACGGGCGTCCTGCCGTACTTGTCCCGCGCGGCATAGATCCCCGCCTTGTTCATCAGCAGGATCGACAGTGAACCGTCGATCGCATCCAGCGCAAAATTGATGCCCTCTATCAAATTTTCCCTGCGGTTGATGAGCGCCGCCACAAGCTCTGTGGCGTTGACTTCCCCGCCGCTCATCTCCTGGAAGTGTGCATGTCCCACATCAAAAAGTCTCTGTATCAGCTCATCCGTATTGTTGATCTTCCCGACAGTCGTCAATGCGTACGTGCCGTGATGTGAGCGTATGATCAACGGCTGCGGCTCATAGTCCGATATACAGCCAATACCATAGTTCCCGTGCATCTCGTTCACATCTTTGTCAAATTTGGTTCGAAACGGTGCATTCTCAATGTTGTGGATCGCCCTGTTAAACCCCTCTGCCCCGTAAACGGCCATCCCGCCGCGCCGCGTCCCCAGGTGGGAGTGATAATCAATACCAAAAAACAGATCAAATACACAATCCTGCTGTGATGTTACTCCAAAAAAGCCGCCCATATCAGTTTCCTTTCCATTTTGAGTTCTTTCATTTTCATTGTACCGGCAAGCCCAAATACATGTTTCGTATCGGCATGATATTTTAGACCTTTAACTACATTATATTTCTTTAAGGCAAATACCACAAGTAAAAATTTCACCCACACAAATAAAATCGAGCAGGAAGTACGCTCCTCCCCGCTCGATCTATCTTCTCCCCGTCTGTACATAAAAGCTGTAGTCCGGCTTCTCCCCGCCGCAGGCTCGCAGCTGGCGCTCGTACGCCTTGTCGTACTTTCCGCAGAAATAAATGTCCAGCAGCGCCCTGAAATCAGGAAATTTTCGCTCGCCGGTCACCACGCCCCTCCCGTCGATATATCCCGCCGCCTCCCAGTCAAATACCGTCTCGTCGAAGCGGCAGATCTGCCAGGTTGACGGATCGTCCGCACGCACATCGTTCTGATGCAGGTCGATGCACAACGGTCCATCCCACTCACCGATCGGAACAAAATTCTTCACGCGCTCCAGTCGCAGATTCACAAGATTCCTGTCCGTACAGATCTTTCGGAAGCTCTCCATCCCGGCATACAGATTCCCCAGCGGATCCTTTTGCGGGAGCGAGACAAGCTCGATCCAGCACAAGCCTTTCTCGCTCTCCGGCTCGCTGTGCTCCGCGCCGTCTAACGGCACAGGTGCGCACACTGTCGTAAAATCATAGCAGTACGCCTTCAAATATGCCCGGAAAAGAGCCGGAAGCCTGACACCGAACCGGCGCTCAAACCTGTCGAGATCCCCATCCGTCACTGTGCTGGGCATCAGCATGGATTCGCTGGCAGCCCCTCTCCTGATCAGTCTCTGAAATGCTCTCTCTACGATCTGTTCTTCCGCACTGCACATATATCTTACCCCTTGCTGTTTCTTAATATTGATTCATATTGAGATAAAATATAGCATAACCGCGGACACATATGTCTAAAACGGCGAAATCCGTATCTGAAATGGCGAAATCCGTCGTTTTTTGTCATTTCAGGTACTCTCCTTGACAGGGACGTACATCATGATCCGGACATCAAAAATGCCGTCTGCACTGCTTATTTCCATGCTGCCGTCATATTTTTCCACGATCCGTCTGACATTCCTGATCCCCAGTCCATGAACCAAAGCGTCATCCCCCCTGTCATAGTCCTTGGTGGACAGATATCTGCCCTCCGACATGATCCGCTCACCGCTGTAACTGTTTCTGATCTGGATGAACAGCATCCCCCTCTGATAGCGGATCCTGATCTGCAAAAACCTGTCCTCCGACTTTTCGGCAGCCTCGATCGCATTGTCCATCAGATTGCCCAGGATGATATTCCAGTCAAACGCTGTCATGTCCAACTCCCTCGGCACCGACACGCGGCACCTGACGCTTTCGAGCTCCCGCTTTGCCCGCTCGAGCAGCAGATTGACCAGACTGTCGATATCCGCGTTGCCGCTGCTGATATGTTCCCCCTCGCTCAGCAGATCCGCCTGCATGTTTTGGACATACGCTGCGACCTCGCGCGCTTTTCCCTGCTCTGACAGCAGCCGTATCTCGCTCAAATGGTGCTTCAGGTCATGGCGGAGCCCGCGCACCTTCTCCTCCGACCGCATCACGACGTTGAGCTGGTTGGAGTAGCTCTCGAGCTGGCGCGCCACGAGGGCGCTCTCCTTCAATTTGATGTACGCTCCCGAAAGCTCATCGCAGATATAGAACACGATCAGATTCAGACAGATGATCCCGGCGCCAAATGCCGTGCCGACAGATCTGCTCTTCTGCTCAAAGGCGATCAGCACGAACACCATGACCACACTGATGAGCGGCAGGAAAATCAAGAGATCCCAATGCTTTAGCGCAGTGTCCTCCTTGATGTTCCTAAAGCAGAACTTCTCCATCACGCGCTCGATCAAATACGCGAGCAGAAAGATGATATAGTACATCTCCCGCCCGTACGCTCCGTCCACTCTGCAGTCGTACAGCATGTACACTGCCAGCGTCTCGCAAAACAGGTTCATCCCCTGGACCAGAGACGCCGCCAGCAGCTTCTTCCCCTGTTTTCCGTGATAGATCTGTGCCAGCAGATACAGTAAAAATACGTCTGCCGCAAATGCTGCCAGCCCTGGCATCGGCAGCATCTCAACCAGACAGACCGCGCACAGATACAACACATACGCCGCCAGTCCCGTTCCTTTTTTTGCGCGCATCACATCAAAAAAGCAATGCATATACCGAAATACGATATACAGCGCTGCGATATGAAACACTGCGATATGAAACACTGTACTCTCATTTACTACCATCTCAAGAATCCTGTCCCCATGCGTAATCCATGATCTGTTTCCGAACCTGTTTCCTGTAGGGCTGGCTGATATTCAGCTGCGCTCCCCCGCTCATCCGCACAAGCTCATAGCTGCACTCACTCATGTGGTTCATGTTGATGATAAACGACTGATGTATCTGTATGAAGTTTCCCGGCAGCACGCCTGCCAGGTCTTTGATCTTTCCGGTAAACTGTGTGACAGACTCCGCCGTGACCATGTTGATCTTTTTATTTTCACTGTAAAAATAATGTATGTCCCTGTAGGGAATCTTACAGCTATAGCCGTTTGCCCTGTACTCGAACACGGTATTGTTCCGGTTGTACAGGCGCAGCGCCTCGTCGATCGTATCATACACATCCTGCGCATTGATCGGCTTTATGAGAAAGTCGATCGGATGGATCTTGAACAGCTCGAGCGCGTAACTGCTCTTCGATGATATATAGGCGATGCTGACATCCTGATCCTCCAGCTCATGGCGGATCTGCCTGCCGATCTGTATGCCGTCCGTGGACACCAGCTCGATGTCCAGGAAGAGCAGGTCGACCGATTTGTTTTTCCGCATATCCTGATACAGCGCCTCCCCCGTATACCAGATCAGAACCTCTATCCCGACCTTATTCCTGTTGTCATACTCGTACACCATCTCCGCGATCTGCGCGCACGCAGCCCGCTCATCATCACAAATACCGACATAATACATATCTGATCAAACCTTTCGATGCTTATTCCTGGCTGTCCGGCTCCTGTGTCTCCTCCGCTGTCACGCGCTCGGGCTCCCTGCCCGACAGCGTGATCTTCCCCGTGTCCACCTTCACCGCCGGACGCACGCCAAATCCTTCCAGTCCGACCGCCTTGTCGCCGCGCAGCAGCCTTGACCGGTACCCGATATCGACGACATAACAGTTGCTTGCCGTGTCCGGCACAGGCTCACGGAGCCACCAGTAATACGCCTCGATCCCCAGCTCGAGTGAATACATGTTGTACCATGTCGTCTGATCCTGCCGGACTGCCTGCGCTGTCGGCCTGGCGCGGATGTTGACGTTCGCCTCGACGAGCCACGACAGCTCTTCCTCCGAGAGCAGATACACCAGATCCGTGCTGCGGATTTCGCCTCCATCGAGCACATTGCCGTTTGTGACGTTCTCCGTCGGAACGATCGCCTCGCGCTCCTCCCTGGTGAAGCCGTTGAGGAATCCCGGCTCGCTCGCATAACCGTTCTTGTGGGAGGACATCGCGCTCGCGACAGGACCGATCCCGTCATAGACCACATTCTCCCTGTCCGAGTTCAGCCATGCCCGGAGATCCGAGTCCGCCCAGCGGCTGTTGCCGCGCACATGCGCCTGCAGCTCCATATTGCTGTCCGCCTCCGTCCTGCCAACGCTCCAATAACTGTTTCCGTCGTCGTCATAGTTAAAGTCCCCGCTGTCTGCCGCGTTGAACGCCTTCATCGTGAGGATATGCTCCGATAGCAGCACCACCTCTCCGCGGTTCCCGTTCCTGATGACCCTCCACTCGATCGGTTCCCCGAGATAGGTTCCGAACAGGACGCGGTCCCCCAGGGCGGGCAGTGCATCACCATCCGCCCGTGGCGTGGCGCCCCGCTCATGAAAGTACATGATGATGCATACCGCCACAACCACCAGGATCTCGATCAGCTCGAGCGCCCTCTTGCGTTTGTCTGTATTCCTGTTTTTCTCCGAATGTAGAATATGCATAACTTCCCTCGACCAGTCTTTCCTTTTCAAAACTTTCTTCTATATATTTTACTATTACTTGTACCGTCTGTGCAATAGGAACTTAGGAACTGTTGGCTTGATGCATCTAAAAGACAGGGAATCACTTCCCTGCCTGACTTCACGATTTTAATGTTCTGGTGGCGTTCAAGACCGCGATGATCATCACGCCTACATCCGCAAAGATCGCCCACCACATATTGACAAAACCAAACGCACCCAGCCCGAGACACGCAAACTTGACAGCCAGCGCGAACACGATATTCTGGTGCACGATGCCCAGCGTCTTTCTCGATATGTTCATGGCTGTGGCGATCTTCGCCGGATCGTCGTCCATCAGCACGATGTCTGCCGCCTCGATCGCCGCATCGGAACCCAGCGCCCCCATCGCGATGCCAATGTCCGCCCTCGACAGCACCGGCGCGTCATTGATCCCGTCCCCGACGAACGCAAGGCGCTCCTTCTCCCCCTTTGACGCCAGGAGCCGTTCCACCTCGGCGACCTTGTCAGCCGGCAGCAGCTCGCTCTTCACCACATCCACGCCAAGCTCCTCCGCCACTGCCTCCGCCACATTTTTCGCGTCGCCCGTCAGCATGACCACCTGCCTGACACCCGCTGCCTTGAGACCCGCGACCGCCGCTCTCGCATTCGGCTTGATGACGTCCGAGATCAGAATATATCCGGCATAGCTGCCGTCAACCGCCACATGGACCTCCGTCCCGGTCTTCTGCGGCACCGTGTACGAAACACCCAGCATCTTCATGAACCTGGCATTTCCCGCCGACACTTTCCTGCCGTCGATGACCGCCGACACCCCGTGGCCGCTGATCTCCTCCACGTCACAGACCCTCGCCGCCTCGATCTGTTTTCCTGTCCTCCTGCCGTATGCGTCCTTCAAACTCTTGCTGATCGGGTGGTTCGAGTAGCTCTCCGCGCAGGCAGCCATCTCGAGCAGCGCGTCTGCTGTCACGCCCTCCGACGCCTCGATCTGTGTCACCTCAAAGACGCCTTTCGTCAGTGTGCCTGTCTTGTCACACACGACATACTTTGTCTCCGAGAGCGCCTCGAGGTAGTTGGAACCCTTTACAAGCACACCTTTTGAGGACGCGCCGCCGATGCCGCCAAAGAAGCTGAGCGGTATGGATATGACGAGCGCACACGGACAGCTGATGACGAGCGTCGTGAGCGCCCTGATCACCCACTGTGACCAGCCCGCCGGATTCCCCATCACGAGGTTTGCCACGGGCGGCAGCAGGGCAAGCGCGAGCGCGCCGATGCACACCGCAGGCGTGTAATACCTGGCAAAGCGGGTGATAAAGTTCTCTGACTTTGATTTCTTCATGCTCGAGTTCTCAACCAGATCCAGGATTTTTGACACGGTGGACTCCCCGAATTCCTTCGTCGTCTCCATGCGGAGCAGCCCTGTCAGGTTCACGCACCCGCTGATCACCTCGTCGCCCTCCCGCACCTCTCTTGGAAGGCTCTCGCCTGTGAGCGCACTTGTGTTGAGCGTGGAGCTCCCCCCCACGACCACACCGTCGATCGGCACTTTTTCTCCCGGCTGCACCACGATCACTGTCCCGACCGCAACGTCGTCAGGATCGACCTGCTCGAGCTGCCCGTCCTGCTCGATGTTGGCATAGTCCGGTCTGATGTCCATGAGCGCCGATATGTTCCTGCGGCTCTTTCCCACCGCATAGCTCTGGAAGAGTTCGCCGATCTGGTAAAACAGCATGACGGCTGTCCCCTCGACATACTCCCCGAGGATGATGGCACCCACTGTGGCGAGCGCCATCAGAAAATTCTCGTCGAATACCTGGCCGTTGACGATCCCGAGCACCGCCTTTCTGAGAATATCATATCCGATGATGAGATATGGTATCAGAAACAGCGCCAGTCTGACATATTGGTTTTCGACCGGCATCAGGCAGAGCACCGCGGCCAGCACGGCAGATATGATAATTCTGAACAGTACCTTTTTTTGCTTCTTCGTCATCTCATTTCACGCCCTTTCCCGAAAGAATACAGTGCCCGCAAGATCCAGGCAAAATACTGTCTCTCACAAAAAGATCTCACAGTCGGATTCGACCTTCTTGCAGTTTTTCAGCACCTCTTTCATGACAGCGGACTCGTCGGCACCCTCCTCAAACTCGACCTTCATCTTCTGCGGCATAAACGCGACTGTCGCCTCCTTCACGCCGTTTGTCCTGTTTGCCGCTTCCTCCATCTTTGCCGCGCACGCTGCGCAGTCCACCTCGATCTTGTATGTTTTTTTCATGGTTGGTCTCTCCTTTTCCCTTTTAATTTCTTTCAAATACCTAAAAATGCTTGTTTCATAGCACCACATCTGTCGGCCGTACTTTCGGCATATGCGCTCTAGTACAGCATTGCGCAAATAACATTGAATACAGCATCTGCTATTTGCACCAGTCCTGCGTTGTCGTCAGTCAACAATGCCACCGCATTGCCTCCTTCCTCCGCCTTGTCCTGTCACAAATATCAGGCACTGTTTTTCACTGTTATTTAGGCAATGCTGTACTAGTCCTCCAGCACATGCTCCATCCCGATGCGTATGATCGCCGAGACGTGCTCATCCGCGATCGAATAATAGATGCTCTTCCCTTCCCGCTTCGTCCTGACAAGCTTGCTCTGCTTTAGGAGCGCCAGCTGATGACTCACTCCTGACTGTGTCAGGTTCAGCTGCTCGGCGATATCCCCCACACACAATTCCCCGTGATCCATCAGCAGGGAAAGGATCGTGAGCCGGGTGGAATCCCCGAATATCTTGAATATCGCTGCCAGATCCTCTATGGTCTCCGGCGTCCCCATCCGGACTCTCCTGTCTGTGTCCCTCAATCAGCCACCTTCCTTTCTCGTGTTCTTCTGCCTGCTGTGATCGCAGACAGCATTGCTTCACTGTTCTGGCAACCTTGGACTTTTCTATGATGCGCAGCATTTTCTTATATGAACATTTAATCATATATTCATTTATTTGTCAAGTAATATATTTACCGTCCCCACAGACCGCAAAAGTCATCTGTCTGTACACGGTCTCCTTCTGTATATCGGCTATGAAATCGTTCAGGCTGCCTCTGTCGCGGATCACGCACACGCCGCTCTGCCCCTCGATCCATCGGTTGCCGGAGGCATACCGCACAAGCCGGCTGTCGATGCAGGCAAGGCGCCGCCCCTGCCTGATGGCATACCTTACCGTGTGCATCGTCCCGCTGTCACACTCCGCCTCGATCACGATCACCCCGTCGCTGATGCCGCTCTGCAGACGGTCCCGCTCCACATACTGGTATCTGCGCACCGGCGTCCCGGCAGGGTACTCGCTGAGCAGACAGCCGCCGCCGGACAAAATCTTTTGCGCAAGGCGGACATTGGCGTGCGGCACGATCTGATCCACCCCGCAGGGCATGACCGCCACACAGGTGCCGCCAGCCGCCAGCGCACCGATCAGCGCATGGGTATCGCAGCCCAGAGCCAGCCCGTTCACCGCGTTGATCCCCATGCTGCCAAGCTCACAGCCGATCCGGTATGCAGCCTCGATCCCCCGGTCCGACACGCGCCTGCTGCCGATCACTGCGATGTTGTGCCTTTGATTGACCGCGCCGATCTCACCCCTGTAATACAGTTCCGGCGGCGGCTTTGTGATCGATGCCAGCCGTCCCGGGTAATCGCTGTCGAATACCGCTGTCCGCCTCATCGTTCCATATTCCCGCACCACTCCAGGATATGATCCGTTCTGATCCGCAGCTTTCCCCCGTAGATATTGACGGGCACCGGTTCTGTCATATCGTGGATCTGTGCATAGATATCAGCCTCAAAGAAAAAGACAACAAGCTGCCTTTTGTATGGATCGAGGATCCAGTACTCCCGCACGCCTGCGTTCTCGTATTTCATGAGCTTTTTGAAATAGTCCCTCCGCTTTGTCGACGGGGAGACCACCTCCAGCACAAAATCCGGCGCGCCGAACACCCTTCCCTTCAAGAGCTTCTCACCGTCGCAGAGTATCAGCACATCCGGCTGTACCATGGTTTTGTCGTCACGATCGAGCTGCACATCGATCGGCGATATACCTGCCTCGCACTTCCCGCCGTTGTCCATGATGTAGTTTGCGATCTGCCTGTAGATCTCCCCCGCAATCTTCTGGTGGTCAAACATCGGCGCTGCCACATCATAGATCACCCCGTCGATCAGTTCCACCCGGAGCTCCTCCGGCATGGCAAGATAATCCGCAACCGTATATTCGCCCTGCTTTTTTTCCCGCGGACTGCCATACGAAAAGGCTGCGCTGTCGCTCAGCGCCATACCGCCGTCCCGGTCCTTCAGCACCTGCTCCAACGCCTGCAGCGTCGCGTACCGCGGATGTTCCGTATCCCCCGAAAAGATCTTCTGGACAGTCCCCAGCGGCACTCCCGACAGCTCCGAAAGCTGCGCATAGCTGTAGCCCCTCTCCAGTTTTCTCTGTTTCATTTCCTCTATCGTCATATCCGCTCCTCCTGATGTTTTCTACTCAAAAGAATACACCTGTTCTCATCTTTTGTCAACCGTTTTCTTTCCGTTTTTCCGTTTTGTTTCCATTTTATCTCCGTCTGAAATCGAACAGAAAAAGACTCCCAGAAAACTGGAAGTCTTTTTAGATACCTACATGCCTACCATGCCGCGATCTGCATCGCCCCGGCTCCCTGCCTGCCATAGCGCGCGCTGCCCGCTGGCAGCAGGACTGTCCCCGTGATCTGTTCCCTTGCCACGTAGAGCGTGCTGTCCGCCCGGGCACTCATACTCCACTTGACCAGCGCCATGCGCCCCTGCTCGATCTCAATACATGTAATGCAGCGGGGGTGGACACAGCTGCCTGTATTATAATAGTAGGAAGGTTCTGCCGGCATCACCGGGCGGTGCGTGTGCCCTGTGATCAGGATGCGCCTGTTTTCGGAAGCCCACTGGTCCAGCCTCGTCTCGCATTTGTTTTTCACGCGGTAGTTCTTCGCCGCGCTCGTCGGATCCAGCACGCCCATATTTTCCAGAGGACTCCACACATAGCGCACCAGGAAACACGCCACACGCCAGAAAGTCGAGTTGAGCAGGCTCGCCTGGTGCCCGTGTGTCAGATACAGGGTGCGCTGCGGCATATTGGCAGGGCTCAGTATGATCCCCTCATAAAAGGGAAACGGAAGCTGCAGTGTCCTTTTTCTTTTGACCATATCATGGTTTCCATAGAGCAGATAAAGCCTGTTCTCCCGGTGCAGCCGCACGAAAATATCAAAGATGTCGTCATGGACCTCGACGATCGTTTTCATGCTGCGGTTTTCCCAGAGTTCGTCGCCGTCGCCAAGTTCAATGTAGGTAAACCCTCTCTGACAATAGTGCTTTAGCGCCGCCAGATACAAGTGCTGGTTTTTCAGGAAATTGTCCGAGGACGTCCCCACCCCTCTGTGACAGTCGCTCATCAGAACGTATCGGGAGCGATGCGTGAGCGGCAGGACCGGAGCATCCCGAAAAGCATGCTCCAGTCTCGAAGAGACACTCATAGACGTCCCTTCCTGCAGCACCTCTTGTGGCAGCAGCGCCTGTTCTTATGACAGCGCCTGTGAAACCGGCGCATCCGGAGAAGCTTCCTGAAAGCCCCCGGCAGAAAATAATACAGGCACAAAACCCTGTCCTCTGTACACTGGAAAGGCCTCGTGACCCACAGATACAGCCGGCAGAAAATCTTGTTCTTCCACTGGGAAAACCGCCGCCAGAAACGTGTACACAGCTTATAATGCCTCTCTACCGCGCGGGCAAAGTTCACTGTCACGCAGAAGCCGTTCACCCTGAAATCCTGTTCCGTGTACCCCGCAGCGCACAATCCATTGACAAACGCACACTGCATTCTCTTGTCTGTAAATCGGATCGTCGCTTTCATGATCAGCTCTGACGGCCACACAAAGCATCCTGTGAAAAAGGCGGTGAGCCACCAGTGTGTCTGCGAGACCTGCACGCAGCTGCCGTTTTCGCCGCAGAGCAGGAAGGAGCATTTCAGCAGCTCCTCGTCAGTTGCGGCTGTAAACATGGTCGTCTTATACTCCTTTTCGGGGACGATCCCGTCCGCATGGTAGATACCGATCTCCGCCCCCGCGTTGATGCCGTACTGTCCTTTCCAGAACTCGATCAGCCATGTCCTGCCGTTGTAGTCAAAATATACCGGCAGGGAGTCAAAAACCATCTGGAAACGCGGCGCCATGTAGTCGTAGAACCAGGTATAGCCCGCCTCCCGCTGCCACGCATCCAGGGTGCTGGAGAAGAAACCGTACTTATCATGATAACAATACCCGAACGGTCTGACGATCTCGTCTACCTTGCAGCATTTCTGGCACGGATCCATACACCGGATCCTGCAGACGATCCTCCGCTTTCGCCACCAGAAGAAGACACTGCAGAAAAGTGCCATGAGTAAAAAGATCACTAACAATAGATACATAAGTCATATTCCAATCTATCATTTTATTATAGTTTATGTCGAAATATGACTGTTTGTGTAAAATTTTCCGGATATAATTTTCAGATCACAACAATTCCTTTAAGATCTGATTGACTGACACAGGATCCGCCTTGCCCTTCATCGCCTTCATGGTCTGTCCCACGAGGAATCCGATCGCCTTTTCCTTGCCGTTTCGGTAGTCCTCCACGGACTGCGGGTTTGACGCGATCACCTCGCCGATCGTCGCTCTGAGCGCACCCTCGTCGTTCACGGTCTTTAAGCCCTTTTCCTCCACGTACTGCTCCGGATCGACATTCCCGGCAAACATCACCTCAAACACTTCCTTGGCGACGGTCAGGTTCACCGCCTTGCTGTCCACGAGCCGGATCAGCTTCGCGAGATTTTCCGGGGAGAAAAGGATCTCCTCCGGATCCATGTTCTTTTCCTTTAACAGCCTGAGTGTCTCGCCCATCAGCCAGTTTGACACCTTTTTGGGCTGACCGCAGATCGCCACAGTCTCCTCAAACAAATCTGCCATATGCTTCGAATCCGTAATGATACCGATATCGTACTCCGGTATGTCAAACTCTCTTCTGTAGCGCTCCATTTTCTCCTTCCGAAACTCCGGCTGGCTGTCCCTGATCTGCTTTATCCACTCGTCACTGATGTAGACGGGCACAAGATCGGGATCCGGGAAATATCGGTAATCCTGCGCATCCTCCTTGGAGCGCATCGCGTAGGAGTACTCTTTTGCGTCGTCCCACCGCCTCGTCTCCTGCACAACCTGCTGCCCCGACTCCAGCAGGTCGATCTGCCGCTCGCGCTCACCCGCGATCGCGTGTGTGATCGCACGGAACGAGTTGAGGTTCTTCATCTCCGTGCGCGTGCCAAATCCCGCTGCACCCACTTCCCTGACCGAGAGATTCACATCCGCGCGCATGGAACCCTCGTTCAATTTGCAGTCGGATGCGCCGAGATACTGTATGATCATGCGCAGCTTTTCGAGATAGGCGATGACCTCCTCTGCGCTGCGCATGTCCGGCTCCGACACGATCTCGATCAGGGGCACGCCGGAGCGGTTGTAATCCACCAGTGAACAGTCCTCCCACTCGTCGTGGATCAGCTTCCCGGCGTCCTCCTCCATGTGGATCTCATGGATCCCTATGGACTTTTTCCCCGCCGCAGTCTCGATCTCCACATGACCGTCCCTGCAGATCGGCAGGTAGAGCTGGCTGATCTGGTAATTCTGCGGGTTATCGGGATAAAAATAATTCTTCCTGTCAAACTTACAGCACTGTGTCACCGCACAGTTTGTGGCGAGTCCGACCGCCACCGCATAGTTCACGACCTGTCTGTTCAGCACAGGCAGCGAGCCCGGCATACCTGTACATACCGGGCAGGTGTGCGTGTTGGGCGCCCCGCCGAACGCGGTGGAGCAGCCGCAGAAGATCTTTGTCTTCGTCGCAAGTTCCACATGGACTTCCAGACCGATCACGGTCTCATATTGCTTTGCCATTGTTCCCTCTCCTTAACCTTTCATTGAAATCGAGTATTGAGTATCGAGTATCGGGTATCGCACAAACCGCAATGCGGCATACTTGTCGCGATCTCAGCCCCCTCTGTTCTGTTCATAGGTGTACGCCGCCTGTATCAGCCTCTTTTCCTGAAAACTGTCCGCGATCAGCTGCAGACCGATCGGCAGCCCCCCGGAATCCGTTCCGCACGGAACCGAGATCCCCGGCAGCCCTGCCAGGTTCACGGATATCGTATAGATATCCCCGAGATACATTTTCAGCGGATCCGACAGGCTCTCCCCGAGCTTCGGCGCAGTCGTGGGCGCCACCGGTCCGAGGATCAGGTCATACTTTGCAAAGGCGTCATCGAATGCCTTCCTGATCATCGCCTTCACTTTCAGCGCCTTGAGGTAATAAGCGTCATAGTACCCGGAGCTGAGCACGAACGAACCGAGCATGATCCTGCGCTTCACCTCCGCGCCAAAGCCCTCGGAGCGCGTCTTTTTGTACATGTTGTGAAGTCCCTCGCACGCGCCAGTCCTATGACCGTATTTGACTCCATCAAAGCGCTCCAGATTCGAGCTTGCCTCCGCCGACGCGATCGTGTAATATGCCGGGATCGCGTACTCGACGAGGCTCAAGTCAAACATTTCGACGACAGCACCCTTTTTTTCAAGCACCTTCGCCGCCGCCAGCACCGCCTCCTTCACTTCCGCGTCAAGTCCCTCGCCAAGATAATCCCTCGGAATGCCGATCTTCATACCGCTGACATCATCGACCAGCGCCGATGTGAAGTCGGTGTCCTCCCGCCTGACCGATGTCGAGTCCTTCGAGTCGTGCGACGCGATCAGCTCGAGCACCGCGGCGCAGTCCGCCACGTTCTTTGTCAGAGGTCCGATCTGGTCGAGCGAGGAACCGTACGCGATCAGCCCATAGCGCGAGACCGTGCCGTATGTGGGTTTCAGACCGACCACGCCGCAGAACGATGCCGGCTGTCTGATCGAGCCGCCCGTGTCTGAACCGAGCGCGAAGAAACATTCGCCCGCCGCCACTGCCGCCGCGGAACCGCCCGACGAGCCGCCCGGCACATGCGCCGTGTTCCACGGATTCCTGGTCTCGCCGTACGCGGAAGTCTCCGTCGTGGAGCCCATCGCAAACTCGTCCATATTCGTCTTGCCGATGATCACTGCACCCGCCTTCTCGAGACTGACCACCGCCTCCGCCGAAAATGTCGGCACAAAATGCGCTAACATTTTCGAGGCGCAGGTGGTGAGCAGATCCTGTGTGCATATGTTGTCCTTGACCGCCACCGGAACGCCCGCGAGCAGCCCTGTCAGCTCCCCCTTTTCAATTTTTGCCTGCGCTTCCGCTGCCGCCCTCATCGCCTGCTCCCTGTCGATCGTCACGTAGGCATTGATGTCCTTCTCCCGCGCATCGATCCTTGCGAGCACCGCCTCCATGGCATCTGTCGCAGTGATCCTGCCCTCCCTGATCGCCGCGGAAAGCTCCACGGCGCTGTATTCTAAAATATCCATACACAGTCTCCAATCCGAAAAACCGCCGCCGCAGTTCTTCTAAACACCAGTTAACTTCATCACACAAATATGGTTTCGCGCAGATCGCTGCCATCTGTTTCCTTCATTCAAAAGTTTTCGGCACCATGAACATATTGTCCTTCACGCCGGGCGCATTTCTCAGCGTTTTCTCACTCTCATCACCGTTTGTCACCACATCCTCGCGGAACACGTTCTGCACCGGAAATACATGTGACATCGGCTCGATGCCTGTCGTGTCAAGCTCCGCCAGCTTGTCGATATAGTCGAGCATCTTTCCCATGTCCTTCTTTGCCTGTTCCCGCTCCTCGTCCGAAAGCTCCAGCTTGGCGAGGATCCCTACATACTCGATCGTCTCATCCGTAATCTTATCTGCCATATTGTCCTCCTGGTTTTATATTCCATGTTTTATATTCCATGTTTTATATTCCATATAGAACGCCTGCCCCTGGCGTTTTCAATCCCTAATCTTGATGTGCACTTCCCGAAGCTGCTGCTCCGTGACGTCGTTCGGGGCACTGCACATCAGATCCTGCGCGGAACTGCTCATCGGGAACGCGATGACTTCCCTGATGTTCTCCTCGTTTTTGAGCAGCATGAGCATTCTGTCAATGCCGGGCGCCATGCCTGCATGGGGCGGTGCGCCAAACTGAAATGCCTGATAGAGCGCACCGAACTTTGACTTTAGCGTCTCCTCGTCGTAACCCGCGATCGCAAATGCCCTCACCATGATATCCATGTCATGGTTTCTGACCGCGCCGCTCGACAGTTCCACGCCATTGCAGACGATATCATACTGGTATGCCAGGATATCCAGCGGGTCTTCACGGTCAAGCGCCTCCAGACCACCCTGCGGCATGGAAAACGGATTGTGTGTGAAACCGATCTGCCTCGTCACGGGATCCAGCTCGTACATCGGAAAATCGTTGATATAGCAAAAGCGGTATGCATGCTTCTCGCACAGATCCAGCCTGTCGCCAAGTTCGATGCGAAGCTGCCCTGCATAATAGTTTGCCCGATCCTCCCTGTCCGCGATAAAGAAGATCGTATCGCCGGCCTCAAGCCCTGCCATCGCGGCGAGCTCTGACTTCATCCCGTCCGGAATGAACTTGTCGATCGGTCCCTTGTAGGTCATGTCGTCCGCAACTTCCAGGTAGCCAAGTCCCCCCATTCCCATACCGGTCGCAAAACCCAAAAGCCTCTCGTGAAAGCCCTTCGACATCTCAGCATGCACCCGGATCGCCCGCACTGTCCTGCCGATAAAAGGCTTGAACGAACATTGCTGGAAAAAGTCCGTCACATCTATGATGCGCAGCGGATTCCTCAGATCCGGCTTATCCGTGCCAAACTCGAGCATTGCCTGCCGGTAGCTGATGACCGGATACGGCGCCTGTGTCACCGCATAGCCCTCGGGCGCAAACTTCTCAAATGTGGCGGACAAGACTTCCTCCCCCGCTCTGAACACGTCCTCCTGCGTGGCAAAACTCATCTCAAAATCAAGCTGGTAAAACTCTCCCGGCGAGCGGTCCGCGCGCGCGTCCTCATCGCGGAAACACGGTGCGATCTGGAAATATTTGTCAAACCCGGACGCCATCAGGAGCTGCTTATACTGCTGCGGCGCCTGCGGGAGCGCATAAAATTTTCCCTTATATTTTCTGGACGGGACAATATAGTCGCGCGCACCCTCCGGCGACGACGCGCACAGGATCGGCGTCTGGATCTCCAGAAATCCCATCTCTGTCATCTTCTGCCGCAAAAAACCGATCACCTGCGAGCGGAAGACGATATTGTCCTTCACCTTTGCATTCCTCAGATCCAGATAGCGGTATTTTAAGCGGACGTCCTCCCGCGTCTCCTTCGATGTCATGATCTCAAACGGGAGCTGGCGGTACACTTTCCCGAGCACTGTCACCTTTCCTGCCTCCAACTCGATCGTCCCGGTCGGGATCCTCGGATTGTAGGTGTCCTCGTCCCTTTTCTCAACTATGCCTTCGACGGAAAGGCACATCTCGCGCACAATGCCGTCCAGAAGCGTCGTGTCCCGCATGACCACCTGCAGGACGCCGTACATATCCCGCAGGTCGACGAAGGACACCCCGCCGTGGTCGCGGATATTCTCCACCCAGCCCGCCACCTGCAGCGTCTGTCCAATATGCTGCTCACTGATCTCTTTCAACGTAATGTCTCTGTACATTTCAAACCCTCCCTTTAGGTTCACAGCCCCTCGCACTTCAAGCGCAAAAGGACTCCGAAAACCTATGGTTGCGCATCCCTCCAGATGTTGTATTCTAATATATTATGACAATCTAATACACACATTGGCAGATGCTGTTATAAGTGACAAAAATCCCGGAATACAAACTGTATTCCGGGACGGATAATCTGAAATATACCCGCGGTACCACCCGCATTGACAAAACCAACGTTTCATCCTCTCCTGGGAACTGCAACAGATCACTTTGCACTCCCCCGCGTTTAACGCACGCCCACGTACTACCCTACTAGCATATCGATAAAACCATATGTTTTCAGACAGTCTGCTCCGGAGTGTTCCCTTCGTCAGCTTCCGCGGACAGCGCTCTCAGTCGGTGACGCCGTCTTCCTGTCGTTTTCATTGGCAAGAGTCTCCTTCATGGCATTTGATAAATGTAGTCATTCTATTTTTATACAATCTCATTTCTATTCCAGGTTTTTTCTTAGGATAGCACATGTCTAAATTCATTGCAAGCGTTTTTTCTATTTTTCGATTGATTCTATGTAGACTGATAACTCCGGATATGCCTCCTTGTTATCCCTGATCAGCCATCTTTTGAAAGCTGCAAATGGCGAACTGTCCCTCAGCTGCCGCTGTAATAGAGACATTAAATCCTCCTTTTCTTCACCCTCAGCTTCCCTGTATTCACGGATATATTCCTTAAACTCCGAAAGTTCTTTTCTTAAAATCCTTCTCAGTATCGTAGCCTCCATCTTCTTTTGAGGCGTAGAACCGTAGTAGACTTCCTGCAAGAGCCTTACCGTATTTTGTGTTTCCACCCGATCGTCCAGTATCTCAAACAGCAATTTCTCATCCGTTCCAAAATACCCCTCTTTTCGAAAAGCGATCAGCTCCTCTACATTCTCTTTCGTGCAATCGATGATGGGATCAAACTTTTCAAGCTTTGTATTATTGCAGTGTGCACAGGCTAAAAAGAGATTGTTCCAATCATACTTTAATGCTGTATTTCCGTGATGGGGCGTCAAATGTTCACCTTTTGCATTTCCAGGGAATCGACGGCTTTTTTTGCTTTTTCTGTCATTTTCCGTTCCACTTTGATCATAACTGCCTTCCTTCCAACTCCAAAAACATATCCGTCAGCTCTGGCAAAAAACCTTTTGGAATCTTTCGAAGTTCACTTCGGATCCTGGCTCTCTCTGCATGCTCTGCCTCAGTCAGATCAGATCTTTCTTTCAGGCACTTGTATCTGTTGATTTTTTCTTTTATTTTATCCGAATATTCATCCACTCCAAAAAATCCCTCTGCAAGATCCTCTGATGAATATACCGACAGATCCTCCACTTCTATACAATTTTCCAGATCATATACTTTGACATTCGAGAGGGAATTCAAAACATATGGCGAATGCGTCGTGACAATAAACTGGATCCTCGGAAAAAAGTCCGTCAAAAAGGGCAGGATCTTCTTTTGCAGACCAATGTGGAGATGGGTTTCCACCTCATCGATCAATACAACTCCCTCTATGTCATATTGACTGATCCCATCCCCCAAAAGCCAGTTCCGATCCATCCTTAAAATCAAATCCGACACAATCTGGATAACAGAAGAATACCCATCTGAGAGCGTCTCAAGATTGAAAGGGACTCTGCCAGATTCATGGATCTTAAAACGGTACTCTTTATAATCGTATTCCAGATCGATCGTATCGTTATCTAACAAAACCCTCAGCGCTCCCACAAACCGTTCAAACCATTTCTGGATCCGCTCGACAATGACCATATCACCTTCATTTCTTGCATATGCCTGCTGTGTCTTCAGATGCACCATATATTGCTGAAGAAGTTCCCCTGGCCGGGAATTGACCGCATAGGCATCACTCAGCTTGATATCTACAACCCCTTGTGCGCGGGCGATCTGTGTTTTTCTCCCCGCTGGAAAATATGCTGTCACAAAATCCCCCTGGGCGTATAAAGTCTCTATGTGCGCGCTGTCATTGAATGAAATCTTCACCCCAGCCGCATATTTTTCTACCTGCTCTAAAGCAAACTCATAATTCTTTTTTATTTCTGATTTCTCTGTTTCTGTCGCTGCTTTATTTATGGACTCTTCTATCATTGAGATTTGAGGAATATATAATTCAACTAAAGACTTAAATCTTTTGTCATTTATCGCCTGTAGATATTTTTGCAATGCAACCAGCAAAGAAGTCTTCCCCGATCCGTTTTTGCCGGTAATGATCAATTGCTGCCTGTGTTCTTTGTTTAAGGAGATCTCTGTATTCGATAAATGTCTCAGCTTATCGATATTTATCTCTGTAATATAATGTTCCATGCTCCCACTCCCCCACATATTATCTATAGACTCTCGGAGTCTCTTTGTACCTGAAAGCGCCCCGAGAGCCTATAACTATAATACCCTATGCCTCATACTATATCAAGGATAAATATCCGCAAACCTGCATATACCACATGCAGCCTATATACGTCTTGTCTCTTTCGTCCTCCCGCAGAAGATCACCCCCGCAAGCAGCACCACCGGAAAAATGATTCCCGCCAGAACGCCCATTTTCAGGTCATCGCCCAGCGCGCCCGACACCATCCCGACCAGCGTAGGACCTCCCGAACAGCCGATGTCACCGCCCAGCGCCAGCAGTGCGAACATCGCCGTACCGCCCTTTGGCAGCGATGCAGACGCCTTGCTGAACGTCCCCGGCCACATGATCCCGACAGACAGCCCGCAGACTGCACAGGCGATCAAACAAAACTGCGGAACCGGTATCAGGGAAATTCCCAGATAAGACAGTATGCACAGACAGCAGCTGTAGACCATAAAGCGTTCCAGATCGATCCTGTCCCCGTATCTGCCGTAAAACAGTCTGGACGTCCCCATCAGAATGGCAAACGCCAGCGGTCCGGCCAGATCACCTGCCGTCTTGGAGATGCCAAGTCCCTTTTCCGCAAACGTCGATGCCCACTGGCTCACCGCCTGCTCACTTGCCCCCGCGCAGATCATCATGACCAGCAGTACCCAGAATACCCTGATCCCGAACAGCTCCTTCAACTGTGTACCCCCGCAGTTCTTTTGCGATCTGGCCAAACGCTTTCAAATGGTATGCAGGATCATATTATTAGTTGACATTAAAATACGGATTTTTCGTCCAAAAGACAATGCAGTCCACAACCTCCGGAGATAAAGTGATCTTGGCTGATCTGATGTGCGTTTATTGGATTGCGCACATATAAATATCCTTCCTTTATTCTATTCAAGAACCATTCGGAATGATAATTCGGAATATCCGTTCTGCGGCTGACACTCAATATCACGATATCATTTCCTTTCAAACTTAAAGGATCGCCCTGCAAAGAGAAGCGCTTTCCAAGATCAAAACCGTTTGATCTTTTTTGTCGTATTTTTCTCAAATTCCGTCTCGCGCACCTTGATCTTGAACACCCTCTTGTAGAGCGGCGCGCCCTGATTGTACGCGTCGATGATCTTCTGCAGCTCGCTCTGGATATCCTTGATCTTCTTCTTGCCGGCATACTCGTAATCCGGGAAGATCTCCGCCTCGATCACGCCCTCGCTCTCGCGCACGAGCACCTCCTGCACGAGCCGGTTCTCGGCAAGCTTGTTCTCGATCTCCTCCGGGGAGACATTCTCTCCGTTTGGCGTGATGATCAGGTTCTTCTTGCGCCCTGTCAGAAAGATGAAGCCATCCTCGTCCACATACCCGAGATCCCCGGTCTTTAACCAGCCGTCTTCCAGCGTCTCCTCCGTCTCCTTCGGCATGTTGTAGTAGCCCTGCATGACGCTCGATCCCTTTACCCAGAGCTCCTCGTCCACGACCTTTGCCTCGCAGTTTGGCATCAGTCTGCCGACGGAGCCGTCTTTCATAAAATCACCGTAGTTCGTGCTGATGACGGGCGAGCACTCTGTCATGCCGTAGCCCTGCCAGATCGTGATCCCATATTTTTTAAACATTTCCAGATATGCAGGATTGAGATATGCCCCGCCGCTGCACACCGTGTGGAACTGCTTGCCGAACACCTTTGCCTTGACGAGCGGTGCGGGGATCCATGCCGCTTCCTCGAGCTTCTTTGCGAGCGTCTCGATCATCAGCGGCACCATCAGGATCATGTTCGGCTCAAACATCTTGATGTTCTTCGCGACGCGCAGCAGCGAGTCGTTGATGCAGATCACTGAGCCGACCGACAAGCCTTTCAGGATATCCATGCTGAGACAGTACGCGTGGTGGATGGGAAGAACGGACAAGATCACGATGCCGGACTCCAATCCCATGTCCAGGCAGGTCGCGTTCTCCGCCAGATTCCTGTGTGTGAGCATGACACCCTTGCTCTTGCCCGTCGTTCCGGATGTAAACATGATCGTCGCCAGCTGGTCAGGCTGCGGCGTGTAGGTAAACCCCGCGCTCTGTGCGCCGATCAGCTCCCACATGGACTGCTCCTTCGCGATCCCGTGCGGCTCGCTCATGCAGAGGATGTGCTCAAGCTTCGCGCAGCGCTCGGATGCCATCTGCGCCACACCTGCCTTCGCCTCGTCATAGACGAGCGTCGTGACATCCGCGCGGTCGATCAGCTCACACAGATCTGTCTCCGGGAGATTGGCATCGAGCGGCACGACCACGCTCCCGCTGTCCGCCGTACCGAAGTACGCGACCACCCACGAGTAGGAGGTCGATCCCACGATCGCGATATGTTTTCCCTGCTGCCCCAGCGTAGCCAGCACAGCGGAAAAACATTCCGTGTCATTTTTCAGCTGCGTGTACGTCTTGGACTCTATTTTTACTTCCTTTTTCCCGCTGTCCGCGCTGCTCTTTATCTTGTATCGGAACGCATCCTGCGCGCCAAAGTCCTGCTCTGCCGCAGCAAGCAGTTCCCGTATGGTACTATGCATTTTGCTCATATCCTTCTCCACACCTTTCTGTTCTAATCCTTCGCTACTTCCTGCCCCTGTACATAAAATCTGGTGCTTCCATAACTGTCTACGAAAGCACCAGACAAACGTTTGTTATGAAATCTTCTCCAGATACGCCACTGCCTCCTGCACGGTGCGGATATTGGCCGCCTCCTCGGGATTCACTTCCACGTCAAGCTCATCCTCGATCTCCCCGAGCATACTCATGAAGTCAAAAGAGCTAAAACCAAGATCCTCCATAAAACGGGACTCCGGCTTGATATCCTCCTTCTTTACCTCAACATAATTTGTGATCAGATCTGTCAACTTATCAAACATTGCTTACCCTGCCTTTCCTGCACAGGAATGCCTCCGGGCATTCCTGTCCTGAATAGTTATTGTTACACTTTATTGTACCACAACACGATCCCCTGCGAAAGTTGATTTTATCAGATCAGCTTTATCACATCGCCGATCTTTAAGTTCGGATTCTCGATCCCCTTGAACATGATCTTGCACATATAGTAGTAAAACAGTTCGAGCGCCTCCCTGCTGTACGCTTTCGTCTGATGCTCAAAGCTAAAGTCCAGACCATTGTCCTCCGGCCTGTGCATCACAGTCAGATAGAGACCGTCCGCATAGTAGCCGTTCCCGTACCGCTTTGTCTTGTACCGGATATCGCCCAGGTCGACCAGTCCTTTTTCACGCAAAGTCGCAGGCTGGTATGTGAGCGCCACCGTCTCATATCCCATGCCAGGCGGTGTCTTGTAGACTTCTTTCTTGTAGTTCATACACTCCACCGGATCAAAATTCACATAGCGGAACGTCTCATTCTGCCTGTCCCTGATCTCAAAGATGCCTTCCAGGAATGTCTTGTCCTCCGGAATGATCGTGCGGAACGGAAAACTGTGGATGCGCGTGCCGCCCGATTTCTTCTCGAGCAGTGTCGCCCTGCGCGCATACGCAACCATCATGGACACATCGTCACAGTTGTTCATCTTCTGCAGATACGTACGGATCCCCATGATCAGCAGGCACTGCAGCGAGATGTGCTGCCGCTCGCAGAAAGTCATGAGGCGCTCCGTCGGCTCGCCCTCCAGATGGAAGATATCGATATCAGCCGCAAAACTGTCGGAACCTGTCGGCGCTGCCCTGAGATTGGGGTTGCCCGTCGCCCTCCTTGCGTCGTCGAGACGCTTCCTGCCCTCGATGCCGTTGTAGATCGGTTCCGGCGCCTCAAACAGCTTGTGGAAATAAGCGCGGTCCCTCGCCTGTGCCTTGCTGCCCGCCTCGTACGCAAAGTCCTTCTCGATCTGCTCGACATAGGAGCGCATGTCAGCCGGGTACGGTACATTCTCAAAGTTCGCATTGCAGTACAGCTCGATGACATCCTTCATAAATCCGATCAGCGACTGCGCATCGAGAAAACGGTGGTCGCCCACGATGTACATTCCCTCAAACCCGTCCGGCGTCCTGATGATGACAACCTTGTTCATCGGCTCGTCCTGCCCGAACGGCACGCGCGTCCACTTTGTCATCTCAGCGTCCGCTTCCTCCATGGTCTTTCCCGTAAAATCGACAAACTCGATCTCGCGGTCCTCCTTGTCGACGATATACTGATACCACTGCTTCTCCTTCTCGTCATACACAAGTCTGGCACGCATGGACTCACAGCGCCCGTACGCCTTGTAGATCGCCTTTCTGAGCTCGTCAATGTTCAGATCGAACTCGATCGTAAGGCTGCTGCCGACATTGAGGATCTCCTGCCCCGGACTGTACTGTGAATAGTAAAAATGATACTTCTGTGCCGCGGTTAACGGGTACGTCTTATAACCTTTTCTTGTTTTCATGTTCTTCCTCCATGTTTCCTGTCCTTACAAATCCGGGACAATGCAAATTTGCCGTGAAAAAACCACCGCATATGTTTTTTTCACATGATCTCCTCAAAAAATTCATCCAGTGCCCGCTCATAACTCTCTGTGTCCTTATAATAGCTCTCCGCGTGTGCCGCACCCTCCACTTCCAGGATCTTCTTTGGCGACGCACAGCAGTCATAGATCTCACGGCACATATGATACGGCACAAACGTGTCCTTCGTGCCATGGATAAATAAGATCGGAACCTTTGCCTTCGCCACCTCGCGCTTGGCGTTGCACTCGTCCATGCCGTACCCCGCAAGCCTCCTGTTCAGGATATCCGCTCCCGGGATCGCCGGAAATGCAGGCAGATGGTACATATTTTTGAGCACGTGCGTGAACACTTCCTTCGGCGAGGTAAAGGCACAGTCAGAGACGATCCCCCTGACCTGACCTGGCAGATCCAGCCCGCTTGCCATCAGCACCGTCGCACCGCCCATGCTCGTCCCGTGAAGCACGATCTCAACATCGTCGCCGAGCTCCTGCACCACCCAGTCGATCCACACGATGGCGTCTTTCCTGTCAAGACAGCCAAATCCGATGTACTCACCCTCGCTCTCGCCGTGCGCCCTCGCGTCCGGCAGCAGCATCGCATATCCCCTGTTGAGATAGTAGCCTGACAACCCTATATAGTCGGACATGCCCTGGCTGGTGTACCCGTGAAAACAGATCGCAACTTTTTTCCTGTCCGCACCTGCATCGGTGCCTGCTTCCTTTTTGAGCGCGGGAAAATATGTCGCGTGGAGTTTCAAACCGTCAAAAGATGTCTGGTAGACATCCTCGTGCGCCTGCTCCAGCATAAAAGCCTTGCGCTTTTCCATAAAAGGCGCGTACTGACTCCAGTCGGTGCCGGACATCTTGATCGTCCGCTCCACCTTCGCGTTCCCCCGTTTCATCGTCCTTCTGTAAAAATATGCGATCTCTCCAATGCCTGCCGCCGCAAGAATCCCCGCACAGGCTGCAGCTTTTTTCAGTTTTCCCATTCGTCCGCCTCCACACTACAATCACTCTCTATTACAATCACTTACTTACAATCACTTACTATCATAACCATACTTTTACGATCACTTACTTTTTGTCTGCCTTCTTCTTCTCTTCCTTCCTGGCTTCCTTGAGTTCTCTCTTCAACTCCTTTTTCTTTCGCTGGATGATGTCGTTCAGCTTCAACGCCTTGTCAATGTTTCCTTCCACTCGCAGCTTCTGCGTCGTAAATGCCCACACCGGATCCATCTGGCCCTCGGCGATCTTGCGGAACACCTCCGGTGAGCTGATAAACATCGCATCCCTGTCATAGTACTCGTACGGCTCCACGTAGAGCACGCCGTCCTTCACCTCCACATAGAACGCGCCGCCTGCCTCCTCGTCCTCGATGTTGAACTGATATGCCAGATGCTCGTGGATGTCGCTCACATCAGCTCCCATAAATTTCCCTTTGATCTCATAAAAAAAATCTGCGTATGTCATGTTCTTCCTCCATCAATTAAATTCAGTACAAACTTTCCAAACCGCCGTCGGTTCCGGCGGTATTATTTGACTCATTTCGACCGCCAGTCGACTTTGTTTAATCTTATCCTACCATACTTTTCGACCGTCGGTCAAGTACATTTTCCCCGAATTTGCGTCCTCTTTTATTTTATTTTTGTAACACTATTTACAATTGTTCCCGCAATGCAAATGTGCTATACTTTCATTAACTATCTGTACTATATAACTATATAATAGTAATCCTGCAGCCAATTACGCGCACTATATATAATGCAACATCATGAAAATCCTGCAGTCAGTTACACATACCATATATACAAATGGCGATAATGAAAATACTGCAGCCAATTACGCGCACTATATATAATGCAACATCATGAAAATCCTGCAGCCAGTTACACATACCATATATACAAATGGCGCATAATGAAAATACTGCAGTCAATTACACACACTATATATAATGCAACATCATGAAAATCCTGCTGAGAAAAATGAAAAATATGATACGAACGTTGAGATAAGAGATGCGGACAACCATAACCACAGACAACCACAGAAAGGTGGCATCACTCATGCCCGATACAAAAAAGAATGAAAAAAAATATAACCTGATCCTGGATGCACTCCAGCAGCTCCTGGAGGACAGGAAAATACAGAACATCTCCGTCAGCGAGATCGCGCAGAAAGCGGGCATTGGCAAGGGGAGCATCTACTACTATTTCCCCTCGAAGGAGGCGATCCTGGACGCTCTCATCGAGCGAAGCTACGAGCAGCCGCTCTCCACCGCGAAGAACCTGGCAGCGCAGACGGACGTCTCTCCATTTGTGCGCATGGCGATGCTGTTCCAGGCGTGCCAGAACTCCTCAGTCGCCTTTATCAAGCAGAACGACAGCTCCTCCGGCAGCACAAGTGCCCAGGATCTGGCATTTCTGCACCAGAAGTATCTCTCGCACGTCGTCTCCGAGCTAAAACCAGCCCTGACAGAGATCATCAAACAGGGCATCGATAAAGGCGAGATCCACTTTGACTATCCCGCCGCCCTCGCAGAGATCGTGCTGATCGTGATCGCCGTAAAGCTTGACAACTCCCTGCTCCCCTCCACTGCAGCGGAAACACTTGACACCCTGCAGGGACTCATCTCACTGCTCGAGAAAGGCACCAGGGTCACTCCCGGAACACTCAGCTATCTGCTGATGACGCCCTATCGTGACCAGACCGAAGAGTGACCTTCTCAGTCAGGCAGGGGATCCCTGTTTCCCCTGCCCGCCCGCTATCGCGATGCCCTCTGCAGTTTTTCACCAGATAGACGAATTCGTCCTTGTAGTCGTCTGCATCCGTATAGTTTTCGATCCTATCTTTTGGTCATGCATTCCCGGTACACCTTCTTGAAAGCGGTGGGAAGCGCGATCTCATGCTCCAGCTGCGCATCAGACACCCATGTAAAGTCATGGCAGGTTCCCTCGCTTTCACACGTGACGATCCAGCACGCCATGTGCCATTCGATATGGGTAAAAACATGCTTTAACTGTTTTCTGCCATCCTCGGGCGCCTTGACCTCCCGCGCCAAAAAACCTCTCTCCGCAAGCCAATGCAAAACCTGCTGCTCGTCCAATATGCCGTCCGCGTTCGGCAGTTCCCACATCCCCGACAGTATTCCCCTGCCCTCCCGTTTCCGAAGGGCGGTCTTGTCCTGAAACCGCAGGACCAGCATCGTCCTGTACTCAATCCTGCGCTCCGCCTTCTTTTTCTTTACCGGATAACACAGCTGCGTCCTGCTGCCGTAAGCGCCGCACATGCCGCGCAATGGGCACTCCCCGCATCTTGGTTCCCCGTTCGGCACACACACCACCGCCCCGAGTTCCATAAGGCTCTGTGTGAAATCTCCTCGCTGCCTGGGCGGATAGATCCGCTCCAGGTCCTCTGTCACCTGACTGCGGAATCTGGTGTCCAGGATGTCATGGCTGTCCTGTGTCAGCCTGGTGAACACGCGCAGCACATTCCCGTCAACTGCCGCTCTCGCCCTTTCAAATGCGATCGACGAGACTGCCCCCGCCGTGTAAGCCCCGATCCCCGGAAGTGCCAGGATCTCCTGATATTCCTCCGGGAACTGTCCGTCATGCTGCTCACAGATCACCTGTGCCGCCCTCCTGAGATTGCGCGCGCGCGAATAGTACCCCAATCCTTCCCACAGCTTAAAAAGTTCCTCATCCCCACACGCCGCAAGCGATGCGATCGTGGGAAGACGCTCCATAAAACGCTCGAAATACGGGATCACTGTCTCGACGCGCGTCTGCTGCAGCATGATCTCCGACACCCACACGCGGTACGCATCCCTGTTCTCCCGCCACGGCAGACGCCTGCAATTCTCATGATACCAGTCCGTCAGCGGCGCGACGATCTGTCCTAACTGGTTACGCTCCATAATCTTCTCTCCCTTTCTGCCCTCATTCCGATCAAGAGGGAACGCGTCCCCCGTGTGCATAAAAAAGAGGACTGTCCGTCCTCTTTTATGTCATAACAGATATTTCCTGAGCAGCTGCGTCAGCCTGTTCACATCGATCGGCTTTGCCACATGCTCGTTCATGCCGCAGTCCAGACAATGCTGGATATCATCGGAGAACGCGTCCGCTGTCATGGCAATGATCGGCAGATTGGCATCCTCGCGCGGCAGGGCACGGATCGCCACCGCAGCGTCATACCCGTTCATCACAGGCATCCGGATATCCATCAGTATCACATCGTAGAACCGGATCGCCGACTGCTCAAACTTCTCAACACAGATCTTGCCGTTCTCCGCCCGCTCCAGCTCAAATCCCGCCTCCGACAGAAGATCCTCCGCGATCTCCCAGTTCAGGTCATTGTCCTCTGCCAGAAGGATCTTCTTGCCGACAAATTTCTGTACCTTTGTGTCTTCATGCGACTCCTCGCTGACCTCGTCCAGCATATAGCGCTTCAACCCCAGATACAGGTTGGACTTGAACAACGGCTTGGAGATGAAGCCCTGGATGCCGACCTCCTTCGCTTCCTCCTCGATGTCACTCCAGTCGTAGGCGGATATGATCAGAATAGGCACCCTCTGCCCCAAAAGCTTTCTCATCTCACGCGCCGTATGTAAGCCGTCCATTTCGGGCATCTTCCAGTCCAACAGGACCACTTCGTAGTCCTGTCCCTCGTCGTGGCATTTCCTGACCATCTCCACCGCTTTCTTCCCATCCGTAGCCCAGTGCGCACTGATTCCGATCTCCTTGAGCGAGGAGACTGCGCTCAGGCAGAGATCCTCGTTGTTGTCGACCACGAGCACCCTCCATGCCGGAAGCACCATATCCGCCTCCGTCGTGTCCGCCTTCTCCAGATCGAGCGTGATGTGGAATTCACTGCCCTTGCCGGGCTCACTCTGCAGCTCGATCGTTCCATTCATCGCCCCCACGATCGCTTTCGTGATCGCCATGCCAAGACCGGTTCCTTCGATCTTATCGATCTGCGCCTTCTCTTCCCTGGTAAACGTGTCGAATATCTTTTCCTGGAACTCCTTTGTCATGCCGATGCCGTTATCCTTCACACGGAAATGGCACCGCACATGATCATCGCCCACAGGGGACTCCTCCTGCTCGAGGAAAACCTTGATAGAACCGCCCTCCGGCGTAAACTTCAGCGCGTTGGACAGCAGATTGATCAGCACCTGGTTCAGGCGCACGCTGTCGCAGTGCACCTCCTCGGTCAAAATGTTCTGTATGGAGATATCAAAGTGCTGCTGCCTTGACTTGACCTGCGGCTGCACGATATTGACAATGCTGTCCATCGTCTCGCGCAGGGAGATCTGGCTCATGTTCAGCGTCAGCTTCCCGCTCTCGATCTTGGACATATCCAGCACATCGTTGATCAGCCCCAGCAGGTGCTTGCTCGACAGCGTTATCTTATCCAGACAGTCCTTCACACGCTCCGTGTTGTCGATATTGGCGATCGCGATCGTCGTCATGCCCACGATCCCGTTCATCGGTGTGCGGATATCATGACTCATGCTCGAGAGGAACTCGCTCTTTGCCTTGTTTGCCTTCGTCGCCTCCCTCCTCGCCTGATCCAGCTCCTGCATCTGCTGCTGTGACAGTCTGTAGTACAGGAGGAAGATGACCATCACACCCGCCAGTATGAACAAAGCCATGATCAGTGTCATGAACTGGCGTTCAGCACCCAGATTCTCCAGGATCCTGTCCAGCGTCCCGTGCGGCATCACCGAGACCAAAAACCACTCCGAGTTGGTCAGGTCTGTACATAACAGGTATTTGTTTTCATTGCCTTCCCGAAACATTGTGGAATACTCCGCGTTCCTGCCCATCGCCTCGCGCAGCTCGTCCACGTAAGTCTCCGCATTCTTTCCATTGTGATCCAGAAAATTTTGTCGGATATAACTAAAATAGTCGGACTCCTGCCTGTTCCTCACCACATACGTCCCGTCAGCGCGGATGATAAAGGAGTACATCAGCGCGTCATCCTCATCCAGCGTGAGTACCTTCTCCAGATCGTCCATGGGCGTCGCGGCTACGATCGCGGAACTGGTCTTCCCGTTCCGCATAGGGTAGCAGGCATTGACCAGCATACAGATCACTTTCTCCCCGTCCGTGCTCGTGCCGGAGAATACGCGCAGACTGCTGTCATCCAGCACACTCCGAAATGTGATCTCACTGTCATATTCCACATCCGATCCATAAATCGTCTCGCTCTCCCCCTCCTCGGTGTAGAGACCCAGATAGACAAAATCACGCACCTGTGCACTCAGCGCCAGCTGATCGAACATGTCCTGGTCATACACCACCGACTCAGGGGGATGCCTCTCTACAATTCCCTTTAGCTCCGAAATCTGCATATCGATCACGGTGTCGAACTTCTCCTGCATCTGTTTCGCCATTCCGGACATATAGAGCGATCCGATCTTATTGATCGCAAAATCACTCTTTTCAGCTATGACTGACGATGTGAACGTGATCATCACAACACACGCGATCGCAAGCAGTGAAAAACTGATTGCCAAAAATTTTTTCGTATTTCTCTTCATTCCGATCCCTCTTTTTGTGAGTACTCCCGACTCCCAAATCCCATTTTATTCATAAATAAAACTTCCAATAAAATTATACAATAAATTCAAGCAAAGTCAACCTCATATGTACTATTGCGGCGCTTTTATATGAGTTTTTCCAGCCCGAACTTCTGCGGCACGAGTCCGCAGCTCTCGTAAAACCGCCTGGCGCCCTCATTGCACGCCCAGACGTTCAGCGTCACATTGTGGCAGCCCTGGCTTTTCGCAAAGGCAAGCACATACTCATACAGCTTCTTCCCGATATGCTGTCCCCGCCGCTTTTCATCGACGCACAGATCGTCGATGTACAGTGTCAGGATGTCTGTCAGGATGTTGTCATCCGTGTGCCGCACAAACACACAGAACGCATAGCCCAGCACATGCTCCTCCGCGTCAACCCCCACAAAGACCGGTCTCGCATCGTCGCGGATCAATGTCAGCAGCTCCTCGTCCGTGTATTTTTTCGTGTCTTTCCTGAACAGATCCGGTCTGCCCTCGTGATGGACCGCCAATACCTGAAAGAGCAGACGGTTTATTCCGTCCATATCCCGCTCCTGCGCACGCCTTATATCCAATGCAATCCTCCCCTTTTCTTATATAGCCCCCCGGAATCTTTTTGTATATCTCGTACGTTCTATCCCTTTTCATTATATTTTATTTTGCAGAAAATGACAATATATACTCGAGAAACTCTTTCTCGCACCTGCTCTGCCCCCGCTTTGCGTCGTACAGCACGCAGACTGTCCTTGTCTCCATCTGCTCGTACACCGGGACGCGGTGTACGCTGCCGGCGGCAAGTTCCGGCTGTGCGAGCTGCTCCGGCACGTAGCCGATCCCGAGATTGTTCTGTATCATCGGCACCATCAGGTCGGATGCCGCAACCTCGATATCCGGTTTCAGCACGACGCCGTTTTTCAGAAAGAAGTCATTCGTCATGTCGTAGGTCACGGTGTTTTTGCCGAGGCAGACCCACGGATAGCCGACAAGCTCCGCCAGATGCCGCTTTTTGCGCGTCAGGTCCGCATAGGCGCTCCCGCATACCAGCACATCCCTGAACGCAAGCAGCCTCTCGCTCCTGATATTCTGCCTGACGTGAAACGGACTGGTCACGACACCGATGTCGATCGCGCCCCTCACAAGCTCGTTGACAGCCTTTCTGGTGTTGTAGTTGTATATCTTGAAATGTACCTTGGGATTATCGCGCTTGAACTCTTTCAGAATGCCAAAAAGGATCAGGTGCAGCGCGGTCTCCGTCGTCCCGAGTATGATCGTCCCCTCTATCTGATCGCCATCCCGGCAAAGCTCCTCCTCCACAGCCTGTATCTGAAAAAATGCCGCCGACACGCGCTCATACAGAAGCTCGCCCTTCTCGGTCAGGGCGATCCCCTTGTTGCTGCGCAGGAGCAGCTGGCACCCGATCTCGCCTTCCAGCAGCTTCATCACCCGCGTCACATTGGGCTGGCTGCTGCCCAGCGCCTGCGCCGCCTTTGTGAGATTGCGGTATTTCCCCACATAGTAAAATGCTTTGTAGTACTCGTAATTGATATTCATAATATACCTGCTATATATATTTTATATGACCGACATATAAAATATATATTTTTCATATTGTTTTTTTCTTATTATAATATGGAAAGATCGATCCGTAAACAGTTTTATCTTCCGTTTTGTTTTCCGTTTTATCATCAAAAAGAAAGGAATGACCACTCTCATGAAAAAAGCCATGAACAAAAATGCAAACAGCACCCCGAACCGGGATCTGACAACGGGAGACCCGCAGACTGTCCTCTGGCGCTTCTGCCTCCCGATGTTTGGCAGCATCCTCTTCCAGCAGCTCTACAATATCGCAGACAGTCTCGTCGCCGGCAAGTTCATCGGCGAGAATGCACTCGCCGCCGTCGGCAACAGCTACAACGTCACACTCATCTTCATCGCGTTTGCTTTCGGCTGCAATATCGGCTGTTCTGTCATCGTGTCGCAATTTTTCGGCGCGAAGGATTACTGCCAGATGAAAACCGCCGTCTACACGACCCTGATCGCGAGCGCCGTGCTGTGTGCGTCGCTGATGCTCCTGGGCTTTCTGTTCTGCGATCCACTGCTGGCGCAGATGAAAACCCAGCCCGAGATCATGGCGGACTCCGCCCTCTATATGGACATCTACATACTCGGGCTCCCGTTCCTTTTCTTCTATAACATAGCGACCGGTATCTTCTCCGCGCTCGGGGACTCCAGGACACCGTTTTACCTGCTCGCCTTCTCGTCAACCTCCAACATCGCGGTCGACATCCTGTTCGTCAAATGCCTGCACATGGGGATCGCGGGCGTCGCGTGGGCAACCTTTCTGTGTCAGGGGATCAGCTGCATCCTCTCTATCCTGCTGATCCTGAAAAGGCTTGCGGCGATCCGAACAGACAAAAAAGCAGAGCTGTTCTCGTCAGCTCTGCTCAAAAAGCTTGCAGTGATCGCCGTGCCAAGCATCCTGCAGCAGTCCTTCATCTCTGTCGGCAACATCTTTATCCAGAGTGTCATCAACAGCTTTGGCATCAGTGTCACCGCCGGATATTCTGCCGCTGTCAAGCTCAACAACCTGGTGATCACTTCCTTCACCACACTCGGAAACGGCGTGTCAAACTTCACGGCACAAAACATCGGCGCCGGCATCCCCGACAGGGTCAAAAGCGGCCTGCGCGCCGGACTCCGGCTGGTCTGGTGCATCTGCGTGCCCATCGTCCTCCTGTACGTATTCCTGGGACAATACCTGCTCCTGCTGTTCATGGATGCCGCCTCCGCCGAAGCTCTGCTCACCGGAAAACAGTTCCTGTGGATCCTCTCGCCCTTTTATTTCGTCGTGTCCGCAAAACTTGTGACGGACGGGGTGCTCCGGGGCGCTGGTGCCATGAAAGCATTTATGGCGGCCACCTTCACCGACCTGATCCTGCGCGTCGTGCTCGCCTTTTTCTTCTCAGACCTGTTCGGCGCCATCGGCATCTGGTGCGCATGGCCGATCGGCTGGGTCATTGCGACCGCGATGTCCGTGTCCTTCTACCGGAAAATACTGCGCTAATGACAGCCTTTGCACTTGCTGCAGTCGCCACCGCACTGCAGCGATCTGCCATTCCTTCTGTCGCGCACCATGCTGCGCACGGCAAGACATACGGCGGCGAGCAGTATTGCCAGCGTGATCACTGTCCCCATAACCATCCTCTCCTCTCTCTTTTGCCATCGCTCCCCCGGCGCCGCAAACCTCCCTATATGGCATGACGAGAATATGCCTTTTTGCCCTTTAATCACGTATTTACAAGTCAAGTTCCCTGATCACTGACGCGAGCGTGTCTGCCGACTGCCTCAGCTTCGCCTGCTCCTCCTCGTTCAGGGAGATCGGAACCCTCGTCTGCACGCCGTCCTCGCCCAGCACAGCAGGCATACTCAGCGCGATGCCCTCGATACCGTGCTCCCCGTGGATCATGCGCGATATCGGCAGGATGGACCGCTCGTTGCGCACGATCGACTCGCAGATCCGTTTGACCGACATGGCGATGCCGTAGTAAGTCGCCCTCTTCTTGGAGATGATCTCATAGGCACAGTTCTTGACCTCCGCCGCGATCCGCTCCATGGACTCCTCGTGCTGGAAATGCCCCCTCAGCTCACAGAAATCGTTCAGCGGCACGCCGGACACATTCGCACTGCTCCACGCGGCGATCTCGCTGTCCCCGTGCTCACCGATGATAAACGCGTGCACGCTCTTGCTGTCCACATCGAGATGCTCCCCAAGCTTATATTTGAGTCTCGCACTGTCGAGCACTGTCCCGGAGCCGATCACCCTGTCCTCCGGCATGTTGCTGAGCCTGCACGCCACATAGGTGAGGATGTCTACCGGATTGGACACAATCAGCAGTATTCCCTGGTAATTCCTGGCAGCGATCTCCGGGATGATGCTCTTGTAGATCGCCACATTCTTGTGAACCAGATCCAGCCTCGTCTCGTCCGGTTTCTGGTTCGCCCCGGCTGTGATGATGACGATCGCCGCATCCACGATGTCGTCGTAGCCGCCCGCATAGATATCCACATGTCCTATGAACGGAATGCCGTGCGCCATGTCAAGCGCCTCCCCCTCCGCCTTGTCGTGGTCCGCATCGATCAGTACCATCTCCGAAAACAGTCCGCTCTGCATCAGGCAGAACGCAGTCGCCGAACCCACAAAACCGCAGCCCACGACCGCCACCTTTCTATTGTTGATCACTACATCTTTCATTGTCTTAGCCCTCCTTATTATCCAGCTGTTCAGCGTTTAATATAGTATATATTTCCCATTTTGACCGATATGATTCACTGCCCCCGCAGATGCGGCAAAAACATGCCGCGAAACCGACCCGGACCTCACACCGCAAATCCGTTGGTAGTCATATGTGCCACCTGGCTGCCGAGCTCGTCACTGACCATCACTTCATAGTAACATGTCTTTCTGCCCTCCCTGATCTTGCGCGCCTCCGCGATCAGCCTGCTTCCCTTCGCTCTCCCGAGAAAGCTGATCGAGGCGTTGAGCGACACGTGCGGGTCCTTGTTCCAGTTGGAAGCCACCGCAAAGGCAAAATCAGCCAGCGTAAAGACAGCCCCTCCCATGACACTCCCCATGGCATTTCGGTGCACGTCGCAAAGCTCCATGGAACATCTTGCCCAGCCCTCGCCGATCTCGTCGATCACTGCCCCGTTCGCGGTGGCAAACCTGTCCTGCAAAAAACGCTCCCGCACCTCGTCGAGTGTCATCGTCCTATCGATACTGCTCCCTGCCTCCTGCATGACTCTTCCCCCATTCACCGATCCTTTTACTCACCTTTCACTTCCAGACCCAACGTTCCCATGATATATGCGATCTCCCTGTCCACATCCCCGCTCGTCAGGCCGGTCGTCTGCGCAGTTACCCTGAGTCCCTCCAGCGCATACAAAATATTGCGCGCCGCCTCGGCAGCGTCCTCGCAGACCATCCACTCCTGTCTGACGCCCTCCTCGATGAGCCGCTCCAGCGCAGCCGCAGACTTGTCAAACTGCTTTTTTACCGGATTATTTTTCCCGGAAACCTTATTTTCAAACAGGTACTCATATGTCGCTGCCGCCAGATTGTCCTTCTTCTTCAAGATCACCCGCTTCTGCCCGTCGAGATACTGCAGCAGGATCTCTCCCGGTGTGCGGTTCCGGCTCCCTGCAGCCTCCAGCTCGGCATCAGCGCCCGCATACTCCTCCTCGAGCACCGCCTCAAAAAGCTCTTTCGTGTTCGCAAAATACAGGTAGAGACCGCCCCGGCTTATACCGCACACCTCCACAATATCCTTCATCGTGACTGTCCTGTAGCCGTTTTTGTGAAATACTTCCCTCGCCCTCTCCACAATGTACTTTCTTTTCTGTAGTGCTCTGTCTCCCATGCGCACGCTCCTTTAGTATTCCAACGGTCTGCTGATCTCCATCAGTTCCTTGAGCTTTAGCAGCAGTGCAAGGTACACCCCGTTCTGGACGCCCTCCGCCCAGATCGCACCCTTCACGTCCCCCTTGAGAACATACCTGGACAGGATATCCCCCAGCACAGTGATCTCCTGCAGCGAGCAGGCGCTGATCACGCGAAGCTCGTCCGCCGCCGTTCGGATGCGGTAGCGCGAAAACGTATACACATAGTTCCTGTTGATAAAATCGGTCTTTTTCGCCTCTTTGATAAAACTCAGCAGTGTCGAATCATACGTCGGAACCGCTATGGAATTCTTCTCGATCCCCTCGCCGCTGTAAATACTCGTCGCGCGCGTGCCGCTCTTCTCCTGAAGCCACGACAGATACCGCATCAGCCTTGCCACGTCGTCCCTGTAACAAATGATAATCTCATCCCTTGAAAGCTTCAAACTGTCCTGCATATACGTACCTCCCCCGCATCACATTTCCACGTTTCCCTGTTTTACTCTATTCTAACATAAAACAAAAAAATGTACAATTTTTCTTTCCAATTTTTGTTTTTCGAGAAACTTAATAAAAATTTTATTGCTCGCCGCCGTTTTTTGCGGTTATTATAAAAATATTGCAGATCGCCTTCTGCAATATCTATCAGAAAATTTTCAGGAGAATCACTATGACATTGCAAAGATTTGTAAAAGCTCTGCTGCGCTTTCTATTGAAGCCGCTGTCCTTTATCCCGGCACTTTTGATGATGTACATCATCTTTTCCTTCTCGGCGCAGGACGGCGCTGCCAGCGCCAACCTAAGCTACAAAGTTTCCCACAAAGCCGTGTCCATCGCTGACCGGGCACTCGACCTGGAGCTCACGGACCAGCAGGTGGCGCGCTGCATCAGGAAAATACATTTTTATGTGCGCAAGCTTGCCCACTTCTCGGAGTACTTCCTGCTCGCGATCACCGTGGCATTCCCCCTTTACGTGTACGGCGTGCGCGGAATCTGGCTGGTGATCGCCGGAGGGATTCTCTGCGTCGGCTTCGCCGCGCTCGACGAGCTCCACCAGCACTTTGTCAGCGGCCGCAGCTGCTCTGTGCGGGACGTGGTCATTGACAGCTGCGGCGTCCTGACCGGGATCGTGTTCGTGCGGATCTTCGGATATATCGGGAGAAAGACGGTCTTTGAACCCCTGAGCCGTCATTGACGGAAAAACAGCGCACGTCGCAATATATTAGCTAATATATTGTTATATTTTCGCAATATAGTTATAGATTATACGCTTGTTTCATTGTATAGTAATATTATGTTTAGCAGAGATGTTAGACTTGCTAATTAGCAATTCCGGAAGAATTCCCCTTTTACACAACAGGAAGCCTGAGTATTCAGGCTTCTTTGTTTTGTATCATGCTTGTTTTGCGCTTTACTTGTTTTGTATTTTACTTGTTTCGCGCTTTACTTGTTTTGCACTTTACTTGTCTTGTTTCTTAATTATAATCTGTATAATCTGTATTTTTCGTAATCTGTATTTTTGTAATCTGCATTTTTGTAATCTGCATTTTTCGTAATCTGTATTTTTCGTAATCTGTATTTCGTAACTGTATTTTTGGTTTGTCTTTTATTGAGTCTCTGTCCTGTCCGTATTTTTGCTGTATCTTATCCGGATAAGGTCCGGGTTCACCGCAGAAAGCCGGCGTGTTCCATGATACACACCACGGACACGCCGGCTTTCTGCGCGTTTTTTCTATTATTTAGGAACTGCAGGAAAATAACCGATGCAACTTGCGCAGGACATTTTCCTACAGTTCCTTAATCCGACTCAGTTAAATACCACCGGTCTTCCTGTCTGTGCCACGGCTATGTATGTTTTACCCTCATTGAGCTGGATCTCATTGCCAAAGTCATCATAATATATGGTCGGCGTGTAGTCTCCCGCCTTCTGCCATGTGACATGGATGCACTTTCCCTTTGTGAAATAATATCCGTCCTCCGTATTGTCGATATTCTGGAAATACAGATATCCCTTGTCGTCAAGCCTGCACCACTTCGTATTCTGCACGATCACGTTGGCGAATTTCAGCTGCTGGCCGTTCAGCCCGTCCGTCTGCGGCTTTCCGTGAATCGACTTGTAGTAGAGACCGTCCTCGGGATTGTATACAAACGAACTCTTTGTGTATGTGAAAACGTGCGAGAGATCGATCGCATTCGCCGTCGCTGCCGCCGGACCGTACTGCTCCAGCGTATTGACGCCGGCTGCGAAGGTAAAATGCTTCGCATTGTAAAAGCCCTCCCTGATATTCAGGGAATAGCCAAGATCTGTGCAGGCGTTGATGATACCCGACGCGTTGATGTACGCATTGTGCGGCGCCTTTCTGTCGGATGTCCTGAAAAAAGCACCTGCACCGGGCGCGCCTCCTCCGACACCGTACTGATTTGTCCCCGAAATATTGTTGATATCAGCCGCAGTGATCCGGTCCTTCATGTAGAACACACCGCCGAAGTGGATCAGGATCGGATCCCACTCCGTCGCCTCCGGGATATAGTAAGCCCTGCAGCTCCTGATATTTCCGATCTTGGAGAGGCTTGTCCAGTTGCTGATCACCGCCATCTGGCGTGAGATCTCTCCCTCCTCCATGATCTCGTACAGGATGTCCGCATTGCTGATGCCGTAGGACGGCTGCGCCGTCTTGTCCGTCGGCATCATCACTGCGATCGGTCTGACTGTGGACTGCTCTGCCGGGATCCACTCATTTGTGTATACACTCCTGACACAGCCCGGAACCGCCTCATCCGCTCTCACCTCCAGTGCGGGCAGGATATCGCCCGCCGGCAGGACCGCCATGGATGCCGCCGCAAGCACGACTGCCGCCGCCCGTCCCATCATTTTTCTGATACTTGCCTTCTTCATTTTCCAACCATTCCTTTCCTGTTATATACGGCAGTTTTACTCTGCCTGTTCGTACTCGACATTCTCTTTTCTGATCTGGTACTGATCGATCATCCGCTGCACGCGCTGCCTGACCACATTCTCCTGAAACGGTTTCTGTATGTAGTCCGCAACGTCATAATCACACGCCCTGCGGATATTCCTGTCATTTACATTGGAGCTTATGAGTATCACCGGCACCGTGTGGAGCGCTGTCTCCTTCATATATTTTAGGACTGCAAACCCGTCACATACCGGCATGACGATATCCAGCAGCACCGCTGCCACTCTGCCGCGCTCTTCCGCCAGGAGTTCTATCGCCCCCCTGCCATCCTGACACTCTACGATCTCATAATCCTCCTCAAAGATACTTTTCAAAACAAATCGATTGACAGCCTTATCGTCAACGATCAACATCTTCGGTCTCTGAATCTGTGGTTTTTCTCTTCTCTTCATCTGTAAATCCATCCCTCAAATGTCTGTTATCCTATCACTTTTTGTCGACAGCCCTCCTGAGCTTCGCCTTCAGTCTCTGCAGCGCATTGTCTGTCGACTTGGCATCCCTCGACAGCACCCCTGCGATCTGGGAGTAGCTCATCCCTGTTATGTACAGGTCCAGAACCTGCTTCTCGAAACCGCTCAGCTCCTTCTCGATGATCGCCTCGATGTCCGCCACATTCTCCCTGTCGATCATGAGCTGTTCCGGGTTTGTCTCCACCGCAGATGCGATCACATTGACAAGCGCTGTGCCGTTCCCGTCACTCTCCGCCTCCGCCGTGTCAGCATAGAGCGAAATATAGGTGTTGAGCGGCGCATGCTTCTCCCTGCGCGATGCCTGCACTGCCTTGTACATCTGCCGCGATACGCACAGATCCGCGAACGTATAGAAGCTGGCATCCCGCCCCGGATCGTAATCCCGCACTGCCTTGAAGAGCCCGATCATGCCCTCCTGTATCAGATCGTCGTTGTCCGCGCCCAGAATATACATGGATTTCGCCTTTTTGCGGACAAGGTTCTTGTACTTATCCATGATATAGTCCGTGATCTGGCGCTCACCGCTCCTCTGCCTGTCGATCAGCTCCTCGTCCGTAATCCCGTCATACATGTCTGACATCTGCTACCTCCATGCTATTTCTTTGCAGCACCTACCGCCAGGCGGCTTGTTTCCCCACGCGCCGCCAGCTCATTGAAATCGCTGTCTGACGATCTCGTACGCGAGGACGCCCGCCGCGACAGAGACATTCAGGGAGTCAATGTCCCCCTTCATCGGGATCGATGCCACATAGTCACATTTCTCCTTCACAAGCCTGCCCACGCCGTCCCCCTCACTGCCGATGACCAGTCCGATCGGTCCTGTGAGGTCAAGATCGTACATCGTCGTGCCGTCCATGTCCGCACAGACAAACCAGAGCCCTTCCTTTTTGAGCTCCTCCATCGTCTTGCCAAGGTTTGTCACCCTCGCGACCGGCGTGTAGTTCAACGCCCCCGCCGAAGTCCTCGCCACCGCCGCGGTCAGCCCCGCCGCCCGGTTCTTTGGGATGATGACGCCGTGCGCCCCCGCAAGGTTTGCCGTCCTGACAATGGCACCCAGATTGTGCGGGTCCTCGATATTGTCCAGCAGAATGATGAACGGCGGCTCATCCTTCGCGCGTGCCGCAGCAAGGATATCCTCCACCTCCGCGTACTCGTACGCTGCCGCATACGCGATCACTCCCTGATGCTTGCCGGTCTCGCTGAGCTGGTCAAGCCGCTCCTTTGTCACAAACCGGATCATGGTATCGCGCTTTTTTGCCTCCCGCTTGATCGTCTGTATCGGTCCGTCCTGTGCCCCGTCGAGCACAAAAAGCTTATCGATCGGCTTTCCCGCGCGAAACGCCTCTATGACCGCATTTCTTCCCTCGATCACATTTTCCGTCCCGGCGTCCCCCGCCGGTTCCCTCTCTAATTCCTCATCTCTCATGCAGACTGCATCTTCCTTTCTATTGACCCACCAGCACTACCTGATCCCTCTTAGGGAAATGAATGTTCAATCCCATTTTCCAAAGTTTGAAATAACCCCGAAAAGGATTCTCCTGCTCTGTCTCAAGCATATTCCACCGCAGATAGTAGGACAGATGATAGCTGCAGCTGATGTGATACAGCGCCTCTGACATCATCTTGATATCCTCAAAACCCTCCCTGTAGGGCAGATCCCGACACCATTCCAATATATCCACATCCGGAACATCTGCTCCAATTTCACCATGCGCCCACGCCTGGTAAACCTTCTCCTCAAATTCCCGCCCATCCTGTCCAGTAAGAAACTCGATCCGTGACTCCTCGTCCAAGGGAGCCTCCTCGTCCAACTCCTCCACAAAAATACGGTTGATCGCCCTGATATAGATTCGGGCAGCGTCAATGGCAGCCTGCCTGTCCTCCCCCGAGAACCGGACATAAAAGTATGCAGCGTAAGCCGTCTGTCCGTTGGGCAGCTGAATCTCTGCCGTATCTCTGCTGGCATCATCGATCTCCAGCAAGCCCTGAAACATATCCAGCCCCGGCTTGCCATAGAGCGCAAAAACAGGACGCAGACGTTCCAGATTGCCGCCACGTAGATCCTGAAACAGAAAGGGAGGCACTGCTTCCTGCTCCAGATCGTACTCGTGTTCTCCAAAAATATCCAGCAACACTTCGTCCTGTTCAATAACCTCTGTCCAACCGCCAGGAAGGTATTCACTACATTGTTCTATAGTCATAATAACACCCCTATGTATTTATTGAAAGTTACAACTCAACCTGCGCCATCTCGATCGCCTGTCCGACAAGCCAGAGGATCCGCTCCGTGTCGTCCCGCAGAAAGAGATATCCGCAGAGCGCCTCAAACCCGGTCGCCCTGCGGTAATCCGCAAGGCTTGCGTTCTTCGCCGTCGAGTGCAGCTTTGTATTCTTACCGCGCCTGTAGATCTCCTGCTCCTCCTCCGTGAGATGCCCGTACACCGCATCGATCAGTTTCGCCTGCGTCTGTGCGCAGACAATCCTCGTCGTGTGCTTATGCAGCGTGTTGGCAGCCCGCTGGCCCCTCTCCACGATCAGTGTCCTGATGATGATCTCAAACACGGCATCTCCGATATAAGCCAGCGTGAGCGGCGAGTACGTCCTGATGTCCACCTCCCCGCCGCCGAACGTGCCGCGTATCTGCGCGAGCAGACCCGATCCGCCAGTCCCCTTTATTGCGGTCTCTTCTCTATTCGCGCTTCCCGCGCTTCTGCTGTCCAGGTCTGCTGTCCCTATGCCTTCTTCCATTTCACACCCTCGCGCGTATCTTCCAGAACGATTCCTTTTTCGAGCAGCTCGTTCCTGATCGCGTCCGCCTTTGCAAAGTCTTTCTCCTTCTTTGCCGCCTTCCTCTCCTCGATCCTGGCGAGCACATAGCGCTCCAGCTCCGCGTCCACGCCGTTTTCTGCCTCCTTTGCGGCGTATGCCGTCGTCAGGTTCAGCGACAGCACCTCGTCAAAGCTCTCCGCCAGCGCATGCTTGGTCGCGTCTGACATATCGTCCTTGAGCATATCGTACAACACCGTGATCGCCATGGACGAGTTCAGATCATCGCACAGCGCCGCCTCGAACCTCGCCCTGTACTCGTCAAATTTTGCCCTGTCGATCCCGCCGTCCTTGTCGAGTGTCCCGATCTTCTTTACCAGCTTGTCGTATGCGGCACTCATGTTGTCGAGCACCTCGTACGAGAACTCGAGCGGCTTGCGGTAGTGCGACTGCAGACAGAAGAGACGGTATATGATCGGATCATATCCCTCCGACTCGAGCAGGGAGACTGTCAGGAAACCGCCCTTTGACTTGCTCATCTTGCCCGACTTGTCGTTCAGGTGATGCACATGGAACCAGTAATTGCACCACTTGTGTCCCAGATACGCCTCACTCTGCGCGATCTCGTTCGTGTGATGGGGGAAGATATTGTCCACGCCGCCGCAGTGGATATCCATGTACTCGCCGAGATGCTTCATGCTGATGCAGGAGCACTCGATGTGCCATCCCGGATAGCCCACGCCCCACGGACTGTCCCACTTCAACTCCTGATCGTCAAACTTGGACTTGGTGAACCACAGCACAAAATCACTTTTGTTGCGCTTGTTTTCGTCCTCGTCCACATCGTCGCGCACGCCGACAAGCAGTTCCTTCTCGCTCTGGCTGGAAAATACATAGTACTCGTCGAGCTTTGCGGTGTCGAAATAAATGTTTCCGCCGCTCTCGTACGCATAGCCCTTTTTGACCAGCACATCGATCATATGGATGAACTCCGATATGCAGTTCGTGGCAGGCTCCACCACGTCGGGCTTCCTGATATTTAATTTGGCGCAGTCATCAAAAAAGGCGTCTGTGTAGAATCCGGCGATCTCCATCACCGTCTTGTGCTCCCGCTTTGCCCCCTTGAGCATCTTATCCTCGCCCGTGTCGGCATCGCTCGAGAGATGGCCCACATCCGTGATGTTCATGACGCGCCTGACATCATAGCCGACATAGCGGAGCGTCTTTTCCAGCAGATCCTCCATGATGTAGCTCCTCAGATTGCCGATATGCGCATAGTGGTACACGGTCGGTCCGCAGGTGTACATCGCCACTTTTCCGTCCTCATTGGGGACAAACGGCTCCACCTTCCTCGTCAGCGTATTGTAAAAGGACACTTTGTTCTCCATTTTTCCATAACCTCCCGAAATATGTATATTTATGACAGCCCCTACTCGATCGGATCTCTCGCATCCAGCCCTTTTCCCAACTGCCTGATCTGCCGCTCCAGCTCCAGGATGCGGTTTGTCATCTCGCTGTTTGCATACTGCAGATTCCTGATATCCTCGCTCACGGGATCGGGAAGATCCACCTGGTTCAAATCCTCGCGCACAAGCTTCTGGTTGTTGCGGCGCACCACCCGCCCGGGCACACCGACCACCGTGCAGTTGGGGGGAACCTCCTCGATCACGACGCTCCCCGCCCCGATCTTGGAATTCTCGCCGACCTTGAAGGAACCGATGATCTTGGCGCCCGCGCTGATCATCACATTGTCACCGATCGTCGGATGGCGCTTCCCGTGTTCCTTGCCCGTGCCGCCGAGCGTCACGCCCTGGTACAGCGTGACGTTGTTGCCGACCACCGCCGTCTCCCCGATGATCACGCCGTTTCCATGGTCGATAAAAAAATTTTCTCCAATCTCCGCACCGGGATGTATCTCGATACCAGTCTTTCTGACAGCGCGCTGGGAGATCCACCTGGCGAGGAAAAAGTGTCCGCCCTTGTACAGCTGATGCGCCACCCGATAGTGCAGCATCACCTTAAAGCTCGGATACAGAAATACCTCCAAACTGGAATGGATCGCCGGATCGCGCTCCCTTATGACTCTTATCTCGTTTTTAATGTTCTTAATAAATCCCATCTTGTGCCTCCGTTGAGACTGTTTTGCTTACTTTAGATTATGTCGTGATCCGAAACTGTTTCTATGTTCACCGCCGTGTTGAGCGCGATCTCCATCATCTGCGTGAAGGAGTTCTGACGCTCCTCGGCGGTCGTCGCCTCACCCGTCACCAGACTGTCCGAGACCGTGAACATCGCAAGCGCGTTTTTCCCGCATCTCGCCGCATTCATGTACAGCGCCGCAGCTTCCATCTCCACGCAGAGCACGCCCATCTTCTGCCAGCCCTCGTTAGCCGCATCATCATCGTTGTAAAACACATCCGACGACAGGATATTCCCCACATGATAGCGCGCGCCCGCGCGTTCCGCCTGCGCGATCGCCTCCTTCAACAGCGCATAACTTGCGATCGGGGCAAACGTGCCGTTGAGCCCGTACTGACTCGCATAATTAGAGTTCGTACACGCTCCCATGCCAAACACGATGTCGCGGATCTTCACTTCCGCCTGCATAGCTCCGGTCGAGCCGATCCGCATGATATTGTCCACGTCAAAAAAGTGAAACAGCTCATATGAGTAGATCCCGATCGTAGGCATTCCCATACCGCTTGCCATGACGCTGATCTTCGTCCCCTTATAAGTACCTGTGTAGCCCTGTATACCCCGGATATTGTTGACGAGAACCGCATTCTCCAGAAAATTTTCAGCGATAAACTTTGACCGCAGCGGATCTCCGGGCATCAGCACAGTCTTTCCAAAAGCATCCTTCTCTGCATTGATATGAGGTGTTGTGACTAGTGACATACTGCATCCCTCCTGTTTTCTGATCTGTCAATAAATGTCGTCCAGCCATGCCGGACCTGCTAGGTATATACTATCAAATTTCGCATTCTGTTTCAACCGGATATGCCCAAAAAGAAACGCCGTCAGCTCGCCGATCGTGACTGTGACCTCCGGGCGCATGGACGCGTCATCCACGCCCCCTGTCCCCGGCTCCTCCACGCGCTCCATGCGGCTTCCCTTCTCGTCGATATACCATATGAAAAGACCGTCATTCTCCGCGATCACCGGATCATGGATCCGGATCGCGATCGTGATCTGACCATTCCCCGTGACATGCCCGAGCATTTCAGGCAGATTGACGATCCTTGCCATAAAAGCCGGACCTTTGCCCTCCGCCGCTTTTTCTGTCACGATATAACATTTCCTGTCAAATGTCTGGTCGAATACTGCCTCCCTGACACTGTCAGCCCCGGTGCCCGTGCAGGCAAAGCACCCCTTGCGCACTCCGTTCTCCATGATCTGAAACAGATTTCCCCCGCTGCCCAGCAGTTTTGCCTGCTCAAGCTCACAATACGCCGCGCTCCTCACCATAAAAAAACCATAACCCCTGCACAGCCTCGCGTTGACGAAATGTGCGAGCGAGAGCAGCTCCCCCGGCGCGACCGCCTGCAGGGTCGTATCGGGCAGATCGAGCGATACCGTCTCTCCCCCCGCCGCCCGCCGCAGCATCTCCGCGGAGATCGTCTCTGTGTTCAGCGCGTAGCGCGGTCTGTCATAAATGTATTGAAAGCCGAAGCGCTCAAAGAAATCCGCCCCCGGCACCGTATCGTCCGTTCCGCCCGGATCCTCCACGAGACAGAGCGGCAGCCGCATCTGATCCTGGTATGCGAGCGCCCCCGTCATCAGAGCCTCCCGACGATGCACCTCCCTGGCTGCCACTGCACGGATCAACCCCGTCTCCACGCGCTCGATATCTGCCATACACGGAAAACGTCTCGCGCCGAGAACCGTCGGATTCCGGCGCACTGCCGCGACGCGCAGCACAAGTTCGAGCGCGGACAGTCCCCCATCCGCCTGCGTCGAAAAAGTGATGGTGTTTGCGGGCTCCCCACGCAAAACAGCGATGCCGTGATCCCGCTCTATTTTATCGATGATAGTCCTCTCGGCTTCCCGATCCCCGATTACCTGATCCATATCCCAATCCAACCGTCTTCCTTCTCTGCATCGATCTCATACTCGTACAGGCGCATAGTTCAATCATGCTCCCGCACACTGCACCCGGGACAGCCCTCGCAGGAACGCTGCTCCTTCGCGTCAGCCGCCTCCATCGTAGCCATCTCCCTCGGGCTTGTGAGCAGGCAGACCGCCTGCGCGGAGATTCCTCTTCCTTCGCCCGTGAAGCCTAGCCCCTCCTCCGTAGTCGCCTTGACATTGACCTGATCCGCGCTGATCCCCAGCGCCCCTGCGATATTCTCGCGCATCTGGTCGATGTGCGGACGCATTTTGGGCGCCTGCGCGATGATCGTCGCATCGATATTCTCGATAAAAAACATATTTTCTTCCAGCAGCTTCCCGACCTTCTCCAGCAGGATCACACTCGAGATCCCCTTGTAGGCGGGATCCGTGTCCGGAAAATGCTTTCCGATATCGCCGAGCGCCGCGGCGCCTAACAGCGCATCCGCTATCGCGTGCAGCAGCACGTCCGCATCGGAGTGCCCTAACAGCCCCAGCTCGTACGGTATCGTCACGCCGCCCATGACAAGCGGACGCCCCTCCACCAGACGGTGCACGTCATAACCCATTCCTATTCTCATCTACAGCCTCCCTGTCCGATCCGTCATCTTGCGGGTATCACCAGCCTGTCAAATCCGTCGAGCAGCTCCAGCACGATGTCAAAGAGCCTGTCGCAGTCACCCTCCCTGACACCCTCGATATTGAGCGGCATCTGCGGATCGTGGAGCGACATGCGCAGCAGCAGCCAGCCCTTCACCTCGTCCGTGTCAAAGGTGATGCGGATGCCTTCGTAAGAGTTGGGCGCGATGTGATAGCCTCTCTCCTTCGCGCGCGCCTCAAATGTGCTCAGGGCATTTTTTCCATAGGACTTGAAATCATCGCCCTGGATCTTGAAACGGTACTCCCGCTCCTCAAAACCTTTTTCGAGCGTTTCGATGAAGGAGGCAAGCGCTTTGCCCTCCCTCGCCGCCTTCGCCAGCGCGATCAGCAGCTTCACCGCCATATACGCCCCGTCGTCGAGAAAATAATTCTCGCTGAGCGCACCGTGCCCCGAGGTCTCGATCGCAAGCGGCGATACCACGCCCTCGCTGTTCAGGCGGATCGACTCATTGATGACATTCTTGTACCCTCTCATATACCTGTGGTGCTTCATGCCGATGCCCTCGATAAAGCGCGTCAGCCTGTCGCTGGTGACAGAGTCCGTCACGATCGTTCCGCCCGGGTAATCCCCGGCGATGATCGCCGTCATCATCGCGATGATCGCATCCCGGTTCACCTCGTCGCCGTTTGGAAGCACCGCCGACATTCTGTCCACGTCCGTATCAAATATGATGCCCAGATCCGCCTTGTTCTCCAGCACCGCCTGTCTGATCGCCTCCATCGCCTCCCTGTTCTCAGGGTTTGGTATATGATTCGGGAAATGACCGTCGGGCTCGAGGAACTGACTTCCCGTCGTGTCCGCACCGAGCGGATCCAACACCTTCTCCACAAAAAAGCCGCCGGCACCGTTTCCCGTGTCCACCACGATATGCAGCCCTGCGAGCGGTCTGTCATAGTCATCGGCATTGATACTCTTTCTTATCTTCTCCTGCAGAAATCCACAATATACAGAGATGGAGTCAACTTTTTCCACAGCGGACAGATCAGCCTCCACCACGGCAAGCCCCGAAGCCGTCTCGAGCACCTTCGTGATATCGTCATGCTCCAATCCGCCGTCCCTGTCAAAAAACTTGTAACCGTTCCTGTTAAACGGCAGGTGGCTCGCCGTGATCATGATCGCCCCGTCAAACGCAAACGCCTCAAACACTGTCGTCATGAACATCGAGGGCGTCGACACCAGACCGCAGTCGTATACCTTTGCCCCCGCTGCCACGATTCCCTTCGCCGCCGCAGCAAACAGGCTGTCCGCCGTGATCCTCGAATCATGACCGATCCCGATCCGCAATTCATCCGTCCTCTTTCCCTTTTTCTCCGCAAGCCATCTGACAAAGCCACCGCCGATCAGATTTCCAGCATCCTCGGTGAGATTCACATTCTCCCCCGCAATCCCCTCACACGCGATCCCGCGTATGTCGCTTCCGTTCTGAAGCTTCATAATATCAGCCATCTCATATCCTCCGTGAAATCCGGTTCCGACACAGAACCCTTTACTTTGAGAGCTGTTCAAAAAACAACCCATGCGCCTTATCCTGAAAGTTCCTTATTGTGTTTTGGCAAACGACAAAAATATCTGCGTTTCCTATACACATTAATCATAATACCATAATTTTCTTAAAAAAGAAATATCCATTCGCACGCTTTCAAAAATGTGATATTTTCACACTTGTGAAATTTTTCACGAAATGATATGTATTTTTTATGATGGGATTTATAGTTTTACAAAGGCATCTGTAGTTTACACGAATAGACCTATACTTTACTAGGAGATACTGTTAAAAAAGAAGATCAATATCAAAGGAGACCCGACTTGCATTCTGTGAAAAAAGCATACCCAAAAACCGTCTATCCATTTGACTACTATGCACTGCTGTTTTTTACAACGGCTTTCGCCGGTTGGCTTTGGGAGGTCCTGCTCTATCTTGTGACAGCCCACACCTTTGTGAACCGCGGCGTGTACAGAGGACCTTATCTGCCTATCTACGGCGCAGGCTGTGTTCTGCTGATCCTGCTGCTGCGCAGACTGCGCAGGCACCCAGCGGCTGTTTTTGTGCTCTCCTGCATTTTCTGCACTGCATTGGAATATTTCTCCGGTGTTTGGCTCCTGTGGAAATGGGGTGTCCGCTGGTGGGATTACAGCAGGCATCCCTACAATGTAGACGGGCACATCTGCCTGACAGGCGCTGTCGGTTTCGGACTCGGCGGCGTGCTGCTCATCTGCGTCCTGCAGCCCGTCTTCAACAGATATTACCACCGCATGACGATCGCTGTACGCGTGACGCTGTGCATCGTATTCACGCTGATCTTTATCGCCGACGCCGCTTACTCCGCCATGCTGCCCCACACCGGCGAGCATGTCAACACTTTTTTCCTTGCATTTAGTCGGCAACTCCCTTAATATAAAGACAGCGGCAGATGCAGCGCGATTTGTGCAGCAGACCTGAAACGTGTTTGAAATTAGCCTGGGAATCTAAAAAATTGATTTGAATCGCCGATTTAGATATAATAACGATTCATTTTGACCCTGAAAAACATGATATATTGAAATGTCTCATTTACAAAAATTTGTAAACTGCTGCTAAAATATATATTTATATTATAGAAGGGATTGACCTATCATGAAAAATATGGAGATTGAAAAGAAATACACCATCAAAAAACTGCCCGATAACCTTGAAACCTACCCCTGCAAGATCATCGAGCAGGCATACCTCAACACCGCCCCCGTCGTGCGCATACGCAGATCGGACGACGAATACTATCTGACCTACAAGGGCAGCGGCCTGATGGCGCGGGAGGAGTATAACCTGCCGCTCGACGAGGCGTCCTACCGTCATCTGCTCAAAAAAGCTGACGGGAATGTCATATCCAAGAAAAGATATGTCATCCCCATCGAAGATCCACAGTTTGACGGCAGCTACACCCCGCAGAGCACGCCAGCGCTCCGCATCGAACTCGACGTGTTTGCCCCGCCGTTTGCGCCCTTAGTCATGGCGGAGGTGGAGTTTCCACAGATCGAGATGGCAGACGCCTTCGTCCCGCCTGCATGGTTTGCCGAGGACGTCACCGCCAATCCCGAATACCACAACTCTGTCATGAGCCGGAGGCGGTTTGACTGACTCAAGTCAACCGCCCCATCATCTCACCGACTTATTCAGAGTCGTACCTGTCACGTCTGAACTGTATAAAACCAACAACTGCCACGGCAACCATGCTGACAGCTACCACACCGATCAGAACTTTCAGCAGTATTCCGAGCATTCCCGGCTGCTCTTTGTCAGAAGCAGCGGCATCTGCCGGCAGAACCACCAGGTCCATGCCATCCTCTCCTGTCGACAAAACGATATGTTCCAGCTCCACATCCGTGTCCGGTATGAGCGCCTCAGCCGTATCATTTCCCGTCCCGGCAGCATTCGCACCGGCATCTGAGACGATGTTCCCTGTTATCGTCGTCCCAGCGGCAGATGATGCGGAGGTCTTCGGCGGCGCTGTGGAGGCTGCCGGCGGTGTGGCTGATGCAGCCGGCGGCACTGCCGCTGCCTGGTCTGTCACGGCAGTGTTCCCATCCCCCTGCGGAAGCACCACAACCGGCACATTGTCGGTCTTTGGCGCCGCCGGCTGGCTGTTGGCAGTGCTGTTTACCGTGTTATTGCCTGCGGCATTATTTGCGGAATTGTAGGAAGCGGCATTTTCGGATCCACTCTGGGATGCCTGATTCTCCTGCTTTCCCGCCGAGGGCTTGTCCTGTGTCGACGGCGCCGTCTCCTGTTTCGGATTGTCCTTCACAAACACCACATCCAGAATATTGCCCCCGCCCTTCAGATCCTCGGACTTGACTGTATACTTCATAGACTTGCTGTCAGTCACTTTCAGCGCAATATTGTTCAGGTAAAGCCCGCTGATCCGGTATCCTTCCTTCGCGTCTATGGCAATTGTCCGCTTCTGTCCTTTTTCTGAGATCGTGCATATTTTATTGTTTTTATCTTCCTGGAACACGGCATCGCCGCCCTCAGTATTCATGATGAGCAGTTTCTGGCTGATCGTATCTGCCTCGGGCTCTCCTTTGAGCGCCACAACCGCAAAGGGGCTGAACGAATAGCAGGTGACGATCAGACCTTTATCCGTCACAATGCAGTCAAGTTCCTCCACACCAGTGATCGTGCCATTTTTGTCTCTCGTAAAGTGATACGCCTTGTAGCTCACACCTGCATTCTCCGGTCCGAAACCTTCCGGAAAGCCGATGTGCAGCCTGACACTGGATCCTGTGCTCAGTATATTCTCATTGCAGGTCATCAGCTTGAGATCGTAGGTAGCGCTCTTTACTATGGTGCACTCATCGGGAAGCTTGCCTTCTATCTTCTCTAGCATCTCCCCGCTCTGCTTCGCGGGATCGCTCTCCACCACCACCTCGGGCTTCGAAGCCGTCAAGACGATGTTCTTCACATCCCTGAGTTTCTGATTATTCTCATTCACCCAGTCGCCGCAGAATATGTCCATCGGCTCCAACAGCTTGGGTTTCGCGCCCAGATTCAGATAGATCCCCTCATTCCTGTGTGCACAGATTGATATCTTTATCTTCGCACTGTAGATAAAGCTGTCCGGTGCCTTCAGGCTGCCTATCCCCTGCAGACCGGTGATCTGGAACGTATAATCAGCGTAATTGTCCGCCAGCTGATCACTCGGCGTAAAGTCGAACTCCACCGTGCGGTCTCCATCCCATGTAAAATTCTCGATCTTGCTGTTCTCCTCCGCACTCCAGCCATTTTTTACAGTGACTTTATATCCGGCTTTCTGCCCGTTGATCTCCACGAGCTGTTCGTTGAACACCGCCGTAATATGATATTTCTTTCCACAGGAAATAAAGCTCGTATTGTTTGGCGTGAGTTTTCTGGCAAAGGGTGACGGGACAAATGTGCCCTTCGGATTGTCCAGCTTTCCCGTGGAGACGATGAAATCTGCCTCCGTCCCCTGGAATTTCCAGTTCTTTTCCAGTTCCTCCGCAGTCAGGTCATCACCGTAGAGCGGACCCGCAGGCGCCTTTTTCGTGACCGCAAACTCAATATACCTGCTGTTCCCGTTGGCAAGGAGCAGCGCATCCGCATGCTGCGGCATCATAAAAGGCTTAGGATCGGCATAGCCCCAGCTGCCGACTTCATACTCTCCAGTTCCTGGCATATACTGATAAAAGCGGGCCAGCATATACACGCCCTCGCGGTCGACCGCATTCTGATATCCCATGCCCTTGTAGCTTACCTTAAATACACCTACCGCCCCTTCTGACTCCGTCCCATTCCGGTACTGCACCAGAAGTCCCTCTTTGTCAAAGCGCTTTTCATATCCGTCCTCGTCCGTATCCCCGTCCGTGTTCCCCGTATCCGGTTCCGGTTCTTCCCCCTCAGAGCCTCCTTCCGGTCCCGAAAGCTGCGGATAGGTAAACCGAAAACCGCTGCCTGACATAACGCCGTCGGGCTTGTGGTTCGCATCCATCACCGATCTGTCAGCCAGCAGATACTTTCCACTGTCAACAGTACCCTTCATACCGTCTCCGGCTGTGGCATCCACACCATACCACTTTCCGTCGATCTGTACATAGTTCCACATGTGAAGATTGTCGCTGCCGTCCGGCGCCCGGTAGTTTCCCTGCACCAGCACGCTGTTGATCCCCATGGCATCCAGCACGGTCTTGACCGCCCTGGCATAACCTTCACACAGGCTCTGTCCCTTCACGAGCGCACCGTAGGAGGTTCTCACATGCCCTGCGTTGCCCGCATCACAATTTGTGTCGAGCCTGTATTCGGTGTTGTCTATAATGGCATTGTACACATACGCCACCTGCTCCCGGACTGACGAGGAATTCCCCTTCGCGCCCTTTACGATCTCGCTGATCCTGGCATCCTGCTCCTTTTCCGCACGCTCTACCTGCTGCGTGTCGGCAAATCCCTCCACAAAATAGTTCTCGGTCCTGCCGATTCCCAGAACAACCTTGTACACATCGCCGCTCTTGCTCATCGAGACCGACAGATTTGAAAAATCCACATAAAAAATATCCGGATAATCTGCATAAAAAGCATCCCTTGCCGCCCCGTACTGGCGCAGCAGCTCGTCCTTGTCCGTCTCATAGCGCGCAGCCTGCTCACTGGTCATATGCCCCTTTTCCACCAGATCATACTCCTGCGTACCCGTCTTGAAGATCCCCTGCACATACATCTCGTACATGGCATCATAAATAATTTTGGCATCACCTTTCAGCTGACTGTAATAATACCGACTTGCGTTCGTGTTTGCTGCATAGACACTGCCGCCCGCGCCCGCCATACCATATGGCAGCACCAGCAGCAGGGCGAGCATGACAGCAAAAATTCTCGTTCGTCTCATCCCTCTACTCCCCTTTTACTAAAGATTTTTAAAAAATAGTATCAGCTTTGCTGTTAATTGTCAAGAAATGGGAATTTATTTAACATTTTGTAACAATTATGTCATTTTCGCTGCCTGGACTGGAACTTTATACTTTCTTGCCGGAATCATGAGACTTCTCAAACATTGACATAATTTTGCAGACAAAAAGAGCTGAAAACTTTGATCTAACAAAGCTTTCAGCCCTTTTTCGCCGTATTGACAGCCCTTCTGAAATCCTGCGGATAACAGGACTTGAACCTGCACGGTCTCCCACCAGAACCTAAATCTGGCGCGTCTGCCAATTCCGCCATATCCGCATTCCACGTCTCATCAAACGTACTTTTACATTCTATCAAACACAGCCGAAAAAGTCAACCACCCAAGAAACGATTTTATTTTCGGCACTAACAGTGTTACTGTTCACGCCCCAACTAATTCTGACACAATTTTATGTAATGAAGGCGTAAACAACAACCCATTTGCAGCACGCTTTTCACTACTTTTATTGACGAGTGAACAGTAACCTGACAGTTCAGCCTTCGGCTTCCTGATGCATCTCAACCACCATGCTTTCTCACGGACTTCGCAGCGCAGTGCGAAGTCCTGCGCTAAACTGTAACTTTCAGTGATTTCATATTCAGATACTGTCTTTCGCACCGGGATCCTTATCCCTCGTCCTCAGTTCAATGCTTCCGACGCTGCAGTCAAGCACTGCCGTGCCCAGTGCCGAATCGTTTTTGTAAGACTTTCTGGCGCCGAAGCTCTTCGATCTGCTGCCGTTGATCCTGACACTGCCAACCGCACAGGAAATATCATAATTAAAGTCGCTCTCCTTATTGTCCAGTTCCAAACTGCAGCTCCCCACGCCGCAAGCCACCCTGATATCCCCGTTGACTCTGCCCTTGTAGACGCTCGAACCCACACCGCAGTCTATGCTCAAACTGCCCGCCGTGACTGCCTTCATCCGCGCTTTCCCGGCACCGATCTGCACATCGAGCCTCCCCGAAACCGACAGCTGCGCCGCATTCCATTTTCCCGCACCGATCTCCACATCCATCGTGCCGCAGGAGATCGGAGCCGCATCCAGATCGATCGTTCCGGCGCCAATCTCCAGCACGGCATACTCCAGAGACAGCCCCGCAGGAAGATATACCGTGATCTCCTCCTTCTCACCGCCCGACCGCGGCAGGTTCACGATCCCGTTCACCCTGTAAGCAATGACAAGCTTTCCGGAACGCATCTCGCAGGTGTATCTGTCCTCCTGCAGATTCTCTGCCTCCACCCGTATCTCCCTGCCCGCTGCCTCCCGCGTCCTCACATTCGCAGCCGCGATCCGCAGATCCAGACTCCTCACCTCATCCGCCGCAAACGTGTCCGTGCGCATCCTGTTATCCATATTTTCCATACGAAACCTCCCGACTTTATACATAATAAATTTCAATGTTACCAAAATTCGTATCGCCTTCCAGACGCAGATGGGCGCTGCCCGTCCCCAGGCTCCGCCCGTGCTCATTGATACTGCCAAAAACATGCTCCAGCTCGTTTTCCACACTCCACTCTCCGGGAATATAAAGCGCCGTATCCCCAAAGTTATTTTCGACCCTCACCGTTGCAGTACCGCCCTGTATGACGGCATTGTCAAAATAAATGGTCATCCTCCCGAAATTATTCTCCAGGTACGCCTTGCAGAAGTTATCGGAATGAATGTAGCGGATCGAGGATCCGAAATTATTTTCACAGCGAATCGACTCACCGCTGCACTGCTCACGCAGGATGCCGCTTCCCCCGCTGCCGGAGCTGTCCCACTCAAGCTTAATACTGTCCTTGCGCTTCCCCCTCCCGCCAAACAGCAGGGAAAAACCGATGCCAAACAGCAGCGCCGCCGCCAGCACCGTCCACGGCGTCAACGCCTCGATCCCCAGCGGTTCGTCGTAGATAATGCACAGGAACGCAGCGGCAAACATCATCTCATAAAAATTCCTGTGCTTCAAGCCGTCCGCCGCCATCCAGACCAGAAACACGGTCGCCAGCAGGGAGAATACACCCACATCCGGCAGAATGCCGATCTTGCTGACAATGACGACCATCGCCATCACCACAAAAAAGATACCCCAAAAAATTTTTCGCTTCTTCATCGATGCAACCTCTTTTCCTCCAATTTACTGATCAATGGTTTATAGTAATACCGCGAAACGTAGACCTGCTTGTGGGTGTCCGCAAACGCCACCACACTCGATGCCGTCAGATTCCGGTTGATAGAATAAATGTGGTTCGTGTTCAGGATCGTCGACTTTGACACCCGCATAAAAAAACCCGGCAGAATGTCCTCAAGCTCATAGAGCTTGTATTTGATCTTATAGGCATCCGCCCTTGTGTGGGCGCTGATACCGCACTCGTCCGTCTCAAAAAACAGGATTTCATCGAGCATCAGATAGTACTCCGTGTTCCCCTTGTAAAAGACAAACTTCTGTGTCGCACTGGCAGCTTCACTGACTGCCTTCTGAATCGCAGAGATCTCTTTCGTCACCCTGCGGCAGCGGATCAGCACCGCATCCTCCTCCAGATCTTCCTCAATCTCTATACTAATTTTCATATCGATCCTCCATACTGCCAGCTCCCTGCAGATTTAGCGCCCCTATTCACATCACCAGGTACTCCTCTATCATAATAAAATGAACCACCAATGTAAATATCATTACATTAAGTGGTTCGTTTTCCTCACTAAGAGGTAACATTTTCGGGGATATTGCTGATGACCTTTTTGTTGATCCGTATCATAAAGAGCGATGACGCGCAAAATGACATCATTTCCGCGATCGGAAACGCCCACCACACCGCGTGGAGTCCCCCGATCCTCGCCAGGATAAATGCGACCGGCAGCAGGACCACCAGCTGTCTGGCAACAGATACGACAAGACTGTACACGCCGTTTCCAAGCGCCTGGAACACGGAACCTGCTATAATACAGAACCATGCGATCAGAAAATGCACACCGATGATGCGCAGCGCCGGCACGCCGATGGCAAGCATCTCCTCCGACGCCTCAAACATGCCGAGCAGCACCGCGGGTATGGTCTCAAACACGATAAACCCGACCAGGAGCAGTGCAAACGCGTACACAAGGCTGCACTTGATGGCTTTGACCACCCTGCTGCGCTTCCCCGCACCATAATTGAACGCCACGATCGGTATCAGCCCGTTGTTCAGACCAAACACCGGCATAAAGAAAAAGCTCTGCAGTTTGAAATAGACGCCAAACACCGCCGTCGCCGTCGCCGAGAACGTGATCAGTATCTGGTTCATGCCGTACGTCATGACGGAACCGATCGCCTGCATGATAATAGCCGGCACGCCTACTTTGTAGATATTGCCGATCGTACCGGCATCCGGCTTAAAACCCTTCACGCAGAGTGTGATCTCCTTGTTGACTTTGATATTGAAGATCAGTCCGAGCATGCCTCCCACGATCTGCCCTATGACAGTCGCGATCGCCGCACCGGCTACGCCGAGTTTTGGCATTCCCAAAAGGCCGAAGATCAATATCGGATCGAGGATAATGTTCGTCACAGCCCCGACCGCCTGTGTGATCATGGAGTACAGTGTCTTTCCGGTGGACTGCAGCAGCTTCTCAAAGATCAGCTGTGCATACAATCCAAACGAACACACACACACGATCCTCAGATACTGCACGCCCAGCGTGAGGATCTCGGGATCGGCATCCTTTAGCTGGCTCTCATAGAACAGCCCGACTCCGGCAATCCCCACGATCACAAATGTGATAAAACTCAGAACTGCCAAAAAGATACCATTCATGGCAGTCCTGCTCGCCTGTTTCAGATCCTTCTCCCCCAGCTGTTTGGAGAGCAGTGAATTGACACCCACGCCCGTACCGGTGCCCAGTGCGATCAGAAGCGTCTGTATCGGAAACGCAAGCGACACCGCAGTCAGCGCGTTCTCGCTCAGCTTTGCCACAAAGATACTGTCCACGATGTTGTACAGCGCCTGGACCAGCATGGACACCATCATTGGCAGCGACATATTCAGCAGCAGTTTGTTGACAGGCATGACACCCATCTTGTTTTCCCGGGTCCCTACATCTACCTTCGTACTCATTTGTCCTCCTCCGTTTCGTTATCCTTATCCGTATTGTAACCTATTTTATGTTTCATACACACCCAACAGGCAAACCCTAAAAAACAAGCCCATATCTGCCGGCAGACGGCAGATATGACCTTGCTTCACATGATATCAGCTATATGAAACGATATTGGGTCAGATTCTCGTGTCCACAAAAATCGCATAGATCGCCTTGATCGCTGTCTCAAAATCCTCGTTGGAGACACCTATGATCACATTCTGCTCACTCGATCCCTGGTCGATCATCCTGACATTTACATTCGCGTGCGCCAGCGCCGCAAAGATCCTGCCAACGGTGCCTCTCTGGGACTTCATACAGCGCCCCACAACGGCGATCAGCGCAAGATCGGACTGGATATCGATATTGTCCGGGCTGACCGCCTTGTTGATGCCTGACAGGATATTCTGCTCCTTGTCGACAAACTCCGACTGGTGGACCATCACGTTCAGCGTGTCGATCCCCGACGGCATATGTTCGAAGGAGATATCATACTCCTCGAACACCTGGAGCACCTTCCTGCCAAACCCGACTTCGGCGTTCATCATGTCCTTCTCGATATTGATGGAGGCAAACCCTTTCTTGCCCGCGATACCTGTGATAGTATATTTCGCTTTCTTGCACGTGTGTCCGACGATCCACGTGCCCTCGTCCTCAGGCTGGTTCGTGTTCCTGATATTGATCGGGATGCCTTCCTTTCTGACAGGGAATATCGCATCCTCATGCAGGACATTAAAGCCCATATAGGAGAGCTCGCGCAGCTCGCCGTAGGTGATGATGTCAATCCCCTCCGGATCGTCGATAATGCGCGGATCCGCGATCAGGATCCCGGACACATCTGTCCAGTTCTCATACACATCCGCCTGTATCGCTTTCGCCACGATAGAACCGGTGATGTCGGAACCGCCTCTCGAGAACGTCACGACAGTCCCATCCTCCATAGCGCCGTAAAATCCCGGAATGACCGCCCGCTCCACACGTTCAAGCCGCTTCGACAAAAGCGCCTGCGTCACCTCAGCGTCAAACGTCCCCGCCTCGTTAAACCGGATCGCCTCCGCCGGATCGACAAACTCATATCCCAGGTAGCTTGCCATGATAATACCGTTGAGATACTCCCCGCGGCTGGCTGCATAGCTCGCACCCGCCTTGCGCTTAAAATTGTCGATGATCCTGTCAAACTCAGGCGACAGGTCAAGGTCGAGCTTCAATCCGTCAATGATCTCCTGATACCGCTTCTCGATCTGGGCGATCTCCGCGTTGAAGTTGTGATCCCTCTCTGCCAGCGCATAGCACGCATAGAGCATATCCGTTACTTTTGTGTCCTTATCATACCGTTTTCCCGGCGCAGAAGGAACGACAAACGCCCTCCCCTCATCTGCGTGGATAATATTTCCGACCTTGACAAACTGTTCCGCGCTTGCCAGGGAACTTCCCCCAAATTTAACTACCTTTTTCATCCTTCACAATTCCTTTCCTGCTATCAGCGTATATCACAGTGCCTATCCTAATATATTCAAAAATAACGCCCGCGTGCGGTCTCCGCCGTGTCAATCCACCCTTATCATCGACAGCACACTGCCAAATCCAGCAGCCTTGTCCCTGTATTCTGCCTCTGTCATCTCCTCCGTGACAAATCCGCACTCCCCGTCGGCTATGCCCGTGTACATCTCGACCTCGCCAAACACTTCCCTGACCTTCGTCTCGTCGGCAGAAGGAACACGCACAAAAAACTTTCTGACCGCGCCGTCGATCGGTGATATCGCCAGCTTCTGATCCTCCCACTTGATATCGAGATGCTTCCCGAGATGTCTCGCACAGTCAAGGACATCCGCCACGACCGCGCTCGCCGTCGCAAGCTTTCCGGCGCCCTTTCCGTAGTACATCGTCTCGCCGCCCATATTGCAGTTGACCAGGATGGCGTTGAACACGCCCTTCACCGCATACAGCGGATTCTCCGGCTTCACGATGAACGGCGCCACCAACGCATAGTGCTGGTCACCCTTCTTGACACTCTTTGCAAAAAGCTTGATCGTCGCCCCCATTTTCTTCGCGTAGGCAAAGTCCGTGTCCGTGATCGCCGTGATCCCCTCCGTGGCGATATCTTCAAAATGAACCTTTTTCCCGTACGCGAGCGAGGTGAGGATCGCGATCTTCCTGCACGCGTCAAATCCCAGGATGTCCGCATCCGGGTTTCTCTCCGCATAGCCCTTTTCCTGCGCCCTCGCGAGCACCGTCTCAAACGCCAGTCCCTCCGTCTCCATCTTGGTCAGTATATAGTTGGTCGTGCCGTTCAGGATCCCTGTGATGGAGAGTATCTCCTCCTGCGCAAGCGATGTCCTGAGCGGCCTGATGATCGGAATGCCGCCGCCGACACTCGCCTCAAACAGATAGCTGCAATTGTGCTGCTTTGCGATCTCTATCAGCTCCGGACCATGTTTCTCGACAAGCTCCTTGTTGGATGAGCACACGCTCTTCCCGCTCTCCAACGCGCGCTTCGTGAACTCATACGCCGGATTCTCGCCACCCATTGTCTCACACACGATCGCCACCTCCGCGTCGTTGATGATCCTGTCTATGTCGTGAACCAGCACTTCCTGCACCGGATCCCCCTCAAACGTTCTCAGATCGAGCACATATTTCACCTGTATCTCGTCGCCGAGCCTGCTCGTGATGACATCCCTGTTCTTTTTGATGACTTCATATACACCGCTTCCCACCGTACCATATCCCAATATCGCTGCCTTTATCATTTTCCTAGACCTCCTGTGCGTCTCTATTTGTTTTTCGGTCATTCTCTGCCGATCACCTTCACATTATGCACTCCGCTTCTCTGCTCCATCTCGGACACCATCTCGGACACGCTGCTTGCGGCATCCAGGATCTGGATGCTCAGCGACAGAGATGCAATCCCGTTGATCGGTATCGTCTGGTGTATCGTCAGGATATTGGCGTGGAAATCCGCCACCACCTTCAACACATCCGACAAAAGTCCCGGCTCGTCATCCATCCGGCACGCCAGCGTGATCGTCTTCCCCTGGGTGGAGTCATGAAATGGAAAAATATCGTCCTTGTACTTATAATAAGAACTTCTGCTGATCCCCACCCGCTCGACTGCCTCCTGCACGCTCAATACCTTCTGCGTCTCCAAAAGCCTGTTGACCTCCACGACCTTTAGCAATACCTCAGGCAAAGCTCTTTTTTTCACAACATAATAAGATGCTGTCTCTTCCATCCGTCATCTGCTCCCGTTCCATCTGTTTTTTCAGCAAAGACATTTGTGCGTCACTGCAATACATATTATCATAACGCACAAAAAAGTGCAACCCGTTTGTTGCACTTTTTCCGTAAAACTGTTGCAAAGTCGTGATAAAAACAAAGTAAACCCGGCAAAAAATGGGTACTTCCAAACAAAGGTATGGGACGGAACCTACACCAAGGACGGAAAACATCTGATAAGCCTGCGGAAACCGTGTCTGCAGCAATGGTTTTGTGCGTCAAAAATGAGTCATTTACATCAGTTTATAGATAATTTATCAACAGCATTAACTTTATCAAATAATTGCAAAATATGGTTTTCTATTTCATGTTTTATTTCCTCATAGTTTGTTTTTGACAAAGGCAGACTTTGCAAAATGCTGAACTTTGTTTCAGATTCTAATGGTTGAACAACTAAACCATCTAATATTTTACAGTATTTTTCTATATCATTCCATAACCCTTGGTTTGGTAAAATTATCAATACAAACACATTGATATTTCTCCGGATCATAGGAATACTCCTGTGTTTCCCCTATATCCTCAATTATGCCAAATTCTGTCTTAATTATTTTCTCCTGCCTATTCCCTATAGCCTACAACAGCAATTACATTTCCATCTTTCAAAATGCAGGCCACAGCCTTCCCTTCTCCTATAAGCTCTGCGCTACTACTGAGAATATTCTTATCCGCATTATCTGGTATTTCCAGTAATACCTTGTATTCCCCTTTATATGTTCCATTGAGATGCCCTATAAATATCTGTTCCAATTCCTCTATGCTTATCTCCTTTGCGGGCAGCCATGAAAACACATCTAAAACTGTCACCCTATCATTCCTCCCCCCCCCCTCGCATGTTAGCTGCATTGATGCTAACACATCACTACTCCCCGATTTCCCTATCTGCCGGAAACCGGGGATGCCCGCCCTTTTTCCTTACATAACCTCCCCATCAATAATCAAAATCACATCTGCATATGTTTTGCCCAGATAGGTTTTATATTCTTCAATTTTTTCACTGTCTACCTTACCATTCGTCTTTAACGATAATTCTATTGAATACTGCTCTGTTCCTTCATCATAAGATACTATTGCATCCGCCGATTCAATTCCTTCTTCATCAATATCTCTTTTGCCTCCATTCATTTTTTCCCTTTTCCCCGATCTGTCGGAACACCGGGGATACCTGCCCTGCCTTGTTGGGCTGTGGCTTATCGGGGATATGCATCCGTAGTTTCATTTCATTCTATGCCTTTATATCAAGACCGCCCCGCAGCGTCCCCCTGCCCGGAAGGCGCAATACTTCTTTCGTAAGAGGCACAACACGCCCATTACTGACTGCATAATCCAATAGCTGCTGCATCGCTTTCAGATTCGGCTGGGACAGCAGTGTCCCGCTCTTCCCATATGTCCTGTTCCCCAGCTCTGAAAGGACTTCCTCCGTATATGCCATCTGCCCGTCCAGCCATTTCTCATAGGCTGTCGGCTCCGCTTTCTCCCTGCGCAGGGTCTCCTCCCGCTCTTTACGGTAATTTCCCCAATACTGGCTGTGCCGGTTCCTGCTGTCCTCCAACCATTCCCTCTGGCCCGGCCCGTATCCGTAGTCCGTATCAATGTCATAAAGGCTGCCATTTTTATAGCCGATGGTAAGCCCGCGCTCCCCTTCCTTATCCCAGCCCTCGTTAACAAATACCTGATAATCTTTATACAAGGATTCCATAGGCAGGGCATCCATCTCACCATTTGCCCGCTTTTCATTATACTGCTCCGTTACTGCATCCCACAGGTTCCGCCCATCCGGCGTATAGATCACCCCGCCCCTGTTTTCCAGTTCCCTCATGTCCAGCCCCGTCATGTCATTTACAAAATGCCACATGACCGCCTTCTCCTGGTATGCCGTGTCATATAAATACTGTCTGGGCTGCTCAAACCCGTTATTCGCCGGATTACACCAGCGCAGATGCTCATACAGGTATCTTCCATTGTTTCCCCTGTTCAGGACTTCCTCTATCTGCCTTGCCAGAGCCCCGTCCACACCGTCTGCATGGATTTTGTACTCATACGGGTCAACCCGCAGGCGCAGGTCTGCCCCTTCCGGTATGTCAATGCCGTTTTCCGCAAAAAGCCGGTTGATGGAATCATTCATGCCGCGCCGCACCTCATCATTCCATTCCTCATCGTTCATGATCCCGCCAAAGTTCTTCTGGATCACCGGGTCATAGCTGTTCACTGCCGCCGGAAGCCCGTTCAGGACACGCCTTTCGGATTCCGCACATATTTCGCGCTCCCTCTGTGTCAGCCCCTTCACATAATAAGGGGATTTTGTGTTATAGTATTTATCCCATATATGCTTTGACGGATTATCAAATTTTTTATTTTCTTCATTTAC